>OFHJ01000061.1_pt1 | contig 43484 bp, 33 predicted proteins | sample 1522001 | NCBI WGS metagenome assembly OFHJ01 (sample SAMEA2464838, study PRJEB22497) | soil metagenome | biome: Grassland; feature: Farmland; material: Clay | place: Australia | collected 2013-02-01 | depth 1.2 m | reverse complement strand
AGGGGGTGGCACGGGGGGCGGCCGGGGAAGGGGCGGGGGATGGGGTGCGGGTTGAACCAGGAGTGGGCGATGGACTTCACGCATGACGCCTTGGAGAGCGGGGCGCGGCTGCGGACGCTGAACGTGCTGGACAGCTACAGCCGGGAATGTCTGGCGATCGAGGTGGGGCAGACGCTGGCCAGCTACGACGTCACCCGGGTGCTGGCCGGGCTGGCGGCGGAGCGGGGCCGGCCGGCAATCCAGCAGCCATCAAGCGTGCGGCGGCCGCAGCGCGCCGTTGATACCCCTGCATAATGTGCCTGGCATAAGGGTGTTGCCAATGCAGAGCAGCTTTCCCTTTTTGAACCCGAGGGTGCTGGCCATGCTCGACAGTGTGGGCTCCCAATTAGCGGCGACGGGTATGGATCTGCAAGTTACCAGCGCATTCCGAACAACGACCGGCCAACACGACCTAGTTCAGCACCCCGACGGGTATCCTGTTTCGAAGACCACATCCGGGCATGAGGTTGGCATGGCCGTTGACATCAATTCAAGAACTCCGGACTTTCCGCAAATAATCCAATCAATGAAAGCCGCTGGATTTTTGTGGGGCGGTGATTGGATCAATCCAGACAGGGTGCACTTCTACATCGGGCCGATCCACCCCAGCGATGCGGCTGTGCAATCGGTACAGGATTATTTCCATGCGTGCATTCAATAATATTCGCCGTCCGTCGGCGGCGCCGTGGGCGGGTACCGCGGGAGCGTTCCTCGCGGTCCTCCTAACAATTGGATTCTGGGGCTGGCCCGCCGGGGTCGCAGAGCCGAACGGGTACTACTACGCCTTCCTCACCGACGAGGGCGCCGCTGGTCCGGTATTGGCCGCGCGGTTCGACGCAGGGAGTGGGAAGGGCTGGCTCTACGCCCCGCCCCGGATCACTGCCCTCCGGGTCGGTGCTGGAGCGGACGGCCTGGTACGCATCGAGACGTCACGGCGGGGGCTCAAGTTTTCAGGGGGAGGGCAAAGGGGTCCAATATCGGGCGAAGGGATAATAGGGGCAGCGGCAGCGGCGGAGGGGTCTTTCGGGGTTGGAACTCGATCCGCTGGGGACGCGAATACCGGTACGTGGCACCCCTTTTTCACCACCGACTGCCCGATGCCGCCGGGGCTGTACAGTGACAGGAAGTTCTCAAGCGAGGCGCAGGAGTGGACTGGGAGCGAACTGATACTATTCGGGTGTGGCCCTGGCTATTCGGGGGTGCTGACGCTTTATGAGGGCGTGCCGATCGGCCCCGCCATCGTCCGCGCCCGGGCAGCGAAGGCGGGCCACGCCGTGGTCTTCACCGCGCCAAGGATCATATCAATGCTAGCTGCGGGCCCCGTCCACGGTCCACAGGGTTTCGTTATCCGAGCCGAGGGAAGCGGGGTGACGATGGAGCTACCGGCTTCGCTCGGGGGGAACGCGGGGCCAGGCGAGTTCCTGGGATACAGGGGAGAGCCCGTGCCCGGCCACGGGGCCGAAAACGGGGGGGGTGCGCTGCACCGCCGAGACGAGAAGCGGCGCAAATTCAGGTGACGTGCACCGTTCTCTTTTTCCGCACCGGGGGTGCAGCACTAACCCCAAGCCTGCTGGGAAGCGGGGGGCAGGTCACTAACCTCCGGGCCGAGCATTGTTCCCAAGGTGCTGAATAGGCGGGCTGCCCAGACTAGCGGGCGACATTGGCTCTCGGCTACCGCGCCGGCCTCGTCTGTGGCCTCGCCGCAACCGCGGGCCCGTTGCGCTCAGTTCTTGGGAACTCGGAGGAGATGTCGGACGCCGGCTCGCGACAAACAAGGGCGTCGAAGGATTCGGAGAACCGTTGCCCGCTGCCGGCTAGCTCAACGGTGCTTCCTCCCGCGGCGAGGAGTGTCCATGTAACTTCGGCCAATTTCGGCCAGCGCGCGAGCACGGCGTGCACTGCGAAGCCGAGCCCGCGACGGTCCTTCAGTAGAGAGTCGGCCGCTCGCACCAGGCGGCCGCTCCCAGGGTCGTAACGGAAAAGTCGCTCTTCAACTATGTGCTGCCCCTCGGTGAACGGGTTGCGCCAGGATTTGGTGCCGCTCATGTACGCGGTACTGCCGATGCAGCCTGCATACCCCAGCGAGTAACCCCGCAGGGCCAGGAAGTCGGGAAGGCCCTCCAGGCTATCGGGGAGAACCATGGCGTCGCCCCAGTGTGGGTGGGGCATCAGGCCTGTGTAGAGGCGGCCGCCGCAAGGGTAGACCTCGAATGGGGCACTGCGGGACAACACCTTGAGGGCGTGATCACGATAGTTGTATGTCGCAAGCTCGTTGTCCAACGTGTCCGGCCTGAAGATGGCGACCAGCACGGCTGACGCCCCGGGCCTCACGGCGAGAACCCTGGTCAGGGCGAGCTCCGGGGACGCGGCCCCTGCCGAAGGGCGGAGTCCGCCGACCAGGCGACCGCTCCGCGCGACGATCAGGGCGTCTTTGTCCTTGCCTCGGGTGCCAACCTCAGCGGCGATTGTGTCACCGCTCGCGGCCAGGCTTGAGATCGTTTCGCCCGGTACAGTGAGCGTCAACTCCAGCCGCGGACCGGCGCGAACGCGGTAAACTTTCGACCCCACGCCGAGGTACGCTGGCCCGGTCCGCGTGCACGCCAACAGGACGTGTGCCCACTGGATTGCAACCGACGCACGCCCGGTGGCGGCCAGGGTCGCGGGATTAAGGGTCGCGACGATTAGATGGCCGGGGTTTGGCCTGGTGGACCTGTAATCTGGTAGGCTCCGCCACCCGGCTATCAAAATCTGCCCGCGCCAGGCGCAGGCGTGCCGGACTGCCATCCGGAAGCTTGACGCGCGGATACAGAGCCGGTTCGGCGGGGATGCGGAGAGCGCGAGCGCCGCGAGGCTCAACCCGGCAACAGCGAACGTTTTCAATAGAGCGCCCCACCCATGCCGTTCAGGGTCCCCAGCACAACGTTTACAGTGAAGTGAATCGCCAGTCCAATCGGAAAATCGGCCCACGGATTTGCCGCGTCCCAGTGGCCTTCCCTGTAGCCATTCCACATCTCAATGTGCATGGAACCGTCGAGGCCGCCGTAGCGACCTAGCGGCGGCGTGATGTCCCAGCCCGACAGGACCGCGCCAAGATTGAAGTTTTCATTACCGCCCTGGGCGTGAAGGGCGTTAGCCAGGAGATCCTGAGCCGTCACCGGAGCACAAGCTGGACAGTCCGCCGCGGCCCAGGCGTTAAGCCAATCGGCGATGTCGCTCGCCTGCTCTGTCTCCAATGCTTTCTGATAGCCGTTCCATTCCGACTCTGTGCAGGGAAGGCCTCCCGCGCAGTCGTATTCGTGGCTGGCTGTATATTGCATAGTCCAATAGCCGCAATTGTTCCCTAAGCAGGTGAACGGGTCTTTGGTGCCGTTTCCGCAATAATTATTCGGGCATTGGACCCCGGAACCGTCCGAAATCATATCCTCGGCCGCGGTACAGGAAGCATCCATGCCATCGATTTGGCACCCCAGGTTATTGTCGAGTAGGTCTACCTCGCTGGATTCCCAGCGTTCAATCAAGGCGTTTCCATTGATGCTGCTGCATTGGCCTGCGGCGCACGTCAGCCCTTCTGGGTCGGTGGCCGTGAGCGGCCTGTTGGCAACATAGGCGTAGGCGTTCCAGGTCTGGGGATTGCTGAGACTGACGGCCGCCGTTCCGGCGGGGTCGGGGGAGAGCCAGCGGTCCATCATTGGCGCCAGCAGGCGGTGTTGGAAATCGTTCAGGTTATCTGGCGTGTCCACCCATTGGCCGGTGAAGGCGTCCGGCCCGGAGCCGGCGTAGGCAGCGCCGTAGGGCGAGTAGGCCAGATCGCCGGTTTCCGTGCGCGAGGGCGAGGAGTCCAGCCGCCAGCCGCCTTCCCAATCCGGGTGGGCGTCACGCCGGAGATTACCGGTCCGGCGTGCGCGTTCGGTGCGGTGTTTCCGGCGGCGGCGGGGCATGCGGATTATATACACCGGCGGCGAGCTGGGGTCAAAGGCTACGCGGCGGAAGGGAACGCGCAGGCCGAGGCGGTTGTCACTGCTTGCGACCGGGCGGAGCCCACCGGGGAAACTGGACGAGTTGGATGGTAGGCACGAGCGGACTCGAACCGCTGACCTCTACCGTGTCCATTTCGTGGACGATTTAGGGCCGGAAGGTCCGATTGATGCCAAGTGCTAGGCGCTGCAGTGGCTTCCACGCCAGCGCCGCGCCAGCGACGCCCACCGAGTGCTACCGCGCAACGCCGCGAAGTACGGTGATGGGTAGCGGGGTTACGTCACAATCGCGGCACACGCCCTGAAGACTGGGCGGCGCTGAGCCAGCCGGCCGGTGAGCTACTCCGGCGCCGGGCCGCCGCCCACTTGATTGGGGCGCGAAGGCACCGCACGCTTGCGGCCACCCAGGTCGGGTTGCGGGCAGTGCTCGCGAAGGCGGCTGTGGATCGTCACGGAATCGCGCCGGCTGTTGCCCACGATTAGTGTCACCTGGTTGCTGAACGAGTCCGTGAAGCTGTCGCTATTGATGCAGAGGGTGTCGTCGTCTGGGGAGTCCCAGATAATTTTTGACACCGTAAGGCTGTCTCCGCCCAGCACAAGGGCCCTTGCGGACTTCCCTTGGCGTTCAAGGTGCGCAAAGACCCTCGTGTAATCCGAACCGAGGGGACCCGGTCCCCCGTTGTAGGTGTCGACGGTGAGGTAGATCCCGGCCGTCGGCGACTTAAAGGTTTCGACCTTGTCCGGCCCAGCGCACCCAGCCATGCCCAAGCACAAGAGGGCGGCGATCAAGGCGGCCGCCCTCATTGGGCACACCCATTCGACGCGAGCGCTGCGTTGCGGACGGACGCCGCGCTCTTGTCGGAGAACAAGGGGCCCGTCAAATTTGAAAAGGGTCTTGAGCCGAACGCTGCCGTAAGTACGCCGTAAGCTCCCGCCCCAGCGTCCAAGACTGCGGCGGGAAAGAATGCCGAGCCAATCGCGTAATAAGCGAAGTTCCCCTCTCGGGCAAGAAGCGCGGCGCTGGCCTGGCCGTAGAACTGATTCTTGAAATCTATCGGCCCGTTTGGGGCGGCGACAAGGAGGAAATCGAAGTAGGGATTTAGCTGCTCCGTGCCGCTGTCTATCCCCGTGCCAAATCTCCCTAGGGCACGGAGCGCGGCGATGTCTCCTCGAACGAGGTCGCCGACGGTCTGACCGTTGGGGAGGACGGTGTTGCAGTTGACCGGTGTCTGCGGCGCCGTGCTCGCGGTCGACGGGCTCCCCTCAGTCCCTCCGCCGCCCCCGCCCCCGCCGGGCCCGTTGGGGTGCTGGCTCAGGCCCCAGATCATACAGGCCGCAGGGTTTGCCGCGCAGTAGGGCACGCCCGTGAGGTCGGCATTAACGAAGTCCGGCGTTGAGGGGCCGGCGTAGATGTCTACCACGAAGCTGGGGCCAGACATTGGGAGGTTCGCGTAGACGTTAACCGTGAAGGTGACCACCGGGCACGGTCCGTCGGCGGCCCGGCCGACGCCGCAGCCGGTGCTGCCGTTGCCGTTAAGCCCCAGCGGGTCGGTGGCTTGGAGCGGCGTGTCGCCGACGTAGGCGTAGGCGTTCCAACTCTGCGGATTGGCGGGGCTCGCGGCGGCGATGCCGGCGGGGTCGGGCGAAAGCCAGCGGGCCATCATCGGGGCCAGCAGGCGGTGGGGAGTGAAGTCGAGGCTGTCCGGTGTGTCGCTCCAATGGCCGGTGAACGCCACCGCGCCCGAACCGGCATAGGCGGCGCCGCAGGGTGAATAGGCCAGATCGCCCGTCTCCGTGCGCGAGGGCGAGGAGGCGAGCCGCCAGCTTCCCTCCCAATCCGGGTGGGCGTCACGCCGGAGATTACCGGTCCGGCGTGCGCGGCCGGCGCGGCGTTTCCGGCGGCGGCGGTCCATGCCGTCTGTATACACCGGCGGCGGGCTGGGGTCAAAGGCCGCGCGGCGGAAGGGAACGCGCGGGCCGAGGCGATTGTCACTGCTTGCGACCGGGCCGAGCCCACCGGGGAAACTGGATGAGTTGGATGGTAGGCACGAGCGGACTCGAACCGCTGACCTCTACCGTGTCCATTTCGCGGACGATTTAGGGCCGGAAGGCGCCGATTGATGCCAAGTGCTAGGCGCTGCAATTGCTCCCGCGCCAGCGCTGCGCCGACGATGCCTATCGAGTGCTACGGTGTAACACCGCGAAATATGCTGGTGGGTGGCAGGGTTGCGGCACAAGCGTGGCACACATGGGACGCTCCGACCGCGCGCTGCCGTCGCGGCCGTTCAAACCGCAGTCGGTTTTGGGCAAGTTTCCGGTGGCGGGTCTCCTTGGAAGCTGCCTGCGCAGGGCTACCAGCGTGTCAGCTTCGCCGCCAGAACGGACGATGCTGCCGCGCCTGCTACGACAAACCCGACGAACAGGTAAAGCGGCCACAGCGCACGGCCGCCGTGGCCCTGGTCGATCAGCAGCAGCCAATACGATGCCACCGCCCCGGCTGTGAACCCCCCTGCAGCGCCCCAGAGCCAGCGGCTCGGGCGCGGGCGAGGAGGTGTGCCAGCTGAGGCAGAGGGGCCCGCCCAGGCACCACGCTTCCCCCTGCCGGCCGTTAGTGAACGGGCAACCGCGAAAGCCGCGGCCATGCCGCCCAGGGCGGCTGCCCTCGCAGCAAGGCTTGACGGGAACATAAGCATCACCAGCACGCCCACAGCGCACGCGCCAAGGAAAATCACCTGGGCCGCGCGACTGCTACTTTTGGGTGTCCAGTCCCTCATCGGCAGACCTCCTGCGCCGCTAGCGAGAGGCTGGACGCCTGCTCGGCGATTCCGCCGATCGCGTCGCCAAAGCTGCTTAAGCCGGGGATGCGCGACGCGGCTGCCCCCATCGCCAGGCCGGTTAGGTGGGACCAATCGAAGGCCCCGATCGCGCGGACGTTGCCAGAGGCTAGGCCGTTGAGCGCGGCGGCGGCGGCACCTATGTAGAGCGACAAATCGCCCAGGCTCGAGGCGACAGAGCCCGCCGCAAGCGTGACCGGGGAGTCCGCGCCTAAGCTCGGTGCCTCGCCCAAGAAGGACACCCCAGTCGCGACCCACGCGCCGGCTGATGCCCAACCGAGTTCGGATGAGAATTTTTCCGCCTGGGCCCCAAGGAATCCGGCCGCCCTCCGGACTTGGCTGCAGCTCGGGCCCTGTGGTGACGCCGTGGCGGCGGCGGCGACGCCGTTGCCGCCGGTCCCCCCGCCCCCGCCCCCGCCGGGCCCGTTGGGGTGCTGGCTCAGGCCCCAGATCATACAGGCCGCAGGGTTTGCCGCGCAGTAGGGCACGCCCGTGAGGTCGGCATTAACGAAGTCCGGCGTTGAGGGGCCGGCGTAGACATCTACCACGAAGCTGGGGCCAGACATTGGGAGGTTCGCGTAGACGTTAACCGTGAAGGTGACCACCGGGCACGGTCCGTCGGCGGGGATACCGACGCCGCAGCCGGTGCTGCCGTTCCCGTTAAGCCCCAGCGGGTCGGTGGCGTTCATGGGGTTGTCGCCCACGTAGGCGTAGGGATTCCAGGACTGCGGATTCATCGGGTTCACGGCCGCTAGGCCCGCCGGGTCGGGGGTCATCCAGCCGGCCAAGCCGGAATTGTAATAACGGAAGGGGAAGGCGTCGAGGCCGGACTCCGTGTCGCGCGGCTGGCCGGTGAAATGCAGCGGGCTGGGGTCCGCGCCGGCACAGGCCAGGTCGTCGCCATAGGGCAGCGAGGTGCAGGTCTCATAGGGACCGCCGCTCATCGTGGCCCGCTGGCGAACCGTGCCCAGCCAGTTGGTGCGGTCGAAATAGACCGTGTTGTCGGCGGCGTAGGTGGCGATGACGGCGCCATTGGCGTAGACCTCGCTGCGCTCCCAGTTGCCCTGCGTGTCGAGCTCGGTCACCGGGCGGCCGCCGATGGTGCCGGCGGCGCGGCCGGCGCGGCGTTTCCGGCGGCGGCGGGGCATGCCGTTTATATACACCGGCGGCGGGCCGGGGTCAAAGCCCCGCCGCGCCGTGCCGGCGAAGGAGCCGGGGACAAGGCACGAGACCTACACCGTGCCGCTGGCCGAGGCGCAGCGGCGGTTCGTCCAGCCGCGGGCCCGAGCCAGGGCGGATCGGGCGGACGATCGGTCCGGTTCGGAGAGGCGAACCGACCCAGGGTCTTTGGCCGGGACGCTTCCGGCGGCCTCTCCCCCGGGGCAGCTTTGCCCGGCCGGAGGCGCGCCGCCTGGCGGAATTTCCCGTCCCGTCAGCGCCGACTTGGCCCCAGGTGGGACCGGCGCCGCCCCAGCGGCTCGCGCCTATTCCACCGCGAACAGGTCCAGTTTGCCGCCGCCGAGAAACGCCAGCGTGCTGTGCTCCAGGCAACTGGCCATGGCGTGATAACTGAGGTCGAGCTGAGCTTCGCCCACCAGCCGCAGGTCCTCGCTGCGCCAGATGCGAAGCGTGTTGAAGTCTCCCTCGGAATCTTCCTTCAAACAAAGGAAATACGCCCCATCTTGCGAGAACTCAAACACCGGCAAGGTATTGGCTTCCAAGGGCAGCAGATTGGCCTCGACGCCGGTCTCGGCGTCCACCAAGGAGACATGGCGCTCGTTGTTCTTGAAGTCCACCATCTCCACCGCCAGCAGCTTGCCATCGGGCGAGAGGGCGCAGACGCCGGCGCCGATGCCGAGGTCGAAGTCCTTGCGCAGGGCGCCATCCGCGGCCAGGCTGAGCAGGCGGAACTTGCGAAAGACGAGCTGGGCGTTTTCCACCGTGTGGGTGGCGCCGACGGCTTCCCGGGCGAAGCAGACCCAACCGCCGTCGCCGGCGGCGGCCAAGGCGCGGATCTGCTGGCCGGGCAGCGGCAGCGGCGCCAGGCTCGGACCGTGGAGGCTGGCGCGGCCGATGCGCGCGGCCACCGCCGCGGCGCCGCCGGCGTTGGCGGCCTCCATGCGGGCATCGTTCCAAGCGATGCGCCAAGCGTCGCCGTTGGCTTCCGGCTGGAAGGCGCAGGTCTCGACCGGCAGGGCGGCTTCGCGCTCCAGCGCCGCGGCGCCGGTGGCGGCGTCGAAAACGGTCAGCCGGCCGCGGGTATGGGGATGGTTGTCGGCAACGTTGACCGCCGCCAGATAACGCCCGTCGGGACTGTAGCGCAACTGGCCCAGGAACTCGGGAAAGGCGAACTCGCGTTCGAGCGCGCCGGTTTCGGCGTTCAAGGCGCGGAAGGCCTTATGTCCCATCGCCACCTGGGCGGCATCGGGAGACAAGGCGATGCGGGTCAGCAAGAACTCCTCGACCGGAAAGGAATGCAAGGGCGCCAGGCGCATTATCGCTGCTCCCACCCTGCCGCTAACGTTTTCTGCATATCGCCAATCCATCCCGCAAGGGAACGATCGCCGCCAGCAACGCTGGGTCCGCATAGATCGCGCGATTGAAGGCGAGAATGCCCTGCGTATCCGCGGAGGCGTCGGGCGCCGCCACCTTGCCGCTCCACAGCACGTTGTCGGCGACGAACAAGCCGCCGGAGCGCAGCCGCGGCAAGCCTAGCTCCAGCGCCGCCGGGTACTCGTGCTTGGAGATGTCGCAAAAGATAATATCGAACTCCCCCGGCGTTTCGCGCAGCGCGGCCAGCGCGTCCTGCTGCCGCTGCTGGATGCGACGCTCCAGTCCCAGACGGTGGAAATAGCCCGCCGCCTCCTGGGCATTGGCGGCGCTGCTGTCGGTATAGAACACCTCCCCTTCCGGCCCCACCGCCTCCGCCCACCAAATGGTGGAATAGCCGATCGCCGAGCCCAACTCGAACACGCGGCGGGCGGCGTGGATCCGCGCCAGGAGGGAGAAAAACCGCCCCACCGCCGGGCCCACGATGGGGATGTTCCGCTGCCGCGCCTGCGCCTCCATCTCCGCCAGCACGGCGTTGCGCGGCGGCAGCAGACCGTAAAGATATTCTTCAACTTTTGGCTCGATGATCATCGTCGCCCTTAGCCCAGCGTCTCACCCGGTTGCAGCGCAATCATCTCGCACTGCGGCGCCGCCTGGTGCAAGGCGCTGGCCAATTCCTCCGGCCGGCCGGTCAGCGGCGGGAAGGTGCCGTAGTGCATCGGGATGACCGCCCTCACGCCCAGCATTTTGCAGGCCTCGGCGGCGTCCGACGGGTTCATCACGTAGAAGTCGCCGATGGGCAGCAGCGCCAGTTGCGGACGGTAGCGCTCGGCGATGAGGCGCATGTCGCCGAACAAGCAGGTGTCGCCGGCGTGGTACACGCAGAGGCCGCCGGGAAAGCGGAGGACGTAGCCGGCCGCCTCGCCGCCGTAAACGATCTTGCCGCCATCGTTGATGCCGCTGGAATGCAGCGCATGAACCATGGTGGCGCGCGCGCCGGCGACGGGAACGGTGCCGCCCTTGTTCATGCCCACCACCTGATCTTGCTTCAGCCCCTGGCTCATCAGCCAATAGCCGATCTCAAAATTCGACACCACCGAAGCGTGAAAACGCTGGGCGATGCCCAGAGCGTCGGCGATGTGGTCGAAATGGCCGTGCGTCAGCAGCACGGCGTCGGCGACGGTGGGGTCCTTTTCTCCCGCCGGACAGGCGGGATTCTCCTTGAGGAATGGGTCTATATAAATGCGCTTTCCGCCCGCGTCAAAGCGAAACGTTGCATGGCCGCACCAAGTGATTTTCACGCCATGGGTATCGAACATAACTTCCCTTCTCGTCCTCGTCTAGCCCTTGTGGCGGCAACTTGATTCCCCCGGGGCGAGAGGCTTGCGTTGCCGCCGTTCCCAGCCCAGCCCCCAGCCCCGCCACCGGCGGGGCATCCACACGCGAGCGGCTGCGCCGCTCCTGTGCCGCCCGCCCATTGTATCCCGTCCGAGGCCGCCGATGGCGGCTCCGCCGCCCATTTTTGGGCGTCCCGCGTTGCCCGGTTGGCGGCTGCGCCGCCCCAGCGAGCAGCGAGTGGCCGCTAGCGCGGCAGAAGTCTCCAGGTTGCCGCGATGGGAAAGGCAAGCAACGAACGGACGATTGGCGCCGGCGCCAGCCCCGCCACAGGCGGGGCGTTCGGCGTTCCCAAGAAGCGGGGCTCAGCGCCGCTGGCGCGACCGGCACGGCGGGAACGCCCTAGCGGGCGCTACTCGATGTTCTGGACCTGCTCGCGGATTTTTTCGATTTCGCCCTTCATGGCCAGCCCCTCGCCGGTGACGCGCAGGCCGGCGGCGGCCAAACCGCTGGTTTTGGACAGCAGCGTATTCGCCTCGCGGTTCAATTCCTGCAACAGGAAGTCCAACTTTTTGCCCACCTCGCCGCCGGCATCGAGGGCGGCGGCGAAGGCGGCGAGATGCGCCTCCAGCCGCACCAGCTCTTCGCTGATGTCGCCGCGCTCGGCCAGCAGCGCCGCCTCCTGCGCCAAGCGCTCGGGGGAAACGGCCGCGCCGGTTCCCGCCAGCAACTCCTGCAACCGTTCCCGCAGCCGGGCTAAATAGGCGGCTTCGACCGAAGCGCGCAGCTCGCTGATGGCGGCGGCGGAGCGGGCAACGTTCTGCAAGCGGCCGCGCATATCCGCCGCCATGGCCGCGCCTTCCTGCTCCCGGCTGCGGGCATGCTCCGCCAGACAATCCGCCAGCGCCGCTTGCGCCAGTTGGCCGAGAGCGGCGGCGTCTTCCGGTTCCTGCGCCGGCGCCAAAATGCCCGGCAGGCGCAGCAAATCCCAGGCCAGGCCTTCCGGTGGCGCCGCGGGCAAGGAGAGTTCCTGGGCCAGATGCCGCCAGGCGGCGAGATACGCCTTCGCCATCGCCGTGTTCGCCTGCGCGGCCGCCCCCGCCTCCCGCTCCACGACGGCCACCAACTGCACATGGCCGCGGCGCAGGGCGCCGCGCAGCTGCCGTTCCAGCGCCGCTTGCGTGCCTTCCAGTTCCGGCGGCAGGCGGAACTGCAAATCCAAAAAGCGGTGGTTCACGCTGCGCAGCCGCATGCGCACGGTGATGCCGCCGGCGGCGCGCGTGCCGGCGCCGTAGCCGGTCATGGAGCGGATAGGGGTGGCCGCGGGCTGCGTCACGCGTGTTCCTAGGAGGCGCCCAGCGCCTGGCCCGGCGCCGCCGCTTCCGCCCGCGTCGCGACGGGCTCGGCATCGCCGGCGTCGGCGAATTGCAGGTCATAGAGGCGGCGATAGCCGCCGCTGAGCGCCATCAGCTCGTCATGGGTGCCGGTTTCGCTGATCCGGCCCCGCTCCAAAACCACGATGCGGTCGGCGCGGCGGACGGTCGAGAGGCGGTGGGCGATGACGAAGACAGTGCGGTTGCGCATCAGGTTGTTCAGCGCCCGCTGCACCAGCATCTCGCTCTCCGCGTCCAGCGCCGACGTGGCCTCATCCAAGATCAAGATCGGCGCGTCCTTCAGCAGCGCGCGGGCGATGGCGATGCGCTGCCGCTCGCCGCCGCTGAGGCGCAAGCCGCGCTCGCCCAGGATGGTGTCGTAGCCGTCGGGCATGGCTTCGATGAAATCCGCCGCCAAGGCCGCCTGCGCCGCGGCGCGGATGTGGCTGGGGTGGGCGTCGTGCACGCCGTAGGCGATATTGGCCGCGGCCGAGGTGTTGAACAAGATGGTGTCCTGGGTGACGTAGGCGATCTGCTCGCGCAGCGAACGCAGGGTCAGGTCCCGCACGTCCTGGCCGTCCACCAGCACCCGCCCGCCGGTGACGTCGAAGAAGCGCGGAATCAAATTCACCAGCGTGGTCTTCCCCGCCCCGCTGGAGCCCACGATGGCCACCACCTCGCCGCGGCGGACCGTCAGGTCAATGCCGCGCAGCACCAACTGGTCCGGCCCATAGCCGAACTCGGCTTGATCGAAAACCACCGCCTCGCGGAAGGGGCGCATGCGCCGTGCGCTGTCCCGTTCGGAGACTTCCTCGGCCGCGTCCATGTAGGTGAACACCTGCTCCGCCGCGCCGGCCGCCGCCTGGAAGCTGTTGTACACCCCGGCCATGCGGCGCAGCGGATCGTAGAGCTTGAGCAGCGCGTACAGGAACGCCACCACCGTGCCCAGGTCCATCGCGCTGCGGTTGATCTGCCCGCGCATGTACAGCATCATCAGCGCGAAGGTGACCACGCCCAGGATCTCCATCAGCGGCGAACTGACTTCCTGTTCCAGGATGTAGCGCAGCTTCACCTTCAGCAGCCGCACCGCCGCCTCGCGGAAGCGCTGGATCTCGCGCCACTCCATATTGAAGGCCTTGACGATGCGGTTGCCGGTCAGGGTCTCATGCAAAATGTGCTGCACGTCGGCCAACTGATCCTGGCCGCGTCGCGTCGTGCGCCGCACCTTCCGCCCCAGCCGCGCAGCCGGCACCAGCACCAGCGGCATCAGCACCATGGAAGCCAGCGTCAGCCGCCAATTCAGGGCCAGCAGCACCGTGATCAGGAACAGCATGGTGAAGCCCTGTTGCAGGGCCATGGCTAGGCTGTGCGAGGCGGCGGTCTGGATGCGGTCCACGTCATTGATCGCCGTGGACATGATCTTGGCCGTGGAGTGGCGCTGGAAGAAGGCCGCCGATTGGTGGATCAGCTTTTCATAAAGCGCGTTGCGGACGTCGGTGACCACGCCGAAGCCGACGAAGTTGATCAGATAGGTGCCGGCGTATTCGGAAATTCCCTTCAGCAGCACCACCAGCACGATCGCTCCCAGGACGACCGAGGCGGGATTATGGGAAAACCAGGAGGGGACGAATTGGTTGAGGGTAATCGAGTGGTGAATGAAGCCGTGGCCGTGGTAGTGGTAAAGATAAATCTTCCCGTTGTTGCCAGGCCCGTGCGGCTTCAGCACGGTGTTGATGACCGGCGCCACCAGCAGCGCAAAGACGCCCTCCAGCGCCCCGACCAGCATCATCAGCGCCATGGCCGCCGCCAGCGCCGCCCAATAGCGGCCGGTGAATTTTAGTAAACGGGAGAACTCGCGCATGTGCGGCTGCCGGCCGGCGCCCCGCAAGCCAACGGGAACCGCCTGCCCATTGCCTTTGAGCCTACGGGTTTACCTGCCCCAAAGCAACATTCCCGCCATCCGGCGGCTCGCTTTTGGTTAGCTCCCCGGCGCCCGCTGGGCCGCCGCGGCGAATCGCGGGGGCCGAGCCTTTTGCCCGGGGGGGAAGCAGGCGCGGAAAGGCCGCGAAACTCCCCGCGGGCCCCTGGTGCGCGTAAGAGCGCTGCGGCCCGCTCCGGCAAGGGAAGCGGCGCGGCGCCTAGCGACGCACCAGCGGGGCGGTAGCCCAGCGCCGGGCGACCGCCGGGCTGGGGCCCCGGGCCCCCGGTCCAGCCGGGCGCGTAAGCGGGACGCCCCGCCAGCGGCGGGGCTGGGGCCCGCGCCCGTCAATCGCCTATTTCCCGATGTCGCGGTGGCTAACCTTGACGCTGTAGCCGGCATCCGCCAACCCCTTGCGCACCGCCTCGGCGATCATCACCGAGCGGTGCTGCCCGCCGGTGCAGCCGAAGGCGATGGTGAGATAGCTTTTGCCTTCTTCGATGTAGTGGGGGATCAAGTACACGAGCAGGGCGGTGATGCGGTCAATAAACTCCTTGGTCTGGGGAAACGAGGCGATGTACTTCGCCACGGCCGGGTCCTTGCCGGTGCGATTCCGGAACTGCGGAATGTAGTTCGGATTCGGCAAAAAGCGCACGTCGAACACCAGATCGGCGTCAATGGGCAGGCCATGGCGGAAGCCGAAACTACCCACGCCGATGCGCAGCGCGCGGCTGGCGTCCGCCTGAATGACGCGTTCGGTGACGAAGGCGCGCAGTTCGTGGGGATTGAACTTGGAGGTGTCCACCACCAGGTCCGCCGCCTCCCGGATCTTGGCCAAGAACTTCCGCTCCGCCCGAATGCCCCGGATCAGGTTCCGGTCCTGATCTTTGCCGGTGGCCAGGGGATGGGGCCGCCGGGTTTCACTGAAGCGGCGGAGCAAGACGGCGTCGTCGGCCTCCAAAAAGACCAGCGTGGTGGGCAGATCGGAGCGGCGCAGTTGCTCCACCAGGCGCGGCAGCGTCTCCAGCCTCTGACCCTCGCGAATGTCAATGACCAGGGCGGCGCGGGCGATCTCCCCGGAACGCCGCACCAGCTCGACGAAGGTGGGCAGCAGATCCACCGGCAGGTTGTCCACGCAGTAATAGCCGCTGTCCTCGAACGCCTTGATCACCGCGCCTTTGCCGGAGCCGCTCAGGCCGGTGACGATGGCCAGGTGGCGGCCCTTGGCGGCGCCGGCCGCGCCCGGCCGGAGCGGGCCGCGCCCGCGGCGGCGGCCACTCCTCGCGGCGGCACGCGACGACTCCGGCGCCGCGGCGCGGCGCGAGGCGCGAGCGGCGGAGGAGGATTTGGTTAACGGCCGGCGGGGGAGGCGGGGCATAGGCGTCGGAGGCGGCTCAATCCCTCTTCCGCCGTTGGTGGGTGGAGGGGATGCGCAGATCCTCGCGGTATTTCGCGACCGTCCGCCGGGTGACGTCAATGCCTTGCTCGCGCAGCAGTTTGGTGATCTGTTCGTCGGTGAGGGGGTGGGCGGCGTCCTCGGCCTCGATCAGCTTTTTGACCCGCCGCTTCAGGATCAGAAGCGGAGTCTCGGCTCCGCGCGCGCCCTGCACCGCCTCGCTGAAAAAGAAGCGCAGCTCCAGAACCCCTTGCGGCGTGTGGGCGTATTTGTTGGACACGGCGCGGCTGACGGTGGAGGGATGCACGCCGATCTCCTCCGCCACTTCCTTGATCATCATCGGCTTCAGGTGATCCATGCCCTGATCCAGGAAGTCCGCCTGGCGGGCGATGATGGAGTGGCAGACCCGGGCGATGGTCTGCTTGCGCTGCTCCAAGTTGCGCAAGAACTGCACCGCGCTGGCGTAGCGGTCGCGAATGTATTTGGCCACGTCGCGCTGCTGCCGGTCCCACTTCATGGCGCGGTAATGGCGGTTGAGGCGGAGTTGCGGCAGGCCGTCGTCGTTGGTGACCACGCGGTAGCGGTTGGGCGGCATTTTTATGCCGCCAAGTACGCAGCAGTCCTCGCCATCGCAAACCGCGCAGCGCTGCTCCCGGCCCTTGACGAAATAGACATCCGGCTCGATCAGCCGGGGCTGGGACTTGTTGTAGCGGCGGCCGGGATAGGGGTCCAGCTTTTTCACCGCCTCCAGCGCCGCCATCACCTCCTCCAGCGGCGCCCCGGTGGCCTTGGCGATCTCCTTGTATTGCCGGTTTTGCAGCGCCGTCAGATGCTCGCTGACCAGCGCCAGCGACAGCGGGTTCACCACCGGCAGCCGGCGCAGTTGCAGCAGCAGGCACTCCCGCAGGTCGCGGGCCGCCACGCCGGGCGGATCGAAGGAATGCAGCAGCGCCAGCGCCTCGCGCAGCGCCGGAAGCGGCAGTTCCTCGGTTTCCGCCAGTTCCTCCAACCGCAGCGGACGCCGCCCGCGGTCGTCCTCGGCGGTCAGGTAGCCGTCCTCATCCAGGTTGCCGATCACCGCTTCGGCGGCCTCTCGCACCGCCTCGCTGGCGGGCGAGGCGCCCAACTGCCAGCGCAGGTGCTCGCTCAATCCGGTGGGCGAACTGAGGAAGTTTTCAAAGCTCGGCCGCTCGATCTCCTCGCGCTCCCCGCCGCTGTAGCCGGGATCCAGGTAATCGTCGAAGAAGCTGCCGAAATCAATCTCCTCGAAGGGATCTACCGCCGGCGTTTCGGCTTGCGCCGCCGCCGCCTCGCCTTCATGGTGGTTGTTGGCCCCCAGCCCGTCGGCGCCGTGCTCGCCGCCCTGCACGGCCGCCAGCAGCTCGCCATCGGCAGGGGCGCGGTGCAGGCTCTCCTCCAACTGTCCCAAATCCAGCGGCGCCGCGCCGTCTTCCTGGGCCTCATCCAGCAGCGGGTTCTGGAGCAGTTCCTCGGCGATGGCTTCTTCCAGTTCCGTTTTGTTCATCGCCAGGATGCTCACCATCTGCACCAGTCCCGGGGTCAGGGACTGCTTGAGCATCGGCTTGGGGATGAGTTTGGGCCCTTGATACATAACGCGGGGCGGCGCACGCCCGAAGGTCTCGCTCACACCAGGGTAAACGATTCTCCCAGATATACCCGCCGCACTTCGGCGTCCCGGCTCAACTCGTCCGGACGGCCAGTACGGAAAATGGCGCCTTCATGAATGATGTAGGCGCGGTCGGTGACGCTCAGCGTCTCCCGCACGTTATGGTCGGTGATCAGCACGCCGATGCCGGCGCGCTTCAAATCGAAGATGATGCGCTGCAGGTCGAGCACGGCGATCGGATCGATGCCGGAGAACGGTTCATCAAGCAGCATGAACGCCGGATCGCCGACCAGCCCGCGAGCGATCTCGACGCGGCGCCGCTCGCCGCCGGAGAGCGCGTAGCCGGGATTGCGCCGCACCCGCGCCAGCCCGAACTGATCCAGCAGCGCCTCCAGCTTGTGCCGGCGCTGCTCGCCGGAAAGCGGCAATGCCTCCAGCGCCACTAACAAGTTTTGCTCCACGCTCAGTTTGCGAAATACGGATGCTTCTTGCGGCAAATAACTCAGGCCGAGGCGTGCGCGGCGATACATCGGCGTGGTGGTCAGGTCCTGGCCGGCCAATTCCACGCGGCCCACGTCCGGCGCCACCAGGCCGACGATCATGTGGAAGGTGGTGGTTTTCCCGGCGCCGTTGGGACCCAGCAGCCCGACGATTTCGCCCCGGTCCACGTCCAAGCTGACGCCGTTGACGACGGTGCGGCCGCGATAAGCCTTGGCGATGGCGACGGTGCGAAGCTGCGACATGGGGCCCGGGGTGGGAGTGCGATCCGCGCTACGGCCGGGGCTGCAAATGGCTCTCGCCACGGCGCTTACTGGTGCACCCGGTACGCTGCGAAGGTGCGGGAATGAGGCCCACTTTCGACGCGAATCGTATCATTGAGGGGGGAGAAAGTCAATGTATGGCCGGCCAACAAGCCCAGGCTGGCATCAAAAATGCTGGGGGATCCGCCGCTCAAAGTGATCGTCCTGGGGGCGGCGTCGTAAACCGCCCGGCGCGCCCGCGCGCGCCGGCCCGGCTGGGTCAGCTCCACCCCTCCCCCGGCCACCACGCGCCGCGGCCGCAGACCGCCGCCGGCGGCGCCGAGGACTATATCAATATATCTACATGTTACACGAGTTTTGTTGGCATTCACCTCGACTCCTCCCGAGTATTCAGCTAACTTCTTCCCCCGCCAGAAGCGGAACAGCGGGGCGGTGACGCGCACCGCCACCGGCTGCTTGGGCGGCGCGGGCGCGCGCCGCCGCGCCCGGCCGCAGGCGCCGTGCGCGGGACATGGCGCGGACGCCGGAGCCACCGCCAGCCGTTCTTCGCCGGAAGCCCAGTCGCCGCCTTGGGGCGAGAGGAACTCGCTGCGCACGCCGCCGCTCGCGGTCACAGTGCCGGCACGGCGGTCGAAACGGAGTTCCGCGGCGCGCATCACGTTGCTTCCCTGCCACACGCGCACGGCTCCGCGGAAGCGGCCGTGCTCCCCGTCGCGGCTCATGGAAAAGCGCCGCGCAGTGATCGTTACCGGCAGGCTACCGGCCGCATGTCCAGGCCTCGTGCGCAGGCCCGCCAGCCCCGCCGCGTCGCTGCGCAAGGAGGCGGTGACGCCGCCCTCCGCCGTCAGCCGCGCGGCCGCCAGCGTGAATTGCGCCGCCGCTAGCCGGCCGCCGGGGAAACTCGCCGTCACCCGCGCACCGTCGCCGCCCGGCGTCAGCCGCGCCGCACCGTTGGCCGCATTCCACACCAATAGCCCGCCGCGCACGGATTGCGCCGCCGCGCTGGAAACGGGCCGCCCCGGCTGCGCCGTACCCGCCGCGGGGGCGCGGAGGAACACATGGCCGCGTTCCACGATGCGGCGCACGCGGCCCGTCAGGGGGCTCATCCACGCCTGTACCTGGTCCGCCGAACCCGACCGCTGGGTCCGCGCTCCCTGTTTTTGCCGCCATTGCACCTGCCCCATCGCCTGCGCCCATTGCGGCCTTTGCTGCGGGGTGAGGCGCAGTTGGAATTGATCCGCGGTCATGGTCGCCGTCTGGGATTTAGCGGACTGATAGCGGAGCGTTCCCCGCCCTACCGTTTCCGCCTGGCGCAGCACCGCGCGCGGAGCTGCGGCGGCTCCGCCGGCTTGGGGCGCAAGCGCGGCGGCCCGGCCGACGGCTGGCGGCGCGGCGGCGAATTGGAAGCGCATCGCCGGCGCGGCTAACTGGCCGCTGCCGCCCGCCGTGAACAACGCCGGCGCCAGGGCGTCCGCCGCCACGGCGGCTCGGCTCCGCTGGCCATGGCGCGAATTACCTCCGCGACCGGCGGCCGCCGCATGCGCACCGTGCGCCGTGATTGGGCCCGGGAGCGGGGAACCGCCGGCGAACGCCAAGACCGCCTGCTCCGCCCGCGCCGTGGTGGGCAGGTTGCGGCCAGCGAACCGCACCCGCAGCGATGCCGCCCGGAGCCGCTGCCATCTTGCGCCCTGCCGCTCGGAAAGCATCACGCCGCCGCTCAAGGTCAACGCCGAAAGGCGCACCCCGGACTGCTCCAAGGGGCCCTTGGCTCGCATCTTGGCCCGCCCTCTGGCCGCAGCCCTGCCACGGCGGCGGAGGCGCGCCAGCGCCTGCTGACAGCGGACCGAAATCCGCCGCCCGCCTTGCGCCCCGGATGCCTGCACCCCGCCCTGCGCGCCTACGGTACGCACGGTATAGTCGCGGCGCAAATAAAAGACGAGCCGCTGCGCGCGCAGCCGCCGCGGCCCCAGGACGACCACCGGCGTGTCGCCGCCATGCGGCGAGGCTTGCAACGTAATCGTTTCGGCGGATTTGTTGAGCGTCGCCTGGCCGGCGGTCACCCGCAGCGGCCAGCGTCCCGGAGGAGCCCAGCGAAGGCGCACCCGTCCGCTCAGCACCAGCAAATTCGAACCCGGTACCAGGCGCGCGCGGTCGGCATGCCCGGTCGCGTTCCAATAACGGAAATCCAAACCGCCACGAATCACCCCGGATCCGGTCTTGGTGTTGAACGCCAGCTGCTGGGCCAGGACCTCGACCGGGCTGGCGCGAGGACCCGAGTGGGCTGGAGCCGCCGCGGCGGGCCGGTGGCCCGGCGGTTTCCGCGGCGATGGGGTGGCGCGCGCGCCGTTTCCGGCGGCGGCGGAATGCCGCGCCGGACGCGAAGCCTCCAAGGCGATGTGCACGCGTCCCACGGCGACCACGCGGCCGGTGCCGGGATCGTAGCGGAACTGCCGGCCGCTGATTCGGTCAGCATGCACGCCGTCGCGGTCATAAATCACGAGCTGCGCGGCGCGCAGAATGGTGCGGCTGCCCGCCTTCATCTCGGTCGCGACCCGGGCGGTAAGCCGGAATAGCGTGCGTCCGCCCTCGGCCCGCGTCAGCACGAATCCCTGCGCCGTCTGGCGGATGCGCAAACTCACCCGCGGCACGCGCATGCCCGCCGGCGGACGATTGAGGAAATAGGTGCCTGCCAGCACGGCGGCGCCGGCGAGAAAAATGATCGCCAATAGCCAGCGGACGCGGCGCAAGCGGTCCGGCGGCGGACCTGGCGCCGGCGTGGAGTCGGAACGCCCGGGGGGAGCGGAGAAATGCGACGGCACGTCTGCCTTCAGTCTAGCCCGCCGCCGAATGCAAATCGAAAATGGAATGCGGCGCACCCGCGCGGTTCGGAACTGCCCGGCGATGGCGAGCCCGCGACCGGGCTGCAACCGCCGGCGGCGGAGGCCGACTGACGCTCCGTGCCCCTCCAAGCTGCTGCCATTGGATTTTGGGCGGCGCGGAGCCGGCCAACGGAGTCGCCGGCGCTGGGGCGGAGAATCGAAGTTTGGCGTGCAGCGTCCGCGGCGATTCTGCCTGGGTCCGCCACCGCGGCGGAAACCGCGGCAACCCACTGGCGCGAAGCGGCGCCGAAACTGCCCGACCGGCGCCGCTGGACCTTAGGCACCGTAGCCTAGGCGCCGCAGCCTAGACGCCGACCGGAGCGGCCTCGCGCGCGCGCCGCTCGCCGTACAGGGGAAACGCCGCCGCCAGTTCCAGCACCTCGCGGCGAATGGCGGCGAGCTCCGCCGGCTGGTCATGGCTGCGCAGCGCGCGGACAATCCAGGCGGCGATTTGGCGCATCTCGCCTTCCTTCATTCCGCGCGTGGTCACCGCCGGCGTTCCCAAGCGCAGCCCGCTGGGGTTCATGGGCGGATTGGTGTCGAACGGGATGGCGTTCTTGTTGGCGGTGATGTTGGCGGCGTGCAACGCTTCCTCCGCCTGCTTGCCGCGGATGCCTTGCGCGAAAACATCCACCAGCAGCAAGTGGGTATCGGTGCCGCCGGAAACCACCCGGAAGCCCTCCGCCGCTAACCCCGCGGCCAGCGCCTGGGCGTTGGCCACGACCTGAGTGGAATACACGCGGAACTCCGGCCGCAGCGCCTCGCCAAAGCACACCGCTTTGGCGGCGACGATGTGCACCAGCGGTCCGCCCTGATGGCCGGGAAACACCGATTTGTCCACCGCGGCGGCGAACTCGCGGCGGCAGAGAATGAGCCCCGCCCGCGGTCCGCGCAGGGTTTTGTGCGTGGTGGAGGTGACGATGTGGGCGTGATCCAGCGGGTTGGGATGGACGCCGCCGGCCACCAAGCCGGCGAAATGGGCCATGTCCACCAGATACAGCGCCCCGACCTCGTCGGCAATGGCGCGCATGCGGGCGAAATCAATTACCCGCGGATAGGCGCTGCCGCCGCCGATGATGAGCTTCGGCCGCCGCTCGCGCGCCAGTTGCGCCAGCGCGTCATAGTCAATGGTCTCTGTATCCCGGCGCACGCCGTAGGGCGCGATCTGGTAGCTTTTGCCGGAGAAGTTCAGCGGATGGCCATGCGTCAAGTGGCCGCCTTCCGCCAGGCTCAATCCCATGACCGTGTCGCCGTGCTGCAACACGGCGGCGTAGGCGGCGGCATTCGCCTGGGAGCCGGAATGCGGCTGCACATTGGCGTGAATATCGCCATGCACCGGCGTGAACAGGCGGCAGGCTCGCTCCCGCGCCAGCGTCTCCACGCGGTCGGCGTTTTCGCAGCCACCGTAGTACCGCTTGCTGGGGTAGCCCTCGGCATATTTGTTGGTGAAAGTGCTGCCGGCCGCCTCCAGCACCGCTTCGCTGACAAAGTTCTCCGAGGCGATCAATTCCAGGTGTTCCTGCTGGCGCACGGTCTCCGCCGCCACGGCGGCAAAAACCTCGGGATCGGCGAGCGGCAACGGCAGTTGGCGGGGATCAAGGGGCATGACTCTTGATTGTACCGGTCAGGCCAAGACCCGGGCGCGCCGGCAACGCGCACGGCGCGATGTGCCCTTCCACCCATTTGCGGGAACCCGCTGGCAACCGCAATGGCCACCGCAATCCAATTTTTGGAACCGCCGCCGCCGGCCTGGCGCGGCCCGCGATGCGAGGCTTTGAAAACGCCACCATAAAGAAAAAATCCGGAAGATCGGGGGGAGCCGATCTTCCGGAAGAGTGGTCGTTGCCCCGAAGGGCACGGTCAAGTGTGTGGATATTGGAAACGTAGCAGAAAACTTCTCCGAAAAACAATATTTTTTTGCTTTTTTTCCGTACATTCGGCCGTGGCATGCCCCGGCCACCGCGCCGAAGGCTCACACGGAGGCCGTATCAGGCCCGCTAAGCCATTGAGCAATAACGCCTTCGATGACCACGCGGGGGCTTAAGGGCCGGTCGCGAAGCGCCACGTCGGAGCGCTGGAGGCGGTCCACGGCGGCGGTCAACTGCTCCGCCGACATGCCTCTGGCCAGGGCCAGAACGGTGTCAGCGGCAAAACTGGGCGGCTTCAACCCCGGCGGCAGCACCTGGTACAGCCGGGAGCGGTCCCGCGCCCTGCCCGCCCGCGCGATCAGCGCCATCTTGCACAAGCGGCTGAGCTGAAACACCAGCGGAATCGCCCCCGCGTCCCCCGCCGCCGCCCACACTGCGTCCAAGGCGGCCAAGGCGGCGGAGCGGTCGCGGCGCGCCAACGCCAGCCACAAACCATCACTGGACATTGCCGGCGCTTCCGGCACCAACGCGCGGACGGTGCCCTCGGAAATGGCCTCGCCGGGCTGGTAGAGCGCCAGCTTTTCCAGCTCCAGCAAAGCTCGCGCCAGATCGCCGCCGCTGGCTTCCAGCAGCCAACGGGCGGCGGGCTCCTCTAGGCGCCATTGCCGCTGCCGCGCCTCGGCCAACAGCAGCCGGGCGGCATCCTCGGTTTCGACCTGGGCACAATGGATCACTTCGCAGGCGCCGCCCAGCAGGGACTCCAATTTTTCCAAGCGCGCCTTATCCTCCAACGTCATCTGCCGCGGGTCGGCCGGAATCTGGATGCGCCGGGCCAGAAAGACCAGCACCGCCGCCGGCGGATCCCCGGCGGCGGCGGCAAACGCCGCCAATCCGTCCGCGCCGGCGCGCCGGCCGGCGGCCAAATGTTCCGCGTTGTCCAGCACGAATATTTGCTGCGGCGCCAACAACGACGGCGTGCGCGCCTGGTCGAGGATCTCCGCCCAGGGCGTGGTCCCCAAGTCGGCTTGATGCCAACAATACTCCCACTGCTCGCTGGGTATGCGGGATCGCAACTCGCGCAGGAACCGGTCGCGAAAATAGGCCTCGCCCCCAGCCAGCAGGTAGCCCGGCCGCAGGGGTGCATCCGCCGGACTGGCGCGGCGCGGCACGGCTAAAAGTTCTCCAGAATGTCGCCGACCACCGTCCGTGCCGCATCCCGGCACATGCGCCGGAGCGTCACGGTGTCCTCCTCAAATAAGGTGGGCTCGGAGGCGCTGATCTGATATTGGTCGCGAAAGACCAGGTTGCTGGCCTGGTAGAGCGGCTGGCCGGTGGTTTCATCCAGCAGGCGCACGCGCAGGCGCAGGCGCACCTCGACGGTGCTGACGCGGCCGGTGTTGGGGTCGAACGTGACCGGCGTGGTGGCGAGACTGAGCACCGTGCCTTCCAGCACCGCGTCACTGCCAGCGCGCTGGGGCTGAATGCGATACCGCGTGCGCTGGATCAACTCCCGCGCCATGGCCGCGGTCATGAGCTGCGAAAGCTGCGGCGACAGCGTCTGATTGCGGAAGCCGGTAACGGCGATGACCTTCACGTCGGGCGGCAGGGCGTGGACGTGATTGGAGAGGTGGTAACCGCAGCCGGCGGCCAGCAGCGCCGGCAGCAGGGCGATGATCCCGGCCCGCGGCGGATTGCGCCGCGCAGGTTTTGGACTCACAGGCATCCCAGGGCGCGGGCGGCCAAATGCACCGCCGCCGCCGCGCGCAGGCGCAGATTGTCGGCGCTGAGGGGGATCCAATAAATCCCCGGGCGCAGCAAGTCCCGCTGCGGCACGCCGGCCCGCACGCCGCTTTCGCCGGCCGAGCCGGTCGCTTCGGGCTGCGGCTCCCCCGGCGCGCAAAACGCCACCGGCGCGGAGCGCAACGCCGCATGCAGAGCTTCGCTCGCCGGCGGCTGCGCCCACTCCGCCAGCAGGGAGATGATGTGGGCGTGAAACACCGGCGCCTGGAGCACCTGGAGGGCGGGCAAGGCGAAGCCGGAAGAAGCCGCCAGGCCGCGCAGATCGGCGGCGATGGTCGCGGCCACTTCGGCCAGCGGCGGCTGCGCCTCTTCGCCCAACTCCACGCGCAGGTTATAGGCAACCTGGGCGCCAAACACGGCGCTCGGAATGGACTGCGCCGCCAATAACCGCAGGCTTTGGTCGCGCAACTCTTCCAGCCCGGCCATGCCGCGCTCGCTGGCGGGCTCAAACACCGTGGCGGCGGTCGCGGCGACCCCGAGAGCGGTGAGGGCGGGAAGCACCGCCGCCAACATCTGGGCGGCGGGATGCGGCACGCGCAGGATTTTTGCGCCGGGCGCCAGCGCTGAACCCAGGTCCACCACCCAAGCGCCCGCCGCCTGCGCCAGCGGCGCCGCCGCGCGGGTCTCCGCCGCGCCGCCGGCGAAGAAGACCGCATCCAAACCCTCCAGGTTCGCGGCGTCGAGCGGCTCCAGCACCACCGCCTCGCCGCCCAGGTCGCCAAGCTGGCGCTCGTCCCGAACCTTCGCCTCCGCTCCGTTCGGCACGGGCGAGCCGCTCCAAAGGGCAAAGTAGCGGAAGACGGGTTCGCCGGCCTGGGCCAGGGCGGAGGCGCGCACCAGCTCCGCCACTTCACGGGCTTGCAGGCCGGTGCCGCCGGCGATGCCCAGGCGCCAAGGGCTCGAGCGCGGTCGTGGGGATGGGGACGGTTCGGCCATATGCCTTTGGGTGCTACTCGTGCGCGCCGGACCGCGCCGCCGGCTGGGGCCAGGCCGACGGCCGGCGCGGCGTGGGCTTGCCGCGGCGGAGGTGATGGCTGAGCCGCCAGATTACCGCCGCCAGCAGGTAACTAACCGACAGAACCAGCAGCGTGACCTCGGAGAAATACCAAATGGCGGCCATCAGCCCGCCCAATCCGACGGTGATCACGAACGGCTGGCGGCGGCGCAGGTCAATATCCTTAAAGCTGTAAAACCGCCAGGTGCTGACCATCAAGTACGCCAGCGCCAGCACCAGCGCCAGCCAAGCCACCGCCCAGCCCCAGCTTAAGTTGACGGCGCCGAACAGAAACGACGGAGACGCGAAGAAATGCACGAAGGCGGCGATCACGCCCGCGGCCGCCGGGATGGGCATGCCGACAAAATACTTCTTGCCCGGTTTGCCCGGATTGCTGGGCTCGGCGTCGTCGGGGGCGATGTTGAAGCGGGCCAGGCGGGCGGCGCCGGCGATGACGAACAAAAACGCCACTACTTGCGCGGCGTGGTCCAGGTAGTGAAAGCCGCGGGACATCAGCGGGAGGCTGACGAAGCGCACGCCCCAAACGTAGGCCAGCAGGGCCGGCGCGACGCCGAAACTGATGACGTCGGCGAGGGAATCCAGTTCCCGGCCGAAGGCGCTGCTGGCGTTGGCCATGCGGGCGATGCGGCCGTCGAAGCCGTCGAGCAAAATCGCCCAGCCGATGGCCTTGGCCGCGGTGTCCAGCAAGGTGGCGGGCGCGTGAGCTTGCAGCGCGGCGGTGGTTTGCTGAATGGCGTACCAGCCGAGGCCGATATTCGCCACAGTGAATAGCGACGGCAGCAAGGCGATGCCGCGGCGAATACCGCGGCGCGCCGGCGGGCCGGCGGGACGATCCAGGTCGCGCTCAGAAGTGGGTACGGGTGTGGACATCGGCGGCCATCGGGGCCGGTTCAGCGGCGGAGGGCAGGCGCGCCAGCAACGTGGCGCCGCCTTGCACCCGCTGGCCGGCGGCGACCGCAATCACCGCGCCGGCGGGCAGGAAGACGTCTACCCTCGAACCAAATTTTATCAGCCCCACCAGTTGCCCGCGCTCCACCTGTTCGCCGGGGCGGGGCCAGAAAACGATGCGCCGGGCGATCAAGCCCGCGATTTGAACAAACGCCAAGGGCGTGGCCCCGGATGCTCCGGTGGCCAGGCGCACCAGGTTTTGCTCATTTTCCACTGCCGAGTTCGGATTGAGGGCGCTGCGGAACCGCCCGCGCCGGTATTCAGCCGAAACCACCCGCCCCGCCGCCGGAGCGCGAGTGACGTGAACGTCGAAGATGGAGAGAAAGATGCTGATGCGATGGGCGAACTCCGCCGCCAACGGCGCATCCGCCGCCAGCGCCTCGACATGGGTGACCTTGCCATCGGCGGGCGAAACCACCCCGCCGGGATCGGCGGGAATGACGCGCGCGGGGTTGCGGAAAAAATAGAGCGCGAACAGGCCAAACGCCAGCAGCGGCGCCGCCCATCCCCAGAAGGTGAAGTAGGCCACCAGCACCGCCGCCGCCAGGGAACCGGCGAAATAAAAGATGCCGTCGCGGATCACTGCGCCGATTATAGCGGCCTCCCGCCCGCCGCCGCGCCAAGATGGCCAGGCTCGCCATCCGCCGCCGGCGCGGCGCGCGCGGCACCCGGGGTCAGCGCGAGATCTTGACCGGTTGCTGCAGCAGTAAGTTCCGCGAGGAAGCGCCGACGAATACCCAGCGCTTCCCCGCCGCCAGCTGCCAACGATTCGCGCCGTCGGCCCAATATTGCAACTGCCGCCGTGGCACGCGGATCGTTACCTGCCGCGTCTGACCAGGGGCCAAATGCAGACGAGCAAACCCGGCCAGCGCACGCACCGCGAACTGCGCCCCGGCGGGCGCGGGTTGCGGCGGGCCCAAATAGACCTGCGGAACGGCGTCGCCGGCCAACGGACCCACATTATGGACGGCAAAGGAAACCGCTAGGCCACCGTGTGCACCGCGGCGCACGGCCAGGCCGGAGTAGCGAAACCGGGTGTAGGTGAGACCGAAGCCGAAGGGAAACAGCGGTTGGATCCGTTGTTGGTCAAACCAGCGATAGCCCACGAAGATGCCTTCGCTGAACCGCGTGACTCCGTGCACGCCCCGCGAGGAGCGCTCGGGATGCGCCGGATCGTGGGACACATATTGGTCCAGGCGCTGGGCCCAGGTAAACGGCAACCGGCCGCCGGGATCGGTCTTGCCGAGCAGCACCCGCGCCGTGGCCGGCCCACCGCCGTCGCCGGGATACCACATCTCCAGCAGCGCAGCCACGTGCGGCAGCCACGGCAGCGCGTCGGGCTGGCTGGTGTTCAGCACCACGATGGTACGGGGATTGATGCGGGCGATGGCGGCAATCAGGCGGTTCTGATCTCCCGGCAGCTGGTAGGCCGGGCGGCCCCGGCCCCAGGCGAAGAGGACCACGGTGTGGGCCGCTTTCGCCGCCGCCAGCGCGGCGTTCCAGGCCGCCTGCCGCTGCCGCGGCGTCATCCAGGCCAGGCGGATCTGCACCGGCCGGCCCGAGCCGTCGGCGGTTTCCCGCACCTGGATGGGATGGGACCCGGCCGTCAGGTGCAGACTGACCCGCACGTTATCCAAATTGTCGGTCGTGGGCAGCACATTGTCCTGCGCCGCTTGAATGTAGTTGCCGTGGAGCAGAAGATTCGCCGTGCGGCCGGCCAAATGCCCATCCACGCGGAACTGGGCAGCGCAGCCCATGACCTGCAAATACAACCAGTAATCGCCCGTGCGCGGAATGCGCAGCACCCCGCTCCATTGCCGCTTGGTCCCCGCGGGCAGCGGGCGCCCATCGCGCTGGGTGAAGTTGATTTGCCCATCGCGAACTGCCGGACCGGATCCCTGGCGCCGCAGGCCGGGGCGCCCGCCGGAGGACAGATATCGGGCCGGGATCGGATGACCGGTCATGTCATCGGCCACGGACAGGGTGATGTGGCGGCCGGCGATTCCGCGTGTCTCTTGCAGCAACGCCGCATACGGGCTCAGATCGCGGCTGGGAAAACCCAGCGCCTTTTCTCCCGATTCTCCGATCGTGACGGTCTGCGCCGCTCCGGGACCGATCAGCGCCAAGGAATGTAAGTCGGCGGCGGTCAGGGGCAGGGCGTGACCGCGATTTTTCAGCAGCACGGCCGCGTCCTCCGCCACGGCCTCCACCGCGCGCACGTCACGGCCAAACGGCACCGAGGACACCGCCCAAGGCGCCTTGCCGCGCAGGTAGCCGAAACGGTCCATCGCCATCAGAATCCGCCGCGCCGCCGCGGAAATTTGCGCGCGAGTGACGGTCTTATTCTTCACGGCGGCCAGCATTCCCACCGGCGGCGCCATCTTGCCGAATCCGGCAAAGGCTGCCGGCGGCGGCTCCTCGGGAATGTGGCTGGAAAAGAACATCGCCTTGACGTTGAGCTTGTGCGCCGGGGCCGCCGCGGGACGCGCGCAGAAGTAGCAGGGCAGGAACGGAATCATCGAGCCCGGCATTTCCAGGTCCAGCCCGCGGGCCAAGAACGCGGTGGCGTGCGTCGCACCCCAGTCCGACATCACGAAGCCGCGAAAGCCGATCTCCTGCTTCAGCACGCCGCGGAGGGTGGCGGAGTTGCCGCAGGCGTAGGCGCCGTTGACTTTGTTGTACGAGCACATGACCGCGGCGACGCCGGCGCGCATGGCGTAGGCGAAAGGTTCGGCGTAGATTTGGTGCAGCGCCTGCTGGCCAACGATGACATTGTTGCCGCCGTTGTAGGCGAGGAAGTGCTTGGCGGTCGCCATCACCCCCTGGCTTTGGATGCCGCGGATCACACCGGCACCGATTTCCCCGGACACCAGCGGGTCTTCGCCATAGGTGTTGTAGGCCCGAGCCCAGGTGGGATCGCGAAAGATATTCAGGAAGGGCTGGAGGGCCACGGCGATGCCCAGCGCGCGCGCGTCCCGTCCGATCACCCGCCCTTCGCGCCGCGCATCGGCGGGGCTGAAGGTCGCCGCCACGCCCATGGTCGCCACCGGCGCGGTCGAGCGATGGCGCGTCAGCACCCCCGGCGGCCCGTCCGCCATGCGCATGGGGGGAATGCCCAGCTTGCGGTTCCCCGCCCAGTAACCGGCTTGGCCCTGATAATGCGCCGGGTTGGGGGCGGCGCCATGCACCAGACGAATTTTTTCCGCCAGGGTCATGCGCGCTAACATCGCGTTCACGCTAGCCGGGCCGTGCGGGGCCGTGCGGGAATGACAGCCCGAGGCCGTGACGGCTAGCAGCGCGACCATGCAGACCGCCGCCCAAGCGGCGGCGGAACGGCGCGGCGAGCGCGATGGTGATGAGGACGGGCGGCTTGCGGGACGGCGGCGGTTCCGGCGGAGTGACGAACGGAGTGATGTAGGTAACATGGCGTCAACCGCCCGTAAGCGTGTCACATCGGCAAACACACTGCAAGCGGCGCACTTTTGCGTGCGGGCGCCCTGCGCGGAGGCGGCCACGACCGCGGGATTCCCCTAATCGGAATGAATCGGCCCGAACCTGCGGCCTCGCCGGTGCGCACATCGCGAGGTCGTCTTACGCCGTGGCGCGGGGAGCGCGCCCCAGGGCCCGCAATCCGGGCGGACGAGACCGTCCGCACGACCCCTCCCTGGGCAGCGCCCACGCGGCCGCACAGAAGCCAGCAAGCTCCGCGCCTCCGATAATGTCGGACCTGAATGTCGGTACTGGGGCGGGAAGGAGCGCTGGGGCCGGCATCGAGCGGCAATATTCACCGCTGGATAGGCCCTGACCCAGCGGCCAGGAATGCCCGCTATGGGCCACGCGGCTTGCGCCATACGCGCCGGCCGCCTACACTGAATCCAAAGCCTGCCCGCTGCGCCCCATGCTTCGTCTCCCGAGCCGTTGTTTTCTGCTGCTGGCCTGTCTGGCCGTCAGCGCCCTGCCCGCTTTCGCCCAGCGCCGCCCCGCGGCGCCAGATGGCATCTTTCCCTTGCGGGATGTCCGTGCGGGGATGACCGGCGTCGGCATGACGGTCTTCTCGGGTACCCAGGTGCAAACCTTTCAGGTCAAGATCCTGGGCGTGGTGCACAACATGGGCCCCAAACAGGCGGTGATCCTGGCGCGCCTCAGCGGCGGCCCGCTGGCCCAAACCGGCGTGCTGGAAGGCATGAGCGGCAGCCCCGTCTACATTGACGGCAAGCTGGTGGGTGCGGTGGCGCTGGGCTTCCCCTACGCCAAGACCGCCATCGCGGGCATTACACCGATCCAACAAATGCTGGCGCAGGAGGCGCGCGCTACGGCGCAGGCGCACCAAGACGCCTTCGCGGCGGATAGCGGCGGGCCGCAGCCGACGGCAACCCTGCGGCTAACCGCCGCGGACGGGAACGTGCGCCTGCTGCACCCCAAAGCGCGGCTGCAGCTGGGCCCGGCACGGGCGCTGCCGGAGGATATGCAGCTGCCGGAGTTGCACACGCCGCTGGTGCTGTCCGGGTTCAGCCCGCGCGCCATCGCCCAGTTCGCGCCCCAGTTTCGGGCGCTGGGGCTGGCGCCGATGATGGGTGGCACGGCCGGCGCCGGCGCCGCCACCACCGCCCTGGCCCCGGCGTCCAGTTTGCATCCCGGCGACATGATCAGCGTGCAGTTGGTACGGGGCGATTTGGAAGTTGCCGCCGACGGCACGGTCACCTACATCCACGATGGCCATGTCTTCGCCTTTGGCCACCGCTTCCTATCCGCCGGCGCCACGGCGATGCCGTTCAGCCATGCGCGAGTGGTGGCGCTGATGCCGGGGCTGATGACCTCGTTCAAAATCGCGGTCAGCGGACGGCGCTTGGGAGTGATCCGGCAGGACGACTCCCAGGGCGTTTACGGAACCTTCGGCGGCCAAGCGCACATGATTCCGGTGCGGGTGAGCGTGATGCAAGGCGGAGTAGCGCAGACCTACCGCTTCCAAATGGTGAACAACCGGTTCCTGACGCCGTTCCTGTTCAACATGGCGCTGGCTTCGACACTGGACGCAACGCAACGCAGCGTCGGCGCGGCGACGCTGCGGCTGCACGGGGCCATTGACCTAGCGGGGGCGGCGCCGGTGAAGATCCACGATTTGGTCGCGGAGGATATCAATGGGCCGGCATCGGCCGCCATGAGCGCCGCCGCGCCGCTCAGCTACCTCTACCAAAGCGGCCTGCATTTCACCATCCGCGGGATCCATCTTTCCGTCACTTCCTCCAACCGCAATCGCACGCTGAAGATGGTCGGGCTGTGGGCCAACCGCAGCCAAGTCAAGCCGGGCCAGTCGCTGACCATCACCGCGCGGCTGCGCGCCGCCGACGGCAGCATGGTCACGCGGGTGATGCCGGTGCAGATTCCCGCCAGCCTACCGTCGGGTCCGCTGAAGATCGCCGCCGGGGCCGGGGAAGAACTGGACCTGATGGAGATGCAGCGGCTACAGCAGGGCTTTCGCGCCCATAGCGTGCCGCAGTTGGTGGCGGCGATCAACGATCTGCGGCGCAATGACCGGCTGTATTTGCGCGCCAGCGAGCAACGGCCCGCATTCGTCATTGCCGGGCAGCAGTTCCCCGCCCCGCCGCCGTCGGTGGCGCGCGCTCTCGCCGCCGGTCCTTCGGTGGATAGCGGCATGGCCGCGACCCAGGATTCCCCGGTGTACCAATACGCCAGCCCCGACCTGCCGTTCGTGGTTCAAGGGGTGAAGACGATTACCGTGCAGGTGCGCAAGCCCGATTATTGATTGATCGCTTTGAAGCCCGTTTTTGAATTGAGGCCCGCTTTCGCGGCCGCCATGCTTATGCAACGCAAACATTTTTGGTTTCGCGCCGGCGTGCTCGCCACGCTGCTCGCCACCGCCCTGCCGCTCGCGGCGGTGAATACGCATTTTTGGCGGCTGGCCTCCCAGCGCTCCTTCGCGCTGGGACGGCTGCGCCACCTGTCGCTGGGACCCGAGGGGGAGCTGACCCTGGCGCCGGCCCTGAACGCGGTGCTGCGCACTGGGCAGCCGCTGATTTGGGCCGCGGCGGTGGACGCCAAGGGCAACGTGTATTTGGCCACCGGCAATGCCGGTCAGCTCTACCGCCTGACGCCGGCGATGTTGCATTCCCGCGTTCCCGTCGCGGCTCGCAAGGCGCTATGGTTTACGGCCCAGGAACCGGACATCTTCGCCGTCGCCGCCGCGCCAGGAGGCGCCATCTACGCCGCGACCTCGCCCAATGGCAAGATCTATCGCATCGGCGCCAACGGCAAAAGCCAGGTTTATTTCGACCCCCACGCGCGTTACATTTGGTCGCTGCGCTTCATCGGGAAGACGCTTTACGCTGGCACCGGCAGCACGGGTGAGATCTATCGCATCGTCCCGGGGCCCGATGGACGCGGCGTTGGCCACCCGTTCTTCGCCACCGGCGAGCGCCAGGTGATGGCCTTAGCCGCCGCGCCGGATGGCAATCTGCTGGCGGGCACCGATCCGGGGGGCCTGATTTTCCGCATTACGCCAGCGGGACGCGGTTTCGTCTTGTACAACGCGCCGTTGCGCGAGATCGCCGCGCTGGCGGTGGCGCCCGGGGGGGCGATTTACGCCGCCGCGCAGGGTAAAGGCGCGGCGCCTTCGGCTTCCGCGCTGGCGGCCAACGCGCAGCAACACCAGTCTGGCTCCGCGCCGGGGATGACCGTGATCGCCGAGTCGGCAAACCGGGCGGAGCAGGCCTCCGGCGGACTGCCCGGCGGGGACGGTGGCGCGCAGGTGACCATCTCCATGGGCCCAGCGCACGTGATTCCCTCGTCCGGAGATTCTCCCCAGCCGGTCGAGCCGCCCCATCCCGGCCTGCGCAGCGCCATTTACCGCATCGCCGCCGATGGAGCGGTGGCGACGGCCTGGTCTTCGCAGCACCAAGACGCCGGCGCCCTCTGGCTGGGGCGGACCGATCCCCTCTTCGCCACCGACTTGGATGGCCACATTTACCGCCTCGGCTCGAACCGGCAAACCACGCTGCTGGCGCAAACCAACGAACAGGAAACGACGCGTCTGTTCCCGGCGGACGGAATGCTGCTGGCGACCACCAGCAATTTGGGCACGCTCTACCGGCTTTCGGGCTCGCCGGCGGCGAAGGGAATGTATTTGTCGCCAATCAAGGACACTGGAGTGATTTCGCACTGGGGCCATCTCAATTGGCTGGCGGAGCAAGCCGGAACGGGGTCCCTGGAGTTCGAAACGCGGAGCGGCAACTCGGCTCAGCCCAACGCCACCTGGAGTCCGTGGTCAACGCCGTTGACGCATCCCGGCGATTCCATCACCAGCCCGCCCGCACGCTACATTCAATGGCGGGCGATTTTTCATCGCCGCGCCGGCGCTGGACCGCGTCTCGAATCGGTGACGCTGCCCTACCTGCCCAGCAATCGCGCCCCGGTCATTCGCAGCGTTCGCGCGCTGACAGCGGCGAGCCAGCCCGCCAGCCTGGCCGACAACGCGAAGACCCATTTGGACGGCATCAAGCTCAATTGGCAGGCGCACGACCCCGATGGCGACCCGCTCACTTACGACGTGTGGTTCCAAATCGAGGGCGAAACCGCATGGACGCCGCTGCGGCGCGACCTGCATGCCAATCACCTCGACATCGCACCGGGCCGCTTGCCCGACGGCGCCTATAAATTCAAGATCACCGCCAGTGACGCCGACGCCAATCCGCCGGGGATGGCGAAAACGGCGACCATTATCAGCGCGCCGGCCACGATGGACACCACCCCGCCCACCGTGCGGCTGGTATCCAGCCACGCGAGCGCGGGCGCCGCGGTGGCGCAGTTCACCGCCACAGACGCCGTCGCGGCGCTCAGCCAAGCGGAATACGCCGTGGACGGCGGCCATTGGCGGCAGTTGTACGCCAACAGCGGCATCATCGATTCGCGGCGGGAGAGCTTCACCGTTCGGGCGAAGAAGCTGGCCCCGGGCCAACATGTGCTGATGCTGCGGGTTTATGACCGCGGCGGCAACCGTGGCAGCGCAGCGGCTGTGGTCACCGTCCAGTAAGGCGGAGACGCCTCCCAATCTGCTGGGGCAGGGACGAACCCTAGCCCGGGGGCGGCGCGCGGCCGAGCGCCGTATGCGGCCTTCGGCCAGCCCACGGAAGGCGACCCCGCCGAGGCAACACCGCTGGCCGCGGATGGGACCGGGCTCGCCCTATAATGAGGCGCATGGCGGAGGCAGACCGCGCCTGCGAATACGCGCTGATTCGGGTTTATCCCGATCCCATTCGCAAGGAGTTTCTGAATATCGGCGTCTGCCTGTTTGAACCCGCCGGCGGCTTCGCCGACGTTCGCGTGCTGGACAACTTTCGCCGCGTGCGCTGCCTCTTCCCTGCCTTCGATATCGCGGTGCTGCTGGGCTTGGAGCGCGACCTGCGCTCGGTGCTGCGGGGCCGGCAAGGCGCCTTCGATCCCGACCACCTGTTCTATCTCGCGGGTGAAACCTTCGCGCAGTCCCTGGAGCTGAGCCCGCGCCACGGGTTGCTGACCGCCGACCCGGCACAGGCGCTGGCGGATTTGTTTGCGCGTTACGTCGCCAATCCGCCGGCGGCGCCCAGTGCGGCGCATCGCGCGTGGTCGGTGCGCCGCGGCATCGTGGCCGAGCTGCGGAATGCCTTTGCCGAAGCGGGCATTTTGGGAGACGCGCATCTGCACCAGCGAGTTCGGCCGGCGTCGTTCGGCGCCGGCCCGGATCCCTACCGCTTCGATTTCCATTACCGTCCCAATGGAGTTCACAACCTGATCCAGGCGGTGGACCTGGAAAACGACACCCGCGGCGTTCGGGTCCTGAGTTCGACCGTGGGCAGCTTGCGCGACGAATTGGGCCGCGAGGGCCTGGGACTCGCCGCGATCGCCGTGCACGCCGGCCAGAAAAACGGCGGGCTGGCCGGCTATCACCGGGGAATTCTGGCCGCCGCCCGAATCGGCCTGCATCCCGTGACCGCCGCCGGCGAACTGGCCGCCCACATCCGCGCCGAACTGCGGCTGTAGGCCGGCGCGCCCGTCCCGCCGCGCCGCGCACGGGGGTGCTGGGAGACCCGCCGCATGTTAACTTATTGGTTCCGCGCCTCCCGGAGCCGCTTTGACCGCCCCCGCCGTCCATTTGCAACAGACCGCCCTGAACCCCGTCCACAGGCGCATGGGCGCGCGCATGGTGCCGTTCGGCGGCTGGGACATGCCGGTGGAATACAGCGGCATCATTCCCGAGCACCTGGCGGTGCGGCGCGCCGCCGGGCTGTTTGACGTCAGCCATATGGGCGAGTTGGACATTCGCGGCCCTCAGGCCCTGGATTTGGTGCAATGGGTGTGCTGCAACGATGCGAACCGGCTGGCCATCGGACAAGCGCAGTACAGCGGGCTGATGACCGAACACGGGACCTTTGTGGACGATTTGTTGGTCCACAAAATGGCGGATGACCATTATTGGCTGGTGGTGAACGCCGCCAACACGGAAGCCGATTTCGCCCACATCGAGGCGCACAATCGCTTCGATGCCAAGGTCGCCAATTGGAGCGCCCGCTACGCGCAACTGGCGCTGCAAGGGCCGCGGGCGCTGGAGATTCTCCAGCCGCTGACGGCGACGGCGCTGGCGGCGATCCGATATTACTGGTTCGCTCACGGCCAAGTGCTGGGCGTGGACGCCATCATCGCCCGTACCGGTTATACCGGCGAAGACGGCTTTGAATTGTATTTCGATCCCCAGCACGCCGAGCGCCTGTGGACCGCCATTCTCGCCGCCGGGGAGACGGCCGGTTTGATTGCCTGCGGCTTGGGGGCGCGAAACACGCTGCGGTTGGAAGCGGGAATGGCCTTGTACGGACACGAAATTGACGACGCCACCATGCCCTGGGAAGCAAATCTTGGCTGGATTTGCAAGATGACGAAGCCCGGATTTCTCGGTCAGGAGCGTCTGAAGGCGGCCAAGGCCGCCCCGCCGGCGCGGCGGCTGGTGGGGTTCGAGATGACGGAGCCGGGCATTGCCCGCGACGGCTATCCGGTCCTGAGCGCCGGCGACGGGAACCCGAGCGCGGCGGCGGTCGGCCGAGTCACCAGCGGTTCGCCGGCGCCATTTTTGGGCAAAAACATCGGCATGGCCTATGTGCCCCCCGCGGCGGCGCAACCCGGGACACAATTAAAGATTGGGATCCGCCAACGCAGCGTCGGGGCGGTGGTCACGCCGTTACCGTTCTATCGCCGCGGAACAGGCAGCGCCCCGGGCGACGCTTCGGCGGAACGGAAAGCCGGAGGCAACGCCGCGGCGCCACCAGCGTGATGATGATTTTCCCGCCGGAAGAGCCGGCGACGCGAAGATCGGGCCGCCGGCGCTAGCGGCGGCAATCGAGCCCGCCGCCGGGTACAATGCAGGTCCGGCGGCAACGGGAGGGAATAACCATGGCCAGCTATCCAAGCCAATACCGATACACCAAGGAACATGAGTGGATCTCCGCCGAGGGCGGCCGCGGCACGGTCGGCATCACCGATTTTGCGCAGCAACAACTCGGAGACGTGGTTTATGTCGAGATGCCCAAAACCGGCGCCGAGGTGAAACACGCCCAAGCTTTCGGCACGGTGGAGTCGGTGAAGGCGGTGTCGGAGATTTTTTCCCCGGTCAGCGGCAAGGTCGAGGAAGTGAACCCCGACTTGACCGCCGCGCCGGAATTGATCAACCAGGATCCGCACGGCCGCGGCTGGCTAGTCAAGGTCCAACTGGCGAACCCGGCGGAACTGGATTCGCTGATGTCGGCGGCGGAATATCAGCAGTTCATCGCCGCCCAGCGGCACGACTGAACCGGCTGCCGACGAGTTTCATTCCCTATGCGCTATTTGCCCTCCTCGGACGCGATCCGGGCGGAGATGCTGGCCGCCATCGGCGCCGCTTCGACCGACGACCTGTTTTCCCACATACCGGAATATTGCCGGCTGCAACGGCCGCTGAACATTCCGTCCGGGCGGTCGGAGGCGGAGATCTTCGCCTATTTCCGCCAAGCCGCCGCCGACAATGCCCCCGGCTTCACCTCATTTCTCGGCGCCGGGGCGTACCATCACTTCCGGCCCACGGTGATTGACACGCTGGTCTCCCGCGGGGAATGGCTGACCGCGTATACGCCCTATCAGCCGGAGATCAGCCAAGGCACGTTGCAGGCGATCTTCGAGTTCCAGACGATGATCTGCCAGCTTACCGGCATGGAAGTGGCCAACGCCTCGATGTACGACGGCTCGACCGCGGTGGCGGAAGCAGCACTAATGGCGCTGCGAGTGAGCGGGCGGCGGGGCATCGCGGTGGCGCGGTCTGTGCACCCGCAGTACCGCGAAGTGCTAGCCACCTACTTGCGGCAGCGGGATTGCCCCGTCGCCGAGATTCCCTACACGCCGGAGGGGCCGCTGGACGCAGCGGCGCTGCGCGATGCAGTGGGAGCGGAAACCGCGGCGGTGATCGTGCAGAGCCCGAACTTTTTCGGCGCCATCGAAGACTGGCGGCAGGCGGCGGAAGTGGCGCACGCGGCCGGCGCGCTGCTGATCGCGGTGATCGCCGAACCGGTGTCGCTGGGCTTGCTGGCGCCGCCGGAGCCGGCCGACATCGTGGCCATGGAGGCGCAAGGGCTGGGCATTCCGGTCGGTTTCGGCGGGCCCTACGCGGGCGTGATCGCCTGCCGGGAACAATTCGTCCGCGCCATGCCCGGACGCCTGGCGGGGCAAGCCTGGGACGACGAAGGGCGGCGCGGGTACGTGCTGACGCTCTCCACGCGGGAACAGCACATCCGGCGGGAAAAGGCCACCTCCAACATCTGCACCAACCAGGCGCTGTGCGCGCTGATGGCCAGCATCTTCATGAGCCTGTACGGCAAGCAAGGCCTGCGCGAACTCGCCGAGCAGAATGTCGCCAAGGCGGCTTACGCGGCGGAGGCCTGCGCCGGCGCCGGAGCCGAAGTGCTGTTTCCCGGACCGCGGTTCCATGAGTTCGTTTTGCGCGGCGCCGACCCGGCGGCGGCGCAGGCGAAACTGAGCGGGGATAACGTGATCGGCGGGCTGCCACTGGAACAGTACTATCCCGAACTCGGCTCCGCCGTCTTGATCTGCGCCACGGAAACGGCGTCAAAAGAGGCGATCGACCGCCTGGCGGCGGCCTATGCTCCGTCCTCGCGGCCGGCTTCGCGGACGGCCAGGAAAACAGCCCGCCGCCGGTCCGGCGCAGAAACCGCGGGCGCGCGCCGATGAAACCTTTCGCCATGCCCGAGAATGAACCCAACCCCACCCCGCGCGCCTCGCGCCACGTGACGCAAAACGAGCCGCTGCTGTTCGAGCGCTCCGCGCCGGGCAAGCGCGGCGTGCAGTTGCCGCCGCTGGACGTGCCCGCCGCCGACATCGCCAAGCTGGGGAGCGCCGTTCGCGCCGAGATCGCCGACTTCCCCGAGCTGAGCGAGCTGGAGATCGTCCGCCATTACACCCGCCTGAGCACGTGGAACTATGGCGTGGACACGGGCATCTACCCGCTCGGCTCCTGCACCATGAAGTACAACGCCCGGATCAATGAGCGCGTGGCGGCGATGGAGGGGCTGGGCGACGGACATCCCTTGCAGCCGGCGGACCTGTCGCAGGGCGCGCTGCGGCTGATGCGGCTGCTGTCGGAGTATTTGCTGGAAATCACCGGCATGGACGCCATCACGCTGCAACCGGCGGCGGGAGCGCACGGCGAGATGACGGGCATTTTGCTGGCGCGGGCTTTGCTGGCCAGCCGCGGAAACGCCCGCCGCGCCATATTGATTCCCGACTCGGCGCATGGCACCAACCCCGCCACCGCGGCCATCGCCGGTTATGAAGTCCGCAACCTGCGGTCCAATGCCGAAGGCACGGTGGACGTCGCCGACCTGGACCGGGTGATGAGGGATGACGTGGCGGCGCTGATGCTGACCAATCCCAATACCCTCGGCGTCTTCGAGGAAGACATTCACAAGATCGCCGAATTGGTGCACGCCCGCGGCGGCTTGCTGTACATGGACGGGGCGAACATGAACGCTCTGGTTGGGCGGGCGCGGCCCGGCGATTTCGGCGTGGACGTGATGCACCTGAATTTGCACAAGACGTTTTCCACGCCGCACGGCGGCGGCGGACCGGGTTCTGGACCGGTGGCGGTGAAGAAGGAATTGGAGCCGTTTCTGCCGGTGCCGGTGATCGTTCCCGGCCGCAAGGGCGATTTGGCTTTGGACTATGACCGGCCGCAATCCATCGGGCGGGTCAAGGCGTTCTATGGCAACTTCGGCATGTTCGTGCGCGCGCTGGCCTACATCATGGCCAACGGCTGCGACGGGCTGAAGCAAACCACCGAAGATGCCGTGCTGAACGCCAACTACGTGCGCCATCAGCTAAAAGACGTCTACGATCTTCCCTACGCCACGCCGTCCATGCACGAATGCGTCTTTAGCGACAAACGGCAGTCGGCCCAGGGCGTGCGCACCGGCGATATCGCCAAGCGCTTGATTGACTATGGGTTCCATCCCTATACCGTTAGCTTTCCGTTGATTGTCCACGGGGCCATGATGATCGAGCCGACGGAAAGCGCGCCGCGCGAGGAGCTGGACGAATTCATCGCCGCCATGCGCGCCATCGCCAAGGAAGCCGAGAGCGATCCGGAGCTGGTGCGCAGCGCGCCGCATTCGACGCGGGTGGGGCGGATGGACGAGGTAAGGGCCGCGCGCCAGCCTATTCTGCGCTGGAAGCCGGCGGGGCGATAACACATCGCATCGCTGCGTTGGATGCCCATGGGCGCCGCGGCTTTGGTGCCCGGTCCGGCTGCCGCCCGGCGCTGCGCCGCCGCCCCATCCGCATTCCACGGCGTGACGGCCTCAAAACCGTTGCATTTAAGGTCGCAAACGAATGAAAACACAGGGTCAGTGATGCAACATGCCGGGCCGCGTTCGGCCCATGTTACGAACATCCGCCAATGGGTGGGAGGCCGATGATTCTCCCGGCCATTGTGCGACCAAGGGCTGCCGGGACCGCGCCGGAAAGCCCCATGGGGCATGGCGACCGCGCCCAGCGCCAGCAAGCGATCCTTTCTTGCGCCCCAGCAGGCGCTGGAATTGAGATGCGGGGAGGGGCTGGGGAGGGTTGTACAAAAGGGGCGGGCGTAAACGTCACGTTGGCGTGTACTGGGGGCGCGGACGGCCTCGTCCGCACCGAATTGCGGGCCCGCGGCCCGCGCCCCCAGGGGCGGCGGTGCCGCTCCGAGCGCCGCCAGGGCGGGTTCCCAGGGCCGCTCGCGCTCATGGGCCGAGGGCGGCGATCCGCAGCGGTAGTGTGCTTGCGAAACAGGGACGGGCGGCATAGCCGCAAGCAGGTTCCGCTCAAGCGCGGCGCACCGCGGCGCCAGCCTGGGCGCTCTGGATTTTGGCCTACTGCCAACCGGCGGTATTCTCGCCGCAGGCGGCGGTCTGGGCGGAACGGACCAGCGGCGAGGGCGTATGCGGCAAGACCTTCGATTTGCACTGCGGCAGTTGCGGCGGCACCCTGGCATGACGGCGGTTGCCGTCCTGGCGCTGGCGATCGGCATCGGCGCCAACGCCGCCGTATTTGGACTGGCGGAGCAGGTGCTGTTCCCGCCGTTTGCCGGAAGCCAGCCGTCGCGGCTGGCGGCGATCTACACCAGCGGCGCTCACCAGGCGGGGTATTCATCGTCGTCCTATACCGACTACCGTTACTATCGGCGGCACAGCCGGGACTTCTCGCGGATCGCCGCCTTCGTGCGAGTCAATGCGGCGTGGACGCACGGCCGGGTGACGGGGCTGCCGGCAGGGGCGCTGGTGAGCGCCAATTATTTCCAGACCCTGGGAGTGCGGCCGGCGCGCGGGCGCTGGTTCGGGGCGAAGGACCGGGGAGCGCCGGTTGCGGTGGTGAGCTGGCGGTTTTGGCGGCAACGATTGGACGCGGCGCCGATGGGGCATGCGTTGACGCTGGACGGGCGGCTGTTCACAGTCCTTGGCGTGGCGCCGAAGGGATTTGCCGGCGTGCAGTTGAACTGGGGCGCGCCGCCGGATTTCTGGCTGCCGATGAGCGCGGAGCCGTTGATCCTTCGCGCCAACTTGTTGAATGTTCCCGACGCCCGGTTTTGCCTGATGGTCGGACGGCTGCGGCGCGGCGTGACGCTGGCGCAGGCGGCGGGCGAAATGCGGCTTCTCGCCAGCCAAGCCCGGCACCTTTATCCCGTTGCCGACCGGGGCCGAACGGCGGTGGTTCTGCCGTTCAATCAAGGGCGGATATGGCCGAGTTGGCGGTCCAAAATTCAAGCCATGGTTTGGGTGTTGGGGATCTTTGCCGCCTTGGTGCTTCTGGTGGCTTGCGCCGACGCCGCCCATCTGATGCTGGCGCGCGGGGCGGCGCGGGAAGGGGAGATTGGCGTGCGGCTGGCGCTGGGCGCGAGCCGGGGCCGCATCGTCCGGCAACTGCTGACCGAGGGCGCGCTGATCGCCGCGGGGGGAGCGGCCGCGGGGTTGTTGCTGGCGGTTTGGCTGGGGACTTGGGTGTCCAGCTTCCGCACGCTGTTCACTGTGCCGTTGACTTTGCGCCCGGCGGCGCTGGACTGGCGCGTATTCGGCTTCGCGGCGGCGCTCGCCGCCGCCGCGGTGGCGGCCTTCGGCCTGGTGCCGGCGCTGCGGGCGGCGCGAGCGGACGTGAACGCATCGTTGCGGCAGGCGACGGGCGGCCGGTCGTTTGGCGGGCGGCGCCGATGGCTGCGGCATCCGCTGTCGGTTGCGGTGGTGGCGATGGCGTTCCTGGCGGTCGCGGGGGCGGCGGTTTTGCTGCGAACTCTCTCCCGGCTGGAGGCAGCCAAGCCCGGCTTCCAACCGGGGCATGTCTTGGCGGTGAACGTAGAGACGTACACGGTTGGCTTGACCGCGGCGCGGCGGGAACGGTTTTATCGCCGCCTGCTGCACGCGGTGCGGCCCACGCCCGGAGTGCGCGCGGCGGGGCTCGCTTTCGATGTGCCGCTGACGCCGATCACGTTTTGGCGGCCGGTGCGGCGCGGCCCGACCGACCGATGGCGCGCGTTTCCGGCGAATGTGGTTTCGCCGGGGTACTTCCAAACCTTGCGCATCGCCTTGTTGCGGGGACGGGATTTTGCCGCCTCCGACGGGCCCAAGGCTCCGCCCGTGGTCATTGTGAACCGGACGCTGGCGCGGGCGTTATGGCCGCATGGCCATGCGTCGGGACGCCGTCTGTGGGTGCAAGGAACAGCGAAGCCGGCGCGCGTGGTTGGCGTGGTGGCGGACATCCAGCAGCACAACGCATGGCAGGCGGCGAAGCCGATGGTGTACCAGCCGATGGCGCAGGCCTCGGCGCATAGCTGCCATCTGCTGGTGCTGACACGCGGCGGACCGCGGGCGCTGCTGCCGGCGATCCGGCGGCAAGTGGCGGAACTTGACCCGCGGGTTCCCGTGTACGGGGCGACGACGATGCGGCAGATTGCGGCCAAGGCGATGGCGGAGCCGCGGATGGCGGCGTCGCTGGTCAGCCTGTTCGGGGTCATGGTCTTGCTGCTGGCCGCGGCCGGCATCTACGGCGTGATGGCGCAATGGGTGGAACGGCGCATGCGGGAAGTCGGGGTGCGAATGGCGGTCGGCGCAACCCGCGGCGACGTTTTGCGGCTGGTCCTGCGGCATGGGCTGGTGCTGGCGGCGGCGGGCATCGCGGTTGGCTTGGCTGCGACCGTCGCAATGAACCGGGCGCTGGCCAGTCTGGCGTTCGGCGTCACGACCGCCGGCGCCGGCTTGCTCGCCGCCGTGGCGGCGATGATCGCCGCCATCGCCCTGGCGTCTTGCTATCTGCCCGCGCGGCGGGCGGCGGCTGCGGACCCGGGCCGCCTGCTGCGGCGGGATTGACCGCCGGCCGCGGCGGCTGGCGCTGGGACGCCGACGCTGGCCGCCGAGAGCCGTGGCGAGCGATGGGCGCGGGCCCGAGCCCCGCGACAGGCGGGGCGTCCCGCTTACGCGCACGGCTTCGCGGCGCGGCGGTGTTCCGCGGCACGGCGGCGATCCGGTAGAATCGAAGGCCGCGGGCGGCGCGGGCGCAAATGAGCGCCGCGGCCGCCGCGCGCAAGGGAGGCGGTGATGGCACGAGCGGAGAAGAAGGC
>OFHJ01000059.1_pt1 | contig 44262 bp, 35 predicted proteins | sample 1522001 | NCBI WGS metagenome assembly OFHJ01 (sample SAMEA2464838, study PRJEB22497) | soil metagenome | biome: Grassland; feature: Farmland; material: Clay | place: Australia | collected 2013-02-01 | depth 1.2 m | reverse complement strand
GTCTGTAGCGCTGGGTCCACGCGTCCCTGCGAGGCCCAGCGCAGGCACCGAGCAAAAAGCGTGGTTTTTGCTCGGTGCTCGCCACCTGCGGCGGCGGGCACGTGCCTGTGCCTGACAAAGAGCCTGCATCCTTCGGGTCTGTAGCGCTGGGTCCACGCGTCCCTGCGAGGCCCAGCGCCCCTGAGGGGGGTGGGCGCCTCGCTAGAATGTCCGGCCCAGGAACAGGTAGAAGCTCTGGTTGCCGTGGGCATCGAAGCCACTGCCGAGATAGATCGGCCCCAGGAAGGTCTCCAGACCGATGAACACGCTCGCGTCCTTGCGTAACGTCCTCCAGCGGATGTCGCTCATGTTCTGCCACACGTTGCCCGCCTCCAGCGACATCCCCAGATACACCGGCAGGTCCAGATAGCCCGGCCCGCCGCGGTCGATCTTGCGGTACAGAAGCACGCGCGCGATGCCGTAGTGCGGCCCGTACAGCGAATATTGCTTCAGGCCCGAGAGATTGAGAAAACCGCCGAGCGGGAATTCCATGCGCAAATTGGTGGCGCGATTGAGCAGACTCCCGCCCGAGAACGAGAATGCCACCGTGTTGCGACCACGCCAGGTATGGGCCGCCAGGAAATCGAACGTCACCCGGTTGTAGCTCGGCTGCGGCCCGACGACCTGGTGCGCGCTGCTCCATTGCAGCCTCGCCTGCTCGCCGGAGTGCGGGAAGTCGATGTTGTCGAGCGTGTCGTAGCTGAAGCGCAGAAAATACGTGAGCGAGCCGAAGGCCTGCCGCGCCGGAAACGGTAGCAGCGGATCGCTCGGGTCGCCGACGGTCAGCAGCGTATGCCCCTCCTCGCGGTACACCCCGGCGCGCACCTCGCCCCAGTCGCTGAACTGCTTGCCGAGGTCCACGCCGTAACGGAACCTGTGCACCCGGTACACCGCCCGCGCGTTCTCGCCGACCAGGAACGGAAGATCGCTCGCCTGGACCGACACGTGCGGCATCACGAACCAGCCCGAGAACTTCGAGAACGGCAGATACACCTCGGTCGCGAGGCGCGAGGTCTGGCCGATCTCCCCGTCCGTGACCCACTCCCCGCCCGAACGCGTGATTTCGGACATCACATAGCGGGCCGCCGCCTCGTAGGTGGCGTCTCCGGAGAAATCGTCCCGCAGGCTCAAGCCGAAACGCATGTAATTCGGGCCGATCGAGGCGCCGCGCGCATCGATGAGCAGCCCGTATTGTCCGTTGCGGCGCACCACCCGGTAATCGAGCGTGTCGAGCCCGCCCTGTCCATACAGTGTGGTGATGCGCCGCGCGATCGCATCGGGATTGAGCCGTTTCCCAACCATGTCGCCGAAGAGCTTCTCGATCGGCGCCGAGAACTGCTTCGAGCCCGTCAGAACCTTCACGAACTCGATGCGTGGCGGCGGCCGGCGCAGCCTCTCGCGGCGCCGCTCGTAGCGCCGGTACTGCGCCGGACTGACCGAGAAGGCCGAGAGCCGCTTGCGCATCTTCCACGCCGCGGCTTCTCCGATTCCAATCAGGTGGTTCACGTTGCCGAAATCGAACGAGGATATCCCGTGAAGCGCAGGCCGGATGAGCACATCCCGGGGCGTCAGCGAGGCGAGTTCCTTCTCGGACTTGCGCTGCATCAAGATCGTCAGTGCCTGGGTCGAGACGGATGCGACGCTATTGAGCTCGTTACGGGGACGCAGCAGAGTGCTCACATCCACGACGATCAATACGTTCACCCCCATCGCACGGGCCACGTCCACCGGCACGTTGTCCGTGAGGCCTCCGTCGACGAGCAATCGGCCATCGCGTGGAACGGGAGCGAATACGCCGGGAGCGGACATGCTGGCGCGCATGGCGCTGGTCAGATCCCCCGAGCCCATGACCACTTCCCGGCCGTTTTCCAGGTCGGTGGCCACCGCCCGGAACGGGGTCGGCAGATCATTGAAATTCGTGATGCGCGCCACCGGCAAGGTCAGGCGGCGGAGGATCTCGGTGAGACTCTGCCCTTCGATCAGGCCCTGCGGCAACACCAGGTGCCGGCCCTTGACGCCGATCGGAAAATGCACCAGGAAGTTCTCGTCCTCCTCCTTGCGGCGCAGCGACAGATCCTGGCGCGGCGGCTGGTCCCGAAAGGCCTCCTGCCAGTTCAGCGACTTCACGACCCCCTCGATCTGCTTCGCCGTCAGGCCGCTGGCGTACAGCCCTCCGACGACGGCCCCCATGCTCGTGCCGGCGATCGCATCGATTGGCACACGCAGCCTCTGCAGTACCCTGAGCACCCCGATGTGCGCAATACCGCGCGCCCCGCCGCCCGAGAGCACCAGGCCGATCCGGTATTTCGGCGGGCTTGCGCCGGGGTGATCGGCTCTCTGAGCCCCCCCGGGCGCGGTTGTACCGGCGGTGGCGGCTCCCAGAGTCCGGTCCGGCCTCGAGGCCGCCGGCACTCCCGCAAAGACGTACACCCCGGGCCGCAGCGCCCGAGTCGGTGGCGCGGGGGACGCGGCATGGAGCGTCGGCGTCAAGCCGAGAAATATTGCGATTCCCAGCGCCCCGAGCCGGATGCCGCTCACCGGTTGTCTCATGCCGTGAGAATAGCAGTATCCCGGCCGGCTTCGACCGGGCGCCGCACCGGCCCCCCCGGGACGGGTGCCTTGGACTCGAGCGGCAATGCGGTAGGATGCGCCCCATGACGTATCTGCTGTACGCCGCCCTCCCCTATATTCTCTCGCTGGCCCTGATCGTCCACTGCATCAAGACCGGCCGCAACTGGATCTGGGTCTGGGTGATGTTGTTCCTGCCGATGATCGGCGCCCTGGCCTACGTGGCGGTGGAGATCCTCCCGGACCTGTTCCGTGGCCACACCGCCCAGCGCACCGCGCGCGGCCTGAAAAAGGCCATGGACCCGTTCGGAGATCTGCGCCGCTTCGCGAACGAGGCCGAGCTCATCGGCAACGTAGCCAGCCGCCAGCGCTACGCCGAGGAGCTCACCCGCCACGGCCGCTACGCCGAGGCGATCATGCAGTACCGGCAGACCCTGACCGGCCTGTACGAGCATGATCCCAACCTGATGCTGGGCCTGGCGCACGCGCAGTTCGGCAATGGCGAGGCTCGCGCGGCGCGCGCGACGCTCGAGGAACTCATCCGCCACAACCCCGACTTCCAGTCGCCCGAGCGCCACCTCCTCTACGCCCGCTCGCTCGAAGCCGAAGGAAACGTCGCAAGAGCCCTGGAGGAATACCACTCCCTCGCGCACGCCTACCCCGGCGCCGAGGCCGCGGTCCGCTATGCGCAGCTGCTCGATCGGCAGGGACAGCGCGACGAGGCGCGCAAGGTAGTGCAAGATCTGCTGGACCAAGCCCGCGTCGCGCCCCAGCACTACCGCCGCACCCAGCGGGTTTGGCTCGATGCGGCACAGCGGCTCCTGTAGCCCGGGCGAGCAGCGCCTCGCGCGCCGTCACCCGGGCTCGATCGACCTGATCGGGCGAGACCTCGTTTCCGGTGATGCGGCACATGAGCGCAGTTCATGGCCGTCCAGTGCAGGAGCGGCGGCGGCGAGGCGCGGCCGGTGGACGCGGGGAGTCCGCGCGAGCCGCGGACTTACGATCAGCCCGCCGCTTGCGCGAGCTGGCGCTCGAGCGCCCCGAGCACCCGGTAACAGGGCAGCACCTGGGTGACGCTGGCGTTGGGCTCGCGTCCTTCGCGGATGGCGGCGACGAACTCCCGGTCCTGCAGCTCGATGCCGTTCATCGAAACGTCCACCTTGGACACATCGATCTTGTTGTCCTTGCCGTCGATGAGGTCGTCGTAGCGGGCGATGTAGGTGCCATTGTCGCAGATGTAGCGGAAGAAAGTGCCGAGGGGGCCGTCGTTGTTGAAAGACAGCGACAGGGTGCAGATCGCGCCCGTGCGGCTCTTCAGCTGAATGGACATGTCCATGGCGATGCCCAGCTGCGGATGGATGGGCCCCTGCAACGCATTGGCGGCGAGGACCTCGCCGCCGGTCTGATAGGCGAACAAATCCACGGTGTGCGCCGCATGGTGCCACAGCAGATGATCGGTCCAGGAGCGCGGCCGGCCGAGCGCATTGATGTTCTTACGGCGGAAGAAATAGGTCTGAACGTCCATCTGCTGGACGTTGAGTTCGCCGGCGAGAATTCTCCTGTGGACCCACTGGTGGCTGGGGTTGAATCGGCGCGTATGCCCGACCATGGCCACCTTGCCTGTGGTTTTCTGCATCCGCGCCACATCCTCCGCGTCCGCCAGGCTGTCGGCGAGCGGTATTTCCACCTGCACGTGCTTGCCGGCCTCGAGACAGGCAATGGCTTGCGACGCGTGCATCTGCGTCGGCGTGCACAGGATCACCGCATCGACGTCGGAACGCGCCAGCGACTCCCGCAGATCGGTCGTCACGTGACCAATACCATAGCGCGCCGCCACCTCTCGGGTCGGCTCCAAAGTGCGGCCGACCAGCGAGACGACCTGCACATCCGGGATGTTGCGCAGCGCATCCAGGTGCTTGATGCCGAAAGCGCCGGCGCCGGCCAGCGCGAGTTTGATCGTTTGAGCCATGTGGCCTCCTTCAGGTTCCAGTGGTCGGCGCTACCGGCATTCCAGAATGATATTGCCCACCGCCGTCGAGGACGCCGGGATATGGTAGAAGCGGTAGACCTCCTGCACCTTCGGTCCGAGCGTGCCGCGCATCAGCAGCCACATCACCAGCTCGATGGCCTCGGCGCCGGCCTCGCGCAAGTACTCGATCGGCGCGATGCGGGTGAGCCGATCCGGATCCCGCGACAGATCGTCGAGAAATGCCTTGTCGAACGCCGGATTGGTCAGGCCAGCCCGCGGCCCCTGGATCTGATGCGACATGCCCCCGGTGCCGAAGACCACGATGTTCAAGTCCTCCTCCCAGCTCTCGACGGCCCTGCGGATGGCCTGGCCGAGCTGATAGCAGCGCCGGCCCGTCGGCGCAGGATACTGGACCACGTTCACCGCCAGCGGAATGACCCGGCAGGGCCATTGCCGCGGGGAGCCGAACAGCAGGGTCAGCGGCACCGTGAGGCCGTGATCGACCTGCATCTCGTTGACGATGGTCATGTCGAACTCCTCGAGCACGAGCGACTGGACCAGGTGCGCCGCGAGTTCCGGGTAGCCCTTCACGACCGGCACGGGCCGGGGGCCCCAGCCTTCGTCCGCGATGGGGAATGCCTCCGCGCAGCCGAGCGCGAAGGTGGGAATCATCTTGAAATCGAAGGCGTTGACGTGATCGTTGTAGACCATGATGATCACGTCGGGCTTGGCCTTCGCCATCCATTGCTTCGCCGGCTCGTACCCCTTGAACAGCGGCTGCCAGTAAGGCTGGTCGGCCTTGCCGTTGTCCACGGCGGCGCCGATCGCCGGCGTGTGCGAGGTGCCGACTCCTGCGATGATCCGGGCCATCAGTGCTTCTCCCGCTCGGACCTGAAGCGCCAGCCATCGGGCGAGCGCCCACCCTTCAGCATCATGTCGACGTACTCCTTCTCTGTCATGCCGGTCATCTGCGAAGCCATGTACTGGTAGGACCTTCCATCGGTGAAGGCGAGCTTGGCGAGCGCATAGACCACCGCGCCGAGTTCCAGCAGCCGGTTCCAGTCGCGCTCGAGCACCGCCTCGCGCTGCTCGTCGGTCAGTTTGAACTGTGCGAGATACGAGCGCTCCTCCGCGAGGAAGGCCTTGCGGTTCGGCTCCTTCATCAGCGTGTACAGGAATTGGTTGAGGTGATAGCCCGCGCGCGCGCGTTGGGCATCGAATATCCAGGTGCCTGGAATGTCCTCATAGGGCTTGTCCGCCACCATACTCTCCCCTTCGGGTCAGGTTTCTTCCGGCCAATACAGCCGCATGGGATTGTCCACCAGGAGCCTGTGCCGGGCCTCGGCACTCACCGCGATGTGCGGGATGAAATCGACCAGCAGCCCGTCATCGGGCATGTGGCTCTTGAGATTCGGGTGCGGCCAGTCGGTCCCCCAGAGCACACGATCCGGGAAGGCCTCGATCAGATGCCGGGCGAAGGGCACGACGTCCCGATAGGCGTTGCGCTCACCGTTCAGCGCCGGCGGTCCCGAGATACTCAGCCGCTCGGGGCAGGACACCTTGGACCAGACGTTGGGATGCTCACGCATCAGGCGCACGAAGCGCTGAAATTGAGGTCCGTCTACGGGCTCTCTCACGTCGGGCCGGCCCATGTGATCGACCACCACGGTAGTCGGCAGCGCGGTGAACAGATCCCACAGCTCGGGCAGGTCAGCCGCCTCGAAGTACACCACCACGTGCCAGCCCAAAGGCGCGATGCGGGCGGCGATCTCCATGAGCTCCTCGCGTGGAGTGAAGTCGACCAGCCTCTTCAGGAAATTGAACCGCACCCCGCGCACGCCCGCGGCGTGCAGGCTTTTCAGCTCCTCGTCGGTGATGCTGCGGCGCACGGTCGCGACACCGCGGGCACGCCCGCCGGAATGAATCAACGCATCCACCATCGCCCGGTTGTCCGCGCCGTGGCAGGTCGCCTGCACCACCACGTTGCGCGCAAAGCCCAGATGATCGCGCAAGGCGTACAGCTGGCGCTTGCTCGCATCGCAAGGGGTGTACTTGCGCTGCGGTGCGTAGGGAAATTCCGCGCCCGGACCAAAGACGTGACAATGGGCATCGACTGCGCCCGGCGGCGCAGCGAAGCGCGGCTTGGTCGGATTGGGGCACCAATCCAGCCATCCGGGTGTTTTGGTGAAGGTTTCGGAGTTCGAGTTGGCCATGGGGCGAAGCTCAGCAGGACGTCGGCCGGGACGGACGAATGCGATTCAGAATGCGGTCGGCCTCGATGCGCCAGTCGGCGCTGCGCGCGAATTCCTTCGCGCCCCGCTCGCCAAAGACACTCTCATCGGCGAGACCGGCCATCCAGGCCTGGCGCTCGGCCGTGGCGGCGGCAGACCACGGCGTCAACCCCGCGTCCTCCACCGTACGGGCGGCCTCGCGCATCTCCTCAGCGCGCCGGCGCCCATGCCGGATCACACGTTGAAAGAAATACGCGGCCTGTCTCTCCCACTCGATGCCGGGGAAGGTCTCCTTCAGGGAGGCGAGCACCGCGGTCTCCACTCCGTAGGCGCGGGCGGCAGTGAGGCTCTCGATGACCATGGCCTCCAGGCCCTTGATCATCACACTGCGGCACATCTTGGTGGCCGAGGCGACACCGAGCTGCCCGGACGCCGTCCGGGCGTCGAAGCCCAATGCCGCCAGCAGCGGAGCACATGCCGCGGCATGCGCCCCTCCCAACAGCAGCGGAACGCGGATGCGGTGCGGCGGAACAGAGGTCATCACGGCGCCTTCGACATAGCGTGCGCCCGCAGCCTCGATGAGGGCGGCCGCGCTTTGCTTGGCGCCCGGCGAGGCGGAATTGAAATCGAGAAACCACGCCCCGGAGGAAATGCCCTCGGCGCACGAGCGCGCCGCCGGCACTGTCTGGCTGGCCGTCACCGCGCAGATCAGCAGGTCGCTCTCTGCCGCGAGCGCGGCGTGGGATTCCGCCAGCACCACGCCATGAGCGGAAGCATGTTCCCGCAGCGGCGCCTCGGCGCCAGTGCCGAGCTTGACGTCGTAGGCCCCGACTTGCGCAATACCCCGTGCACGCAGATCCTCCGCCAGGATCCGGCCGACCTCGCCGTAGCCGACCAGGCCGACGCGCAAGCGCAGTGCATCATTGGCCGGGTTCGCCATCTTCAGTCGATGTACTTCAGGCCCAGCTTCTCGAGCGGCTCGCGCATCTTGTACATGTCGAGCCCCAGCACACCGGCGGCGAACTGTTTGCGCTTGCCGGCCTCGCTCGCCTCGCGCGCCTGCGCCGCATCGGCGACCTGTTGCGTCAGCGCCGCGGGCACGACGACCACGCCGTCGTCGTCGGCGACGATCGCATCGCCGGGATTGACCAGCGCGCCCGCGCACACGACCGGCACGTTGACCGACCCGAGAGTGGCCTTCACGGTACCCTTGGCGCTGATGGCGCGGCTGAAAACGGGAAATTTCATCTCCGTCAGCTCCCGCACGTCGCGCACCCCGCCGTCGATGACCAGGCCGAGGGCGCCGCGCGCGCGAAAAGACGTGGCGAGCAGCTCTCCGAAGAACCCATCCTCGCTGTCGGTGGTGCATCCGGCCACCACCACGTCACCCTCGCGAACCTGCTCCGCGGCCACGTGCAGCATCCAGTTGTCCCCGGGCTGCAGCAGCACGGTGACCACGGTGCCGCAAACGCGCGCGCCAGGGTAGATCGGTCGCATGTAGGGCTTCATCAGGCCCACGCGGCCCATGGCCTCGTGGACGGTCGCCACGCCGAAACGGCCGAGCTTGCCGACCGCCGCGCGCTCGGCGCGCTCTATGTTGCGCTTGACCAGCCCCAAGGTGTTCAGCCTCGCACTCATGTTCGTTCCCCCCGCGGTTCGACCCGCCGACAGCTCACAGGCCCCGCGCCTGAAGCGCGGCATGCAGCCGCGGATAGACCCGGCGGACGTTGCCTTCGTAGATCTGACGGCGCTGGGTGTCGCTGAGCGCCGCAGCCTCGACGTACCGCTTGGTGTCATCGTAGTGATGCCCGGTCCGCGGATCGATGCCGCGCACCGCCCCGATCATCTCCGAGGCGAACAGGATGTTCTCGATCGGCATCACGCGCGTGAGCAGATCGACCCCCGGCTGGTGGTAGACGCACGTGTCGAAGAAGATGTTCCCGAGCAGGTGCTCCTCCAGGGGCGGCTTGTTCAGCGCCTGCGCCAGGCCGCGGAAGCGTCCCCAATGATACGGCACCGCGCCGCCCCCGTGCGGAATGACGAACTTCAGCGTCGGAAAATCCTTGAACAGATCACCCGTCACGCACTGCATGAAGGCGGTGGTGTCGGCGTTGAGATAGTGGGCCCCCGTGGTGTGGAAGCACGCGTTGCAGCTGGTGCTGACATGGATCATGGCCGGGATGTCGAACTCGACCATCCGTTCGTAGATCGGGTACCACCAGCGGTCGGTGAGCGGCGGCTCCCTCCAGTGACCGCCGGAAGGGTCCGGGTTGAGGTTGATGGCGACGAAGCCGTACTCCCGGATGCACTTGTCGAGCTCGGGGATGCAGGTGGCGGGAGCCACTCCGGGGGACTGCGGCAGCATGGCCGCGCCGATGAAGTGATCCGGAAACAGCTTCGACACGCGGTGGCAGAGCTCGTTGCAGATCGCGGCCCAGGCCGAGCTGGTATTGAAATCCCCGATGTGATGCGCCATGAAGCTCGCCCGGGGGGAGAAGAGGGTGAGGTCCGAGCCCCGCTCCCGCATGAACTTCAGCTGGTTGGTCTCGATGCTCTCGCGCAGCTCATCATCGCTGATCCTGAGCTCGGCGGCCTTGGGGCCCGACTCGGGGGCGGCGAGGCTCGCGATCTGGCGCTTGCGCCACTGCTCGAGCGCCTTGGGCGCGGTGGTGTAGTGACCGTGGCAATCGATGATCATCGGTGGTTCCCGAGACTGGTGGCGGATACAAAGGCGACCGTCAACGCGTCGCCGCGCTTGGGCGCCAGACGAATGCGCGACCCACCCCCGGCCCTCGATGGATAGGCGGCCCCGTCGGCAGCAGGGCGGCCCGCTTCAGGGCGGGCGGATCCCCGGCGGCCTTTTCCAGCCCCACGCTGAACTCCCCGCTCGGATGCTCGACCGGGAGGGTCCGCACCGGGCCCGCCGGCACCACTGCGATGCCTTCGGCGATCGAGCCGGGCAGGACGCAGGCCGTGGCCACGGTGACGGCAGCCAACACACCGATCGCCTCGTGACACACGTGGGGAATGAAGCAGCGGGTGCAGAGACTTCCACCCGCCGCCGGCGGGGCGATCAGGCACATCTTGGGATAGGTCTTGGCCGAAACGTCACCCAGCCCCATCCGCTCTGCGCAGGCGAGCCTCAGCGCCTCGAGTCGCGCCTTGAGCTCGCTGTCAGCGTTGAGCTCGGCCACGGTCTCCGACCCGGTGCGGCCGAGGTCGGCGGCGCGCATCATGACCAGCGGCATGCCGTTGTCGATGCAGGTCACCTCGACCGGACCCAGTCCCTGCGCCGTCACCGTGTCGCGCACACGCCCGGTCGGCAGCAGCCCCGAGCACACCGAGCCGGCGGTGTCGAGAAAGCTGATCTTGATCGGGGCGGAGGTGCCCGGCACGCCATCGATCCGTGCATCGCCTTCGTAGCTCACCCGTCCGCCCGGGGTCTGCACGGTGACATCGCACAGCATGTCGGTATTGCGGGTGAGCACACGGAACGTGCTGCTCTCGCCCTGCGCCCGCACCAGACCGGTTTCCAGCGCGTAGGGCACGACGGCCGCCAACATATTGCCGCAATTGGGAGTGGTGTCGACCAGGGGCTTGTCCACCACCACCTGGGCGAAAAGGAACTCCAGATCCACCTCCGGCCGGGTTCCGGCGCGGATGATGCCCACTTTGCTGGTGAGCGGATGTGCTCCGCCGAGACCGTCGATCTCCCGCCGGTCGGGCGAGCCCATGACCGCGAGCAGCACCCGATCGCGGGCCGGCACGTCGGCCGGCAGATCGGCCTCGTTGAAGAACGGCCCGCGGGAGGTGCCGCCGCGCATGAACAGGCAAGGGATGGGTGTCTGCATAGAGGACGGCGATCAAGGCTTGGCAAATCAGGGCGATTATGGTCCTGTCTTCAGTGCCCTCCAAGCCGGCGGCACGGCTAGCAGCTATCACGATTTGCTATGGCGCGCCGCCATCCCGGCTCCGCTCTGGCGGGTCCGCCACCCATCGTGATATCCCTCGCCAGCCCGATGCGCATAGGGAACGGTCGAGACCTTGACGCGCACCTCGACCTGCTTGTGCCGCTCCGCGGTGGTCTCGCGAGTTCCACCGTTCCAAGACAGCTCTCTATCCCTATCGGAATATTTCGACTGACTCTCCTTCGCGGACGTTCCAATCGACGTCGTCTTTAGACGTCATGATCGAGCGAATTTATCTGTATACGCAGCCTTTAAGGAGATTGCACCGACACGCAAGGCATGATGGAATGCGGCGCTAAGTGCACCAGCAAATCGGCCGGACGAGCGGCGTTCAGGTCGACTATGGGGGATGAAGATGAGCGCAGCAGAGAAAGCTGTTCAGGCGGATATGACGCCGGCCGGGCGACCCGCCTACGATCCCAATGATCTCGATCCGGTCGATGAGGAAGCTCGCAAGTGCGATGACGCCTCGGAAGGAATCGACTGGGACGAGATCATCGCGACGACGCAGGAGGACTGGGAGGCCGGGCGCTTTTCATTCGATTCGGATGATTACCCGACCGACGAAGAGGCGATGGCCGCGATGGATCGGATGATCGACTCGATTCTTGAAGAGGCCGTGATTGAAGCCAAAGCCGCGCGTACGTTGGATGCCTCGTGCAAATAGTGACCTGAAGCACTGTCTCGAGTTCATCGCTCAGCAACCGCGTGGGCAGCCTGAGGACCGGCGGCGGGACATTCGCGCTGGCCTGCAGCGAATCCGCGAATTGCCCGCGCGTAATCCCGTAAGAGCTCGAAGGCCCACGCTGGGGCTTGAGCTTCGGCGGGAAAGCGCAGCGCAGTTTGCGATCATCTACGCTTACATGCCACCGGATACTGATTTCCCGAGCGGTGTGGTGAGTATCCGTGCGATTCGGCATCGGCGAGTCAAAAATGTCTTCGCCGGGGTGCGAGAATGGGGCGCACCATACACGGGCCATCGCCCAGAATTTGCCGTGCCACCGAATTCCGAATTGCGCGTAAACGAATATCGCGCAATTTGTGGCGATCCGCGCAACTTATTGATCTAAGAGTTTGCGCACAAAAATTGTGACGCGAAGAGCCAGGCGCACCGGACGCCGCCGCTCGAGCGACCGGCCCCGCCTCGGGCACGCTGGCCCGGATCAGCTCTGGCGCGTGCGCCACCCCTGGTGGTATCCCTCGCGCACGTCGCGGGCATAGGGAACGGGCGAGACCCTGACGCGGACCTCGATCTGCTTGTGGCGCTCCACCGTGGTCTTGCGGGTTCCGCCGCTCTCCTCGCCCCACACGAGAGTGAGCACGTCGCCGATGTCGATGCCCGGGTCCACCACGCCCAGCGACAACGCGCTGCGCTCATTGAAGCTGTAGCCGCCGAACATGGAGTAGCCGACGACCTTGCCGCCCATCAGCACGGCATCATAGGACGCGGAGGCGTAGTTCGCGATCGGCAGGTCGAAGAACTTGCAGCACTCCTCGCCCGGCTGGAACAGCGACGCGTAGATCTTCGCCATGTCCTCGCCGTTCCAGGCAAAGGTCACCTTTTTCCTCTGCGGCTGCCCGGCGAGCTTCTCCAGCGCCTCGCGCCCGGCGAAGTCGTGGTCGAACTTCACGAACGGCCCGTAGCCGAGCGCGTACGGCGTCAGGTAATAGTCCTCGATATTGTCGGATACGAAGCTGCCGCCGATGGAGCCCGAGCCCTCGTAGCCGGCCGCCGGCAGCCACTCGCGGTACTTGCGCATCTTCTCGCCCGTGTACACCGCCGGCAGCGGCGAGGGGATCCATCCCGACTCGAGCGTGTTGCTCGCGTACGCGCGCGAGCCGACCTGCACCAGGGCGAACTCCCTGCCCGCCTCCAGAATGGCCTCGCGAACCTCGTCGTATTCGCCGTACGGGCCCCAGATCTCCAGGCCCGGCGCCCCGGCCATGCCGTGTCGCAACGCCCGTACCTTGCGGCCCTTGATGTTGATCTCGCCCAGGGTGAAGAACTTGATGTCCGGCAGCTTCGCTCCGTTGAGCTTCTCGAGCACCTTCCAGGCATTGGGTCCCTGCACCTGGAAGCGGAAGTGGCGGCGCGTGACGGGCTTGCCTCGGGGATGCGAGGGCGAGCGGTCGTCCCGGACATAGTCGACTTTCCAGCCGCCGGTCTGGCAGTGGAACTCGATCCAGTTGACCGTGGGCGCGCGGCCGACGAACAACAGCTCGTTCTCGGCCAGATAGAACAGGATCCCGTCGCCGATCACGTAGCCATCGTGCGACAGCGGCACCATCTGCTTGGCCTTGCCAGGGGCGAAATTGGCGAAGCTGTTGATGGTGAGGTAGGACATCAGCTTGAGCGCATCCGGCCCCTTGACCGTCATCTCCGCCATGTGGTGCGTCTGGTCGAAGAGCACGGCGGACTCGCGCCAGGCGCGCTGCTCGTCCCGCCAGTTGGAGAACTCGCTCGGCACCACGGGGTACACGTATGCCCCGAGCTGCGAATTGCGCAGCATTTTCACGGGGTTTCCGACGGTTTCGAGAAGCTGTTCCAGGCTGGGCTGATTCATTGAGTGACCCTTGTGTGCGTCCAGCGCGCCACGGTAGCCGGTCCCGCCCGGGATCAGAAATCCAAAGTTGAAATGCCAACTATCGACCGGGCGGATAATACGAGCGCATCCGCTCGGGGCAACCGTGAGCGAACTCAGTCGCCCGGGGACGTTGCGCCGAGGATCGCACCCGGCGCCGGTCCCCCGCCGAGCCTCCGCCAGGCATCGGCGCGGAACTGGCTCGGCGAGCATCCCGCGTGGCGTGAGAAAAAGCGCGAGAAGTAGGCTGCATCGGCGAATCCCAGAGTGAGCGCGATCTCCTTTACTGACAGCGAGCTGTAGGCCAGGTCACGCTCGGCCTCGTGCACGAGCCGGCGCTGGATCACGCGCAGCGCCGAGCCGCCGAGGTGCTGCCGGCAGATCCGATTGAGCTGCGGCACGCTGATTCCAATCTCCCGTGCGTAGAAGGCAAGCGGTTTTGCGGCGCGGAAGTGCCGGTCGATCAGGGCGGTGAGGCGTTGTGCATGCGCCAGCGCGCGGTCGCCCGGAGGATGGGCCGCGTGCGGCGCGGCCATGCGCGCCAGGCGCAGCAGCGTGAGCCGCAGCGCGGACTCGATCGCCGCCAGTCGCCCGGACTCGCGGCCGTGGACTTCCGCGAGCAACGCCGCGATCGCAGCCTGTGCCGCGGCCCCGCGCTCATCGGCCCCCAGCTCAAGGTACTGCGGGCGGCGCAGCCGGGCGAACAGCCCCGCATCGCCCAGCAGCCCCTCGGCATGCTGGGCGACCACGGTGACCACATCGCCCTCGATGTCACGGGAGAACCGGAAGCCATGGTTGTGCCGTGCCGGGATCCAGATCGCGCAGGGCGGGCGCAGGGGCAGCACCCGTTCACCCACCCGGGCCTCTCCCGAGCCGGCGCGGACCTGAAGAATCTGGACGAACAGATCGTGCCGGTGCAGGCCGATTTCCCAGTTGTAGAGCCGGCTGCGCTCGGGGATCGACTCGCTGTGCAGCCGCTCCGGCAGAAACGGCTGACCGGACTCCCCATACAGGGCATACACCGGAATCTTTTCCACAGCCGGCCTCGGACTTGAAGATGCACGGATTGTCCATGCGATCGCCGCTTCCGTCCATTCCAGGACTCGGACGGCGCACTTACGCTCGTCAGAAATCAACTCCGGGGGAACTCATGCGGACTCAGGTGGCAATCGTCGGGGCCGGCCCCTCGGGCCTGCTGCTCGGCCAGCTGCTGCATCGATCCGGCATCGACAATATCGTCCTCGAGCTGCGCAGCCGCGAGCACGTGCTCGGCCGCATCCGCGCCGGAGTCTTGGAGCAGAGCACGGTTGCCGCCCTGACCGAGGCGGCGGTGGATGCTCGCCTGCGGCGCGAGGGGCTGTGGCATGAGGGTGTGGAGCTGTGCTTCGATGACACCCGCCACCGCATCGACATCCACGGTCTCACCGGAGGCAGGCACGTGATGGTCTATGGACAGACCGAGGTCACACGCGACTTGATGGAGGCTCGCGCAGCCAGCGGACTGGCGACGGAATACGAAGTCCCCGACGTCAGTCTGCACGACTTCGACACGACGCACCCCAAGGTGCGCTGCGGCGCCGGCGGTCGCAACACCGAAATCGAGTGCGATTTCATCGCCGGCTGCGATGGCTTTCATGGCGTGTGCCGCGCCAGTGTCCCTCGGACGGCCGTGCGCACTTACGAGCGCGCGTACCCTTTCGGGTGGATGGGGCTGCTTTCCGAGACGCCACCGGTCAACGACGAGCTGATCTACGTCAACAGCGCGCGTGGCTTCGCACTATGCAGCATGCGCTCTGAGACACGCAGCCGCTACTACGTGCAGTGTCCACTGACCGACAAAGTGCAGGACTGGAGCGACGAGCGTTTCTGGGGCGAGCTCCGAGGCCGGCTCGACCGGCGCAGCGCCGAGCGGCTGATCACCGGCCCGTCGATCGAGAAAAGCATTGCGCCGCTGCGCAGCTGGGTCGCCGAGCCGATGCGCTTCGGCCGGCTGTTCCTGGCGGGTGACGCGGCGCACATCGTGCCGCCCACGGGCGCCAAAGGCTTGAACCTCGCCGCCTCCGACGTGCTGATGCTCTGGCAGGCGCTGGAGGGGCACTACCGCGGGAACCCCGCGGGCCTGGCGCATTATTCCGAGCGCTGCCTGAGCCGCATCTGGAAAGCCGAGCGCTTCTCCTGGTGGCTCACGAGCCTGCTGCACCGGTTCCCGGAAGACGGATTCGGCCGCAAGCTGCAGCACGCCGAGCTTGAGTACCTGATGGGCTCCGAGGCCGCCCGCACGGTCTTCGCGGAAAACTACGTCGGATTGCCGGTGGAGTCCTGAATCGCATCGGCGGCCTCGCCACGGGCGCCGCCGGCCGCCGGCACGACCCGCAGTGAACAAAAACTCGCCCGCCGGCGCTTGTGCCGCGAAGCGCTGGACATTACGGTCATGCTCGTCAGTCCACCGCAAGGGGCCCGGCCGGTCGCCGTGTGCCCGCGATACTTCGGAGTACCCGCCATGAATGCCGTCCCCACACCGCGTGCGATCACCGAACAGCCCGCTCTTTCCAGCGCCCTCACGGAGTTCCTGAAGCGCAAGCCGCGCCTGCTCGTGAACGGCGAATGGGTTGAAGCGCACGGCAAAGGGCGCATTGCGGTCATCGACCCGGCGACCGAGCGCCAGATCGCGGAGGTCGCCGACGCGGACGCCGCGGATGTGGACCGCGCCGTGCGTGCCGCGCGGGCGGCATTTGAAAACGGCCCCTGGGCCGAGATGCTGCCGGATGAGCGCGAGGGGCTGATGTGGCGCCTCGCAGATCTGATGGAGCGGCACGCGGCCGAGCTCGCCGAGCTCGAGAGCTTGGACAACGGCAAGCCGATTGCCATGGCACGCATGATCGATGTGCCGGGGGCGATCTCGCACCTGCGCTACATGGCCGGCTGGGCGAGCAAGATCGATGGGCAGACGTTCAACACCTCGCTGCGCGCCGCCCCGGGCACGAAATTCCATACCTACACGGTGCGCGAGCCGGTGGGCGTGGTCGCCCAGATCATCCCCTGGAATTTCCCGCTGCTCATGGCGACGCTGAAACTCGCGCCGGTGCTGGCGACCGGCTGCACCAGCGTGCTCAAGCCCGCCGAGCAGACGCCGCTCAGCGCGTTGCGCCTGGGCGAGCTGATCCTCGAGGCCGGCTTCCCGCCGGGCGTGGTCAACATCCTGACCGGACTCGGAGAGACCACCGGCGCGGCCCTCGTTGCCCATCCCGGCGTCGACAAGATCGCGTTCACCGGCTCGACCGAAGTCGGCAAGATCATCAACATCGCGGCCACCGCGACGATGAAGCGGGTCTCGCTCGAGCTCGGTGGCAAATCCCCGGTGATCGTGCTGCCGGACGTGGACCCGCAGACCGTGGCCGGCGGCGCCGCCCAGGCGGTATTCTTCAACTCGGGGCAGGTGTGCGTGGCCGGCTCGCGTCTGTTCGTGCAACGCAAGATCTTCGACAAAGTCATTGAGGGCGTGAGCGAAGCCTCCCGGTCCATCGTGATGGGGCCGGGCCTCGATGAGCACACCCAGATGGGCCCGCTGGTCTCGCAGGAGCAGCGCGATCGGGTGCTCGGCTTCCTGCAGTCCGGACGCGAGCAGGGCGCCACCATCACGGCAGGGGGCGAGGCCCCGACCCACAAGGGCTATTACGTCAAGCCCACGGTGATCGTCGACGTCAAGCCCGAGATGAAGATCGTCCGCGAAGAGATCTTCGGCCCCGTCGTGGTCGCACAGCGCTTTGACGACCTGAACGAGGTCGCCGCGTGGGCCAACGATACGCCGTACGGCCTGGCCGCGAGCATCTGGTCGAACGATCTGCGCGCGGTGCAGCGGCTGGTGCCCAAGATCAAAGCCGGCACGGTGTGGGTGAACTGCCATGCCATGATCGACGCCGGCATGCCCTTCGGGGGCTACAAGCAATCCGGCTTCGGGCGCGAGCAGGGCCGGGCAGGCGTCGAGATGTACACCGAGCTCAAGTCGGTGTGCATGGCGATCTGAGGCTGCGGAGAGACGCCGTGACATCCGCACAGCAGCAACGCCGCGCGATACTGACTCGCCAGCCGGACGGCGCTTACCGGCTGACGCTCGAGCCGGCGCCGGTACCGACGCCGGCCGACCATGAGGTGCTGGTGCGCGTGCATGCCGCATCGCTCAACCGGCGCGATGTGTACGTGTTGAGAGGGCAGTATCCCATGCCCCCGCGCCCCAGCCTGGTCCCGCTGTCCGACGGCGCGGGCGAGGTGGTGTCCGTCGGTGCGGGCGTCACACGCTTCAAGGCCGGAGACCGGGTCGCGGCCATCTTTTTCCAGCGCTGGCTCCAGGGACGGCCGGATGCCGACACCCACCCGTCGGCTCTCGGCGGACAGCTCGACGGCATGTTGGCCCAGTTTGTGTGCCTGTCGGAAGAAGGCCTGGTCGGCGTGCCGGCGGGCTACTCGTACGAGGAGGCCTCGACCCTGCCCTGCGCGGCGGTCACCGCCTGGAACGGCCTCGTCACGCGCGGCCGGATGCAGCCGGGCGACAACGTGCTGATCCTCGGCACCGGCGGCGTGTCGATCTTCGGCCTGCAGTTCGCCGCCGCCGCCGGCGCGCGTCCCATCGTCACGAGCTCCAGCGATGAGAAGCTCGCGCACGCGAAGACACTCGGGGCGACCGCCACGATAAATTACCGCAAGATTCCGGAGTGGTCGGGAGCCGTTCGCGCCGCCACCGGTGGCCTCGGCGTGCACCAGGTGCTCGAGGTGGGCGGGACCGGCACGCTGGCCCAGTCGATCGCCAGCCTCGCCCCCGGCGGGCACGTCGCATTGATCGGGGGACTCTCGGGCTTCGGCGGCGACATCCCGGCGATGGCCTTGCTGCACGCCAACGCCACCGCGAGCGGCATCTACGTGGGCTCCAGGGCGGATTTCGAGGCGATGAATGCGTTCATCGAGCGCCACCGCATTCGCCCCGTGATCGATCGGGTGTACGAGCTCGACGAGGCGGACGCAGCCTATGAGCGCATCGAAGCGGGGCGACACCTCGGCAAAGTCGTCATCAGCCTGTAAGGCTCAATACGGCTGCGTTGCGCGCCGACCCTTCGTCTGGTTCGCGCGATAGACGACGTAATCTCGGATCGCCCCGATCTCGCGCGGAGTGAGTTCTCGGGCAAACCGCACCATCCCGCCCGATTCGAGAAGTCCGCCACGGACGATCCGTTGCCACTGGCCCGGCTTGGCCAGCGCCGAGGCATAGCGCAGATCCGGCAACACGCCGCCGCTGACGGCGCTGTCGCCGTGGCAGACGCTGCAGAAGGACTGGTACTTGGCCTTGCCCAGGGCGATCGTCGCCGCGCTTGCCGTGCTCCGTGGCGGATCCAGCGCCAGATGCGGCCGCGGCGGCGGCGCAGGCATGGCTTTGGCGCCACCGAGCTTGAACACCAGCATGCGCGGGACATTGCCCTCATTGACTTGCGAGTCGAGCGCGAGCTGGCCGGCCGCCAGGGCAAACGCCCCGCCCCAGCCGATCTCGACCGCCACGTACTGCCGTCCATCGACTTCGTAAGTGACCGGCGGCGCGACGATCCCGGTGTGGGTCTGAACCGACCACAGCCGCTTGCCGTCGGTGGCGCGATAGGCCGAGAAGCGCCCCTCGGCATCACCTTCGAACACCAGGTTGCCGGCCGTCGAGACCACGCCGCCGTTCCAGGGCGTGCCGAGCGGAACGCGCCAGGCCGCACGCTGCGTCACGGGATTCCAGGCGACCAGAGACCCGGTGAGGGTTTTGCGAATCCGCGCGACCGCCTTCGGGTTCGCGGGCAGGGCGATGAAGTCATCGCCGGTGTTCCAGCCGAGCTTGCGCATCCTGACACGCTTGGCGCGCGCGTAGGTGAACGCCATGCCGCTCACCGGGAAATACACGAGACCGGTTTCCGGGTCGTACGACATCGGCTGCCAGTTGTGCCCGCCCGCCGCTCCGGGCATCGCCAGGGTCGGCTTCCCGGTCTGGTCGTAGAACGCTTTTCGGTTCTCGATCGGCCGTCCTCTGGAGGTCAGGCCTCGAGCCCAGTTGATCGGAGTGTAGGGATTGCCCGAGAGAAACCGACCCGTCGCCCGGTCGAGCACGTAGAAGATCCCATCCTTCGGCGCCTGCATGAGCACGCGGCGCCGCCTGCCGTGGATCGTAAGGTCGGCCAGGATCATTTGCTGATCCGCGTCGTAATCCCAGACATCGCCGGGCACCTCCTGGAAGTGCCAGACATACTGTCCGCTCTCCGGCCTCAGTGCCAGGATGGACGTGATGAAGAGGTTGGCACCCGGGCTGCGTACCGTCCCGTTCCAGGGCGCGCCGTTGCCGGTGCCGATGTACAGCAGGTCGAGCTTCGGGTCGTAGGCCATCGAATCCCAAACGTTCCCGCCGCCGCCGAACTCCCAGTACCGGCCGTGCCAGGTTGGGCGGGCGATGCGCTCCAGCGCCTCGTCCGAAGCGGCGTGATCGGCCACCCCCGGTTTGCCCGGCACGGTGTAGAAGCGCCAGTCTTCCTTGCCGGTCTTCGCATCGTAGGCCGTGACGTATCCGCGAGTGCCGAACTCCCCGCCTCCATTGCCGATGATCACCCGGCCCTTCACGACGATCGGCGCGCCCGTGATGGTGTAGCCCTTGGCATAGTCGGTGGTGCGCACCGACCAGATCGGCTTTCCCGTCCGCGCGCTCAAGGCGATCAGGCGGCCGTCATAGGTGCCGACATAGACGCGGCCCTTCCAGATGGCGACACCGCGATTGGCGACACCGCAACAGCCATGCGCGTCGGCCGAGCGGGGCACATGCGGGTCAAACACCCACAGCTTCCTCCCCGTCGCGGCATCCAGGGCGATCACTCTGCTCCAGGCGGTGGTGAGGTACATCACGCCGCCGGCGATCAGCGGCGTGGACTCTTGTACGCGCCGATCGCCCGCGATGTCGTAGTACCAGGCAAGTCCCAGCCGGGCGACATTGCGGTCGTTGACCTGTCTCAGGGGACTGTAGCGCTGCTCGCTGTACGTACGGCCGTAGGTGAGCCACTCGCCCGGATGCCGATCGGCGTGGATGATGCGCGCTGCGTCGGCCGCGGCTGCGCCGCCCCCCGGCGCCACCGCCACGGCGGCCGGCGCACCGCCCAGCGCCGCGAGCAGGCCGAGGCCCGCAGCCAGTACACGTATCCCCGACAAGATTCCTCCGGATGCCGCGGCGCAGTAAAGCGCCGCCGAGACCTTCCAGACTCTTCCGCCAGTGTCACGAGTATCGATCCGCAGCGAAGGGTGTGTTCAAACATTCAGTCCAGCCCGGAGTTGCGATACGCTGCGTGCCGCATCGGCGCCGGCGGGCGCGCGAGGTGAGCCCCCGGCGCCAGGAGACCATCCGTTGCACGAGAACCGCTTTTCCAAGTACCTGCTGCTATGGTGCCTCGGCATCTATCTTCGACTCGGCGTGCTGATCGTACCGCCGCTGATTCCCCGGCTGGAGACGCTGCTCGGCTTCACAGCCGAGCAGGTGGCGATCGCCACGAGCCTGCCGATACTGTTCATTGCCCTGGGTTCGCTCGCGAGCGGCTGGATGGCAAAGCGGTTGGGCGTTGTCTTGATGATGAGCGCAGGACTGCTGGTCGTGGCAGCCGGCGGCGCGCTGCGCAGCCTTCCGGTCGACTTTGCCATGCTGATGCTGTTCACCGCCGTCATGGGAGGCGGAATAGCGCTGATGCAGGTCAGCCTGCCGACGCTGGTGCGAGTGTGGATGCCGGACAGGATCGGTCGCGGCACCGCCGTATACACCAACGGCCTGCTGATGGGAGAGGTGTTCGCCGCAGGCTTGACCGGCCCTCTGGCCTCGCATGTCCTGGGCAACCATTGGCGATGGATCTTCGCCCTGTGGATGCTTCCCGCAGCGGTGCTCGCGGCCGTCCTTCCCGGCCTGTGCCACGGGCGCACGGCGGCTGACGCACGACCGGGCGCGGATGCGGCTGTGAGGATGCGAGCGCACTGGCGCAACCCACTGTTGTGGCGGGCAGGGTTGCTGCTGGGCGTGTCCGGCGGACTCTACCTGTCGGGCAACGTCTTCCTGCCGCAGATACTGCTCGAGAGCGGCCGCCTGCGCCTGATCACTCAGGGGCTGCTCGCGCTCAATGGCATGCAGCTGGTCTCCTCAGTCGCACTGGTGCTGCTCGCCGACCGGCTCCTCGGACGCCGATGGCCTATCGCCGCCGCTTTGATCCTGGCGACGGCGATGATTCCGGCCATGCTGCGCCTGCCGGGCGCAGGTCCTGTGTGGGCGGCCGGCGTTTACGGCTTCGCCACCAGTTGCCTGCTGACATTGGTGCTGGCGCTGCCTCCCTCGCTCGCCTCTTTGTCCGAGCTGCCCGGATTGATGGCGGGCATCCTTGCCGTCGGCTACACGATCGTCTTCGTGGTTCCGCCGCTCGGCGGCTGGGCGCACATCCTGACCGGCCGCGTCGCCGCGAGCTTCGCGCCCGCCGTTGTGCTTGTACTGGCGAGCCTCGGACTGACCCTGAGGCCAGGCGCTCTGGTCGGCCGAGGATCGCAGAGCGGCTTCAGGAAAGTTGACCGCAAATCTCGATGATCAGCTCGCGCAGCCAGGCGTGGGCCGGATCGGGCTCGTGACGGTTGTGCCAGAGGAGCAATTCGTGCTGCTCGGGCGTCGGAAACGGTGTCGGAAAGGTCTTCAGCGGCGCGATGGTGGATGCCATCCGCAGCACCCGCTCGGGCATCGTCGCGACGTAGGAGGTGCCCGCCAACACGAGCGGAAGGTGCAGCAGGCTCGGCACGGCGAGCTGCACGGTCAGATCGATATCGAACAGGCGGCGCACCAGCTCCTCGGTGCTGGCCGAATACGCATTCGGCGCGCCGAATGCGTGCGGCAGGGCGAAGAACTGCTCCGCCGTCAGGGTCTCGCCGACGGTCGGGTGTTGCGCGTCGACGGCGCAGATCCAGCGCACCGGTCGCAGCCGCACCATGCGCAGCGAATCCGGCCAGGCCCGGGCCGCATACAGCCTCAGGCTGTCGAGGCACACGCCGAGATCCGCCTCGCCGTACTCCAGGCGGGTCAGGATGCTCTCGGAGATCAGCTGCACGCGGCAGGAGATGCCCGGAGCCTCGACGGCGAGGCGCTTGACCAGCTCCGGCAACAGATCCGGCAGCGCCTCCTCCGAGATGATGATGGTGAACTCGCGCCGGGCCGTGGCCGGATCGAACTGCGGCTGCGTGCCGAGGGTGGCCTGGATCCGCAGCAGCGCCTCGCGAACCGGCTCGACCAGGGACTGTCCGCGCGGCGTCAGCTCCAGATTGCGTCCCACGCGGACCAGGAGGGGATCGTTGAAGTACTCGCGCAGCTTGTGCAGGGCCGCGCTCATCGCCGGCTGGGATACGTAAAGCCTCTCGGCCGCGCGGCTGATGTTTTTCTCATGCAACAGCGCGTCGAGGGAAATCAGCAGATTGAGATCGAAACGCCGCAGCTCGAGCATGCATCACATCGTGTAGGTGATCGGAGCGCCTGTCCCCGGCCTCCGGGGAATTCCCGGACTATCGTACAGCGCGCGCGGTCGCCGGTGGAACCGGCGTGCGGCGGATGCGCGCCTCAGCACCCCGCTGCGGCCGGCGCAGCCGCTTCCCTGCGCGCGGAGCGGGGAGCGGCGGTGTCCCGGGCGCGGTACTCCCGGGGAGTCAGTCCGAACTGCGCCCGGAAGACGCGTCCGAAATGGGTCGCGCTGTTGAACCCGTGGTCGAACGCGATGGCGGTCACGGTGCGCTCGCGCTGACTATCGGCGAGCAGCGCCTGTGAGCACGCTTCCAGCCTGCGCTTGAGGATGTAGCGGGCGACCGTCTCTTCGCCGTCGGAAAACAGGTAGTGCAGATAGCGCGTCGTGATCCGGCACGCCTGGGCGATCTGCGCGGGGGTGAGGTCGGAATCGTACAGATGCGCGTGAATGTAGTTGAGGATGCGGATCCGGTGCGCGGTGCCGCGGGAGGAGCGCTCGGCGTGGGTGCGCGGCACCTGGGCGTAGGCCGCGCCCAGCAGATCCAGGACGGCGACCGCGATGCGCTCGGCCGAGTCGGCATCGAGCGAGTGCCGGCACTCCCGCCAGTACGTGCGCAGGAAGCCGGACATCAGCCCATTGACCCCGCCGGCGGCGCGCATGGCAATGGCGGCGAGCGACTCCGGACAGGCGATGTGGCGGCGCAGTTTCGCGGTGGGAATACCGAGCACGAGCATTCGGCTGCCCTGCGGGCAGCTGATCTCGTAGTGGCGGGTGCTGTCGCACAAGGTGAAGTCACCGCAGCGCAGCGTGGCTTCGCGCCCGTCCTGGCGGGCGACGCCTCCCCCTTCGAGCATCAGGTGCACGAAACACCGCGGCGAGCGCAGGCGCGCGCCCGAGGCACGCGCCTGCCTGGCCTGCGCTTCCGAAGCGACTTCCGTCACCACCATGTCGCCGAGCGGCATCCACTCGGCCTGGCCCCGGCGGGCGCGCTCGGACCGGGGCCCCCCGTCCGGCTCGGCGGTATAGGGCGGGCCGTGACAGGGATCGGCCCCGACAATGGCGGACGACTCGATGTAGGTCATGTTTCCCCCTCGGAGCCGCGGCTTGCCGCGGGTCTCATCGTGGTTTTTTATACGGAGCCGCGGTCACTCGAACAAGCAGGCGGCGCTTATAGCTGGTATTGCAATCGTCCCGGACCGGATCCGGGCATTGCGCTTCGTCGCTCGGCCCCTGCGGCGGGCACATCCGGTGCCGGGTCTACGGGTGGGCTTTCGCCAGCGGCCTCGTGCGGTTTCGCCATCGGTGGAACTTCTGCGCCTCATCCGGGTTACACCTGTACCCGCGGTGCCGCTTGCCTCCCGGGCAGGCCGCAGACCTCGGCCTCCCGCCCGGGCGGGCATCGCCACCCCACCCGACGGTGAACGATCCGGAGCACAGACGATGAAACAGGAAAACCTCGAGCAATTGCTGCGCCGCAGCGGCAATCCGGTGCAGATGCTGCGCAACTCGCAGATCGGCGCCTACGTCTATCCCGTGGTGCCGTACGAATTCAGCAACTGGCGCGCCGAGCAGGTGGCCTGGCAGAAGACGGCCGTGCTCTACGATCAGTCGCACCATATGGCCGAGATCACGGTCAAGGGGCCCGACGCGCTGAAGATGCTCTCGCACCTGACGATCAACAGCTTCGGCAACTTCGCTCCGAACAAGGCCAAGCAGATGGTCCCCTGCAGCCACGATGGCTACGTGATCGGCGACGGGATCCTCTTCTATCTGGACAAGGAAGAGCTACTGTTCGTCGGACGCGTACCCACGGTCAACTGGATCCAGTTCCACGCCGAGACCGGCGGCTACAAGGTCGAGGTGATCCGCGACGACCGCTCCCCGTCGTATCCGCGCGGCAAGGCGGTCTCCCGCCGGCACTACCGCTTCCAGATCCAGGGACCGAACGCCATGCAGGTCCTGACCAAGCTCAACGGCGGTCCGCTGCCGGAGATAAAGTTCTTCAACATGGGGGTCATCGACATCAAGGGCCGCAAGGTGCGCTGCCTGCGCCACGGCATGGCCGGCGAGCCGGGACTGGAGGTCTGGGGCCCCTACGCCGATTATGACGAGGTCCGCGACGCCATCGTCGAGGCGGGCAGGGACTTCGGTCTCGTGCAGGTGGGCGCGCGCGCCTACTCGAGCAATACGCTGGAGTCCGGCTGGATCCCCTCGCCATTGCCCGCGGTGTACACCGGCGAGAAGATGCGTCCCTACCGCGAGTGGCTGCCCGCGGGCGGCTACGAGGGCTCGGGCTCGATCGGCGGCAGCTTCGTGTCGGAGAACATCGAGGACTACTACCTCACCCCGTATGCGCTCGGCTACGGACCGTTCATCAAGTTCGACCACGAGTTCATCGGCGCCGAGGCGTTGAAGCGCCACGCCGCCGAGCCGCAGCGCAGAAAGGTGACCTTCGCCTGGAACCCGGCGGACTTCATCAAGATCTACGCCTCGCTCCTCGATCCACAGGGGGAGAACTACAAGTACTTCGACTTCCCCAACTGCAACTACTCCTCCGCCTCCTACGACCGGATCATGGCGGGCGGGCGCACCGTGGGCTTCTCGATGTTCGGCGGCTACAGCTACAACGAGCGCACCGTGCTCTCGCTCGGCGTGGTCGATCCGGAGGTACAGATCGGGGACGTCGTGACGCTGGTATGGGGCGAGGAGAACGGCGGTACCCGCAAGCCCACCGTCGAGCCGCACAAGCAGCTCGAGGTCCGGGTCCGGGTCGCGTCCGCGCCCTACTCCAAGGCCGCCCGCGAGGGCTATCACGACGGCTGGCGGACTCGCCAGACCTGAAAGTCGGCCCGGAGCCGGGTGCGTGCGGCATCCGGCCCCGGGGCGGCGCTCTCAGTCCGAGGCGAGCCAGCGCTCCAGCGCCGCGGTCAGCTGCTCCGGACGCTCCAGGCTCACCATGTGACCGCTGTCCTCGATGACCGCCAGGCGTGAGCCGGCGACCATCGCGGCCATGTCTACGTGCCGAGCCAGCGGGCTCCAGCTATCCTGGCGACCGCAGGCAATGAGCGTCGGGCAGCGGATCGCACGCAGCACCGCATCGGCCGACGGCCGGTTCAGAAGGGCGCGGATCTGTGCCGCGAACACATCGGGCGTCTTGCGCTCGATCATCGCCAGGATGCCCTCGATCAGTGCCTCATCGTGCAGCCGCTCGGGGTGAACCATGCCCTGCACCCACTCGCGGCCCATCGCACGCATGCCCTTTGATCTGGCGATCTCGAGCAGGCGAAGGCGCTTGGCCGCCTCGGCCTCACCGGCCTGCCCCTCGGGCCTGGCCTGGTGACCGGTGTCGAGGAGGGCCAGCCTCGCGACGCGCGGCGCCGCGCTGCGCATCACCTCCAGCGCCACCCGGCCTCCCATGGAATGGCCGACCAGGCAGAAGCGGCCGGGCGCAGCCTCGAGCGCCGATTCGGCCATGGCGGTGAGAGAGTCGGCGCGGCCGTAATCGGCGACGATGCACTCGCACCGCGCGGAAAGCGCCTCGATCTGCGGCTCCCAGACCGCGCGGTCGCACATCAGCCCCGGCAGGAACAGCGCCGTCTCGCGGGCCATCGTCATTGCCTGCGCACCGGGTAGTCCTGCTGCGTGGTCGCGTATTCGACGAAGAACTCGAGGGCCCGGGGGTCGGCCATGGCGCTGACGTTGGCGGCCTTCTCCAGCGCCATGCCGAGCAGGATCCGCCGCACCGGCACCTCCATCTTCTTGCCCGTGAGCGTCATCGGGATGAGCGGCACCGGGATGACCTTGTCGGGCACGTGCCGCGCCGTGTACTCGCGGCGCAGGGTCTCCCGGATCTTCTGCGCGGCCTGCTCGAGGGAAGCTCCGGGCGCGAGCTTCACGAACAGCGGCATGAAGAAGCCGCCGTCGGGCAAGTCGAGATTGACGATCAGGCTGTCCTCGACCTCGGGCAACGCGGCGAGCGTCCGATAGATCTCCGCCGTGCCGATGCGCACCCCGTAGCGGTTCAGTGTGGCATCCGAGCGCCCCAGCACGAAGCAGCCGCCGCGCGCGTTGATGCGGAAGAAATCCCCGTGCCGCCAGATCCCCGGGAACTCCTGGAAGTAACTTTCCCGGTAGCGCCGGTTGTCCGGATCGTTCCAGAAGCGCACGGGCATGGACGGCAACGGCTCCGTGAGAACCAGCTCACCGACCTCGTCGATGACCGCCTCGCCGCGCGCATTGAAGGCCTTGACCGCCACACCGAGCGAGGGAGCCTGGATCTCCCCGGCGTACACCGGCAGTGTGGGCACGCCTCCGACGAAGCCGGTACAACAGTCGGTGCCGCCGCTGCCGTTGGCGACCCACAGGTCCCGCTTGACGTTGGAGTAGAACCAGGCCATGCACGCCGGGGTGGCAGGGGAGCCGGCGAGCGAGATGCTGCGCAGGTGCGACAGGTCATAGCGCTCGCGCGGCACGATGCCGGAGCGCACCATCTGCTCGACGTAAGTGGGGCTGGCCCCCACCATGGTCGCCTGGGCGTCCTGCGCCAGCTTCCACAGCGCGTCCGGAGCCGGATACGCGGGACTGCCGTCGTACAGAACGGGGACCGCGCCGGTGGCGAGCGTGCTCGCCAGGAAATTCCACAGCATCCAACCCGTGGTGGTGAAGAACAGCAGCCGCTCCCCCGGGTGCAGATCGAAGTGGAACTGCGCGTTCTTTCGCGTCTCGAGCAGGATGCCGCCATGACCGTGCACGATGGCCTTGGGCAGGCCCGTGGTACCGGAGGAAAACAGCGTCCACAGGGGATGATCGAACGGAACCTGCTCGAAGCGGAACTCGCCGGCATCGACGGCGGGCTGATCGAGCAGCTCGGCCCAGGTGAGCGCATCGCGCCGCGGCGGCGCGGCATTCGGGTCGAGATAGGGCAGGTAAATCACGTGCCGCAGGCTGGGCAAGCCCGCGAGGATCCTCTCGAGCTCTGCGCGGCGATCGAAAGACTTGCCGCCGTACCGGTACCCATCGATGCAGAACAGCGCCGCGGGCGAGAGCTGCGCGAGTCGATCGAGCACTCCACGCTCGCCGAAATCCGGCGAGCAGCACGCCCAGATGGCCCCGATGGCCGTCGTCGCCAGCATGGCCACCACGGTCTGCGGAATGTTCGGCATCCAGGCGACCACCCGCTCGCCCGGGCGCACCCCGAGGGCCCGCAGCTGCGTGGCCAGAATACGCACCTGTGCGGCGAGATCCGGCCAGGTCATCGCCTCGAGCGGGCGATTCTCGGCGGCATGCAGCAGTGCGACGCCTCCGTCACGCTCCCGGCGCAGAACGTTCTGCGCATAGTTGAGGCGGGCGCCGGGGAACCACTGCGCCCCGGGCATGGCGCGACTGGCGAGGACCTGCGTGTAGGGACACGATGCCTCCACGCCGAAATAGTCCCACAACGCGCCCCAGAACGACTCGAGGTCTTGCACCGACCAGCGCCACAGCTGCTGGTAATCGCCGAATGAGAGCCCGCGCTCGCGCTCGAGCCAGCGGATGAACGCCGTCACGTTGGCGTGCTCGATGCGCTCCGCGTCCGGTGTCCAGAGAATCTCCCCCTCTTGCATCGATCTTTGCACCTCTGTCATGCGCCCGGGCGCGGGCCTTGCGGGCTCGCCAAAGCGCCAACCCCGGCCGTAGGGCGGTTCGCGCGCCGGAAGGAACCGTATTCATCACCGCCCGCGGCAAATTGCAATAGGCGTCCATGACGCCGGCGGCGGCACCGGCTGACCGGAAACGATGTGGCGGTCGTGGGTGAGATGGATTTCACCCGTGGCACCGGCGAGCCTAGCGTGCCGGCCGACACGGCTGCGCGGATCAGAGCGCAAGACGTATGGACCGACAGCGCAAGGCCGCCGCCCAGGCTGGCCTGAAGGACGCCCAAGCCGCCGGGCCGGCGGGCCGGCGGGCCGGCAGTCGACAGCCCGGAGTCGCCGCCGGTGCGGTCGGACACTGTGGCGATGCACTACGGAGCGCGGCCCGCCTTTCGCGCACGGGCGCGATCCATTTCCCTCGCGGACACGAGACCTATACACCACAGCCGCATCATCGGTTGGGTCAAGATGCGTCCCGTGTCCCGTTTGATCGGCACCGCCGGCGCTTCATCCATCCCGGAGGGCTGCAGATGGCCGCCATCGATGCGGGCGATTTGTTCACGGTCGAAGGCCATGGCGTCATCGTCACCGGCGGCGCGAGCGGCATCGGCCTCGGATTCGTCGAGGCGCTCGCGGGCAAAGGAGCCCGGGTCACGATGCTCGATATCGATCCGCGGCGCGTGCAGACCGAAGTTGGACGGCTGCGGGACACCGGACTCGATGTGGCCGGACAGGCGCTCGACGTGACCGACCATGCCGCACTCGACGCCGCCGTCGATGGCGCAGCCGAGCGCTACGGCAGGCTGGATGCGGTGTTCGCGAATGCGGGCGTCGACTCCGGCCCCGGCTTCCTCAGCGGTTGGTCCGGCGAGGACAGGCCACGCGCGCCGGAAGGCGAGCTCGATCGCTACACGGACGCACGATGGAATCGCGTCATCGAGGTGAACCTCAACGGTGTGTTCGCCACCGTCCGGGCAGCCGCCCGACACATGAAAACGCAGCGGCATGGACGCATCGTCATTACCACCTCCCTCGCCTCGCGGCAGGTCGAGCCGGCCATCGGGTCCGCCTACATGACGGCCAAGGCGGGGGCGGCGCATTTCATGCATTGCGCCGCCCTCGAGCTGGCCGCTTATGGCGTCACGGTCAATGCCATCGCCCCCGGGTTCATCGTCACCAATATCGGCGGAGGCCATGCCAAGGCGGCGGACGTCCAACAGCGCATGGCCCGGGTGATTCCCCTGGGTCGCGTCGGCTTCCCGGCGGATCTGCACGGCCTTGCGATATTTCTCGCATCCGCGGCATCGTCCTATGTCACGGGCCAGGAAATCGTCGTCGACGGCGGTTGGGGCCTGTAGCCGGAGCCGCATGATGAAGACGGCTGTTTTCCGTGGTTTCGACTCGCCGCTCGCGATCGAGGACCAGCCCGAACCCCGGCCGGCGGAAGATGAGGTATTGATCGAGGTGGCCCGCTGCGGCATCTGCGGCAGCGATCTGCACATGACTCGAGAGCCGGCTTTCGGCACACGGCCCGGCGCGGTGCTCGGCCATGAGTTCGCCGGCACGGTCCTCGAGCTGGGGCATGCTGCCCGCGGCCTGAAGGTGGGCGACCGCGTGGCGGTGGCGCCGGTGCGCGGGTGCGGACACTGTCCATCTTGCCTGGCCGGAGAGCCGGCCTGGTGCCGGCAGATGATGCTGCAGGGCGGCGGTTATGCCGAGCTCGCGCTCGCCAAGGACCGCCAGTGCCTGCGGCTTCCCGCCACCACGGCCCTCGAGGACGGCGCACTCGTCGAGCCCCTTGCCGTGGCATTGCACGGCGTCACCCTGGCGGGCCTCTCGCCCGGCTCGCGCGTGATGGTGATGGGCGCCGGTCCCATCGGGCTCGGTGTCGCATTCTGGGCCCGGCGCCTGGGCGCGACCGGCGTCGTGGTCACGGACCTCGCTGCCGTGCAGGCGGATCGAGCCATGGGAATGGGCGCGACCGCCTTCGTCGAGGCGGATGAAGAGGCGGTCTTGGCCGTCTCCAACGCGCTGGGTGGACCACCAGATGTCATTTTCGAGTGCGTCGGCCGACCCGGAATACTGTCCCTGGCCATCGGGCATGCCAGGCCGCGCGGGCTCATCGTGATGCTCGGTTTGTGCACCTCGCTGGACAGCTTCGTACCGTTTCAGGCGGTCTCGAAAGAGGTGCGCATCCTGACCTCGGCTTTTTTCACCATGGGCGAATACCGGGCTGCGCTCGATGCTCTCGATGGCGGGCGCTGCGCCGCGACGGCAATGGTAACCGGAACGGTTCCGCTGTCGCAGATGCCCTCGACCTTCGAAGCGTTACGCCGGCGAACCACCCAGTGCAAGGTCATGGTGAGGCCGGACTGACCGGCGCCTCGTCCGGCCGCTTGGGCAAGACCGCATTCGGGAAACGCCACCGCGGCCGGTCCAAGGACGGGCGCATGGCCGATTGTGCGCTATCGGTCGAATGTCTTGCGCTCTGGGGCGCGCGCGGGCCGTGGCCGCGGCGCTACGCTTAGGGCGGATCGACTGAAAATGGGATTGCATTCGCCAACACCGTTTCAGGTGCTCCGCTATCCGATCCAGCCTGCGGGTGGCCGCTCGAACAACGCCGCGCGATTGGGCATCGCGCCTGTCGGAGGGGGATATCATCATGAACTCGAGGCTTTTGACGCGAGCCGGTATCACCGTGCCGCAGCTGGCCGCCTGCGGTCTCGGCCTCTCGCTGGTCTGCGCAACGGCTGTTGCGCAACCGCAACAAGTAGAGCCCGCGCACTCGACCCTGCAGTTGAAGGAAGTCGTGGTCACCGCCCAGTACCGGCGGCAGAGCATCCAGAACGTGCCGATTGCGATCACGGCGTTCACGCCGCAGACCATTCAGCAGCAGCACATCACGACCCTCGCCCAGCTCGGCGACCTGACCCCGGGGGTCACGCTGACCGGCGGCGCACCGTTCTCGGGTGACAACTCCGTTCTCTCCGCCTCGATCCGGGGCATCGGTCAGAGCGACTTCGCGTTCAACATCAATCCCGCGGTCGGCGTCTACGTGGACGGCGTCTATTACGCACGCACGATCGGCGCGAACGTCGATCTGCTCGACGTACAGAACGTCTCGATCCTCAAGGGCCCCCAGGGAACGCTGTTCGGCGCGAACACCATCGGCGGCGCAATCAGCATCACCACCCGCGAGCCGGGCGAAACACCCTACTTCGTCGCCCAGGCCACCGGCGGCAGCTTCAACCGCCGCGACATCGGCTTCAGCGCCGACCTTCCGCTCATCAAGCACAAGCTCCTCTCGAGCTTCACCTTCTCCTCGCAGAACCAGGACGGCTACCAGCGCGTCATCCCGTATCCGGCCAACTCCCCGTACGCGCAGACGCCGTTCGTGGTCACCCCGGCGAGCTCTTTCCCGGCGCCCGGCTACGGGACGGCCAACACCTACGGCGGCACCGGCGTGACCGCCATGCGCGCCAAGCTCCTCTGGTTCGCCTCCGACAGGCTCAAGCTCACCTTGGAAGGCGACTGGACGCGTGAGAACCAGACGGCGATGCCGAACATCGTCCTGGGCGCTTTCTCGGGCAGCCTGGCCAGCGGGGCTTCGACCTTCTCCACCCTCTACAATCTGTGCATCAGCAACAACGCCTCGACGCTGCCGGGGGCGATCCAGTCCGCCGGCGGGCCGCCGACCTTCGTCCCGGCCAACGGTCTGTTCGCGGGCGTATGCGCTCAGCCGCTCGCCCACGTTCCCGGCCTCTCCGTAGGCGCCGCTCCCCTGCTCGGGACGGGATACGTCGGCGGACCGCCGGGACCATACAACATCAACAACCATCCCGGCACGGCTTATCTGGGCACGAGCGACCCGCGCATCTACCTCAACAACGCGTCCTCGCAGACCGGGAACTACGACACCACGTACGCGAACGGTCCGGATTTCGCGCGCAACGACGTTTTCGGATTCTCGCTCACCGGCGAGTACACCATCAGCGATAACCTGAGGCTGAAATCCATCAGCGCCTACCGCCAGACCAAGTGGCGCATCGGCACCAACCTCGGCGGCACGCCCGCCGGGCTGTTCAGCGTGAGCGATGCGCAGCACCAGTGGCAGGTGTCCCAGGAGTTCCAGCTGCTCGGCACGAGCTTCAACGATGCGCTGCATTGGGTGGCCGGACTGTATTACTTCCACGAGTCCGGGTACGTGCACGACTTCGTGCCGTTCGAGAACATCCTGCAGGTCTATGACGGCATGGCGAACGACGTGGACAACAAGGACTACGCCGCGTACTTCCATCTCGATTACCGGCTGAACCGCCAGTGGGAATTCATCGCCGGCGGTCGATACACGGATGCCCAGGCGTACTTCATCGGCGGGCAGGGCGATCTGAACTCCTTCCCGTTCGGCTCGTCCCTGTGGCAGATCGTAGGACCCACCATCCCGGTGTCACAGGGCGGCAGCGGCCCCTATTTCCGCTACTTCCCGGGCATCCCCGACAGCCAGGCCTGGCACATCTTCGATCCCACGGCCAGCATCCAGTACCACTTCACTCCCCACGTCATGGGGTACGTGACCTGGAGCAAGGGCTTCATGGCCGGCGGCTGGACGACGCGCCTGTCCTCGCTCATCACCAGCCCGAAGCAGGCCCGCTTCGGCCCGGAGTACTCGAAGGCCTGGGACGCGGGCGTCAAGTCCGACCTCTTCAACCACCACCTGATGCTCAATGCGGATGCCTTCTTCACCAATTTCGACGGCATCCAGCTCAATGTTCAGCGCGGCATCTCGCCCGTGCTGGAGAATGCGGGCAACGCGAAGATCAAGGGTGCGGAGTTCTCGTTCAAGTCGCTCGTCGGCCACACCGGACTTGAGCTCAACGGATCGCTCTCGTACATCGACGCCTACTACACCTCCGTCAACTCGGACGCGCCGATTCCGGAGTACGCGGACGCACAGGGCAACACCTATTGCCCGGGCGGCCCGGCGGCCGGCTGTACCTTTACGTGGAACGGCGTCTCGCCGCTCGACGCGAAGCTTCCGGACACGCCGAAGTGGAAGGCCGTCTTCGACCCGGTGTACACGTATGCGATGCCGAGCGGAGCGACGATCACCTTCGTTCCGGTCTACACCTACACTGGCAGCATGTACAACGACAGCCTGAACACGCCGCAGATGCGCCGGCCCGTGACCCACATCCTGAACGCTTCGCTGCACTACACTTCGCCGAGCGGGATGTACGAGTTCGCGGTGGGCGGTACCAACCTGACTAACGACCGGTACATCACCACGGGCCAGGCGAACTACGGAGCCGGCTTCATCGACGGCTACATCAATCCGCCCCGGGAGTGGTACGCCACCATCCGCGTGCAGATGGGCCACTGACCCGCTGGAGGAAACCATCATGTCAACAGTGCTCAAGACCCCCCTCACCGCACCGCCCTCCACGGCCTACCGGATCGTGGATGTGCCGGAAATCCACAAGGACGTGATCGCCCGCCACGGCCTGCCGGGCACCTTCGTCGGTCCGACGGAGAAAGAGAGCCCCTGGGTGCCCTTCGGCGACAACGCCGCGCTGCGTCATCTCGCCTTCGATCCCCGCCACAACATCTTCAGCAACGTGCTGTGGGTGAAGTCCAAGGGCGTGATCGGCACGCACAAGCACCGCGGGACCGTCGTCATGGTGTGCCTGGAAGGCAGCGTCCGCTACCTCGAGTACGACTGGGTCGCGGGCCCCGGGGACTTCATCTACGAGACCCCGGGCCTGTGCCACACTCTGGTGAGCGACCATCCCCAGGGCGTGAAGCTCTTCGGCTGGCTGCAGGGACCGATCGAGTTCTACGACGACCAGGGCAACTTCGCCCAGACACTCGATGTCTGGTGGTTCATCAACCACTACGAGTCGTACTGCAAGGAGCACGGCATCGCGCTCAACAAGCAGCTGTATATTTGAGCCCGCGCCGATCTTCTCAGACCGTCACTCGGACTTTGCCGTGGCTGCCGGCGACCGCCTTGCGGTCGCCGGTGCCGCGCACACCGGCTCCGGCGGCACCTGCGGGCTAGTCCCAGGCGCTGGCACATCCCGAGCCGTGGCAAGCAGTGGCGTAAGCGTAACCACGGTTTCCGGCCCCTTCGGGCCAGTCCGTCCCCCGATGCGGGCCTTCGGCCTGCCCACAGAGGCGGCCGTTGCGCCGCGCGCGCCGACGAGGCAGCATTCGGGTAGCTAGCGCATTTGGTCCATGATGGGGGATCGACTGGTCCATGATGGGGGATCGACCGCAATTCGTTCCGGCTCGCCACTGGTCGACCGATGAGGTCGCGACCCAGGGGTTTTCCTATTGGGTCGACACCGTTTGCGACCGCTTCCTGGAGCTCGATATCGATTCCCCGGTGCGCGAGCGCTTCCGCGCGCAGCTGGACCAGTGCGAGCTCGGTCCCGCGACCGCCAACTGGCTGTGCGCCGACGTCCAGAGAGTGCGGCGCACGACCGCAAAGATCGCCCGTGCCCACCCCGGCTTCCTGCTGATGCAGCTGCGCTCCGGCAGGGTGCAGGTCCGCCAGGCCGGACGCATCACTCCCCTGTATCCCGGGGAGTGCATTCTCCTCGATGGCTCCCGGCCCTACGAGGTCGAGTGTCCGCAAGCGACCCGCTCTTGCGTGCTTCAGCTCCCCGGTGAATGGCTCAGGCGCTGGGTGAGGTCTCCCGAGCGCTTCGCCCCCACGCGCTTTGCCGCACAGGGGTGGGGCGCAGCCTTATGCGCGGCAGTGGCCAATCTCGAGGTGGACTCCTGCAATGACCTCGCGCTGCCGCGCGACGAAGTCGCTGATCACGTCGCGGCACTTCTCACCCTGGCGCTGGGACCGGAGCCGCAGGATGCGGCGGGCGGCGCGCACTTGCGCGAGCGGCTCATGCGCACGGTCTGCAACGGCCTCTCGGATCCGAGCCTCTCCCCGGCTTCCGTGGCCGCCGAGCATCACATCTCGGTGCGCAGCCTCCACTACGCCTTCGCGGCGGCCGGCACCACCTTCGTCGAGGAACTGATGCAAGCCCGGCTGATGCGGGCACGGGAGCTGCTGTCGGATCCGCGGCTGCGGGACCTCCCGGTCATCGAAGTGGCTGCCCGCTGCGGCTTCACGGACCCCAGCCACTTCGCGCGCCGCTTCCGGCGTCAGTTCGGCGTCGCGCCGCTCGCGTTTCGCCGGGCCGCCGCCGACGATCGATCGTAGCCCCGCCCGCGTTCGTCCCCGAACAGTCCGCCGGCGTCGCGGCAGGAGCCCATCCCGACCGAAACGGCGAACGGACATCCCCTCCGCTGCGTCGAGCGTGCGCTGCCGGTCGAACCCGTTGCGCTCTGATCCGAGCAGCCGCCGTGGCCGCGCACTACGCTCGGGCTCGGTCGACCGACACTCGGCTTCACTTGCCGGGAACGGCGCGTCCCGCCCAAATGGAGGCAAACATGAACCGATTCGAGCTGGCCGTCCACGACTGCATGGGGCCTACGGCGAAACTCTTGGAGCAGACCACCAACCCCGTGCATCGGGCGATCCTGCTCAACTTCTGGCGGCATGTGCATCTGGAGGGCGCGGGCGAGTACGAGAAGATCGTGGCACCGGACATGATGGTGGAGCACCCCGTGTACCGGGTGGCATGGGGCGCGAAGCCGGCGGTCATCGAAGGCAAGGCCGCCGTGCTCTCCTTCTACAACAGCGTCGGTGAGACGGTGTTGTGGCATTCGGACGACCGCCTGGCGGTGGCCGATTGGGGCATCTGCGACGAGATCACCTTCCACCAGCTCGCGCGCGGCGCAGACCTCGCGGCCGTGGGGTACGAGGTCGGGCACGCCGGGAAGCTCTATCACGTCTCGAGCAGGCAGGCGTTCATCTGGCCCTACGACGAGCGGGCGCGGCTCGCCGGCGAGCATCTCTACGAGGACAAGACGAGCCTGCGGATCGAGGAGATCACGCCCGCGGAGGCGATCACGCCGGCGCGCGTGCGTGAAATCCACCGCGAGCAGCTCGGTAAGCTCGAGGCGCGCATGGGGCCGCGCTTCTGGGTGTTCGACAAGCGCTGACCGGGCGCACCTGCTCCGCCGGCCGCAGCCGCCTGGGCGTTGGTGCGTGCCGGCACGCTTCAGCGGCTGGACGAGCGCTGAAACTGATCGGCAACCTCAGGCCGCACTGACCGTCGTCAGGCCCTGCGCCAGCGGGCCCGGGCGTGAGAGAAACGGCGAATGGCTGGCCTCGAGCTCGATCACGCGTGCCGTCCGGGGGGCGAACAGGCCTCGCTGCACCTCGAGCGGCATCACGCGATCCTGCGTACAAACAATGTAGGTCGACCTCGTGTGCCGCCACGCGGGATCGGCGACAGGCTCGGTGAACGGCGCCGTGGGCTGAGGCCTCAGCCTGCCGACCGCCCATCTCTGGGTCTGAGGATCGCAGTCGCCGAAGAACAGCTCCGCCGCCTGTTCGAGATCGGGAAGGCTCATCCCGCGCTCATTCACTCTGATCCAAGGCGCGGGTTTCCCATCCCCGATCGAATAGAGAGACTGTCCACGATCGGGCATGAAGGCGCACAGATACGCCAGGCGTACGACACGTGGGTGAGCGCCGACCGCCGGGTGCGAGATGACCATGCCACCATACGAGTGCCCACACACCAGCACATCGCCGGGCAGGTCCTCGATCGCCCCGCGCACGGCGGCGGCGTCCGCCGAGAGGTCCACGTCCGATGGCGGATCGATGCCCGTGCTCGGCAAGTCGATCGCACGCACGACGAACCCGCTCTGCTCGAGCAGCGGAACCACACGCGCCCAGCACCAGCTTCCGTGCCAAGCGCCATGCACGAGCACGATGGATCGGACCGCACACCTCATGCGGTTATTTCCTCGGCAATGCAGCGCAACACTTCGTGCAGGTCGGTCAGCACCCGATGCGGCCGGCATCTTTCGCACTGGCGCAGCCACTCCTCCCGGCTGGTGGTGCCGGTCGTCACGGCCAGCGCGGTCGCGCCGCCACGGCGCGCCATCAGCGCCTCGACGACCGGGTCGTCGCCGACCACGCCGATATGTGAGATCGGAGTGCCCAGACGCTTGGCGACCAGGCGCAGCGCGTGCAGGGAAGGCTTGCCCATCACCCTGACCGGGGCGCGGGTCAGCCGGCGGATCGCGCCCACGATGGCGAAGCTGTAGCCGATCGTGCGGCCTTGCCGGGTCGCGAAGAAGGGCACGTCCGAGGCGGCGAACAGCTTCGCTCCGTTCCAGATCGCCTGTGCGGCGGCCTCGATGTCCTTCATCCCGCACTCGGGGTGCCAGCCGACGTAGACCGCCTCCACTTCGGCCGCGCCGCTCTCCCCGGTGTAAACGGTCTCGATGCCGGCCTCGGCAAGGGCGTGACCTACGCCGCGGGTGCCCAAGACCAGCACGCGGCGGATGTCGCGACGGGACAGATAATGCGCCGTCACGCTGGAGGGGGTCATCATCTGAGCGTCTTCGACCGGAAGTCCCGACCTGCGCAGCTTCGCCGCCTGTTCCGCGGGCGGATAGTTGCTGCCATTGGTCAGCAGCACGAAGGGAAAGGCTCTCTCGCGCAGGGCGGTGAGCACCTCGATGGCGCCGGGCAGCACCTGGTAGCCGCCGAGCGCCCGATCGCTCAGCAGCAGCGTACCGTCCACGTCGAACATCAGGCCCTTGATTCGCGGCATCGAGGCATCGTTGATCTGCATGCTGCCGTGCGTCTCCGGCGTCAGGTTGGCGGGCCCGGTCATGTCGCAGCGCCGCCCGGCTGCGCGCAAGTCAAGTACGGCCTCGATGTCCGTTCATGCATCATGTCGCGACTCCCCCCGGCCGACCGCTCGCCCGAGTCGGGGACGCATCAAGCGTGCTCGGCGAAAGCGCCGCGCTCACCCTCGGCTGCGATCGGCGCAGCTGCAGCCGAAAGCCCGCTTTCTCCACCGACACGAGCGAGAGATCCCGGCGCGCAGTCAGCTTGCGGATCAGATCCATCACCGGCCGGCTCGAGGGATCGTAGCGCCGGGGCGCGGGGCCGGCCGCCCGCATCGCGTCCACCTGCGTCTGCGGCATGGTCGCACGCAACAGAAACTCCTCGTCCGAGAGGTCCCCGCCGAGCTTCTTGCGAAGCTCCCCGACGGGCGCCATCGGCGGCTCCGCCTCGAGCTCGCGCGTGCGCGGCAGCGATGCGATCCGCTCCATCACCTTCTCCTCGATCGGCACGGTGGGTCTGCCGAAGCGGCCGATGGCGTAGCGGATGAGCTCATCGGGCACCACCGAGTACCGTTCGCGGCTCGTGACGTTCATGACCGCCTGCGTCAGGAGGATCTGCGAGAACGGCGTCATGACGATGGGCCAGCCGAGCTCCTGGCGCACGCGCCCCAGCTCCTCGATCACCGCGCCCTCGAGATGGGAGACACGGCTTTCCTGCAGGTGACGTCGCATGGTCCCGACCATGCCGCCGGGAAGCTGATGATGCTGGTAGCCGGCATCGAAGCCCTGGGGAGTCCCGCTCGGCAACCCCTCCGCCTGCGCGAGACGCGTGAAGTAGCTCTCCACCTCGGCCAGCGCCTCCGTATCGATGTCCACGGTATGGCCGAGCGTGCGCAGGTTCGCGACGATCCGCCCGGAGGGAGGGTTGGAGATGCCGTCGGCGGCGGCTCCCGAGGCGCACTGCAGTGCGCTCACACCAAGATCGGGAGCGTCCAGGTAGGTGTGCTCGGCGAGGCCGATCGTGCAGTGCGAGTGCAGCTCGAGCGGCTTGTCGCCGATTTGCTTCTTGATCGCCGGAATCAGCGTCGCCGCGCGTTTCGGCGACAGCAGGCCGCCCGGGTCCTTGATATACAGCGCGTCCACGTCCGCGCAGGCAGCAAGTCTGCATGCACGCTCCGCGTAGTACGCGTCGTCGTGGATCGGGCTGATCGTGAACACGAGTGCAGCGATGACGTATTCCCCGCCGCCCTGCTTGACCATCCGGGCGCACGCGATGCTCGCCTCAGCGTCATTCATCGGGTCGGCCAGGCAAAAGCGGCGGATACCGTTGCGCGCGAGCGTGCGGAAGGCGAGCGCCATGAACTCAGGGCTCGCCGTCTCCCAGGAGATGAACCGGAAGCCGGTCGACATGAACTGCAGCGGCGTGCGCGGCGCGGCGGCGGCTGTCAGCCGGATGCGCTCCCACGGATCCTCGCGCTTGTAGCGTACCGCCACCCCCATGTGGGTGGAGGTCGTGAAATCGATCGCCTTGAAGCCCACCCGGTCCATGACGGGCGCGATGGTGAGCGTCCTGGCGGTATCGATTCCGAGCGCGGCCCAGACACACTGGTTGCCGTCCCGGAGCGAGGTCTCGATGAGCTGGACGTCAGCCAAGGCGGGCCTCCACGATGATCGGCGCATGCTCGAGCAGACGCGCCAGGAAGCCGGTGTCGACTCCGCCGGCCTGGAACTCCCGGTTCGCGAGCACGGTCGAGTGGAACGTCAGATTGGTGGTCATGCCCCGGATCCGGGTCGAGGCGATCGCCTGCCACATCCGCTCGAGCGCGTCCTCGCGATCTGCACCGAGGGCGATGATCTTGGCCATCAGGGAGTCGTAGAACGGAGGAATCCTCGATCCGGCTTCGATGTGGGTGTCGACGCGGATGCCCTCCCCGGCCGGCCAGCTCACCGCACTCGCCCGTCCCGGGCTCGGCTGGAAGTCGCGCGCCGGATCCTCCGCGTTCACGCGGCACTCGATCGCATGGCCGCGCCAAGTGATGTCGGATTGACTCACCCGCAGCCCCTCGCCCGCGGCAATGGCGATCTGCTCGGCCACCAGGTCGATTCCGGTGACCGCTTCGGTGACCGGATGCTCGACCTGAATCCGGGCGTTCATCTCGAGGAAATGGAATTCATGGCGCTCGAGGTCGACCAGGAACTCGACCGTTCCCGCACCGCGATACGCCATACCGGCCGCGAATCGGACCGCGGCCTCGTGCAGGCGATGCCGGATCGGCCCCGGCAACCTCGGCGCAGGAGTCTCCTCGATGAGTTTCTGGTAGCGCCGCTGAACCGAGCAGTCCCTTTCACCCAGATGAATGACGCGACCGCGTCCGTCGCCGAGAACCTGCACCTCGACGTGCCTCCCCCGGGTCACGAAGCGCTCGATGTATACGCGGGCGTCGCCAAAGGCTGCGCCGGCCTCGGACTCCGCAAGCTGCATCGCATGCGGCAGATCCCCAGCGCACTCAACACGCTTCATGCCACGTCCTCCGCCACCGCCGACCGCCTTGACCAGCAGCGGAAAGCCCACGGCGCGGGCAATTGACATCGCTTCCTCGACGGACCCGACGGCCCCTCCCGGAACCACCGGCACGTCGAGCGCTTGCGCTTGCGCGCGGGCGCGCAGCTTGTCGCCCACGCGCTCGATCTGGTGCGCCGTCGGACCGATGAAGACGACCCCGTGCGCCTCGCACGCCTGCGCCAGCGCCGGGCGCTCGGACAGAAAGCCATAGCCCGGATGGATCGCGTCGGCCCCTACGGCGAGAGCCGCCTGGACGATCGTGCCGACCTTGAGGTAGCTCTCGCCCGGCCGAGGGCCGCCAATGCACACCGTGCGATCGGCGAGCCGTGCGGGCACGGACTCGCAGTCCGCCTCGGATGCGGCCAACACCGTCTCGATGCCGAGACGCCGGCACGTGCGGATGATGCGCGATGCGATCTCGCCCCGGTTGGCGATCAGGATGCGGCGGAGCGTCACGCCGAGACAGCCTTGCTGATGCGCAGCAGTGCCTGCCCATATTCGACGAGCGCGCCGTCCTGCGCGAGGATGTCCGCCACGGTGCCGCGCGCGCCGGCACGAACCGTGTTCATCAGCTTCATCACCTCGATGATGCCGATGATGGTGTCTTCCTCCACCACCGAGCCGACGTCGACGAACGGCGGCGCTCCGGGCTTCGGGGCCCGGTAAAAGGTGCCGAGGAGAGGTGCGGTGACCTCCTGCGTGGCCCCGCGAACCTCGGCCGCGCCAGAGCCCTCGACGGGGACGGTCGCCGATCCAGTCACGGGCGGGTTGTTTGAAAGGGTATCGGCCGAGCTCTGCGCAGCCGGGGCGGGCTCAGGCCGGGACTGCTGTTCCGCCAGGGCGGGGGCCGGCGCGGCGCCATTGCGTCTCAGACTGAGCTTCAAGCCCTCGAGCTCCAGAGTGAGCTCGTCGAAATTCGATTCTTCCAGCAGCCGCGTGATTTCCGCGACATCCTTCGCCGTAAGCGTCACCTGCGGCCTCCAAAGATGGCCATGACATGGGCGAGTGGATTGCCGGCGGCGCGCGCCGCGGGAGCGGACTCTTTCGAGGACCACACGGTCTCCGGCCGGCTCTGCAGCAGCAGCACTTCGCCGCTCGAGCGCTCGACCGCCCACTCGATGTCCTGGGGGCAGCCATAATGGCGTTCCACCCTGCGGGCGATGCCGCGAAGCGTCTGCAGTTCCGCGTCACTCAGACAGGGCGCGCGGCGGGAGACCTGCTCCACGGGCCGGGTTTCGACACCGCCGCCGGCCGCCGGCGCGTGGTGAATCGCCTTGTCGGAGATCTCGCGCACGGTAACCTCGCCGGTGACCTTGCCGAGCACCCACCGGTCCGGCGTCACCTCGCCGCCCACGACGGCCGAGCCCAGTCCCCAGGCGCCCTCGATGGTGATGACGGACCGGTCGCCGGTCGTGGGGCTGCGCGTGAACATCACCCCCGCCGTGCGGGCATCGACCATGGCCTGGACGACGACCGCCATCGCCACCGCCTGCTCCGGGAGGTTGCGCCTGCGCCGGTAGCTGACCGACTCCACCGAGTACAGGCTCGCCCAGCAGCTGCGGACTCTGTGCAGGGTCTGGTCGAGGTCCTGAACCCACAGGTATGTGTCCTGAAGCCCCGCGAAGCTGGCATCGGCCGCATCCTCCGTCGTCGCCGAGGAGCGCACGGCGAGAGCCCGGACCTGTGCGCCGCAGAGCTGCGCATGCGCGGACTCGATCTGCTCGCGCACCTCGGCCGGCAGAGGCGCCTCCTCCAAGCGGCGGCGCACTGTCTCGCAGCACGCGGTGACGGCCGGCAAGTCCTCGGCGTTCAGGGATTCGATCCGGCTGCGCACGGGGCACTCGGTCTCGACCGCTTCCAGGAAACGCTCGAACGCCGCCGTTCTGACGACGAAGCCGGGCGGAACCTCGATGCCGGCGCGGCGCAGCTCGCCGAGGCTTCCGCCTTTGCCTCCGACATGCGGCCGCTCGTCGAGCCCCACCTCGGCAAACCAACTGATGTAGCTCATGGGACTAGAGCAGCGTGACGATGCCCCGGCCGCCGTCGACCCGGACGCGCTGTCCGTCCCGGATGCGCGAGGTCGCGGAGCCGGTGCCCACGACCGCAGGCAGACCGAACTCGCGAGCGACGATCGCGGCATGGCTCATCGATCCGCCGATGTCGGAGACCGCGCCCGCGATCTTCTGGAAGATCGGCGCCCAGGTGGGATTGGTGATCTGACAGACCAGGATGTCGCCCGTCTGGAGCCGGCCGATCTCCTCCACCGACTTCACCACCCGCGCCGTGCCCTCCACGACCCCGCTCGATGCGGCAAAGCCGCGGATCTCGTTGCCGCCCTCGCTGCCCGCTTTCAGCCAGGTGTCGAGACTTTCCCGGGTGATGCCCCACAGCATGACGATAGCCGGGTCGTCGATCACATCGGGTACGGGCCCCAGGGCGGGCGGGGTCTCGTGCCGCGCCCATTCCTCGATGGCCGCACGACGCTCGGCCACCAGCGCCGGCCAGTGCGCAGGCCCGCGCGGGGCCGAGCCCGTCGACCAGGCATTCATCAGGTCGATGATGGCCGACTCGAGCTCGTAATGGGTGAGGTGAAAGACGTCCTCGGCGTCGGCGAAGAATCCATGGCTCGCCAGCAACGCGCCGAACTCGCGGATCTTGTTGAAAAAGAGGTTGGTGTACCAGTGCTCGCAGTAGAACTTGTGGCCCTCGACGTAAGGAAATACGCGGTGCGCGAGGGTGATCATCTGGTCGTATGCGGCGCGCTCCTCCTCGCTCGCGAGCAGCTCCCGGTAATCGGCGATGAGCTGCCGGCGCTCTTCCTTGAGCTTCTCGAACGGGCGCTCCAGGGTCTCGCCCGCCCTGATCCGCGCGATGTAGCCCGGGAGGCCGGCAAACGGCATCGACAGGTCATCGTTCCAGGAGCGGTGGTAGTGATAGAAGCCGTCCCCGACATTGATGTTGAACCAGGGATCGCGGGAGACCGCCAGCTCCTTGAGCCACTCCTTTCCGGGCGCGCCGGAAGCCTCCAGCGAGCGGATGACGACCGCCGCGGGCACGCCGTCGGTGAACTTGCCGTCCACGCCCAGCTCCACGGCGCGGCGGGCCAGGCGCCGCAGCTCCTCGTCGGGCCGGAAGATCTCGGCCTCGATGCCCGCCACCATGCGAGCCACCGTCTGGTCCGGAATCTCGGGGAAGGCCTTCTTGCAGAAGGCGAAAAAGGTGAGATAGGCCCCGTAGCCGAGCAGCAGGAAGACGAAGGCGAGGTTCAAGAGCGCCGGGTCGAAGGCCGCGGACCGCTGGACCAGCACGCTCCAGGCCATGGCGTCCAGGCCCTCGCCCACGACCGCGCGGGCGGCCAGATAGACGATGATGGTGCCGAACAGCGCCAGCGCGATCCCGACGCTCCCCAGGATGAAATACTTCCAGGCGGCCTCCAGCGCCTCGTGGGTGCGGTAGATCCCGACC
>OFHJ01000058.1_pt1 | contig 44710 bp, 48 predicted proteins | sample 1522001 | NCBI WGS metagenome assembly OFHJ01 (sample SAMEA2464838, study PRJEB22497) | soil metagenome | biome: Grassland; feature: Farmland; material: Clay | place: Australia | collected 2013-02-01 | depth 1.2 m | reverse complement strand
CCCCTGCAGGGCCGTGTTCAGGGCTGGGGCCTGGAAAAAACGGTCGAGGCCCTCCAGGGACCAGTGCGGATGGCGGGGCGGAAGGCGGGCCCCGCCCGCCCGCGGCGCCAAATCCTTTTGCCGCCGGCGGGGGCAGGCTTCGACGGTGCCGGGGGGGTTGGGGGCGGAACCCGCCACGGGCCGCCAGCCGGTGTCTTGACATTCGGGACACGCGGACATAATTCCAACCGCAGTGTACCAAGCCGCGCCTCCGGACCGCCTATTCAGACCGTCCGAAATACCCGCTGGCCGAGTGGCGGCATCGCGCCGGCGCGGCGGTCCGCAAAGCCCGCCGGGCGGGCGACGGCGGCCTCGGTGCCCAGCGCGAGCGGCGGGCGACACGGCGATTCGCGCCGACTCGGCCCGCCTATGCCCAGTGGGTGAACCAGCAGTAATAGGTCGCGTAGCCGCGCCAGGGCGAAAGGCCGCGCCAGCGCCGTTGGATGCCGCGCGGCGTGGCGTACTGCCGCAGGCCGTAGACCTGGCCGACGGCTTTTTGCAATCCCACATCCTCGGCGGGCAGGGCGTCATTATCGCCCAAGCCGCGCAGGGCGGCGTATTCCGCCGTCCACCGGCCAATGCCGCGCAGCCGCAACAGCTTTTCCCGCGCCTCCTCGGCGGGCTGCCCAGCCAGGCGCTCAGCGGCCAATTCCCCGGCCAGAACCGACTGCGCGATGCCAATGAGGTAACTGGCTTTGCGCCCGGAGATCTGCAAAGGCCGCAGATCGTCCGGCCGCAGCGCCGCCAGGCGCTCCGGCGGGGGAAAGGCCCAGTAGGCGCGGCCTTCGAACTCCACCGCCTCGCCAAACGCCGCCAGCAGCCGGCGCTTCACCGCATTGGCGAAATGGAAATTGAGCTGCTGTTCCAAAACCGTGCTCACCAGGCACTCATACAGCGATGGCGCGCGGATAATCTTCAGCCCGGCGAAACGGCGCGCCAGGCCGCGCAGCGCGGTGTCGCGGCCAATGGCGGCATGGAAATCGGCGAGACGGATCGGGCCGGAGACCACGTGCGCGGCTAACCCCGCCAGCGTCTCTTCCTCGCCGCCGGTCACCGCCGCTTCCGGCGCGCCCTGCGCCGCCGCCGGCTCCGCCTGCCATTGCAGCCGCGGCTGATCCACCGTGCCCTGGTTGCGCAGCCGCAGCAGCACCGGCCGCCGCCGCCGCGGCAGCCAGACGGCGCGGCGATATTCCCGTCCCTGCCAAACATCCGCGTAGGGCTCGAAGCCCAAATGGGCCGCCGCCCGCGGTGCGGTGCAGACGAAGCGGAACGACAGTTCAAAATCAAACGGCGGCTCGACCGCCAACGGGCGCCACATCCGCTTCATTATGGAGGGTGGAGATTTCCGTTCACCCCAACCCAGCGGAATTAGGCCGTGCGGCGGCGGCCGCCGCGGCCGCCAGCCTGCGGCGCTTGGCGGCCAGCCATGAAGTGATTCCTGTGGTCTTCGCCACCGGCGCCAGCCAGTTGGCGACGTTGCGCGCGCTCACCGCCCTGCCGAATGTCCCTTGGCCCCGCATCGTCGGTTTCCATCTGGATGAATACGTGGGCATTGCCGCCGATCATCCCGCCGCCTTTCGCGCCTACCTTCGCCGCGAGCTAACCGCCAAGGTCCCCTTCCGGGACTTTCACTTCATCGCCGCGCCCGAGGTCCCGGCGATGGGCGCGGACGACCCGGGCGGCGATCCGGCCGCCGCGGCCTACGGCGCGCTATGGCGCCGCCAGCCGCCGTTGCTAGGCCTAATCGGCATCGGCGAAAACGGCCATTTGGCCTTCAACGATCCCGGCGCGGATTTCGCCGACCCGCAAACCCTGCGCGTGGTTCAACTCGATGAGCAGTGCCGCCGCCAGCAGGTCGCCGAGGGTTGGTTCGCGGCGCTGCCGGCAGTGCCGCGGCAGGCGATCACGGTGACATTGCCGCCGCTGCTGGCGATTCCCGAATTAATCGTCTCCGTGCCCGGCGAGCGCAAAGCCGGCGCGGTGCGGCGAACGCGGCAGGATCCGATCACTCCTGCCTGCCCCGCCACCTTGTTGCGCCGCCACGCTGCGGCGCGGCTCTTTCTGGATGCCGCCTCGGCCGGCGCTTGAGCTGCCGCTTCCGCGCCGGTCGGCGGCCTATCGGCAATAGGCCCGGCGCAGGCGTTCCGTGTACGCCCGCGCTGGTCCCAGCGCCTCGGGCGAAAACGGGACCCGCGCGCCATGCTCGCCGAGCACCTCCAGCAACATCTCGGTGGCGATATTACCGACCAGCCTGTCGCCCGCGAACGGACAGCCGCCCAGCCCGCCGGTGGCGCAGTCGAACTGGCGGCAGCCGGCGTCGTAGGCCGCCAGAATCTTTTCCGCCGCCGTATCCGGCCGGCTGTGCAGGTGTACCCCCACGCGCAGACCGGGAAACCGGCTTCGCACTTGCTCCACCAATCGCGCCACCGCCGCCGGTTGCGCCAGCCCGGCCGTATCGGCCAGCAACACCTCCTCGATGCGCAAGCCAGCCGCGGCGGCCACCGCCTGCTCCACCAGCTCCGGGCCGTAGGGGTCGCCAAACGGATTGCCAAAGGCCATGGAGATGTACACCAACGTCCGCCGGCCCGCGGCGTCGGCGGCGAGCTTGACTTGCCGCAGCGCCGCCAGCGCTTCGCCGGGGCTTTGATTGGCGTTTTGCCGTTGGAAGCTCGGCGAGATCGAGAGCGGATAGCCCACCGTCGCGATCGCCGTCGCCGCCGCCCGCTCCACGCCGCGCGCGTTCAGCACAATGCCGATCAGCTCGACGCCCGGCGGCAGCGGGCCCAGCCCGGCCAGCACGGCTTCGGAATCGGCCATCTGCGGCACCGCCCGGGGAGAGACGAAACTGGCGCAGTCCAGCCGGCGGCTGCCGGCGGCGGCCAGCAGCCGCAACAGCACGATCTTCTCCGTCGTCGGGATCTGCCGCCGGCAGCCTTGTAGCGCGTCCCGCGGGCATTCCGTGATCGTGACCGGCGTGTCCATGGCGCTGTCGCTCTCTCGTCGCCCGCCGACCGGGAACGGCGGTCTTAGGGCTGGGGCCCAAGCGCCGCCGCGGCCCCGCGCCAATACAAATGGGTGGACTGCACCCGGAGGTTGGAACCCTCGCGAATCAGCAGCCCCATTTCCACCGGCTCATGCGCGGTCTTAAACCGCAGGTCCGTAATCAGGACGTTGGTCCCGCCGCTCTCTCTGCGTTGCGTGTAGATGTAGGGAAAGCGCGCGAAATGGAGAAACACGTGCGCCTGCGGCGTGGACCGGGCCAGCGCGATCTGCGGCGTGACGGCAGGGGTATAGAGCGTCTGCGGGGGCGCCGCGGCCAGTTCCGGCGGCAGCATCCGGGCCGCCGTCGCGTTCACCATCCCCAGTTGATATCGCCCCTTGGTTTCCACCACGGTGTGCCACAGGCCAGGCGAGCCCGCGTAGGGAAATGCGCCGACCTTGCGCGGCGCGTGGCCGCCGATTTCCGTCTCCGCCAGCAGCCGAACCACGCGGTAATGATAGAAAGCCCGAACCCCGATCCACGCCGTCACCGCCGCCAAGGCGATGATGGCGCTCAGCCGGTGGGGCCGGCGGCGGGCGCCGATTTCACTGCCCACCAGCCCCAAGGTCATCGGCGCCAGCAGCAGGAACAACAAGATGATCCAGACCCATGGGTCCATCTCGGGCATGAAGTCCCAGGCAAACCAATGTTGGCTCAAGGGCCAGAAGACGCGGACGCCAAACGACGTCATCATATCCAGCAAAATGTGGGAGCCCACGCCGATAAAGCCCAGCAGCAAACACAGTCCCCAGCTGGGCAACGGCGGTGTTTCCGGCTCGGCCTCGGAGTCGGGCGCCGCCGCCGTTTCCGGCCAAAGATCTTCCATCCGCACGCTTTTCACCCGGGGCTCGCCCCGCGCGCTCACCACCCGCCCCACCGCCAGCACGGCGTCGCGGTGCGCCTGCCGCTGGCGCTGTTGCCGCCGGAAATGATGGCCCGCCGCCCAGCGCAATCCCCAGGCGATCAGCACCGCGAACACCGGCAGCGCTACCAGGGAGTGGGTCAAACTGCGATGCGTGGCCAAAAAACCGACGCCATTCCAGCCGGCGACGATATCAATGTCGGGCAAATTGGCGGCGATGATCAGCGCCGTCGTCGCGTAGGGCAGGCGTCCTTTGAATCCCGCCCGGGAAATCGCGATGCCGACCAGGGTGTGGGTCAGGTTATCCACGCGTAACCCGTATTATTACGCTGCCGCCCTTGCCCGGGTTGCGCCCCATCGCCGGCGCCACTCCGCCCCCGCTCGGGGCTGGTCGCCACTGGGCTATCCTGCCGCTGGAGGTTCATATGGCCAAGGGAGACTTTCGCAAGTTCCTGCTGCGCGGCAACGTCGTGGACATGGCCGTGGGCATCATCATCGGCGCCGCCTTCGCCGGCGTCGTCAACTCACTGGTAAAGGACTTGATCACCCCGTTGATCGCCGCCATTTGGGGCAAACCTAACTTCGGCGCGTTGAGCTTTACCGTTCACAACAGCCATTTCCTCTACGGCAACTTCATCAATGCCACATTGAGCTTCATCATTATGGCGGCGACCATCTTTTACCTGGTCATCGTGCCGATCAACCGCCTGATGACCCGGCTGCATCCCTCGCAGCCGCCGGCTCCAGCCCTGACCCAAAAGTGCCCGGAATGCCTCAGCATGGTGCCCATCGGCGCCCGCCGTTGCGCCTTTTGCACCTCCGCTCTCGCCAGCGCCGCCACGCCATAGCGGCGGCCCGCCGGCCCGGCCCGCCTGGTAGCATGTGGGCGTGGCGATCACGCGCATTGCCGTCTTGGGGGCGGGCACCATGGGCCGTGGCATCGCCCATGCCGCCGCCGTCGCCGGCTATCACACCACGCTGGAAGATCTGCTGCCGGATTCCCTGCGCCGCGCCGAGGCGGAGATCCGCGCCATCCTGGATGGCGGCGTCGAACGCGGCAAGCTCGACGCGCAGGAACGCGACGCCGCCTTGGCGCGGCTGCACTTCGCCGGCGGCATTGAGGAAGCCGTCCGCGACGCCGATCTGGTCATCGAAGCGGTGCCGGAGGAACTGGAAACCAAAATCGAGATCCTCACCACCCTGGACAAAATGGCGCCGCCCGCCACGCTCTTCGCCAGCAACACCAGCGCCTTGAGCATCACCGAGCTCGCCGCCGTGACCTATCGCCCGGCGCAGTGTATCGGCATGCACTTCTTCAACCCGGTGCACAAAATGCGCCTGCTGGAGATCGTTCGCGGCCTGGAGACCGCGCCCGCCACCATCGCCGCCGCCGTGGCCGTGGCGCGGCGCATGAACAAGGAACCGGTGGTCATCAAGGAGTCACCCGGCTTCATTACCAGCCGCATGAACGCCTTGATCGGCAATGAGGCCTTCGCCCTGTTGCAGGAAGGCGTGGCCTCCGCCGCCGACATTGACAAGGCCATCAAGCTCGGGCTGAACCACCCCATGGGACCGTTCGAACTGGTGGACCTGGTAGGGCTGGATACCCGCCTGCACATCTTGGAGTATTTGCACCGCACCTTGGGGGAAAAGTACCGGCCGAATTCTCTCCTCGTCCAATACGTCAAGGCGGGCCGCCTCGGCCGCAAATCCGGCCGAGGCGTCTACGACTACCCCGCCACCTAAGGGCGGAGGGCAGAAGGCACAGGGCACGGGGCACAGGGCGGAGGATGGGGCCGCCGGTTGGGGGGTTGCGGTTGGCGCGCCTTTGGCCGAGGATTGGCGCGGTGGCTGACCGCTTCGAGGATCTGATCGCCTGGCAAAAGGCGCGGGGTCTCGCGCAATCTATCTACGCGCTAACGCGAGCGCCGGGGTTCCAGGACTGCGCCATCGGGGACCAGTTGCGCCGCGCCGCAGTGTCCGTGATGGCCAATCTGGCGGAGGGTTTTGACCGGGGAACGCACCGGGAGTTCCTCCGCTCGTCCAGATAGCCCGCGGATCCTGCGCCGAGGTGCGCTCCCACCTCTACGCCACCCGCAGCGCCGGCCTGATCGGCGCGGGCGATTTCGAGCGCTTGTGGGCCCGAGCCGACGAGATTGGCAAAATCACGCACGGGCTCCGCTCCGCCCTGGCCAAGCGCCTCGCCGCCGGCGACAACCGCACCGCCCGGTGACATCTCTGCCCTCTTCCCTCTGCCCTCTGCCCTGTCGGTCAGTGGCGTGCCGTCGCCGGCCCGGCGTAGACTGAACCGTGGGTTTCGGCATGAAGTCTCCGACCGCCTCCGCGGACACGCCGCCGGCCGCCAACCCGCCGCGCCGTTTCACCACGCTCAGCGGCGTCCCCGTGGAAGCGCTGTACACCGCGGCCTCCCTCCCGCCCGATTTCGATTTCGACCGCGACGTTGGCCGCCCCGGCGAGCCGCCTTATGTGCGCGGCATCCACCCCACCATGTACCGCGGTCGGTTGTGGACGATGCGGCAATTTTCCGGCTTCGCATCGCCCGAGCAGACCAATGAGCGTTATCGCTATCTGCTCTCCCAGGGCCAGACCGGCCTTTCGGTCGCGTTTGATCTGCCCACGCTGATGGGCTACGACAGCGACCACGCCATGAGCGAAGGCGAGGTGGGCAAATGCGGCGTGGCCATTGATTCCCTGGAGGACGTGGAGACGCTGTTCCGCGGCATCCCCCTGGCCGAGATCACCACCTCCATGACCATCAACTCGCCCGCCGCGGCGATTTGGGCCATGTTCTTGGTCGCCGCGGAAAAACAAGGCGCCGATTGGTCCCGCCTTTCCGGCACGCTCCAGAACGACATCCTGAAGGAATACATCGCGCAAAAGGAATTCCTCTTTCCCCCCGCCCCCTCCATGCGCCTGGTGGTGGACACCATCGAGTTCGGCGCCCGCCATGCCCCGCGCTTCAACCCCGTCTCCATCAGCGGCTATCACATCCGTGAAGCCGGCTCGACCGCATTGCAGGAACTCGCCTTCACCCTGCGCGACGGCATGGAATACGTGGAATGGTCGCTGCGCCGCGGGTTGGCGGTGGACGACTTCGCCCCCCGCCTTTCCTTTTTCTTCAATGCCCATAGCGACTTCTTCGAGGAGATCGCCAAATATCGCGCCGCGCGCAAGCTTTGGCGCCAGGTGATGACCGAGCGCTATGGCGCCAAGAACCCGCGTTCCTCGGCGCTCCGCTTCCACACGCAAACCGCCGGCGTTTCCCTCACCGCCCAGCAGCCCTACATCAACGTCGCCCGCGTGGCGCTCCAGGCCCTGGCCGCGGTGCTGGGTGGCACGCAATCCCTGCACACCAACTCTTTGGATGAAGCCCTGGCGCTGCCCACCGAGGCGGCGGCGACCATCGCGTTGCGCACGCAGCAGATCATCGCCCATGAAACCGGCGTCACCAACACCGTGGATCCGCTCGGCGGCTCCTATTTCCTGGAGACCATGACCCTGGATATGGAGCGCGGCGCGCGCGATTACTTCGACCGCATTGACGCCCTGGGCGGCATGGTGGCGGCGGTGGAGAAGGGCTTCCCGCAGCGCGAAATCGCCGACGCCGCCTACCGCTACCAGCAGGCGCTGGAGACGGGCGAGAAGGTCATGGTCGGCGTCAATGCCTTCGTGGCCGAGGAAGCTCCGCTGCCCACGCTCTACATTGATGAGTCCGTGCGCCGGCGCCAGACCGAGAAGCTGGATGCTCTCCGCCGCCGCCGCAACGCCGCCGCCGCGGAGCGCGCCCTGGATGCGCTGCGCCGCGCCGCCGAGGGCGACGCCAACACCATGCCCGCCCTGCTGGATTGCGTCCGCGCGTACTGTACGCTGGGGGAGATCACCGCCGCCTTGCGCGCCGTCTTCGGCGCCTATGAAGAAGCGGCGGTGATGTGACCATGACGGAGAACGCCCGCAAAATCCGTGTCCTGGTGGCCAAGCCCGGCCTCGACGGCCACGACCGCGGCGCCAAGGTCGTCGCCCGCGCGCTGCGCGACGCGGGCATGGAAGTCGTCTACACCGGCCTGCGGCAGACGCCGGAAATGATCGCCTCCGCCGCGTTGCAGGAAGACGTGGACTGCATCGGCTTGTCCATCCTCAGCGGCGCCCACAACGCCATCGTGCCGCGCGTCATGGAACTGCTGCGCGCCGCGGGCATGAACGACGTGCTGGTGGTCGTCGGCGGCATCGTCCCGCCCGAGGACGCCGAGATGCTCAGCCGCGCAGGCGTTGGCGCCGTCTTCCCTCCCGGCTCCAGCCTGGAAGCGATTACCGCCTACATCCGCTCCCACGTCCGCCCCGCCCCGGCGGCGCCCTAAGCCCCAGCGCCAGCCACCCGGGGCGCCAGCCAAGCCATCGCTTCCTACCGCCGCGCCGCCGGGAACGGCGTTCACGCTAGCGGACGCGCAACAGGAAGCACTTCAGGTATTCCGTCTCCGGCATGGCCAGCAGCACCGGATGGTCCCGCGCCTGGCCGCGCCGTTCCAGCAGCACCGCTTCGCGGCGCGCGTCGGCCGCGGCAGCGGCGATCCATCCCAGCAGCGCGTCGGCGGAGACATGGTGGGAACAGGAGCACGCCGCCAGGATGCCGCCCGGGCGCAACAGCCGCAAGGCGCGCAGGTTGATTTCCTTGTAGCCCCGGGCCGCGGCCGGCAGCGCCGACCGGTTCTTGGCGAAGGCCGGCGGATCCAGCACGATCAGGTCGAAGCGCCGCCCGATTTCATCGTAGTGGCGCAACAGATCGAAGGCGTTGGCTTCGGTGAACTCGATGTTTTCCAGCCCGTTGCGCTGCGCATTAGCTTCGGCCAGTTGCAGCGCCGGACGGGACAAGTCCGCGGCCTCCACCCGCGCGCCGCGGCGCGCCAGATGCAACGCGAAGCCGCCTTGGTAGCAGAACGCGTCCAGCGCCTCGCAACCGGGATGAGCGTAGGCGGCCACGGCGGACCAGTTCTCCCGCTGGTCTAAAAAGCCGCCGGTCTTTTGCCCCCCCAGCAGGTCGAAGCGGAAATCTAGCCCGCCAATTCGTGCCTCGGCCCACGCCGCCGCGCCGCTTCCGTCCGCAGCCAGCGGTTTCCCGTCCGGCGCCAATTCACCGGCGCGCAACTCCAGCCCTTCCAAGCGGCGCACCTTGACGTCGTTGCGCTCGAACATGCGCCCCGCTCCCAGCTGCGTGCGCAGGGCCGCCGCCAGCCGCGGCAAGCGCGCATCCATGGCCGCCGTCAGCGCCTGGACGACCAGGTCCTCGCCATAGCGGTCGGCGATCAAGCCGGGCAGCCCGTCCGCCTCCCCGGCCACCACCCGGTAGGCGTTCGAATCCAGCCGCAGATCCTCGCGGTAGGCTGCTGCCGTCGCCAGCCGCCGGCGGAAAAACTCTTCGTCCACCGTCTCCTTCGCATCCCCGCTCAAGCGCCGCAGGGCGATGCGCGAGGTTTCGCTATGGTCGGCCCAGCCCAGCTCCCGGCCCCGCCGGTCCCGTACCGCCACCACCTGCGCCGGCGCCGGCGGCGCGCCCTCGAACCCCAGCAGTTCCGTGCGGTAGACCCAGGGATAGCCCCCGCGCCAGCGCGCCGAACCGCGATCGTTGATGACGGCGGCGGGCGGCGTCAAGCGTAGATGCCGCGGAGTTTGATGCTGAAGGCGACGCGGTCAATGGCCAGCATGTAGGCGGCGATGCGGTTGTTGACATTGTGGCGCTCGGCGTAGGCGACCACGTCGTGGAAGCTCGTCTCCATCACATGCTGCAACTGCTCGTTGACTTCGCTCTCCTTCCAGAAATACCCCTGCCGGTCCTGCACCCACTCGAAGTAGCTGACCGTCACGCCCCCGGCGTTGGCCAAAATGTCCGGAATGATGAAAATGCCCTGCTCCTGCAAAATCTCATCCGCCGCCGAGGTGGTCGGGCCGTTGGCGCCTTCGCAGACGATCTTGGCCCGGATCCGTGCCGCGTTGTGGCTAGTGATCTGGTTCTCGGTCGCCGCCGGCAGCAGGATCTCGCAATCTTCGGTCAGCAGCTGTTGCTTCGGCCGCTGCTCGCCGCCCGGAAAGCCTTGCAGCGTGCCATTCGCCAGTCGGTATTCCATCAGCGCCGGCACGTCCAATCCCTTGGCGTTGTAAATGCCCCCGTCGTATTCGTCCACGCCGATCACCTGGTATCCGGCGCGATGCAGCAGACGGGCGGAGTTGCTGCCCACATTCCCAAAGCCCTGCACGATCACCCGCGTCCGCTCTCGCTCCAGTCCCAGGCGGCGGATCGCCTGGTCGCAGACCAGCATGCAGCCCCGCCCGGTCGCCTCGCGGCGGCCGCGGCTGCCGCCCAAGTCCAGCGGCTTGCCCGTCACCACCGCGGTTTCCGTATGGCGGACGTGCATCGAGTAGGTGTCCATGATCCAGGCCATCACCTGCTCGTTGGTGTTCACGTCCGGCGCGGGCACGTCCCGCTCCGGCCCGATGAACTCCACCAGCTCCGCGGTGTAGCGCCGCGTCAGCCGTTCCAGCTCGTTCTGCGACAGCACCTTGGGATCCACGATGATGCCGCCCTTGGCGCCGCCAAACGGAATGTTCACCACCGCGCACTTCCACGTCATCCACGTCGCCAGCGCCCGCACTTCGTCCAGCGTTACGTCCGGCGCATAGCGGATACCGCCCTTGCCCGGTCCCCGCGCCACGCTATGCTGCACCCGGTACCCGGTGAAGACCTCGATGCGGCCGTCATCCATCTGCACGGGAATGTGCAGGGTGATTTCCCGCGTCGGCATCCGCAGCACTTTCCACACGCCATCGTCCAGGTTGAGCTTGCGCGCGGCGATGTCGAAGCGCGCTTCTTGCGAGGCCCACGGATTGACTTCGGTTTCCGGCGTGACGCTGGTGGCCATGGCTTGCTCCCGTTGGCGCGAACTGCTGCAAACAGTATAAAACGCGGGCTTTCCCCGCCTCTTCGGAGCGCGGGACGCCCCGCCGCAGGCGGGGCTTGGGCCCGCGCCTATCCCTGCTTACCGCGCCACAGCCTGCTCCAGCACCGGCGCCGGCGTTGTCTCCAGCTCCCACAGATGGCGCTCCCGCGCTAGGCGCTTGACCAGCGCGGTGTGCAGCGCATGGCCCGCGCGGTCGGCCTTCACGTAGCCCAGCAAGGGGTGGCCCAGCAGCGCCAAATCGCCGATCAGATCCAGCACCTTGTGGCGTACGAACTCGTCCGGGAAGCGCAGCGGGCCGTTGGCCACGCCGGTGTCGTTCAGCACCACGGCGTTGTCCATCGAGCCGCCGCGGATCAGCCCTTGGCGGCGCATCGCCTCCACATCGCGCAGAAAGCCGAAGGTGCGCGCCGGCGCCAGTTCGCGGCGGTAATTTTCCGGCGTCAGCTCCAGCTCCAGCCGCTGCCGGCCGATCGCCGGATGGGGGAAGTTGATGGCGTAGCTGACGCGGTAGTGTTCATCGGGATAAACCCCGATGAATTTTTCCCCCTCTTCCATCTCCACCGGCCGCAGCACGCGCATATAGCGCCGCGGGCGCGGCAGCAGCCGCGGGCGCGCGCGGTCAATCATCTCCACGAACGGCAGGGAACTGCCGTCCAGGATCGGAACCTCCAGGTTGTCCAACTCCACGACGACGTTGTCCATCTCCAGGCCGACCAGCGCGGACAGCACGTGCTCGGTGGTGGAGATCAGCACGCCGCGCTTCATCAGGCTCGTGGCGTAGCTGACCTGGGCAATGTTGGCGGCGTTGGCCTCGACCACGAAGCCTTCCAGGTCGCTGCGCTCAAACCGGATGCCGGCCCCCGCCGGCGCCGGACGCAGCGCCATGCGTGCTGGCGCGCCACTGTGCAAGCCGATCCCCTGCGCCTGCACGGGCTGGCGAATCGTTCCTTGGCGGTGGGCGCTGGGCATGGATGTGGATCTTCCTCATTCGATCTTGGCATAGCGCCGGCCAGGACCGGCTAAGTCATTCTGCTGTCGCGCCTTACAGGGGTATCGCGTCAGGCAACCCGTGCCGCTTTTGCCACACATTTCAGCGTCGGGTGGACGCTTCACCCACACTTCGGGGTGGGCTGCCGAGCCTGCGGAAAAAGCGACCGCCCCGGTCCGTGTCGAGCGGCCGCTCGCGGGTGCCGCGCCGGGTGGGCTGGGGCGAACGGGGCCCCTGGCCCAGTCGGCGCGTCAACCGGGCCCAGCCCCGCCCCCAGGCAATAGCGAACGCCCCGCCCGTGGCGGGGCGGGGGCCCGCGCCCATCAATAGATTCCTACCGGATGCGGCTGTCCAAACAAATGGTCACCGGACCGTCGTTGGTCAGTTGCACCTGCATATCGGCGCCAAAGATGCCCGTCGCCACCGAACAGCCCTGCCGTCGTAGTTCAGCCACAAAGGCATCGAACATCTCCCGCGCCGCTTCCGGACGTTCGGCGGGCTCGAAGGACGGACGATTGCCGCGCCGCGTGTCCGCGAGCAGGGTGAACTGTGAGATCGCCAGGACCCCGCCGCCGATGGCGCCGAGGGCTAGGTTCATTTTGCCCCCGGCGTCGGCGAAGATGCGCAGTTGCGCGATCTTCGCCGCCAGCCAAGCGGCGTCCCCGGCGCTGTCGCCACGCTCCACGCCGATCAAGGCAAGCAGGCCGGCGGCGATCTGACCGCGAACTTGCCCCGCCACCCGCACCTCCGCGGCGGTCACCCGCTGCAATACCGCGCGCATCGCTAGCGGCCCTCGGCCGCGCGCACGCGCGGCCGCGCGAACCGCGCCGCTGCGGCCAGCATCCAGCGCCGCGGCAAAAACCGCCCCGCCGCCACCATGGCGCGATTGCCTCCGCCGGTGACCACCAGCGGCCGCCGGCGCGCCAGCGCCGCCAAGGTTTCCGCCGCCACCTGCTCGGGCGTTTGCTGATACGGCCCGCCGCCGCTCATCTCCGCCGCGGCGAAAAATGCCGTATCCGTGCTGCCCGGACAGACCGCCATCACATGCACCCCGTGCCCGCGGTTCTCCTCCCACAGGGCCAGCGACAAGCTCAGTACGTACGCTTTGCTGGCGGCATACGCGGCCATGAACGGCACCGGCTGAAACGCCGCCACGGATGCGACGTTGACGATGGCGCCCTGCCCGCGGGTGCGCATCGGCCCCAGGCAAGCATGCGTCAAGCGCGTCAGCGCGTCCACGTTCAGCGCCAGCATGGCGCACTGGCGCCCGCCGGCGAGCGTGGCGAAATCCCCGCCCGCTCCCACCCCGGCGTTATTCACCAGCAGCTCGATCGCCATGCCCTCGGCGGCCACGAATGCCAGCAGCGCTTCCACCCCGGACGTGGCGCTCAGGTCGGCGGCGAAAACCCGGCACGCGCAGCCCGTGGCCGACAACTCCTTGGCCAGCGCCTCCAGGCGGCCCGCCGATCGCGCCGTCAGCACCACGCTCCAGCCCGCCGCCGCCAGTTGGCGCGCCACGGCGGCGCCGATGCCCGAACTGGCGCCAGTGACCAGCGCCCAACGCCCCCGCGGCCCATCCGTCATGGCCCGATTCTCACCGCCGCGCTGCCCGCGCGGCCATTCCGTCCGCACGGGTTAAAATCGGGTTTCATCGCTTCTCTCCATCGCCTGCCGGTCAATCCTCGTCCATGCGCCCCGCCGTCTTCTTCGATCGTGATGGAACGCTCAATGAAGAACTGGGCTATGTGGGACAGTTGGAGCGTTTCCATATCTACCCCTTCGCCGCCGCCGCGGTGCGGCAGGTCAACCAGCGTGGCTGGGCGGCGATCTTGGTGACCAATCAGGCCGGCGTGGCCCGCGGGCTGTACTCCGAATCTCAGGTCGCGGTCTTGCACCGCCACCTGGTGGAATCGCTGTCCGCGACCGGCGCGCGGTTGGACGGCATTTACTACTGCCCGCACCATCCCACCAAAGGCGTCAACGGCTACGGCATAGAATGCGATTGCCGCAAGCCCAAGCCCGGCCTCTTGCGGCGCGCGGCGGCCGAACATGACCTGGATTTGGCTCGCAGTTGGATCGTCACCGACCGCATGGCCGAAATCGCGATGCTCCACGCCCTAGGCGGCCGCGGCGCGCTCGTGCGCACCGGCTACGGCGCCCAGGACCTGGAAGTCTGGCAATCCCGCGGCGCCGCGGCCTGGCCCGGGTTGCTCCCCGCCGGCCCGGACGTGGTCGCCGCCACGGCGCTGGAGGCGGTGCAGGCCCTGTTGGCCGTCCCCGCGGAGGCGCCGCGGTGAGCGCCACGCCGGAACGCCGCGCATTGGCCGCGCACGTCCGGCGCTTTGCCGGCCTGCGCGTGGCCGTATGGGGCGACTTGGTCGCTGATGAGTTCGTTTACGGGGAAATCGCCCGCGTCTCGCGCGAGGCCCCGGTGCTGATCCTGAAGCATCGCGAAGAACGCGTCGCCCCCGGCGGCGGCGCCAACGCCGCCGCCAATTTGGCCGCGCTTGGCTGCCGCGTGCGGTTAGCCGGCATCGTCGGCACCGATGCCGCCGGGGCGGCGTTGCTGGCGCGGCTGGCCGCGGCGGCCGTGGAGGTGCGCGGCGTCCAGCGTCTGCGCGGCTGGAGAACGCCGGCCAAGACGCGGTTCTTGGCCGGCCACGCCCACACCGCGCGGCAGCAGGTCATCCGCCTGGACCGGGAGCCCTCCAGCCCGCCGCCACCGGCGGTGCAGAACCGCCTGCGGCGCCGCGCCGAAGCGCTGGCGCGCGGCGGCTTCGCCCTCCTGTTGTCCGATTACGGCTACGGCGCCGTCAGCCCGGCCCTAGCCCACGCGCTCCGCGCTCGCCTGCCCGCCGGCGCGAAGACGCCCATCGTCACCGTGGACAGCCGCTATCGTCTCGCCGATTACCGCGGCCTGACCGCCGCCACGCCCAATGAGCCGGAGCTGGAGGAGATCTTTCACCAGCCCATCGGCGATGACCTGGCGCGGTTGGAGCAAAACGGCCGCCGCCTGCTCGCCCGCCTAGGCTGCCGCTGGCTGCTGGTCACACGTGGCCGTGATGGCGTGGCGCTCTTCGCTCCCCGCCGCGCCACGCGCCAATGGCCGGTCTTCGGCGCGGCGCCGGCTGTGGACACCACCGGCGCCGGCGACACCGTCATCGCCGTCTTCACCGCCGCGCTTGCCGCCGGCGCCGACGGGCCCGCAGCGGCGCAGTTGGCCAACATCGCCGGCGGCCTGGTGGTCATGAAGCCCGGCACCGCCACCGTCACCGCCGCCGAGCTGCTGCATGCGCTGGAAGCCTGAGCGCAGATGTCCTACCAGCACAAAATCCAAACCCTCGACGCCCTGGAAGCGACCGTGCGGCAATGGCGCCAGACCGGCCGCAGCGTCGTGTTCGCCAACGGCGTCTTCGACCTGCTGCATGTGGGCCATGTGCGCTATCTGCGCGCCGCGCGTGCGCTCGGCGAGCGGCTGATCGTGGCCGTCAACAGCGATGCCAGCACCCGCGCGCTGAAGGGCCCGGGCCGGCCGGTCTTGCCCCAGGCGGCGCGGGCGGAACTGGTGGCCGCGCTGCAAACCGTCAGCGCGGTGGTCATTTTTGACTCCTCCACGGCCGGCGGTCTGCTGCAACGCTTGCGCCCCGACGTGCACGCCAAGGGAACCGATTACACTGAGGCTAGCGTTCCGGAACGCGCGATTACCGATGCCTGCGGCATCCGCGTGGCCATCGTCGGCGATCCCAAGGAACATTCCACCCGGGCGCTGCTGGCGCGCATCGGCGCGGGCGGACGTCCGGCCTAGCCCAGCGGCCGGTGGCCGTTGAACCTTGCACCATGCCCGGCGCCCCCAGCACCGACCCTCTCCATCCGCGCATTTTGCTGGTCAAGCTCAGCAGCCTGGGCGACATCGTGCATGCCCTGGCCGTGCCGGTGTCCTTACGCGCCACGCTGCCCTTGGCCCGCATCGCCTGGGTGGTCGAGCGGCGTTGGTTGCCGCTGGTCGCCCGCCATCCCGACCTCGACGCCGTCTTCACCGTGGATACGTTCCGTCTGCGCGCCGCGCCCGGCACCTGGCCGGAATTTCAAGCCGACCTGCGCCGGATTCGCGCCTTCGCCCCTACCTGGGCGGTGGATCTTCAGGGAACGCTGAAATCGGCCTTGGTCACGCGCCTGGCCGGAGCCAAATACCGCTTGGGCTTGGCCCGCCGCGTGGAGCGGGAGCGGGGCGCGCATTGGCTCTACAACCGCCACGTCGTGCCCGCTTCGGCGCATGTTGTGGATCAGCTTCTGGACATCGCCGCCGCCGTGCCGCCGCAGGGCCGCCTGGAGCGGCTCCGGCGGTTTCCCTTCCCCATCCCGGAATCCGCGCAGCTCGCCACCCGGCGCTGGCTGGAGGACAACCGCGTCGGCCCGTTTGTGTTTCTCTCCCCCGGCGGCGGCTGGGCCTCTAAACGCTGGCCGACGGAACGCTTCGCGGAATTGGCCGACCGCCTCCAGCGCGATTATGGACTCGCGGCGGTATTGAATCGAGGTCCCGGGGAGCAAGCCATGGACGATGCCTTTCGCCGCGCCACCGCCATCCGCGCGCGTATTTTTTCCGGCGACACTGTGCATTTAGCGGCGATGCTGGCGCAGGCGCGATTGGCGGTCGGCGGCGATACCGGTCCGTTGCATTTGGCCGCCGCGCTGGGCACGCCGGTGGTGGCGATGTTCGGTCCCACCGATCCCGCCCGCAACGGACCGTTTTCCAGCCGCGCCATCGTGCTGCGTAAGCCGCACCTTGCCAGCTATCCCCGCGGGCAGCGCTACTCCCCAAATATGCTAGCCATCAGCGTGGATGAGGTCGCGGCGGCCTGCGGGGAACTGCTGGCCCGCGCCGCCGCCGATGATGCTCCCGCCGGGGTCAGGTCGTGAGCGGCGCCGCCCCCCGCCCGGACGCTGGGCGCAAACCACTCGGCGATTGGCTCGCCCGCATTCGCGTGCCGCTGGGATTCTTGGCGGCGGTGGTCTTTCTGCTGCGCGCCCGCCCCACGCCCCTCAGCCTGGCGCTGGGTTTGCCATTGGCCGCCCTGGGATTAGCCGTGCGCGCCATCGCCTCCGGTCACATTCGCAAAAACGACGCCCTGGCCATCACCGGCCCTTATCGCTATTGCCGCAATCCGCTGTATCTGGGCAGCGCCATGCTCGCCGCCGGCTTCCTCCTCGCCGCCGCCGATCCGCTGATGGCGGTCGCCGCCGCCGTCCTGTTTGCCGCCGTCTACGTTCCAGTGATCCGCCGCGAGGAAGCCTACCTGGCGCAGCGTTTTGGTCCGGCGTTCACCGCCTATTGCGGTACCGTTCCCCGCTTTTGGCCGCGCTTGTGGCCGGCGCCCGTCCAGGGCCAGGGCAACGCCGTCTCCGGTTTCTCCCTGGCTCTGTATCGCCGCCATCGTGAGTACAATGCGCTGATGGGTTTCGCCTTCGTGACCGCCGTCTTGGTGCTGAAAGCGTTCTTGCCCCAATTGGGAGCGCCGTGGCTCTAGGCAACGGCGCCTGCATCCATCGCCAGTCGCTGGGGACGCCCGGCCTGCGGCGGGGCTGGGGCCCGCGCCCATCATTATCATCGCAGGCGAAGCCCCAAGCCCACGTCATGCGGTCCGCGCATGCCGCCGCGCCGCTGCGCGCCGCCGCCAGCAAAAAGGGTTTTGCGCGCCCCGTGCGTTTCCGCGCCGCCGCGGTGCTGGCGCTGGCCGCTCTCTGCGTGCTGGCGGCCCATGCCCAGACCCCGCCGCCCCAGCCGAAGGTTCCCTTGTGGCTCGCTGCCCTGTCCGGTGCGGTGGCGGGCGCCACGCTCGGCGTCAACAGCGTCAGCTTCTCCGCGTATCCGCCCAGCGTCCAGTCGGCGCGCCGCTGGCGCGTCGGCGCCAGCTACGCCTTGGTCGGCGCCGGCTTGGGTGCCGGGCTCCAGGCCATGTTCGACTCCGCGCCCGGCGCGCCGCCGGCGCGCCGCTTTTGGCTGGGACGCTGGCAAACCCCTTTGTTGGCCGGCATGCTCGCCGCACAAGTGCTCGACTACACCAGCACGCGCTATTTCCGCCAGCGTGGCATGCCCGAGTGGCTGCTGACCAACGGCCTGGTGGACAACCCCGCGGCCTTCATCACCACCGAAGCGCTCACTCTGGCGGCCGCCGTTGGCATCGCCTATGTCCTCTACCACACCGGCCATCCCGGGTTGGCGCGCCTGTTCGAGGCCGGGTACATTTCCGTTGGCGCGGTGTCGGCCGTGGCGAACTATCGCTTTCCTGCCACCGGCCACGCCATCTTTTAGCCCCCGCGCCCGGGCTATTCTGGCGGCATGGCTCATTGGCGCCTCGGCAAAAGCGGCTTCCGCTTCAACGCCAGTCACAGTTTTCCTCAAGACCATGGTTATGACCGTGAAGTGCATGGCCATGACTATGAACTAACGGTATGGCTGGAAGGAGAGCGGGCGGCGGGCGAGATGTTGTTCGACCTGCGGCAGTTGAAGTCCCTGGTGGCGGAGGCCGTGATCGCTCCCCTCGACCACGCCCATCTCAATTCCATCCTGCCCGATCCCAGCACCGAGGCCCTGGCGGAATGGATTTGGCGCCGCCTGCGGCCCCGCCTACCCGCCGCGCTGCGTATGGGCGTCCGGCTGGACGAAACCCGCACCACCAGCGTGGAATATTGGGCCTAGCCTGCTCGCGGGTGCCGCGCCTATCGCCCGCGCCGGCGGGGCTGGGGCCCGCGCCTAGCAACGCCTAGCTGGCCGCGGCGGCGCGCGGCGTAATCCGCGCGAAGGCGCGGCGGGCCAGCCCCCAGGCTTCCGCCAACAGCGCCTTCAGCCCAAACAGCCAGCCCAGCGCGACCACCAGCGCCAGCCACAGGGCCGTCGCCGCCGCCACCAGGCCCAGCACCCGCAGCCCGGCGTAATGCGCCGGCGCAAAGTGCCGCTCAAAAAAATACGCCGCGGCGCCTGCCAGCGCCGCCACCGCCACCACCGCCGGCAGCGTCCGCCAGCGCTCCAGCTTGGCGCCGAGCCATTTCCGCCGGTGCAGCAGCGCCGCCAGCACCAGCGTGTTCACGATCATCCCGGTGTCGGAGGCCACTACCAACCCCGGCACGGCGTAGTGGTGCGCCAGCAGAATGTAAACGGGTATCACCGCCGCCGTGACGATGGTGCCCGCCAGCATCGGCGTCAGCGTATCCCCCGCCGCGTAGAACGCCCGCGAATACAAGCCCTGCACCGCCCAGAAGGCCAGCGACAGGACAAAAATCCCTAGGTACATGGCCGTGAGCTGCGCCTCGGCGACAGTGAACTTGCCGCGCACGTACACCAGCTCCGTCAGCGGCAACGCCAGTGCCGCCAAATAGCTGGCCGCCAGCACCGCCGCGGTCGCGGTTTTCACCACCGCGCGGTCGAGAGTCTCCCGCAACTCGTCCCATTTGTTTTCCGCCACCAGCCAGGCGAAAAACGGCATCGTCGCCTGCCCCACCGCTTGCCCCAGCACCGCCGTCGGCACCCGCATCAGTTGCTTCGCGTAAACCAATTCGGTGATGGCGCCGTGCAGGCTGGCCGCCAGCGGCTGCATGATCCAGTCGTCGGCGCTGACCAGCGAAACCCCAACCATCAAGGGCAGCGTCAGCTTCAGCCAATGCACGAACTGCGGATCGCGGAAATGGAAATTGAACCGGAAGCGCAGCCCGCCCTGCCGCGCCCCGAACAGCGGGAACAGAAACGGCCCAATCACCGCTCCGGCCAGCGCGCCGACCGCCAGGCTGGTGATGCCCAGCCAATGCGACAGCAGCACCCCGCCCAAAATGATGCTGGTGCTGTAAAACAGCGGCGCCAGCGCCGGCAGCCAAAATACCCCCCGGGCATACAGCGTGGCGCAGATCAGCCCGCCGATGCCGAAAAATAACTGCGCCGGCAGCAGAATGCGCGTCATGCGCACGCAGAGCGCCAACTGCGCCGGCGTGAACGACGACGCCAGGTACAGGCGAAGCAGTTGCGGCGTGAAGATCTCGCCCAAGATCACGCCCGCCGTCAGCGCCAGCGCCATGAAGGTGGCGATGATGGAAAAAACCCGGTAGCCTTCCCGCTCCTTCCCCTGCGCCAGATAGGGACTGAAGATGGTGATGAAGGTGATCGAGAGCGCCCCGCCCGCGACCAGATAATTCAGCCAGTTCGGGATGGTGAACGCGACGTTGTAGGCGTCGGTTAGTTTTCCGGCGCCGAAGGCCCAGGCGATATAGGCCTGGCGCACATAGCCGATCACCCGCGAGGCCATCACCGCCGCCATCATCAAAATGGCGGCCCCGCCCAGCCGGTTCATCGCCAAACCCCGGCGCGGACCGCCGGCGGGGGAGTCCGTAGTGGAAGGCGTCCCGGTGGGCGTCCCCTCAGGCATAGACATCAGGGTAAAGGGATTGGCGCATGGGGTCTAGCCGCGCGGTATCGGTGTTGGTGCTAGGCATGGCGACGGCGCTGGCGCCGCCACGCCCGCGCGCCGCTTTCCCCGTCCGCCCCTTCAGCGCCCGTATGATCACCGCCAGCCCGATTCTCAGCCCGGTGACGATGCGCATTGCCCGCTCGCTGTTCGACCCGAACGGTGTATGATGCGGCAGCGAACGCGGAAGCCATACGTCCAGCAATTGGGAGCCGACGAATACGGGCGGCCCACGGAATGCAGTCATGACACGCGCGGCATTTGCAATTCTGGCATGCCTTGCATTGGCGACACTTGCCACGCCCCAAACGCCCCTCGTCCCCACTCCCCAGGTCGCTGTCGGTCCCTCGCGGAAGGGCGCCTTTCCGACCGTCGAAGTTCCCTTTCCCGGCGGAGTCAGCGTCTTTCCGGATATTCCCTACTGGACGCTGATCGGGTTTCGCCCGATGACGATGGACATCTATCTGCCGCCAAGGACGACGGCGGCGCCCGCCGGTGGATTTCCCACGGTCGTGTTTATCCACGGCGGTGGGTGGGAATTCGGGAACTCCCGTAAGCTCGTGCCCTTTGCAAACTTCGCTGGCGTGCTTGCCGGCGTCGCCGCCCACGGCTATGTCGTCGCCTCCGTCAACTACCGTTTGAGCGGCGAGGCAATTTGGCCCGCGCAAGCGCAAGATGTCAAGGCAGCCATCAAATTTCTGCGGCTGCACGCCGGAAAATACCGCATCAACCCGAACCGCTTCCTGGCTTGGGGCGTCTCTGCCGGAGGGCAATTGGCCGCAATCACGGACGTCACCTGCGGCGTGCCGGCGCTGGAGCCGCGTTCGCGAGAGTCATGGTTTACTCCCCATTCCAAGCCCGGAGAAATATTGGATCCAAACGTCAGCGACTGCGTGCAAGGCGCGGTTGCCTGGTACGGCGTCTACGATATGGCCACGATTGCCGCGCAGGCGCGCATCGCGGGCGCCGTGTCCCGCAACAATCCAGATGCACCGGAGTGGCTGTTGCTGGGTTGTTTCCACAACCAGTGCACACCCGGGCAATTGCGTTCCGCCAGTGCCGTGAGCTACGTCAACAGCAACACGCCGCCGATGCTCCTCATCGTAGGCAACCAGGACAAGTTGGTGCCCTACCAGCAAACCCTCGAGATGGCCAAGGCGTTGCAAGCCGCGGGCGTCAAGCACGAACTGATCATCATGCCGGGCATGAACCACAGCCTGCTGGGCGCCACGCCCGCGGCCACGCGCAAGGCCAATCTCGACGCCCTGAAGGCGACGCTGCGATTCATTGAGCACACCATCGGCCCTTCGTCCCGTCGGTAGCCTTGCTGACAGCGCCCAGCAACCTCAATCCAACGGACGCCCTGCTCTAGCCGCAGCATCCAGGCCCGCAAACACCCGCCTCCCACCTGCGGACCTCCGCTAGTGACGGCTACGGCGCCTCTTTGGTCGCTCCGATAGCGGCAACTTGCAGAGGCCCCGAGCGCTGGCGCGTCTACGCGGCGCGGGGCGCCGGCGCCGTCGCTTCGGTGGCGTGCAAACTCGCGCCGGCGCCGGAGCGAACCGGCAACACCGCCACCGGGCTTTCCGGCCGCGCTAGCAGCTGGTCCCACGTCCGCGGGTGGCGCTTGAAACAGCGTTGGCAGCGCAGCCCATAGCTGCCGTCTTCCCACCGGGCGCGAATCCAGCGGTGGGAGCAGGTGAGCGAACCGACAAAGGTGGCGAACCGGCTCAGCATCTTGGGACTCCCGGACCGCCCCATGGCGGCCCCACCTAAGTAGATGCTGTCCCGTCGTCCAGGGTTGCAGGCCTGCCCTCAGCGAGGCTTAAATGGGGCTGCGCCCCGCGCTGAGTAAGCGGCGTGCTGGGGCCGGGCCGCTGGGCCGCCAGCCAGGTGCGTAAGTGGCACACCCTCCTATGTCGGCGCCGGGGCCCGCGCCCATCAATGTGTCGCTAGCCAGCCGCGGGACTAATGGTTGAGCGTCTGTTCGCGATAGCTCAGCACCGCGTACGTCCGGTTTTGGCTGGCGGCGTTGATCATCGCGCTGTCGAAGCGAATGCCTCCCGAGGAGTTCCCGCCGCCGACCGCGATATTGAAATCGGCGTTGCCCATCTGCGAGCAGTTCTGCAAGCCGATGTCCTCGCCGGTGGGATCGGTGGCCCCAAGATTGCCGCAGACGTTGGCGGCGAATACCGCGCCATTGATCGTCGGCGTGCCGTTGCCGCCTGCCATGGCGTGCCCGCTGCCGATAAACAGCAGCAGCCCGTTCCAAGTAAAGTTCGGCGGAATCGTGGCGTCCCCGGTAATCAGCAGCGTGCCGCCGCCCGTGGTGGGCAGCGTGTAGTTGCCCTCGATCACCGTCAGCCCGGGATTATTGCCGTCCAAAAAGCCGGTGCCGTTGCCCGCGCTGGTCGGACAGGTGGCCGGCGCCGTCGTTCCCGTGGCCACCGTCCCCGAACCCGAGCACACCACGTCCGCGGAGTTTTCCAGTTGGTTGACCAGCCCCAACAATCCGCTCGGCGGCATGAACGTTCCCTCGGTGTTCCACTGTGAGCTCAGCGGCAGTGGATTGCACGAACTCTCCGAAATGCAGCCAGCGGTCTGCGTACCGCTCACGTTCGCGATGACCGGCGTGCCGCTGGAGGAAACCGGGCACGGCCCGTAGTGGGTGCAATTGTCGCGCACCGAGGGAATGCCGCTGTTGACCGAATTCTCCGCACCCGTCCCGCTGCCCGGTACGGCCACGGCCAGCGCCGGCAGCGTCGGGTAGACGCCCGATGCATCCACCCCGGACACGGTGAAGTTATTCGAGTTCGGGCCGCCGAAGACCGGGCTGCTGCCGCTCAGCGTGACCGCAGACGGCGCCTGGAATGCGAATGGGAAGCGCGTCACGTCCTCCGTCACCAGCTTTTCGTAGCCGCCGGAAACACCCATCGCCGTAATCTGAAAAATCACCGCCGGGTCGGTGGAACCGCTGCCCAACGACGACCCGTTCGGATAGCGCCCGGGAATCACGCCTGCCGCGGTCGGCACGGCGTCATACAGCATCTCTTGCGTCGCCAGGGCGGGGTTGCTTCCGTCCACCACCTCATCGGCGCTGTTCTCCGTCTCCACGTTGATCCGCGCCCATTTGAAGCCGGTCACGTTGGTCAAGCTGGAGGTGATCACGTTGCTGCCCAGCGGCGCCACAAAGCTGGACGGCACCGTGCCCCCGAAGGGGCTGGGCTCGGTCGTAAACGTCGGGTCGGCGTATTTGTCGCTCGACAGCCAGGGCTGGGGATCCGGATAATCGCTGGACGGATTGATGATGTAGACCACCGTGGTGGTCGAGCAGGTCGGCGGCAACCCCGGCGCGGGATTGGTGTTCGAACATAGCGTCGAAACCACCGGCGAGGGTTGCAGCACCCCGCTCACCATCTGCCCGCGCAGCAGCCCGCGCGCTTCATCCGCGCCGGCCTGCGCCGCCGTCGCCGCCCGTTCCAGCCCCGCCGCCTGGCGTCCGAAGATCGAGCCGTTGGTGGTGATGGACAGCACCGCCGCCCCCATCAGGGCGATCACCACCAGCGCGAACAGCGCAATCATCAGCGCGATTCCGCGCTGCCGCCGCGCCCGCCGGTTTCCGGCATGATTCCGTTTCGCCATCATTTCCCCACGTTGCGGACGAAGGCATCGCCGCTAAAGCTCAACTGCACCGGCATGTGATTGAATTGGTCGGCGCCGCAGGTCTGCAGCGTGAACTTCACGACCACCTCGGCGACGTCCTGCGGTTGCGTCGTCACCTGCCCATTGGCGTCGAGATAGGTAAACATGTTGGGCGCGCTCCCGTTGGCGGAAAACACCTGCTTCAGCACCGACGTGTTCTGCGCCGTCCCCAAGCCGCCGCTGCTGCTCTTCACCCACACCGTTCGTTCCAGTTCCCAAAACGTCCCGGCGGAATATTGCGGATTCGTGGCGCAGCCGCTCACCTCCACGGTCGGCATTGGGCTGAGCGCATACTCCACCTGGTCCACCACCGGCCCGGTCTGACCCGAGGTCAGCGTCCCCTGATTGCCCAGCGCCGCTTCAAAGGTGGCCGCGCTGGCCGTCATGTTGGGAGAGGGCAGGTCGAATCCCCGCGCCACGATGTTGTCGCTGACGCCGTCGTAGGGCGTGTTGTTAACCGTGGGATACAGGTACAACTCGAATGCGCTGGCCGCCGGCGCGGGCGGATAACCCGCCATGCGCAGGTCGGCGGTGATCGTCCCGATCGCCCTGTCGCCGGCCGCCGACAGGTTGCTCGACTCCATTTCCACCGAGTAGCGCTGGGCGTAACGGCCGTAGAAGCCGAACGCAATGGCGCTGATCAGCAGCAGCAGGCTCATCGCCAGCAGCATCTCCAGCAAGGAAAACCCGCATTCGGCTGACGCGCCGGCCGGACTGGGGCGAACGGGGTCCCCGCGCCAGCCGCGCGCGTCAGCAAGACGCGCGGCGCAGCCGCACTGGGGCCCGCGCCCTTTTTTTACGGTGTTAGGGCGTGGCGGCATGGACGTTTACCGGAGCGATGGTGGCGTCCCCAATCTTGCGGACCCCCACCGTGATTTGGTGCGGCATTTGTACGTTGCTGGCGGTGGCGACGCCGACGTTCAAGGTCGCCAGCACCGGCGTGGTGATGTTCCAACGGATGTCGTAGGCTTGGCAGCCGGCCATGGTCGCGGGCACGGTTTGCGGGCAATTGGGCCCGCCCACCACCACCGTTTCGCTGTACCCGGTCTCCGCCGCCTTGCTGAAGTCAATATCCCCGTCGGCGGCCAGGATCTGCGGGCTGTTATCGCTGAGATCCACCGTGACGTTGTGGGAATCCACGAAACTGGTGCATGCCGACAGCGGCGACGCGCCGCAGGGCGTGCGCAGCGCATGGAAGGCCGTCACGATTTCCTCGGCCTCCTGATTGGCGAGAAATAACCCCGCGTTTTGCACCTGATTGTCCGCGTCGGCATGAATCGCCGTGGTCATCGTCGCCGCCAATACCGCCACGCTGACGCACAGCACCAGCAGGGCGAACATCGTCTCCAGCAGCGAAAAACCCGCCGCCGGCGCGTAAGCGGGACGCAGCCGCGCCTCTTGGGAACGTCGGACGCCCCGCCAGCGGCTGGGCTGGGGCCCGCGCCCATTAATGGACAGGCGGTGCGGCAAAAGCCGGGTTGGTTTGAGCGGGCGCATAAGCAGTTGCACCCCCGTTGGTGCAAGCCGGACGCCAAACCTCGGCCTCCTCCCGACTCGATGCTGGGCGCTCTGAAACGCAAGGGCTTACGCGGCAAGGACAGGTCGTTCGCACGGCCGTTTTCGCATTTTCGATCGCGCCGCCCCGCCGCGCGGGACGTAAAGAAATCACCCATCCTGTCCCCGCGGACAGCGGGCTTGTGGCAGTGCCCCGGCATCGCAACCCCCGGCGCGAGCCCTGACCGGGGCCGTCTGCGCACAGAGATGCCTCCCGGCCGCGCCCGGACAAGCCACCCGGCGGCTCAGTTCGCCCGGTGCGGCGCGGTCTCCCTGCTCCCGCGGCCCGGCCCGCCACGCTGCGGCTTGGGAGGCGGCGCCACGGGCGGCTACAATTTGGTGTGCCTTCCCGCCCCGGGGATCCCGCTCACGCCGACCCGTTTCTCGCCATGGTCCGCGCCACCGCGCGCGTGGACCTGCCCTTATCCGATTACGACCCCCAGCCCTGCCTCCAAGCTCCGGCCCACGCCGTGCTCCGGCCCTCCGTGCCCGCGATTGACGCCCACTGCCATGTGGACTCCCAACCGCTGGACGAGGTGGCCCGCATCATGGATGCGGCGGGAATCGAGACCATGGTGAACATTTCCCTGGCCAAGGACCGGGAACTGGACGCCGTCTTCGCCCGCCATCGCGCCGCCCCGCGCGGCCGCTTCGTGCTCTTCGTGCTCGCCGACTGGGAGGGCTGGGCCCAAGGCCGCGGCGTGGGCCCCATGGTGGATATGCTGGAGCGCCGCGTCGAGCAAGGCGCCCGCGGCCTCAAAGTCTGGAAAGACCTGGGTCTGCGCGCCCACGACGCCGACGGCCAACTGCTGCGCGCCGACGATGAGCGTTTCGCGCCGCTGTTCGCCAAGGCCGCCGAGTTGGGCATCCCCGTCATGCTCCACCTCGGCGATCCTGCGGCGTTCTTCACCCCCGTGGACGCGCGCAATGAACGCTACGAAGAACTCGCCGCCCATCCCGACTGGAGCTTTTATGGGCCGCAATTCCCGGCTTGGGAGGATATTCTCGAGCAACAGGCCCGCCTGATCGCCCGCCATCCCCAAACCCGTTTCATCGGCGCCCACATGGGCGGCGCGGCGGAAGATTTGGCCCGCGTCAGCACCTGGCTCGACCGCTTTCCCAACTTCGCCGTGGACATCTCTGCCCGTGCGGCGGAGTTGGGCCGCCAGCCGCGCGCCGCCCGCGCCCTCTTCCTCCGCCACCCCGATCGCATCTTGTTTGGCAGCGACCTGCTGCCCAGCACGGAGATGTACCGCCTCTATTACCGCTTCCTGCAAACCGAGGACGAGTACTTCCCCTATCCCACCCACGGCAGCGGGCAAGGGCGGTGGCGCATTTACGGCTTGGGCTTGCCGCCCGACGTGCTGGAGCGCATCTACGCCGCCAACGCTCGCGAATGGATTCCGGCCCTGCGCGGCGGCTAGGCGGTCGGTGCTTCCCGGCTCATCAGCAGCACCGCGCCCAGCCAGGCCACCAGCAGCATCGTCAGCGGAATCGTCAATTGGCCCCAATGCGTCGGCGGGCTGAGGCTGGGTGGCAGTCCCGGCAACGCGCTGCCGCTGATGCGCGCCACCGCCGCGGCCAAGCCGTAATATCCCGCCACCACGCCGGGGATCAACAGCACCAGGCCCAGGGCGATCCGCGCGGCGCTGTGCCGCCACGCCGCCCAGGCGCCGCCCAGCACCGCCGCCGGAAGCAGATAGCCGCCGCCCGGCAGCGCCAGCATGGTGCCGCCGACCAGCAGCAACAGCCCGCCCAAGGGCTGTTTGTCCAAAATCAACGATCCCGCCAGCGCCACCAGCGCCAGCAACGGAATCACCACCTGGTGATAGGCGGAAGCCGGCAAGCCCAGCACCGTCGCGTAGGAACCGAAGCTGGACTGCAGCGCCCCCTCCAGCACGGTCAAGACCGCCCCCAAAACCGCCGCTAACAGCGTCAATCGTAGCAACCAGTCCCGCCGCGGTGGCCGGGGTGGCGTTACCGCGGACGGGGGCGCCGGTGCGGCGCCGGACGAAGAGGTCGCAGACACGCTGCGATTGTATCAGGCGCGCCCGCCGCGGTCGGAGCGGGCATCCGGCCGCGCTACTGCCGCGACAGCCGGTCCACCACGGCGATGAGAGCGTCCAGGCGGCGGTCGCGATGCGCCTGCGAGTCGGCCAGCGCATCCATGCGCCCGGCCAAACTGTCCATGCGCTCGACCAGCCGCAGCTCCGCCGGCGCCAGCCGGCCAACCAGGTCGGTGACGCCGGCCACCTGCGCGGTCAAGCCGGCCACCGAGGCCTCGATGCGCGTCAGCCGTTCCTCATGCTGGCCGGAGACCGCCTCCAGCCGCGCCAGAGCATCCAAAATGAACTGGATCGTGCGCTCCACGTCCATGCCGCCATCATACCCATCCTCGCCCCGCCCGCGGCCGTCCGCCTGTTTATAGCCCCAAAATGGGAAAAATCCCGGACCGGATGGCGAGGAAGTCCCGCGCTTCGGATCACCCGCGCAATCCGACTATTCCGCGCGCAGCGCCTCGGCCGGATCCACCCGCGCCGCTCGGCGCGCCGGAGCGAAACTAGCCGCCGCCGCCGTCGCGCCCAGCGTGATGACGATGGCAGCGTAGGTAACTGGGTCCATGGGCCGCACGCCAAACAGCAGCGACGTCAGCAGCCGCGACGCGCCCCACGCCAGCACCAGACCCAATCCCAGTCCCGCCGCCGCCAGCCCCAGCCCTTGCCGCAACACCATCCTCACCACCGCGCCCGGCTCCTGCCCCAACGCCAGGCGAATGCCCAGTTCCCGCCGCCGCTGGCTCACCGCATAGGCCAGCACCCCGTAGAGCCCCACCGCGCCCAGCAGCAGCGCCATCGCGCCAGCAATGGCCAGCATCACCAGCGTGAACGAAGTTCGCGCCAGCGCGCGGCGGTAATAATGTCCCATGGTCCGAGGCTCGATCAGCGGCAAATTCGGATCCGTCTGCCGCACGGCGCGCTGCGCCTCCGCTAGCAGCGCGCTGGAACCCGCCTGCGGCGTGCGCAGCACCACGGTTACGTCCCGTTGCGCGACGACCTTGAAATCGAAGAATTGCCCCAGTTGCAGCGGCCAATACACGTAGCTCGCCGCGGCATGGTCCAGTCCCTCCGCGTCCACGTTTCCCACCACGCCGACAATCTTCCGCCAAGCGTCGGTGCTGGGGCCGCGGATGCGGTGGCCGAGCGCGGCGGCGGGGCTGCCCCAATACTGCCGCGCGAAATTGGCGGAGATGATCACCACGTTGCGCCGGCGAAAATTATCCGTCCAGGTGAAATCCCGCCCGGCCAGCAACGGAATGCCCATGGTGTGGAAATAGCCCGGGGACACGAAAGTGAAATCCCGCGTCGGCGGCACCGTGTCGGCGGCGTAATGATGGTCGGCCGCCACGACCGGATTGACCGCGTGCACCCCCGTCAGCGGCAGGGTGGTGGCCATCGCCGCCGCCGAGACGCCGGGCAGCGCCGCCAGCCGTCGCAGCAGCGCCGCCTGCGCCTGCGTCACCGCCGCCTTCGATGGAACGGCGGTGGACGGAATGTACAAGCCGAAGCTCTCCAGCGTGGCGGGATCGCGGAACCCCGGGCTGACCTGCCGCAGCGCGGCGAAGCTGCGGATCATCAGCCCGGCGCAAATCAGCAGCACGAACGCCAGCGCCACCTGCGCCGTGACCAGTGCGTTGCGCGCGCGATGCCGCCGCCGGCTGCCGCTCAGGCTGCGGCCGCCTTCCCGCAGCACCCCTGTCACCCGGGAATAACGCAGCGCCGGCAGCATCCCCGCCGCCGCGCCGGCCAGCAGCGCGGCGCCGCAGCAAAACAGCAGCACCAACGGATGCAGCCCGATATTGTGCAGGCGCGGCAGCCCGCTGGGCGCCAGCCACAGCAAGAGCCGCAGACCGGCAAACGCTAGGCCCAAGCCCAGCACGCCGCCGCCGACGCCCAGCACCACGCTTTCCAGCAACAGCTCGCCCGCCAGCCGCCGCCGCCCTCCGCCCAACGCCGCCCGGATCGCCATTTCCTGCTGCCGACCCTCGGCCCGGACCAGCATCAGGTTGGCCACGTTGGCGCAGGCGATCAACAACACCAGCCCCATGCCGCCAAAAAGGATCCACAGCACTGGCCCGACGTCGCCTACCACCGCCCGCCGCAGCGGCTGGACCAAGGGCCCGATGTGGGCATTGATGAACAGACGCTTGCTGTATCCCGGCGGCGCGGGAAATTGGCGCAGCACGATCCGCTCCATCCGCGCCTGGTCCGCCCGCGCCATCGCCAGCGTCACGCCCGGCTTTAGCCGCGCCAGCGCCGGGTAGCTGAACGCGCCCAGGAAAACGTGGCTGCGCGGCATGCGCAGGGGCAGATACAAGCCCCGCCGCCCGTAGGCCAAAATGCGAAACCCCGGCGGCAGCACGCCGATGATCTGCCGCGGCTTGCCGTTGACGATGAGCGTTTGCCCCAGCGCCGCGCGCCGCCCGCCAAACCAGCGCCGCCAATACCCGTTGCTCAGCACCACCGTCGCGGTGGCGCTGCGGAGGTCGTCCCGCGGCGCGAACAAACGACCGATCTGCGGCTCCGCCTCCAAGGCCCGTAGCGCCCCCGCCGTCACGTCCATCGCCGCCACCTGCCGCGGCGGGCCCTTGCCGGTGACCGCCACGGAATCGCTGAGGTACAGCCCGAAGCTTTGCAAGCTGCGGTTGTCGCGCCGGTATACCAGGTATTCCGCCGGACCGAGCGGCCACGACCGATTCGCGACTCCCGTCACCCGCAACTGCACCAGCCGGTTGGCGTGGGGATAGGGCAGCGGCGCCAGCAGCACGCCTTGCACCACGCTGAATACCGCCGTCGTGGCGCCGATGCCGATGGCCAGCGTCAGCAGCGTAACGATGGCAAAGCCCGGCGTCCGGCGCAGGCGGAGCGCAATTTGGCGAAGTTGCGCGGGCAATCCCATGGTGGAGGCGGAAACCGCCGGCGGCTGGCCGTGGGTTCCCAACAACTATATACGCGGCCGGCGCACGGAAATGGCGGCCCACAGCCCCAGGGGTCCCCCCTCCCGCGGCGCCGGAAAGCCAGCCTGCCGAACGGCAGGTTGGGACCATGCACTCCCGTTCCCTGCCTGGGGATCGCGCTTGATGGAAATCCATCGGCGCGAGTTGCTTTCACCGGTTGCGGCTCCAATACTATTTGCAGGGGGTTGTCCATGGAAACGCGGTTCACCTGGCAGGCGCCCAAGAGTTTGGACCTGGAAGCTCAACTCCAGCGGCTGACGGGAAAAATTGAACGTTTGCTGGTGATGTTTTCGCCCCAACTGGTTCACCTCCACGGTCGCATCAGCCATCACAACGCGCGCGAGGGGAATACCTGCACCCTCAATCTCCGTCTTCCCACCGGCCAGCTCACGGCGGAAGGATCCGCCGCTACCAGCCAAGCCGCGCTGCACGCCGCGGGCGAGGATCTGATCGCCCAGCTCAAGCGCCACAAGCAGCGCCTGCGCGGCGAACGCGGCCGCCCGGGCCATGCCACCGTCCGCACCTTGCCCGCCGGCGACAGCCTGCCCCCGGCGCCGCCGGACCGCACGGCCGAACGCGAGGATCTGTCGCGTTATATCGCCGCCAACGTGGATGCGCTGCGCCGCTTCGTGCAGCGCCAATTGCAACTCCGGGTGCAATGGGGGCAGATCCGTCCGCGCCAGCTGGACCCGCGCGAAGTGCTGGACGAGATGATCGTCGAGGCGCTGGAAGCGACCGACGGCAATCATCCCGATCCGCCGCGTTGGTTTTACCTGCTGGCGGTCTCCGCCATTCGCCGCCTGGCGCCGCTGGCCAACCAGGAATACGGCGGCGCCGAGGCGGAGTCGTTGCAGCGCGACCTGACCGCCGAAGAGCGCCGCCGCGAAGAGGAGAATTACGAGCCACTGGAGCCGGGCGAGGATGCCGAAACTGAACTCGGAAATCTGACCCCGGATCCCGCCATGGCGACGCCCGAGGACATCGCCTATTCCAGCGAAATGGTCACTCTATTGGCAGCGGCGCTGCAACGCCTGCCCGCCCGCCAGCGGGAGGAATTGGTACTTTTTGCCATGGAGGGCTTCTCGATTGACGAGTTGGCGATGTTGGCGGGCCGACCGGTGGAAACCGTGCGCGCCGAACTTCGCGCCGCCAACCACACCCTGGCGCAGGTAGGCGACATTCCCGGCGAGCTCCGCCGCAGGCTGGTCGAGCAAGCGGCTCAGCGGCTGCAACCTTAGGGTTTTGCGGGAGTTAGCGGTGCGATTTTGGGAAACCACCGCGCCCGTTGGAACTGCCGTCAAACGGCGGCATTTGGGCGAAAGTGTACACTTTCGCCTGTCCGTTAACCAACATTGACCCACCTCACTCCGGCGGCTAGCATGGTGGAACGTAAGTTGCTGGGTCGAATCCCTTTCGGTGGTCTCTCCCTCCGTGCCTGCGCACCCCCACACTTCCCGCCTCCGGCCCGGCCTGGCTCTGGCGCTGCTGGCGCCTTCGCTGCTGCTGGCCGCGGGGTGTGGACTGGCTGGTTCCCGGCCGCCGCGTCTGGCGCCACCCACGCCCGCGCCCCTGACCCCGGTGGCGGAGTTGGCTGCGCGCCCCGCCCAACTGGTTGCGGCGCCGCCGCCGCCCCAGCGGACCGTGGAGGTGCTGCGCCCGGTGCGAGTACCGGTGGGCGACCCGGTCGCCGCCTTGGCCGCGCGCAGTGAGAACGACTACCGCCAGGGCTTGGCCCTGGTTCGCACCGGTGACCTGGACGCCGCCCGCGCACGGTTCAACCTCGCCCTGGATCGCCTCCTCGCCAGCCCCTATGCGTTGCGCCAACAACCCGTGCTGGAAACCGAGTACCGCAGCTTGGTGCACCGCATTCACCGCCTGGAGATGTCCGCGCTGCGGGCTGGTGACGGCTTTACCGAGGACACCCAGCCGGCGCCCATCGAATCCCTGGCGCGGCTGACGTTTCCCGTCGACGCCGCCACCCGCGCCGCGGTCGAGCGCAGCATCCGCAATCGCAGCGGCGATCTGCCCTTGGCGCTGACCACCCCGGTCATCCAATACATCCATTACTTCAGCACCCCCGCTGGGCGGGAGTATTTGCAGAACACCTACCGCCGCGCCGGCCGCTATCGCGCCATGATCGAGCGCACCCTGCGCCGCGTCGGCGTGCCGCAAGACCTAATTTACCTGGCCCAGGCGGAAAGCGGCTTCAACCCCTATTCGGTCTCCGACACCGGCGCCCGCGGCATTTGGCAGTTCATGCCCAGCCGCGCCCGGGTCTACGGCCTCAAGCGGACGTGGTGGGTGGATCAGCGTCAGGACCCCGCCAAGAGCACCTTGGCAGCGGCGCGGTTTTTGCGCCATCTGTATCACAAGTTCGGCGACTGGTACTTGGCCATGGCCGCCTACGACGCCGGCCCCGCGACCATCCAGCGGGCCGTGGCGGATACGGGATCGGCCAACTTTTGGGTGCTCTACCGCCGCGGCGTTCTACCCCGGGAGACGCGCAATTACGTCCCCATCATCCTCGCCATGGCCCTGATCGCCAAAAATCCCGCCCAGTACGGGCTGCAAACGCTGACGCCCGACCCGCCCCTGGTGGATGACCGGGTGACCTTGCATGCCCCGGTGGATCTGCGCTTGGCGGCCGAGTGCGCCGGCACCACGCTGCGCGCCATGCGCGACCTCAATCCCAGTCTGCTGCGCCTGACAACGCCCAATCAGCCCAATTTCGTGCTGCATCTGCCCGAGCATTCGCTGGCCCGCTTTGAACGCGCCCTGGACCGCATTCCCCCCTCCAAGCGCGTGCTCTGGCGTTACCATCGCGTGCGTCCCGGCGAAACCATCTATGCCCTGGCGCGGCGTTATCGCACCCCGGTGCGAGCCATCGAAGCGGTGAACAACCTCCGCCCCCATGAGCTGCTCGCCGCCGGTCGGGAGTTGGTGATCCCAATGCGGCACATCCAGCCCGGGCGGGTGATTCTGTCCAAAACCGCCATGCGGTACCGCATCCGCTGGGGAGATAGCTTGTATTCCCTGGCGCGTCAGTTTGGCGTGACCGAGCACGACCTGCGCGTTTGGAATCATATGCATGGCTCCCGCCTTCAGGCCGGCCACTGGTTGTGGGTACACCTGCCGGTAAGCTGAACTGCGAGAATACGCGCTGCGCCCCCTTGACAGACGCCGCGGGACTACGATAAATCCTCGTGTGCAGGGCTTCAGCGGCTCTTTGTCCCCTGTGTGGCCGCCCGGCGCGGCCAAACGCCTCAGGGGACCGGAAACGAGGACACATGCCAATCAATGAAGATGCTCCGCGCATCTACTGTGCGCCCGATGAGGACGACGACGGGGTGGGGTTCAGCTTTACCGATCAAGATTTGGACGACCCGGAATTGGATGAGGCGGACGACGACCTCCCGGGCGCCGATCTGGTGGAGGAAGAAGAAGAAATTATCCTGACCGTTCCGGAAGAACCTCCTGCGGTGGCGCCTGCCGCCGTGACTGCGAAACCGGCGGCCAAGCCCAAGAAGCCCGCCGCCAAGCCGCGGGCGCGGGCCGCGGTGCGCGCCCGTGGCGCTGCCGCTCGCCGTCGCCCGGCGGCGCGTAAGACGAAAGCCAAGGCCAAAGCCAAAACCAAGGCCCGGCCCAAGGCAAAAACCAAATCCAAGGCCAAGACCAAGGCCAGGTCCAAATCCACCGGCCGTTCCCGCGCTTCGGCGGCAAGCCGTTCCGCCGCCAGCCGCCGGCGTGCGGCCGGACGCGGCAAAGCCAAGACCAAGGCCAAAGCCAAAACCAAGGCCCGGCCCAAGGCAAAGGCCAGCGCGCGCAAGAAAAAGAAGTAGCCATTCCGCCGCGGAATGCCGGCGGCGCGGCGAATCTTCGCCCCGCCGGCGCCCCAGCGGGAATGCTGGTGGTGTCGGCTGCGCGTGGCGCGGGAAAGCGCCGCAGAGCGCACCGCCCAGCCCGGCGCGATGGCGGGGCCCAGCCCCGCCCGTCGGGAACGCTGGACGCCCCGCCCACGGCGGGCCTGGGGCCCGCATTGATCAATAGACGGGCTCTTCGCCTGGGCTGCGGCCCCGGCTACAGTTCTGGCTGCGGCTTGGATGGTTCGTTGGCGAATCCCGCGGTTTCTACCGCCGCCGCCAGGCCTTCGTGCAACGGATGGTGCGGTTGGTCCGGTTACGCCCCGAGCTGGACGGCGGCCACGCAGCGGCGATACAGTTGCAAGAGCTTCTCCGCGTGCTGCTCTTCTCCCCCGCCCGCTTTGCCGTAATTGGTAGTTTCGGCGATGTAGCGCATCAAATCGAGGGCGATATCTTCCGGGCGGCGCATGCCGCCTCCCAAGTGGATCTTATCTTCCATTCCGGCTGCCTCCCGCGAAACCGTCCAGCGCGTCCTACCGTTACCACTTGCGGTAGCCTTACCAGCGTGCCCGTTCCCGCGGGCGGATGCAAGCCCCAGCTCCCGTGGATATCTCATCCCTGACCCATCGGCTCGCCGTCGGCGACGGCATTTGGACCCCCGAACGCATGCGGCGCGTCGCCGACCTCGGCTTCAGCCACGTGATTGACGTCCAGGCGGAGTTCAATGACGAGGAGATCGCCGCGCCCTTCGGTGTGCAGGTGCTTTGGAATCCCATCGAGGATGACTTCCAGCCCAAGCCGGAGGATTTCTTCGCACGCTCCGTCGCTTTCGCCTTGGCGGCGTTTGACGATCCCGAGTCGCGAGTCTACGTCCATTGCGCCGCTGGACTGCATCGCGCGCCGCTGACCTGTGCGGCCATCCTCTGCGCCCTGGGCTATGAGTTCGATGCCGCGTTGGAGCTGATCCGGGCGCGGCGCCCGGCGGTGGACTTTCCCCCGGTGTATTTGGCCAGCTTGGCGCGGTATGTCCGCCAGCGGTTGGGCATGGCCGCGCCGCTGCCGGAAGCGGTGCCGGAGGAAAACGGCGGCGAGGATGCCTTGCCCGGCGCCCGGGACGAGCCCGCGCGCTAACCCGCGGCCCGGCTCGCCGCTCGCGGGGGCCGCGCCCCGCGCCCATCAATCGGCACCCCCATAGCCGCGGCCGCGCCGCGGAGCGAGTGTAGAATCCCGCCATGCTGCTGTCCGCGATGGAGCACGTGCGGCCCATGAAGGGCGGTGCCCAGTCGCAGTTGTTGCGCGCTTCGGACAACCGCTATTACGTCGTCAAGTTCCAAAACAATCCGCAACACACGCGGGTGCTGGCCAACGAGATGCTGGCGGCGCGGCTAGCCCGCGCCCTGGGCCTGCCCGTGCCGGAGCCGGCGATCGTGGATGTGCCCATGTCGCTGGTCGGCGCATCTCCGGAAATGGTCATCCGCCTCGCCAGCCACAGCCTGCACTGCGCCCCGGGGCTCCAGTTTGGCTCCCGCCTGCCCGCCGCCGGCGCCCAGCAGCCCATCTTCGATTACCTGCCGGAAGCGGCGCTGGTGGAGGTGGAAAACCTCGCCGATTTTCGCGGCATGCTGCTGTTCGACAAGTGGACCTGCAACTGCAACGGCCGGCAGGTCATTTTCTGCCGCGCCGCCCGCGCCGCGCCGATGCGCGTGTACATGATTGACCAGGGATTTTGCTTCAATGCCGGGGAATGGAATTTCCCCGACAGCCCGCTGCGCGGCGTGTACAGCCGCAACATCGTTTATCACGGCGTCACCGGCTGGGCGTCGTTCGAGCCCTGGCTGTCGCGCTTGGAACAGCTGGACCCGGCGGTGATCTACCATGCCGCCGAGGAGATCCCGCCTGCCTGGTACGGCCGCACCGACGACCTGGAGCGGTTGCTGGATCAGTTGGCCGCCCGCCGCGGCAAAATCCGCGATTTGGTCCTGGCGGTCAAGAACTCGCCCCGCCGGCCATTTGACGATTGGGTTTAGCCGAGCCGGCGCGGCGCTCCAGCCCGCGCTCGGCTCCGGGGGCCGCGCGCTAGCCGTACGCGGCGATGCCGGTGATGCTTTCGCCGATGGCCAGCGTATGAATGTCGTGCGTGCCTTCGTAGGTATTCACCGACTCCAAATTGGCCATGTGGCGGAAGACGGGATATTCGTCGGCGATGCCGTTGGCGCCCAGCAGGTCGCGGGCGCGGCGGGCGACATCCAGGGCTATGGCGCAGTTGTTGCGCTTCAGCATCGAGATCTGCGGATGGGTCGCGCGGCCTTGGTCTTTCAGCCGGCCCACCTGCAACGCCAGGAGCTGCGCCTTGGATATCTCCGTGATCATCTCCACCAGCCGCTCTTGGACGATTTGGTGGCCGGCCAGCGGCTTGTCGCCGAACTGTTTGCGGAATAGCGTATATTGCAGCGCGGTGTCGTAGCACTGCATGGCGCTGCCGATCACGCCCCAGCCGATGCCGTAGCGGGCTTGATTGAGGCACATCAAGGCGTATTTCAATCCCGTCGCCCCCGGCAGCCGGTTCTCCAGCGGGATGCGCACGTCATGCAGGGAAAGGCTGGAGGTCACGGAGGCGCGCAAGGACATTTTGCCGTGCACGTCCTCGGTGCGGAAACCGGGGAGGTTGGTCTCCACCAAAAAGCCCGCGACCACGCCGTCGTCGTCCTTGGCCCAGACCACCGCCACGTCGGAGATGGAGCCGGAGGTGATCCACATCTTCTCGCCGTTCAGCACGTACTCCTTGCCGCTGCGGCGGGCGCGGCTGCGCATGCCCCCGGGATTGGAGCCGAAGTCCGGCTCGGTGAGGCCAAAGCAGCCCAGCTTTTCGCCGCTTTGCAGCTTGGGCAGCCAATGCGTCTTCTGCTCCTCGCTGCCGAAGGCGTGGATTGGATACATGACCAGGGCGCTTTGCACGCTGACAAAGCTGCGCAGGCCGCTGTCGGCCCGCTCCAGCTCCTGCATCACCAGGCCGTATTCGACGTTGCTCAAGCCGGCGCAGCCGTAGCCTTGCAAGCTGGCGCCGAAAAAGCCCAAGCGGCCCATTTCCGGGACCAGCTCCTGGGGAAAGCGCCCGTCGCGGGCGCAGGCCTCGATGATGGGAATCACCCGGTCTTCGGCCCACTGCCGCGCATTGTCGCGGGCCAGCCGCTCCTCCTCGCTGAGCAGGGAAGCGAAATTGATGAAATCCACGTCGCGAAATTTCAGCATGGCGAAACCTGGAATGTAGCCGCGCCTCGGCGCCGTCAGTTGGGCAAGTGTCCGCCCGGCCCCTGCCGGTCGCGTTTGCGCATGTAAACCTCGAAGCGGCGCTGCAAACGGCGGCGGCGCCAGTGGTCATAGCCGCTCTGCATGCCGCCGAAGGGATTGCCGCCCTTGAGGAAAATGTAGGCGAACAGCATGCCGCCGAGATAGCCGAGATCGTTGATGCCGCCAAACGCGCCGAACAGCAGCAGCAGGACGCCCCAGCCCAGCACCAGCCACTTGGCCTTGATGCTGACCGGGGGCAGGAGAAGAAAGATCTTCTGCTCCGGGAACATCATGCCGAACGCCAGCAAAATGCCGAAGGCGGCGCCGTCGGCGCCGAAGGTGGGCACGTTCGGGCTGCCCAGCGCCAAATGCAGCAGCACGTCAATCAGTCCCGCGCCGACGCCGCAAAAGAAATAAAAGTAATAGAACCGCCGCGTGCCCAGCGCCTGTTCCACCGACACGCCGAACATCCACACCGCGAACATGTTGAACAGCAGTTGCAGGAAGGTGGCGTGAATGAACAGGTAGGTGAACGGCTGCCAAATCGCCCCGTGGATCAGCGCCTCGGGATAGAGGAAAAACCAGCGCCAGGGAATCGCCGACAGCAGCGGGACGCCGTGCTCGCCCAGGAACCTGGCCAGCCAGACGGCGGCGCAGGTGATGACGATGACCTTCACGCCGCGGGTAAACCCCGGGACGCTGAAGGTGTACATGGGGGGGCTGGTGGTGCGGTACGACATGGGCGAACAGCGGCGGCGCGCGGTCATCCGACCGGCCGCACCCTCCAGTATACGGGCGCGTGTTATGGCGCCGGCGCGACCGTTCCTCGCCGCCGCGCGGCCTGGCTCTCGCGGGATCGGGTTGTCCCGGCTAGGCTTCGGCGCGCCCCGCGCCGCGGGCGGGCGGCGCCAATGAGCCGCCGAACCGGCCCCATGCGGCGCGCAGCCGGGCGGGAGTTAGCGCCGGCAGCAGCGGCAATACGGCGAGGATCTTCACCTGGCCATAATGCTGAATCGCGGCGACGTTGGCGGCCAGGTCGGCACCGTTGGCCGGTCCATTGACCACGACGCCGGCGACCGCCAAACGTCGCGCCCGCAAAGCCTCCAGGCTAAGCAGCGTGTGATTGATGGTGCCCAGGCTGGCGCGGGCCACCACGATCACCGGCAGGCGCAGTTGCACCATCAAGTCCACCATCAGCTTGCGGCCATTCAGCGGCACCAAGACGCCGCCCGCGCCCTCCACCACCAGCGGCCGGCGGATAGCCGGAAGATTTAGGCGGGCCAGGCGGATGCGGACGCCTTCGCGCGCGGCGGAAAGGTGCGGCGATGCGGGCAGGGCCAGGCGATAGGCTTCCGGATGCAGGCGCTCGGCCGGCAAGCCCGTCCAGCGGGCGACGCACTCGCTGTCGGTGCTCAAGCCGGCTGGGCCGTCCACGCCGGATTGCACCGGCTTCCAGTACTCCGCTTCCAGGCCCAGCGTCAGGATCGCCGCCACCACCGTCTTACCCACGCCGGTGTCCGTGCCGGTGACGAAGTAGCCGTTCGGTCGCGCCGCGGAACGTGGGGGGCCAGGCGAGCTCATGCCGCCTCCGCCGCCACCGCGGCGTGCAGCGCCTGCGCCAGCGCCTCCAGATCTTCGTCGCGGTGATCGGCGTGCACCGTCAAGCGCAGCCGCGCCGTGTGCTCCGGAACGGTGGGGGGACGGATGGCGCGGACGTCGAATCCGGCTGCCGCCAGCCGTTCCGCGACGGCCACGGCGCGGCGGTCGGCGCCGAGCAGAACGGGAATGATGGGGCTGTCGGCGCTATTCGCCGCGCTGGGCGGCATCAGCCCTAGCGCCGCCAGCCGCTCCCGCAGTTGACGCGCCGCGGCGCGCACCCGTTCCCGGCGCCAGGGCTCGGCCGCGGCGGCGTCCAGCGCCGCCGCCAACTGCACCGCCAGCAGCGGCGGCGGGGCGGTGGTGAAGAGGAACGGGCGGGCGCGGTTCACCAGCCACTCCTTCAGCCACGCCGGGCCGGCGACGAAGGCGCCCGCCGCGCCCCAAGCCTTGCCGCAGGTGTGCACCGCGGCCACGACCGCCGCCGGCCAGCCCGCCGCCGCCACCCAGCCCGCGCCATTCGGCCCAAAGACGCCGGTGGCATGCGCCTCATCCACCACCAGCGCCACGCCGTGCTCGGCGCACAGCGCCGCCAGCGCCGCGATCGGCGCTCGGTCGCCTTCCATGCTATACACCGATTCCACCACCGCCAGCCGCCGCTGGCCGGGTTTGGCGGCATGGCGGCGAAAGGCGGCGGCATAGGCCTCCAAATCCAGATGCGGCAGCCGCACGCGCTCCGCGCCGCTGAGGCGCATGCCGTCAATCAAGCTGGCGTGGTTGAGGCGGTCGGAAAAGATGAGGTCGCCGCGGCGCGCCAGCACCGTCAGCCAGCTCAGGTTGGCGGCGTAGCCGGAGGGAAAATAGAGCGCCGCTTCCGCGCCGCAGAAGCGGGCGAAACGGGCTTCCAGCGCCGCCCAGCGCGGGTCCTCGCCGCGGATCAGGCGCGAACTGCCGCCGCCCAGCGCCAAGTCCTCCGCCGCATTGCCGTCGCTGGGCGCCAGCGCCGCGGCCATGGCGGCGCGAATGGCCGGGTGGCGCGCCAGGCCGAGATAGTCATTGGAGCAGAAGTCCCGGCCCGCCGGTGGACGCAGCGCGCGGCGCCGCCCGGCGGCGGCGAGCGCGGCCAGTTCCGCCTGCGCCGCCGCCGCCAAGTCCATCACCGGATTCGCCGCCGCCGCGCCGGCCGGGCCTTCGCTGGAGTCCATGGCCTCCATTCTACGGAGGCACGGAGGCGCAGGCGCCCTGGTCGGCGCCGCGCAGGCGGCCCCGCCGCCCAATCCTGAGCGCCCCGTGTTGCGGGGCCGCGGCTGGGGACCGGCAACGGAGGGCCCGCTGATGCGCGCCGCGGGCGGCTAGACTGGAGGGGTGGACGGACCGCTGATTCTGGGCATTGAAACCTCCTGCGACGAAACCGCCGCCGCGGTGGTGGCGGGCGGGGCGCGGCGGCTTTCCAACGTGGTGCTGTCGCAGGTGCCGGTGCATCGCTTGTACGGCGGCATTGTGCCGGAGCTGGCCAGCCGCGAGCATCTCCGCGGCATCGTGCCCATCGTGCGGCAGGCGCTGGAGAAGGCGGAGGTGGAACTGGCCGCCGTGGACGCCATCGCCGTCACCCGCGGCCCCGGTTTGGCGGGCGCGCTGCTGGTGGGCATCACCTACGCCAAGGCGCTGGCGCTGGCGGCGGGCAAACCGCTGATCGGGGTGCATCATCTCGCCGGGCACATCCACGCCGTGCTGTTGGACCGGCGGGAACAGGGCTTGCCCGAACCCGAGTGGCCCGCCGTGGCACTGGTGGTCAGCGGCGGCCATACGGCATTGTTTCGCGTGGCGCGGCAAGCGAACGGCAGCTTCGAATATAAGTTGTTGGGACAAACCCGCGACGACGCCGCCGGCGAGGCCGGCGACAAAGTGGCCAAGCTGCTGGGCTTGGGCTATCCCGGCGGGCCCATCATTGACCGGCTGGCGGAGCACGGCGAGGAGCGCGCCATCGCCTTCACCCGGCCGAAGCTGAAGGGCGCGGACCGCGATTTGGATTTTTCCTTCAGCGGTCTGAAGACCGCCGTGCTGCGCTACACGCAGACCCATCCCTTGGCCGCCGGCATCGCCGCCCGGCAGGCGCTGACGGCGGGCGGCGCCAAGCCGCCGCTGGAGGCGTTGCGCGCCGCCTGCGACGCGGAGACGCTGAATTTGATCGCCAGCTTCCAATACGCCGTCGCCCGCGAGCTGAGCGAGAAAACCGTGGCGGCGGCGGAGCGCATCGGCGCCGCCGGCATTTTGCTGACCGGCGGGGTGGCCGCCAACCGGCGCTTGCGGCGGGAACTGGCCGCCACCGCGGCCGAGCGCGGCTGGGAGGTGATGGCGCCGCCAATCGCCCTCTGCACCGACAACGCCGCCATGATTGCCGCCGCCGCCGCGCCGCAGTTCGCCATGGCGGATTTCGCCACTTGGGATCTGCCCGCTAGTCCGCAGTTGCCTCTGGCCGCCCGTTGACGGCTTCCGCTGAATCGTGAATTAATTGTGTGTGCGGCACGGCTGCTGCCGCTTGCCGCGCAGTTCCCTTCCGGTTCCCGAGCGTGAGATCTCCCATGGCCATCGGCCTCAAACTGAAGAATCTTCTCTTCGTCATCTACACCGCCGACCCGGAACGCATCCGTCCCTTGTTGCCCGCGGGCCTGGAGCCCGATCTGCGCGACACCCCCGAGGGACCGCGGGCGTTTCTGGCCACGGTGGCTCTGGAATCCGGCGCGGCGTTTCCCTATGTGCTGAGCGGCTTCCGGCAGGTGAACTACCGCATCTACGTCCGCCATGAGGGCCAGCCCGGGGTGATGTTCGTGCGCTCCTGGGTTTCCTCCCGCGCCGCCGCGGCCGCGCTCAATTTGGCGATACCCACCGAATACGCGACGGTGGAACTCAGCATCGAGGACGGCGCGGGCGCCTACAGCCGCTACGCGGTGAAGGGCCGGTCGGGCGATCACGAGCTGGAGCTGGAGGCAGCGGCGGACGGCGCGGCGCTGCCGCCGGGATTCTTCGCCTCGCATGACGAAGCCGTCACGTTTTTGACCCATCGGCTCAATGGCTTTGCGCTGGGGCATCGCGGCGGGCTATCCGTGGTGCGAGTCGAGCATGAGCACATGTACCCCGTGGCGGCGCGGGTGCGGGCGGAACGGGTGGATGAATGGACCGCCTGCGGCGCGCTGACGCCGGAGCAAGTCCGAAAGCCGCTGCTGGGATTGATCCAGCCCGAGGTGGAGTTCGATATGAACCTGCCCGAGCGGCTCTAAACTGGGCGGATCGGACCGGCGCACGGCGCGGGCTGCGGGAGGTTGCGGACCGGCTGAGAAGGCAGTGGACCGGGGGAGGTTGTGGGCCGGGGAAGCTTGCGGAGTGGCGCCGCCGAGTCCGCGGCGATGGCGGCGGCCGGTGCCCGCCGGCGACCGCAGGCTAGCCTGGGAACGTAGCCCACGCCAGCGGGGCGGGGTCCGCCGGTTCCGGCATTCGGGCGGCGACGGGCACGGCAGTTGGCGATGATCGGCGAAGGCAGCGGCATGGCGGCGCAAACGGTGCGATGGAACGGTGGCGCCGCGCACTTCCTACATCTGCCCACCGGTAATGGCGCCGCTTCCGCGGTGGTCTTTTTGCCCGGCTTGCTGGCGACCAGTTTTTGCTGGCGCCACAGCTTGCCCCCGCTTTCCGCCGTGGGCGCCTGCTACGCGCCGGATTTCCCGGGGCTGGGCGGATCGGAGGCGGTGGCGCGGCTGGGCGGCATCGCCGGCTTGGCCCGCTGGGCGCGGGGATTCGCCGCCGCCTTGAGGCTGGGCCCGGTCATCGTCGTTGCATCCTCCTGGGGCGGGGCGGTGGCGCTGCGGTGGGCATTGGACGCACCGCAAGAAGTGCGCGCTTTGGTGCTCGCCGCGCCAGCCAATCCATTTTTCCATCCCGTGTGGCGGCAGCGGGTGCTGCTGCGCTCGGCGCGGCTGGCGGGTCCCGCCTTGCGCCACATGCCCGATCGCTGGCACGCCCAGGGACTGGGAGCGATGTTCGCCGATCCCCGCCGCTTGACGCCGGAAACCGCCGCCGGCTACCGCCGCCCGCTGCGCCGCTCCGGACTGGGGCGCATTTTGGCGGGCTATGTCGCCGGCTGGCGGGCGGAAATGGCCGCAATGGCGGCGCGCCTGGCCGAGTTGCGCGCCCCGACGCTGCTGATTTGGGGCGCGCAGGACCGCATCGTGCCCATCGCCTCCGCGCAACCGTTGCAAGCCGCGCTGGCCCATGCCGAGCTGCGGGTTCTGGCCGACGCCGGACATGCCCCGTTCGAGGAGCAGCCGGAGGCGTTCAACGCGGCGGTGATCCGGTTCTTGCGCTCCCGCGCCTGATTCTCCCGCGTCTGCTTCTCCCGCGCCTGCTTCTCCCGCGCCTCGATGCCGCGGCGTATAATGCCGACATTCGGCCATGTTGGGATTTGGAAAGAAAACAGCCCTGGTGGCGGGCCTCGGGCGCTTGGAGTCCGAGGTGATGACCGCCTTGTGGGCGCAGCCGGAAGAAGCCAGCGTACGCGAGCTGCTGCCGCGGCTGGGACGGTCCTTGGCCTACACCACGGTGATGACCACGCTGGACCGGCTGTATAAGAAGGGCCTGCTAACTCGCCGCAAAGCGGAGCGGGCGTTCGTCTATCAGCCGAGTTGCAGCCGCGAGGAGTGGCAATCGCAGCGCGCCGGCGAAGCCGTGCGGGAATTTTTGACGACGCCGGGCGCGACGCACGGCGCGGTGCTGGCTACCTTGGTGGAAGCCGTCGGCCCGGGGCAAGAGCCATTGCTGGCGGCGCTCGAGGCCAAGATCCGCGCTCACCGCAGCGCCCTGCGGGCGGCGGAGGCTGGGCGGACGGAAAAGCGCGAGCGAGCGGCGCCGGCGGAGAAGTCGCAATGATTTTGTCGTACCCAGTGCGGGTCCTGTGCCTGGCTTTGGCGGCGGGCTTTCTGCTCCATGCCGTTCTGATGCTGCTGCTGCGGGTGGCCGCGCCATGGCTGCGCCCCCATGCCGAGCGCATGGCGCCCGCCGGAGCGGCACGTTGGGTCTTCGCCTGGCGGCTGGCGCCACTGGCGATGACGGCGCTGGTGGTGGGAGGCATTGGGCTGCCGGTCTATTTGCGCTTTGAGCCGTTTGGCCTGGCGGAGCGGGTGAACCCGGGCTTTTTGGCCGCCGGCGCCTTGGGCGCATTCCTCTGCGCCGTGGCGCTGGCGCGGTGGGGCCGGGCGGCGTGGGCGCTGCGGCGCTTGGCGGGTGAATGCCGCCGCGGCGGCAGCCCGCTGGTAGCGGGCGCGGACAATGGGCTTGGCGCCGAGGCCTCGGCTGGAG
>OFHJ01000057.1_pt1 | contig 44720 bp, 37 predicted proteins | sample 1522001 | NCBI WGS metagenome assembly OFHJ01 (sample SAMEA2464838, study PRJEB22497) | soil metagenome | biome: Grassland; feature: Farmland; material: Clay | place: Australia | collected 2013-02-01 | depth 1.2 m | reverse complement strand
GAGGCCCCGGATCGCCCGCACGCGGTGGGAAAGGGACATTGCCAGCTTCGCGCCCGCTCCCCCGAAGGCGGCGGGCTGGCTCAGTGTCGCCGCCTCGCGGGCGAGGCGATCGCCCGCGCGGACGAGTGTGTCGAGCGCGGCCTCGGCGTCGACCCGTGTCTCGCGGGCCAGCTGGGCGACGTCGGTGCCGAGGCGCGCGCCGAGGCGGTTCGACTGCGCGACGAGCGGGCTCGCCTCCGCGGCGTAGGACCGGTCGACCGAGCGCCAGTAGGGCGTGGACTGCGACCCGGCGCGGAGCACGCCCCCGATGAGCGCGGCGAGGAGGACGAGCGCCGCAAGCGCCGCCACGGCGGTCGGTCCGCGGGGCCGCAGCCGGCGACGCCGCCGGTGCCGACGATCGGCGAGGACCATCGGCGCGTGACGCCACCCCTGCCGGCACGGGGCGCGGCTGCGACCACTGGGCCCCGGGACGCCCCGGACCCGACCGGCGGTGCCGCCTCGCACCGGGGCCGCCGCCCCGACCGGCTCAGGCGTCCGACGTCTCGGACTCGAGCGCGCGCCCGGCGCCCTCGGCGCCCGGCGCGGGAAGGCTGCTCGCGGTGGCGCGCCAGCTGACCGTCGGCGCGATGGGGGAGAGGCTGGCGCGGGCGCGGGGCCGCTCGGCGAGTTCCGTGCAGGACACATCCCCGGCGCCCGTCTGATTCCTCTGGTGGAACTCGAGCGCCGCATGGCCGAAATTCCGCGGGACCAGCCGGTGGTCACCGTGTGCCGGTCTGGGTCTCGAAGCCGGGTTGCGGCGGCACAGCTTAAGAAGGCGGGAATGGACGTCTGGAATATGTCGGGCGGGATGATGCGCTGGGTCGGACAAACAGTCCAATGAGAACCAGGGCTTCATAAGTGGAGCCCCGGCGTGTCTGGGGAGAAACCGAAAGCTGCCGTCAGTACCCGGCAGCAAAACCGGCATGAAACGCGAGGAGGGGTGGTCATGACGGCAGAAGAACTCAAAATTTTGAGCGAAGAGGCTAATGCGGTGGTGATTGACGTTCGACAGGGCCGCGCCTACACAGAAGGCCACATCCTTGGAGCAGTTTCCGCGCCTTACCGCCAGCATGGGTGGGCAGGGGCGGTGGCCCGCTGGCTCAAGCAGCAGGGCCCCGGCCTCACGGCGGCGATTTTCGCCGACCACGCGGTGGTAGGGAGGGCCGCGCCAGTGGCCCTAGCAGGCGGGGGCGGGGTTGTTGTTGAAGCACATGATGGGGCCGCTGCAAGCCACGCCGGGGCTGCGGCGCATCGAGGCGCATTTGATGTCGTATCGGCCGACAGAGTTGGGGGCGATTTTTTCCCGCCGCTCCTTCCAGGCGTTCCGCCGCTTGTTTCTGCTGCTGGACCTGCATCATGGGCCGACCGCGGCGGCGGCGGCGGACCATGGCATCGAGCGCTGGCAGGCGGGCCTTTCCGAGGCGGCGGCGGAGTTGATCCAGCAAGCCTACGAAGGCCACATTGACAGCCTGATCAACGATCAATACCGGAGCCAAGCGGGCTCGATACGCTTTTTGCACAATGTGGTGCATTTTCCCGGCTGCGGCGACTTCGACGCCGCCAGCTCGGGGGTGATCCGGGCGCCGGGCGGCGGCATCGCGGCCATGCTGCTGGCCAGCCGGGTGCAAGCCGACGTGGCCCACGTGACGCAGGTATGCGTGGCGCCGGGAGGGCGGCAGCGGGGTTTGGCGCGGCGGCTGTTCCAGCATGCGTTGAATAATTTGCGCTCGCGCGGCTTCCGAGCCGTCACGCTGACGGTCACTGCGGCCAACGCTCCCGCCGTCACGCTCTACCGGCAACTGGGCTTCACCACGCTGCGCGAGTTCGACGCCTACGTGTGGGAAGCGTAAGGCGCGGACGGCCACGCGACGCCGCGCGATCCCGCACAATAGGTTCATGCTCTCTGCCTTTTATGCCGCCCGCCTCTGCACCCCGCTCGAAGTGATTGACGACGCCTGCCTGCTGGTGCGTGATGGCGCGATCGAGGCGGTGGGGACGCGGGCGGCGGTGGCAGCGCCGAGCGGCGCCAAACCAGTGGAACTCGGCGATGCCTGGATTGCCCCCGGATTATTGGACATCCACGTCCACGGCGGCGCTGGCCACGACGTGATGCGCAACGATCAGGCGGGCCGCCAGGCGATGGAGCAGCAGATGGCCCGCACCGGCGTCACCGCCTACTTGGCCACCACCGTCACCGCGCCTTGGGATGCGACCTTGGCTTCCCTGGAGCACCTGGGCGGAGCGGTGGCCGCGGCTGCCGCCGCCTCCGGCGGCGATGCGCGGCGCGCTCGCCCGTTGGGGATTCATTTGGAAGGTCCGTTTTTGAGCCATGCCCGCCGCGGCGTTCATCCTCCCGAGCACTTAGTCTCTCCTTCTCCGGAGAAGCTGGATCAGATGTGGCAGGCGGCGCAGGGCGCCATCCGGCTCCTGACCATCGCGCCGGAAGTGCCCGGCGCCATGGAGACCATTCACCATGCCCGCCAGCTGGGCATCCGCGTTAGCCTGGGGCACTCCGACGCCGACGCCGCCACCGCGCAGGCCGGGATCGCCGCCGGCGGGACGCAGACGACCCACACTTTCAACGCGATGCCGGCGTTGGATCACCGCGTTCCCAATCTGCTGGCGGTGGCGCTCTCCGACCGGCGGCTGAAGTCGGAGCTGATCTGTGACGGCATCCATGTTGCGCCCGAAGTGGCGGCGTTTTTCCTGCGGGCCAAAGGGCCGGAAGGCGCCATTTTAGTGACCGACGGGATTAGCGCGACGGGCATGCCGCCGGGGCGTTATCAATTGGGCGGGCTGGAAGTCGAGGTGCGCGATGGCCGGTGCACGTTCGAAGGCAAGCTGGCGGGCAGCGTGCTAACATTGGACCGCGCCGTGCGCAACGCCGCGAAGTTTGCCGCTTGGTCCTTGCCCACGGCCCTGCGCCTGGCCACGCGCAATCCGGCCGAGGCGATGGGCTGGCAGACGCGGGGAGAGTTGGCGGTGGGCGCGGCGGGGGATTTCATCGTCCTAGACGGCGGCGGCGTGGTGCGGCGCACGTACATCGGGGGCCTGGAGGGGTAAGGGGGTTATGGATAAATTGGTCATTCGCGGCGGCACGGCGCTGCGCGGAACGGTGCGCATCGGCGGGGCGAAGAATGCGGCGCTGCCGGCGATGGCTGCATGTTTGCTGACCGCGGATGCGGTCGCGCTGGACAACATTCCCGACGTGCGGGACATCCAGACCACGCGCCGCCTGCTGGAAACCATGGGGGTGGAAACCGACGCCGGCGCCGGCCGTGCGCGCCACCGCGTCAGCTTGCGCGCGGCCGCAATCACCCACGCCGAAGCGCCGTATGACCTGGTCAAGACGATGCGCGCCTCGACGCTGGTGCTGGGCCCGCTGCTGGCCCGCACGGGGCGCGCCCGCGTATCGCTGCCCGGCGGCTGCGCGATCGGCGCCCGGCCGATTGACCTACACCTGAAGGGATTGGAGGCGCTGGGCGCTACCATTACCCAGGAGCACGGCTACGTCCTGGCGCAGGCCGAGCGCCTGCGCGGCGCCCGCTACGCCTTTGAGCGCATCTCGGTCACCGGCACCGAAGACGTGCTGATGGCGGCGACGCTAGCCGAGGGCGAGACGCGGCTGGAGAACTGCGCCCAGGAGCCCGAGGTGGCGGATCTGGCCGCGTTGCTGAGCAAGATGGGCGCGCGCATCGAGGGCGCCGGCACGCCGACCATCACCGTGCAGGGCGTTGCGCGGCTGCACGGCGCCGAGCACCGCATTATCCCCGACCGTATCGAGGCCGGGACATTTTTGCTAGCGGGCCTGATCACCGGGGGCGATTTGACCATTACTCATTGCCAACCGGCGCATCTGGATGCGCTGTTCGAGCGCCTGCGGCAAGCGGGCGCGGAGGTGCAAATCGGGGGTGAAACCGCGCGGGCCGTTGCCAGCAGCGGCCGCCTGCGGGCCACGGCCATGACCACGGCGGAATATCCCGGCTTCGCCACCGATCTGCAAGCGCAATACATGGCGCTGATGACGCAGGCGCAAGGCGACGCGGAGATCACCGAAACGATCTTCGAAAACCGCTTCATGCATGCCCTGGAATTGAACCGCATGGGCGCGCAGATTCGCATCGAGGGCCGGCGCGCACTGGTGCACGGCCCGTCAGGTTTGAGCGGGGCGGCGGTGCTGGCCAGCGATCTGCGCGCCAGCGCCTCGCTGGTGCTGGCCGCGCTGGCGGCCGACGGCGAGACGATCATTGACCGCATTTATCACTTGGACCGGGGCTACGAACGCCTGGAGGAAAAGTTGCGCGCGGTGGGCGCCGCCGTCCGGCGCGTGGGCAACCTAATTCCCGCACCCAGACACCACGCGGCCGCGGCGCAGGGCTAGGCCGGGGAGCCGGCGTTCGGCTCCAGCGAAACGCAGCGATGCGTCCGCCGGCAGGAGGCGGGCAGCGCGCGCACAAGGGAAAAACCGGCCCTGCGGCGCCGGGGCGGCTGCGCCGCTTAGGGCGCGGTGGCCGTCATATAGGCGGCCTGGTGCAGCCGCGGCGAAAACGCCGGTGCCCGCAGGCGAACGCTGATCAGGCCCTTGGCCTTGGCCCAATGGAGGCTACGGACGTAAAAGACGTGGCCGCGCTCCTGGCCGCGCACGGTGATACGGAAGTTCTTTTGACGGTTCGAGGCGCGAAGCATCAGCAGCGCCCGGATGCTGCCGACGCGGTTGAAGGGCCAGAAACGGCCCTTCGCAGTCATGACGCCATAGCCGCTGGCGACGCATGCCGGCTGCAAAATGCACCAACGGGGGTGATTGATGGGCATCTCTCCCGCCGCGATATAACGGGCCGCGCAGTGCGCGTCAATCAGCCAGCCTTGGAGCGTACGGACGCGGGCCTGTTGCCACCAGCTGACACCGCCAAAAACGATCAGCACCGCACCTAAAACCGCCCAGGCGAGCGGCCAGTTCCATCCGTCCAGCCATCCCCGACGCCGCGGCGGAGGCACCATGAGGCTAGCGGGCGTTCGTTCGGCCGCTGCGTCCACGATCGCCGGGGCCGGCGCGCCGCTGAGTTCCGCCGCCGCTGCGGTTGGGGCAGGAGCCGCGAGCGCCGCGGCGAGGCGGGCGTGGAGGCGCTCAGCGACCTCGGCTGGCAAGGCAAACAACTGTGATTCGCCGGCCAAGCGGACGGTGCGTTGCGTGGTGTCCAGAATAACCGCGCAGTGCGGGCATTGGCGGGCGTGGTCGCTGATGGCCTGGCGCCAGGCGCCGTCCAAGTCTCCGTCTATGAATTCGGAGATGCGCGCCAAGAAATCTTCACAAGTTAAGGTCAGCATGGCCGTTCATCCTTGGGGGAAGCGGGTGCGCTGGGGGCAAGGTCGGCGGCTGCGGCGGCGTTGAGCCGGGCCGCCAGACGTTCGCGCAGTTGCAGCCGGGCCCGCAGGAGGCGGGTTTTGACATTGGCGACGGTCAGGCCCAGCGCCTGAGCGGTCTCCTCGGTGGAGAGCTGGCGGATATCGCGCAGCACCACGACCTCGCGATAGCTGGGGTGCAAGCCCGCCAGGGCGTGCAACAGCAGTTCTTCCTGCTCCTGGCGGCTATAGGCCTGCTCGGGATCTTCGCGCCACTCCACCGCTTCCCGCGGGAGGGCGCCATCGTCGGTGTGGATGGGTTCGTCCAAGCTGGACCAAAGTTCGGGATGGCGCTTGCGCAACGCCATGCGGGAGGTGTTGACACAGATCTGCGTGAGCCACGTGGAGAACCGCGCCTCGCCGCGGAATTGATCCAAATGCTCCAGTGCGCGCAAAAACGTCTCCTGCGTGATGTCCTCCGCATCTTCCGGAGAACGGAGAATCGCCAGGGCGGTGCGATACACCGCTCGCTGGTGCCGCGCGACCAGTTCTTGAAAGCGGCCGCGCTCTCCGGCGCGAATGGCGGCGACCAAGGCGTTGTCGCCGTCGTCGCTCGCCGGAGCGCCCACCGGGACTGCGGATTCTTTACTCATACGATTCCCGCCCAGCCGCCCGGTGACAAAATCGTCGCGCTCGGGCGGCGAAATCCCGCGGGGCCAAAAACCCCGTCCAGTTTAGCGCGTTAGGTCCCGCCCGCGGTTGCGGCGCGAGGCGGCGCGGGGGCCCGGCCCGGGGCCAGCCACGCCCCTACAATGAGAAAGATATGACCGGCTCCGACGTTCGCCGCCGCTTTCTGGACTTTTTCGCCGCCCGTGGCCACAGGGTTGTGGCCTCCTCGTCCCTGGTGCCGGCGCACGATCCCACGCTGCTGTTCACCAACGCTGGGATGAACCAATTCAAGGACGTTTTTTTGGGCCTGGAACAGCGGGATTACCTGCGCGCCACCAGCTCACAGAAATGCGTCCGCGCCGGCGGCAAGCACAACGATCTGGAGAACGTCGGCTTTACCCATCGCCACCACACGTTTTTCGAGATGCTGGGCAATTTCTCCTTTGGCGACTATTTCAAGAAGGACGCCATTGCCTACGCTTGGGAATTGGTCACCGCGGCCAGCGGTTATGGGCTGGATCGCCGGCTGTTGTACGCGACGGTCTTCCACGACGACCAAGCCGCCTACGACCTGTGGACGGGCGGGATTGGCTTGCCGGAGGGTCGGGTTTTCCGGCTGGGAGAGAAGGACAACTTTTGGGCGATGGGGGAAACCGGCCCCTGCGGGCCGTGTTCAGAAATCCATATGGACCTGGGCCCAGAGGCCAGCGAGGCGGGCCACCGGGATTGCCGGTTTCCGTGCGACTGCGGCCGCTACCTCGAGATTTGGAACCTGGTCTTCATGCAGTTCGACCGCGACGCCACAGGGCGGCTGGCGGAGCTGCCGCGGCCTTCCATTGACACCGGCGCCGGATTGGAGCGGCTGGCGGCGGTGCTGCAAGGCAAAATCTCCAATTTCGATTCCGACCTCTTCCAGCCGATCATTGCCGCCGCGGCGGAACGGGCGGGGACGCATTACGGCGCCGCGGCGAAAAGCGACATTTCGCTGCGGATCATCGCCGACCATGCCCGCGCCACGGCGTTCCTGATCCATGACGGCGTTTTGCCGGGCAATGAAGGGCGCGGCTACGTGCTGCGGAAGATCATGCGCCGCGGGATCCGCCACGGCCGGCTGGTGGGAATCGAAGGGCCATTCTTCGACGCCATCGCGCAATCCGTCGCCGAGCGCATGCGCGACGCCTATCCCGACCTGGCGGCGGCGATGCCGCGGATCGCGCCGGTCATTCGCGCCGAGGAGGAGCGCTTCGCGCGGACGCTCGCCCTGGCATTGAAGGAACTGGAGCCGCTTTTGGCGGCGGGCGGCCAGCACGCAAAGGCGGCGGCCGTGTTGCCTGGGCGGGAGATGTTCCGCCTGTACGACACCTTCGGGCTGCCGCTGGACGTGATGGAGGAGATCGCCAAGGAGCGCGGCATGACGCTGGACATTGCCGGCTTCGAGGCGGAAATGGAAACGCAGCGGACGCGCGCGCGGGCCAGTTGGAAAAGCGCGGAAAAAGCCACGGCCAGTCCGCTGTGGAGGGAATTGTCCGCCACGCCGACGGTGTTTGAGGGCTATGGAACCACGTACAGCCGAAGCTGCCGCGTGGTCGCCTTGGCGCGCTCCGGGCCCGCACGCCCGGGCGAAGCGCGGCCGAGCGCAGCGCAGCCGCAGCGGGTGAAGACAGTGGAGGCGGGCGAGGAAGCCGAGGTAGTGCTGGACCGCACGCCGTTTTACGCCGCCAGCGGCGGGCAGATCGGCGACCGCGGGCAATGGCTGGATGCCGAGGGCGTGGTGGCCGAAGTGCTGGATGCGTATGCGCCGGTCGCGGGACTTACGGTGCACCGTATCCTGGCCCGCCGCCCGCTGCGGGAAGGCGCCGAGGTGGAAGCGGCGGTGGATGTGCATCGCCGCGACGGCACCCGCCGCAACCACACCGCCACTCATTTGCTGCACGCCGCTTTGCGCCAGGTGCTGGGCCCGCACGTCAAACAAGCGGGATCGGTGGTCGAGCCGGGCCGTCTGCGCTTCGACTTCACCCATTACGCCCCGCTGGCGGCGGAAGAACTGGAGGAGATCGAGCGGCTGGCCAATCAGCAGATTCTGCAGAACGTCGAGGTGACGACGGAGATCCTGCCGCTGGAGCAGGCGCTGGCCACGGGCGCCATGGCGCTGTTCGGGGAAAAATACCGGGAGCAGGTGCGCGTGGTGCGCGTGCCCGGCTTCAGCCAGGAACTCTGCGGTGGGACGCACGTCCGACGCACCGGCGACATCGGCCTGTTCAAGATCATTCACGAAGCCGGCGTCGCGGCCGGCGTGCGCCGCATCGAGGCGCTGACGGGCGAGGGGGCGTGGCTGGACGACCGGCAGTCGCGGGAGCGGCTGCACCAGTTGAGCCAACTGCTCCGCGCTCCGGAACCGGAACTGCCCACGGCCGTGGAGCGGCTAATCGGGGAGCAGCGGCGGCTGGAAAAAGAGCTGCGCGAGGCGCAGATGCGCGCCGCGCAGCGGGCCTCGAAATCGGATTGGACGGCGCGACGCCGCCAGATTGCCGGAGTTACGGTGGTGGCGCACCGGGCCGACGGGTTAGACCGCGGCCAATTGCGCAATTTGATGGACGAGCTGCGCCGCCAGGTGGGCAGCGGCGTGGTGGCGCTGGGCGCGGCGGTGGACGGTAAAACCGCGCTGCTGATCGGGGTGACGAACGACCTGAAGGAGCGGCTGCCGGCGGGCAAAATCATCAAATCGCTGCCGGGCGTCGCTGGCGGCGGGCGGCCGGATTTGGCCGAGGCGGGGGGCAAAGATGCCGCTGCGCTGGATGGCGTTCTCGACGCGGTCTACCCAGCGGTGGAGCATCTTCTCGCCGGCGGCAAATAACCACCGCAGGGTCGGCAGACGTCACCAGCCGCCACACGCGGCGAGCATGGTTTACGGCCGGGCCTTGCGTCACCGAGCCGGGCGGGCCGGTGGGCGCCCATGATGCTGCGGCGGGACGTGCGCACGCGCCAGTCGGAGCGCGGGAAAATGTGCTTTAATGCGGGCTGATGAGCCAGCTGCCTACGGGCGCGCTACCGCCGCGCCAAGCCTACACCGAGCTTTCTTCCTACCGCCAATGCCGCGGGCGAATGGATGCCAATTGGGCGGCGTTTTTGGCGCGGCGGGAGGCGCGGCTGGCGCAGCAGCAGCGATATGGCCAGGCGGCGGAGAAAGTGGCCGAGGACATCCTGACGGACCTGTTCACCAATGTTCTGGACTGGCCACTGGAGGGCATGAACTATCAGGTGGAGCGAGCGGATTTCGTCCTAACCGCGCTGGGAATCAAGCGGCTGGTCATCGAGGCCAAGCGGCCGGGGACGCTGCAATGGCAGCGCGCCGCGGTGGTTAAGGCGCTTGAGCAGGCGTGGCGCTATGCGGCGGAGCAGAAGATTACCTGCGTAGCCGTCAGCGACGGCGAATTGCTGTATGCGGAGGAATGGGATGGCGGCGGCGCGCGGCCACGGCTGCTGGTTCAACTGAATGCGGCCGAGGCGGCGGAGGATTTGTGGTGGCTGAGCCGCGATGGCGTCTACCGTGCGCGGGAGGGCGAGCCGGCGATCGCATGGTCCCGCGGATTGATCGCCGCGGCCGTTCCAGCGCCGGGGAGCGAGGGCAGCGACGAATTGCTGCACAAGAAATACCAGTTGCCGGCCCGTTGTTTTGCCTTTGTTCCCGATCCTAGCCGGCCCAACACCTGGAAGCTGCCCTATTTGCTGGCGGACGGTCAGGTGGATGGGAGGCGCCTGCCCAAGGCGATCCAGTGCATCCTGACCAACTACCGCGGTGCGCACGCCGATATTCCCGAGGCGGCGATCCCCGGCATTTTGCGGACCCTGGAGGAGGCGGCGCGGAGCTGCGGGCTGATGCCCGATCAGCGCGCCGCCAGCGCCGCGGCCTATCGCCAACTGGAGCAGGCGCTGGCGCAGTTGCGCCGCGGCGACCGGAATGGGCATTCCCTATGAAAATCACCGACGCCAAGGTTATTGTCTGTTCCCCCGGGCGCAACTTCGTCACTTTGCAGCTGACCACCGAGGATGGGCTCGTTGGCTGGGGCGATGCCACGCTGAACGGCCGTGAGCTGGCGGTGGCCAGCTATTTGTCCGACCATGTGCTGCCGCTGCTGGCGGGCCGGGACGCGCGCCGGATCGAAGACACCTGGCAGTTCCTTTATAGAGGCGCTTATTGGCGCCGCGGGCCGGTGACCATGGCGGCAATCGCCGCCGTGGACCTGGCGCTATGGGATTTGCTGGGCAAGAGCCTAAACGTCCCGGTGTACCGCCTATTGGGCGGGGCGTGCCGGGACCGGGTGCGCGTCTATGCGCATGCCACCGGGGAGAATGTCGAGGCGGCGCTGGCGTCGGTGGCCGCCTTGCGCGCCCGGGGCTACAACGCCATCCGGGTGCAATGCCAAGTGCCCGGAGGAACCGACGTCTACGGCGTCAGCCACGGCAACCAGCCGTATGAGCCAGCAAGGGCGGGAGCCTTGCAGGAAACGGTGTGGGAGACCGAGCCCTATCTGCGCTTCGTTCCGAAATTGTTCGCTCGCGTGCGGGAGGAGTTTGGGCCGGAGCTGGCGCTGCTGCACGACGCCCATCACCGCCTGCGGCCGATGGAGGCGGCGCGGCTGGGACATTCGCTGGAACCCTTTGATCTTTTCTGGCTGGAGGACCCCACGCCGGCGGAGCAGCCGGATGGCTACCGCTTGATCCGCCGCCACACCACCACGCCGCTGGCGGTGGGCGAGGTGTTCAACTCCATCCACGACTGCCGCGACCTCATCGTCCAGCGATCCATTGATTACATTCGTGCTTCCGCCGCGCATGCGGGCGGCTTGAGCCACCTGCGCAAGATCGCGCAGTTGGCCGAACTTCACAGCGTCCGCACGGGCTGCCATGGCGCCACCGACCTCAGCCCGGTGGCAATGGCGGCGGCGCTGCACTTTGGATTGAGCGTTCCCAATTTTGCTATTCAGGAGCACATGCCGCACACGGCGGAGACCGACCGTGTGTTTCCGCACGCGTACCGGTTCGCGGACGGCGCCATGCACCCGGGCGAGGCGCCGGGGCTGGGGGTGGACTGCAATGAAGCGCTGGCGGCCCAGTTTCCGTATCGCCCGGCATATCTCCCGGTGGCGCGGCTAGCGGACGGGACCATGCATGATTGGTAGGCGAAGACATTGGTAGGCGAAGACGCGACGGAGTGGTTTTGATTGCCGCGGGGCCGGGCCGGTAAACGTCGTGCGAGGCCCGAGCGGGGAAGGAAAGCGGCAGGCGGCTTCGCCACGCCGCCCTACAGTCGGGGCGGCTGGTATACTGGCGAGTAACGGTTGCGGGGGTTTCGATGCGTAGCGCGCAGTGGAAATTCGGGATTGCGCTGGCGGTGATCATCGCCGCCTTCGCCTGGTTAGCGTTCACCGGTATCCGCGATAGCAAAAGCTATTACGTCACGATCGCTCAATTGAAGACGCTGCCGCAGGCGCATCAGCGCCGGCTGCGCGTTTCCGGAGTCGTGGTGCCGGGAAGCATCCAGCACACGGGAGCGGGCGTCAAGTTCGTGCTGGAAGCGGGAGCCAACCGCTTGCCCGTGACCTACATCGGCAACGGTCCCCTGCCGGATACCTTTGTTGGCAAAGCCAAGGCCATCGCCGCCGGGCATTGGCTAGAAGATGGCACCTTCCAGGCGACCGGCGTCTCGGCCAAATGCGCTTCGCATTATGAGCCGAAGGGCGTGCGGGAAAGCGGGAAGATGCCGACAACCACCGCCGGCTCCATGTAAAGCGGGGCGCTCCGCGGGTCGCGGAGTAGGCCCGCGCGTCGCCGCCGACCCGCCCTGGCGCGCCCTTGGCGTGCGCCAGACTGCGCCCATGAGTACCGCGCCGATTTCGCCTCTCAATTCAGCCGCCAGCGGCCTGCGGCCTCCAACGGGGGCGGAGAAGCCCCGCGATTGCTGCTTGGTCGAGTGCCGCAACCTGAGCCGCTTCTTTGGTTCCTTCGCCGCACTGCGCCGCGTGGATCTGCGCTTGCCTGCCGGGCAGTTGCTGATGTTGCTGGGCCCGAACGGGGCGGGCAAAAGCACTCTGCTGCGGGTGCTGGCGGGGGCGCTGCGGCCATCTTCCGGGCAAGTCCGCGTGGGCGGTTTCGCCTGGGGCACGCCGGACGCGCGGCGGTTGACCGGCTTTTTGGCCCATGAATCGCTGCTTCATCCCAAGCTGACGGTGGCGGAGAACCTGCGCTATTACGCCACGCTGCATGGCGCGACGGCCGATGCCGCCGCCCGCAGCCTGCGCCGCGTCGGCGGCGAGCATCTGGCCCATCTGCGCGTCTCCGCATTGTCCCAGGGAATGCGGCAGAAGGCGACGCTGGCACGGTGCCTATTGCACGCGCCGCGGGTGCTGTTGCTGGACGAGCCATTCGCCAGCTTGGACCGCGCCACCGTGAGCGACCTGCGCCGTCTGTTGGCGGAGTTGCGGGATGCGGGCATGACCATGATCGCCAGCACACATACCCCGGAGGTGCTGGCGGATTTGGCCAATGCCGAATTGTTGATGGAACGGGGACGGGTGCGCTCCACATGACTCCGCCGGTGGCGCCATCCGCCACGCCGGTCGCCCGCGCGCCGGCCTCCGCCAACCCCGCGGAAACGGCGGGCGCCCTGATCCCCCCAGCGGGCAATCCTTCGGCGCTCGCGGTCTTTGCGGCCACCTGGCGGCGCGACCTGCGCATTGAATGGCGGGAGCGGCAAGCGCTGAACGCCATGTTGTTCTACGCCCTGCTGGTGATCGTCATTTTCAGCTTCGCCTTTGAGGCGCAGGCCGCGCTGACGGCACGGGTGGGTGGTGGTTTGCTGTGGGTGGCGTTTTTGTTCGCGGGGTTGCTGGCGCTCGACCGGGCGTTTGGGCGGGAAACGGCGGGCGATTGCTTGACCGGCCTGGCCATTTCACCGGCCTCGCGGGCGGCGGCGTTGGCGGGCAAGTTCAGCGCGGCCTTCGTTTTGATGCTGGCCATCGAGGGCGTCATCCTGCCGCTGTTCACGATTCTGTTCAACGCTCCGCCCGGAGTGCGCTGGGGAGGCATTCTGCTGACGGCGGTTTTGGGCACCTGGGCTCTGGCCGCGACAGGAACCTATTTTTCCGCCCTTGGCGCGCACGCGCGGCAACGGACGCTGTTGTTGCCGCTGCTGTTATTGCCGGTGGCCATACCGGCGGTGATCGCCATGGTGCAGGCGACGCAGTTGTATTTGAACGCCCAGGGCGGAGCTGCCTTCTGGCTGCAATTGCTGGCGGCGTATGATGCAATCTTTACCGCTCTGGGTGTACTTCTGGCGGATGTGGTTTTGGAAGTCGAGTAAGGCCAACACGGAGGCGATGCAAGGGATGGAGGTGGCATGAAGCAATTGGAAACGGCCGGGCCGGCGGGACCGGCAAGCACGGCGGCGGCGCCCCAGCCGCGTCCCTGGCTCCCCTGGTGGGCCGGGGTGACCGTAGCGCTGATGCTCTATGCGCTCTATCAGGCCTGGATCGCCGCGCCCACCGAGGCCACCATGGGCATTTATCAGCGCATTTTCTATGTGCATGTGCCCGCGGCGCTGGTGGCGTTCGGCATCTTTTTTGTGAACCTGATTGCCAGTGTTTGGTATTTGGCCAAGCGCAACCGCGCCGCCGATGCCTTGGCGGTGGCCACGGCGGAGGTGGGGGTGGCGCTGCTGGCCATCAACTTGATCACCGGGCCGATCTGGGCCAAGCCCATTTGGGGCATTTGGTGGACCTGGAGTCCGCGGCTGACGCTGACGCTAGTCATCTGGATCATGTACGTCAGCTATTTGGTGCTGCGGCAGTTCACGCCCCATTCGGAACTGCAGCCGCGGCTGGCGGCGGCGTACGCCATGTTCATCTTCGTGGCGGTGCCGGTGGATTATATGGCCATACGCTGGTGGCGGACGCAGCATCCGCAGCCGGTGCTGTTCGGTGGGCCGCATTCCGGGTTGGCGCCGGCAATGCTCTACGCCTTGTGCGTGGGTTTCGCGGCATACATCGCGTTGGCGGCGACATTGTTGCGCCTGCGCTACCGGCAAGAGGAGTTGCGGTACAAAATCGAGGAACGGCAGCGGGCGCGGGCGCTCGCGGATTAACCAAGAAGGAGTCTGGGAACCATGGTTAGTGTGGTAGCGGCGTTTAGCGTGGCCTGGATTGTGACCACGATTTATGTTTTCACCTTAGGCGCGCGGCAGCGGGAACTGGAGCGGGCAATGGCGGCGTTGCAAGCCGAGGACGCCGAAGAATAAGCCGGAGCGGCGATCGGGCCCTTTGCCCGTGCGGCGGATGCACCGGTGGGAACGAAACAAATGGGGCAGAGCGTCGCCGCTCCGCGGCGAGTTCGTTTCCATCTCCGACCGGACCGGACGCAGCGCCGAAGTTGCCCGGGGCGCACAAAATTGGCCCTTGGCGTGCCTGGTACGGCAACGCACGACTGTGGGGCCCGCTGACGAGCGCTACAGCCGGCTAATGACTTTCTCGTAACTACGCAAGAAGCGCCGCGGGCGGGTGAAAACTTCGTACCCTGGTTGACGGGGTGGGGTAGAGGTGTGCGCGGGCGGCGATTGCAAGCGGAGGGGTTACCATCCCTGGGGGTTTGGTCACAGCCGTGCACCGCAACCGGGCAGAGGGACGCAGGGCGGGAGGGTCTTGTGGTGAACCAGCCCCCCGCCCCGCTTCTCCCGTAAACCCAATTGGGAGGACATTGATATGCGTGCAAAGCTGAACTGGTTGGCCGCCGCCGGAGCCTTGGCGGCAATGTTGGGTCTGGGCGCCATGCCCGTGCTGGCGACCGTCGCGCCGCCGCCGCCGAGCGTGGCGATGCAGATGCAAAAGAAAAACAAAAAGCAGACCAAATCCAAGAAAACCTGGGGCAAGAAAAAGACCAAGACCATGAAGCCCGGGACGCCGCACCTGTTCTAGGCGCGATGCAGCGAAAGCGGCGGCCTTGCGATCGCGGGGCCGCCGCTTTGCTTTTGGCCGGCGCAGGCCAGCCGCCGATGGGCCGCCCCAGCCCGTTGGGACAAGCCTGTCGCCGCGCCATCTTTAACGGTGGGGATGCGTCGGAGCGCGCTATTTAGGGGTGACGACGGAGTGGTGCGGCAGCGCAACAAGAGCCAGCAGAGACGATTTAGTGCTGGGCCTCATGCAGCGCCCGGTCGAAATGCTCCAGCGCACTCTGTGCTTTTTGTAGTTTGTCCTGCACGGCTTCATTCACGTGCAGCAGCTTTTCCACCCAATCACTAAGGTTGGAGGACACTTTGTCCTGGGCGTCGCGCCCGCGCTCGGTCAACAGAAAGATCGCCACGCCGACGGCGATCGCGGGAATAATCCAACGGTTCATGGTGCCCCCAAACCTTGCCACCTGGGCGGTGCCCTATTGCCAGTTTATGCCCGCTGCCGGTCGCGTGGCGGCTCTGCCCTACTGCAAGACGCCCAGGGCGGAGGAATAGTTGCACGCTGCCTTTGGCGTAATCGCCCGAGGCGGAGGGTTGCCGCTCACCGCGGGCGGCGGGCCGCCATGGCGAACTAGACCGGGGATTGACGCTAAGCCGGCGAAGGGGCCCCGGTTGGCGCCCTAGGCGCAGCAGCCTGGGATGGCGCGGCGACCGCCAAACTGGGATCGCCTCGGCGCCAGTACGGACGATCGGCGCGGCGGAAACGGCGCACGGACGGCCAGCGCGCTAGGGCTTGCGCGTAGCCGGCGTGATAGGCGAAATCACCTTTCAGCGCCAACTGGACCAGCATGAGGTGAGCCCAGAAAAGATGCCAGCGCAGGCGAGCCGAATCCAGGTTCTTCCAATGGAATAGCAAGCGATTGCGGTGGATGATGGCGGCGCGGGCAAAGGCCGGGCGATGCTGGCGGATGGTGGCGCTGACTTCATGGCGGACGGCGGGATGGGGCAAATAGCGAATGTCGGCGCCGCGCTTGCGGGCGCGATAGGACAAATCGAGATCTTCCCAGTAATAGGGTGCAAATAAAGGGTCAAAGCCGCCCAACGCGAGGAAGGCGTCGCGGCGGAAGGCGCAAAAACCGCCCACTAGCGCGAAGCTGGGGCCGGCGAGTCCATCGTAATTGCGCCATGCCTCCCAAAAGCCGCGGCGGAAGCGGCCAAGCTTGCCGCCGGTGGCGAAGGCGCCATCCGGAGCTTCGGCGCGCAACGTGACGCCGAACAGCGCCGGATCCGCGAAGGCGGGAAGCACCGGTCCCAATGCCCCGGTCAATAACTCGGCGTCGTTGTTCAGTAAGACGACGATCGCGCCACGGGCAGCCGCCACCGCGGCATTGACCGCGGGGCCGAAGCCGCAATTGATGGGGCTGCTGACGCACCGCACGGCGGGAAACGCCGCCGCCAGCCAGGCGGCGGTGCCGTCGGTCGAGCCGTCGTCGGAAACGACGACCTCCGGGGCGCAGCCGTGGGCCGCGGCGAAGCGGTCGCGCTCCGCCAGCACGCTGGGCAGATAGCGCGCCAGCAGGCCGCGGCCATTCCACGTGGGTATGACGATGGAAAGTTCCAAAATATTCGCGTGTCCGTGCGCCGTGCTGGCGCATCCGGCGGGGGCCGCTCCACCTCATACTAAAGCCAGCGATGAGCCAGCGGGAAATCATGATCGTCGCGGGCGAAGCGTCTGGCGACCTGCATGCCGGCGGGCTGGTGGCGGAACTGCGGCGGCGGCATCCGGACTGGCGCTTCTTTGGCGGCGGCGGACCGCGCCTGCGCGACGCCGGCGTCGAGCTGCTGGTGGATGCGCAAGACGTGACGGTCGTGGGGCTGGTGGAAGTTTTGGCCCATCTGCCCCGCATCTATCGCTTGCACCAGCGGCTGCGACGGGCGTTGCGCCAGCGCCATCCGGCGGCGGTGATTTTGGTGGATTTTCCGGATTTCAATTTGCCATTGGCGCAGGTTGCGGCGCGGCGCGGAATTCCGGTGATTTATTTCATTAGCCCGCAGGTGTGGGCGTGGCGGGGAAAGCGCGTGGAAACCATCCGCCGCGCGGTGAGCCGCATGATTTGCATTTTTCCCTTCGAGCCCGCGTTTTATGCCCGGCACGGGATGGATGTGGACTACGTGGGGCATCCCTTGGTGCAGGCGGCGCGGCCGAAACTGAGCCGGGCGCAGTTTCAGACACGGCACGGCTTGGCCTCCGACCGGCCGACGATTGCCCTGCTGCCGGGCAGCCGGCGGCGGGAGATTGGTTACAATCTGCCCCCGATGCTGGCGGCGGCGGCGCGGCTGCGGGACGTGGCCGGCGCGCAGTTCGTTCTGCCTGCGGCGGGGACGGTTGGGGCGGATTGGCTGCGCGCGGCGATACCTGCGGCGCAGCGGGACGGTGTGACGGTGCTGGACGGAGAAGCCTACGACGCATTGGCGCACGCCGATGTGGCGATTGTCGCCAGCGGCACCGCCACGGTGGAGGCGGCGTTGCTGCGTACCCCAATGGTGGTTGTGTATCGTCTATCTCCATACAGCTATTGGCTGGGACGGCGGTGGGTGCGAACTCCCCATTTCGCCATGGTCAATTTGGTTGCAGGGCGGGAGATCGTGCCGGAGTTGATTCAAGACCGGTTTCAGCCGGAGGCCGTTGTAAACTGGGCCCTAAAGCTGCTCGATACGGCAATCGCGGGGGGCAATGAGGAATGGCGCGGGCGGAAGGACTTAGCGTCGCCGCGGGAGGAAATGCTGCGGGGATACGAGGAGGTGCGGCAGCGCCTTCAGCCGCCGGCGGTCCGTTCCGCGGGCGCTGGGGCGCGGGTGCCGCAGGCGGAAACCGCAGGGGCGTCCTGTCCTGAGCTTTCTCCCTGGTCCCGTGCCGCCGGTGCGGTGGAAGCGGAGTTGGAGGAACGACCGTGAGACGAATGCAGACCTGGTGGGTGGTGGGTATGGTGCTGCTGGCGGCGCCGGCGTGGTTGGCGGCGCAGGTTGCGGGCTCGCAGCCGCCGACGGTGGACGTCAGCCATTACAACGTGCGGCTGGCGTTCCAGTTTCCGCAGCATCAATTGGCGGCGACGGCGAAGGTAGTGCTGACCGCGACGGCGCCCACCGCGGCCATTACCTTCGCGCTGAATTCCAACTTGAAGGTTGCATCGGTTACCGATCCCAGCGGAGACAAACTCGCCACACAGCGAACCGAGCACGGCGTGAACGTTACGCTGGCCGCGGCGCTGGAGCAGGGCGCCACCACGACGCTGACGTTTACTTATGCGGGCCCGCTGGCGACCGCGGAGCTGAGTCCCATCGCCGGCATTCGCACCGCGTACATAGGGCAGCACGGCGCGTTCTTGCTGTACCCCGGGGAATGGTTTCCTTTGGTCGGCTATAATACCGACCGCTTCACGATGACCGTCTCCGCGGATCTGCCGGGGCAGTATGGCATGGTCGCCAGCGGCGTTCCCGCCGCCGCGCCGCAGGCTGACGGCACCATCCAGTACACTTACCGGCAAACTCAGCCGACGTTCCCCGGCAGCGTGGTGATCACCACGCTGCATCCGGTGACCCTTCGCAACGACGGGCTGACCGAGAATTTTTACTTCGGTTCGGGGGTTGACCAGGCGCTGGTGCGGCAATATGGTGCGGCGGCGGGGAAGATCTATTCGTTTCTCGTCGGCCATTTCGGCACCCCACCCACCACGACGCTGCATTTCATCGCGCTGCCCAACGACAGCCTGCCTTCGTTCAGCTCGCCCAACATGATCTTTCTGTCCCTGGGCAGCATCGGGACGGCGCTGAACTACCGCCTGCTGATGGATGAGATCGCGCAGCAATGGTTCGGGGTGATGGTCACCCCGGCGACGCGGAATGACGCCTGGCTGCAATATGGCGCGGCGCGGTTCTGCGAGGCGCTGTACGTGCAACAGATGGCGGGGAAGGCGGCCTATCGCCGCGCGATTACCGACTTTACCGTCGGCGCCCTGAGCTATCCCCAGACCTCGCTGGCCAGTACGGCGTCGTTGTATCCGTTTTCGCCGCAGTTCCAGGACTTGACCTACGACAAAGGCGCCATGCTGTTCCATATGCTGCGCTGGCAGCTCGGCGGAAAGCGCCTGTTCGCCGGCATGCGGCAGTTCGTGGCGCAGTACGCCTGGAAGGCCGCAACGACGCAGGATTTCGAGCAGGTGTTGGAGAAGAGCAGCGGCGCGGACCTGCGGGCGTTCTTCACGGAGTGGTATCAGGGCACGGGAGCGCCGAAGTTCAACAATCAATACGTGATTTACCGGCTGGGCGAGCCACAGCGGCCGGATGTCGCGCCCAGCAAGGATTCCATCGCGTCCAACCACGCCGGTGGCGGCGGTGCGACGAACGACGACGCGATTCCGCATTTCTCGGTGCGGGCGCGTTATCGCGTTACCGGAACGCTGAAGCAGCAGTTGGATCTGTTCGACATGCCGGTCGAGCTGGAGATTCTGACCGACGGGGCGACCGTGCGGCAGCGGATCCAAGCCCAAGGGCCGACCACCGATTACAGCGTTGAGACCAGCGCGCGGCCGCGGCGCGTGGTGGTGGATCCGAACCAATGGCTGCTGAAGGAGACGCCTGGCTTGCAGGTGCGGGTGCTGATCTCGCGGGGTGACAATGACGTTGCCGCGGATGATTTCACCGCGGCGTTAACGGAATATCGCGCGGCGCTGAAGGTGAACCCGATCAGTTCGCTGGCGCACTACCGCATTGCCGAGGCGTTTTACTTGCAGCGCAACTGGCAATCGGCGGCCAATGAGTACCGCGCGGCGCTAAACGGGGATTTGCAGCCTGGCTGGGTGGCCGTTTGGAGCCACATTCAACTGGGCAAGATCTTCGATATGACCGGGCAGCGCAACCGCGCCATCAATGAATACCAATTGGCGATCGCGACCCAGGACAATACCCAGAACGCGCAGGTCCTGGCCCGCCGGTACCTGCGGCATCCCTATAAGCCGAATACACAGAACTAGCCGGGTCTAGCCGGGAGGCCAGGCCATCGGTCGGCCGCCCAGCAGGTGCAGGTGCAGGTGAAAGACGCTTTGCCCGGCGTGCGGCCCCACGTTGAGCACGGTGCGGTAGCCCTGTTCCAGGCGCCGCTCCCGGGCCAGACGCGCGGCCAGCAATTGGAGATAGCCGACCATGGGGGCATCGGCGGGCGCCGCTTCCGCCAGACCGGGAAGGTGCCGCTTGGGAATAATCAACAGGTGTGTCGGCGCTTGCGGGTTGATGTCTTCGAATGCGAGAGCCTGATCGTCCTCATAGACGGTTTTGGCCGGCACGCCGCCGGCCACGATGCGGCAGAATAAACATTCCGATTCTGGCATATAGCCTCCCGCGGCCAGCATACCGCGAGCGTCAGTTCAGCCGGACGATATAGGCGGGGTATCCCTGGGCGCGAAGGCGGGCGGTGATGCGCATGGCCTCCGCTTTGGAGAGTTCCACGCCATCGGCGTAGCGCAGCCAGCGGCCATAGGAGGAGTGAAATCCGATGACGGGGTCCGGCGCCGCTTGGCGCATGAGCTGGCGGCAACGGCGCCAGCGCCCGGTGCGGCGAAACCAGCCGACTTGGACGGTATAAACGCCGGGGGGCAAAGGACGAGGCAGTTGCAGAATCTGCACGCGCACCCGGCCCAGGCCCTGGCGGTAGAGGCCGATTTTGCGCGCGGCGCCGGCGGAGAGGTCCAAAATGCGATGCGACCAGAATGGGCCGCGGTCGTTGATGCGCACGACCACGGAGCGTCCCGTCACGAGGTCGGTGACGCGCACCCGAGTGCCGAAGGGAAGGGTGCGGCTGGCCGCGGTCATGGCGTGATAGTTGAAACGCTCACCGTCGGCGGTTTCATGCCCTTGCTCATGCAGGCCATAAAAGCTGGCCACTCCGGTCTGGTAGATTTCCCCGCGGCGCGGCGGCTCGGCCAGCTCCGGAGCGCCGGCCAGTATCGCGAGGCGAAGGGTCGGCGGTGGAGCGGCGTTGGCCGCGGCCGGCGGCGGTGTGCTCGGCGTGCCCGCGGGCGGCGGGCCCCAGGTAATTCCGGGCGGCATGGGCGGTTCCACCGCCACTCTCCGTGCGGGATGAGCACAGCCGGCGGTGGCTAATGCCGCCGCCACGACGGCGGCGCAGGCGAAGGCTAACACGCCGCGCCGCGGCGCGGCGCCGCGCGAATCGATGGGGGAACAACGCACGGGTTTACAGGGAAGCCGCCAGGCTACGCCAGTGTCGCGGGTTTGATGCCGGCTGACAAGGATTTAGCGCACCTTGGGACGGTTACTGCTCTGGCAACCCGGCCGTTCGTACAGTGTCCGCGACGCGTACCGCATCGCGGGTGGCGGCGACGTCGTGGACACGCACGATGTCGGCGCCGTGAAGTACGGCGGCGGTGACGGCGGCGATGGTGCCAAACAGACGCTGTTCGGGTGGGGCATCGCCTAAGACGCGGCCGATAAATGATTTTCGCGAGAGTCCGGCTAACACGGGAAATCCCAGCGTGTGCAGGCGGGACAAGCCCGCCAGCAGGGTCCAATTCTCCTGGCCGTTCTTGCCGAAGCCAAAGCCGGGATCCAGAACGATGTTGGCGGCGGGGATGCCGGCGGCGGCGGCGCGCTCCGCGATCGCGCGCAGGCCTTGGCGCACCGTGCCCACTACGTCGGCCAGCGGCGGGAGGCGGTGCATGGTGGCAAAATCGCCACGGGAGTGCATGAGCACGGCGCCGCAGTCGGCGGCGGCGATGATAGCCGCTAGAGCGTCGCCTTCGGCGGCGCCAGCGCCGCCGCCCGTGCCCAGCCCGCTGACGTCGTTGATGATGTCGGCGCCGGCGTCCAAAGCAGCGCGGGCAACGTGGGCATGGCGCGTATCGGCCGAGATCCACGCCTGGGGAAACCGCTGGCGCAAAGCCACGAGCGGTGGGATGAGGCGGCGGAGTTCTTCCTCCACGCCCAGCGGCTGAGCGCCGGGACGCGTGGATTCGGCGCCCAAATCCAACACGTCGGCTCCCGCGGCTAATGCCGCCTCCGCCGCAGCCAGCAAAGCGTCTGGACCGGCGAAACGGCTGGCGGAATAAAACGAATCCGGCGTGAGGTTTAGCACGGCCATGATGCGAGTTTGGGCGCCCAGCGCAAGGCGCCGGCCGCGGGCGTTCCACATCCGCATGGGCCGCTGCCTCATGCTGCCGCGCCGCCGTGCGGCCCGCCGGCGCCGGTGGGCGCAAACCAATTCCGGGAACTTAGCGTCATGCAATGAGGATAATAGCTAGGGGAGCCGTGTCCGCACGGACAGCGGAGGCGCCCTGGGAGGTGGAATGCGGGTAGCGAGAAGGTTCGGCCAGCGTTGGGCGGCGGAGCGATGGATCGGTTTGGGTGCTCTGGTTGGGGTTCTTTTCTTGGGGTGGCCGGGGGCAATGTTCGGCGCACCACGGCCACAAACCAACAATGGCGTGGATCCGGCCTATGTGCATGGCTATACCGCCGGCTACCAGGCCGGGAAAACCGATCGCGCGGCGGGTGCTCCGGCGAACCCGCACAAGTTCTACGCCTATCAGACCGCGGACGGCGGCTACGCCGCTGCGGACGGCAGCCCCGCCGCTTACGCCAGGGGCTATCGCAACGGTTTCAGCGATGGTTATGCCGATGCCTATAATGGCCGGCCGGCAAGCGTGGGCCGCATGCCCTCCACCGCTAACAAGGCTGGGACCAAGCCCGGGGCCAAGGAAGCGCGGGCCATCGGGTATCGGGAGGGCTATAGCGCCGGTGAGTTCGATTCCGGACGCAACGCGCCCTACGGGTACACTGACAACGCGGAATACAAGCGTGCGGCCGCTGGTTATACGGCGGCCCGCGGGGATTTCGCCCAGTACCAGGTCAACTTCCGCAATGGATTCCGCCTGGGATACCGCGACGGCTACCACCATCATCTCTACAATTCCGCCATCGGGGTGCGCAGCGACGCGGAGATCCCGGGAACGGTGAATCCGCCACCGCCGCCGTCGGGGCCGCTGCCCACCAATCCGGAAGTTGCCCGTGCCCTCGCCAGCGGCAATTACACCAATGGCACCTTGGTGTCGGAAGGCACGATCATCCAGACCCGCCTCGACACGACCATCAGCACCAAAAACAATCGGGACGGCGACCGATTTCGGGCCACGGTGACGGTACCGGTGTGGGTCGGCAACAAAGACGTGATCCCCGCCGGCAGCACCATCACGGGCACCGTGGAAAAGCTCAAGCGCGGCGGGCATTTCCACGGCAACGCCATGATCCAATTGGGCTTTGATTCCATTCACCTGCCGGGCGGAGTGGACTATCCCCTGCACGCACGGGTGGACGGCGTGGGCGAAGGGGCGGTCAATCACAATGTCAGCCCGAATGAGGGCACGATCCGCCGCGACGGGCAAGGCGGCCAGGCGGCCAAAAAGATCGCCACCTCGGGCGGATTCGGCGCCATCTTCGGAGCCATTCTCGGCGGCGGCCGCGGCGCCCTACTCGGCGGCCTGGCGGGTGCCGCGGTGGGCTCGGCGGGGGTGCTGCTGAGCCGCAAACGCGACCTCAAGCTCTTTACCGGAGAGGCCATGGCGGTGCGTCTTAGCCGTCCGCTTCTGTTGCACGAGGACCAAAACGGTGGCGGCGGTCCACAAGCCAGGGATTGACGCCAGGCGGCGGTTCCGTGTTAGTATGAATACGGCGCGTAACGGATGCGTTGTGGTTGTAGTTGAGGTCTGGCCGAGCGCCAGCCTGCTCCGTTGAGCGCGATTTGAATCTGGCCACGTCACTTGTAGGTTCCCGCATTGGGACAAGTTTGGCGTTTTCCTAAGCTCCTGGTTCTCCCCGCCTGCCACCCGTTGGGCGCGCAGGTGAAGACGTCCGCAGCGGCGTTCCGCCCGCGGATCTGGGGATTGGGAAGCAGCGGGCGCGAGTGACGGAGCCCACTTTTCCTGTGAACGAAGAAAAATTACTCAAAATCGCCGTATTCATCGACTTCGACAACATCCAGATCGGCGTGCGCAACACCATGAGCCGCGACTTCGATCTGGCCTTGGTGCTGGAGGCGCTGAAGGAACGCGGCGAGGTGGTCACCAAGGTCGCCTACGGCAACTGGAAGCGTGCTGGCGAGCTGACCCGAACCCTTACGCAGAACGCCGTCCTTATGGTCCAGCGGGATCTGACCCCGCGCGGGGACAAGAACGGCGCGGATATCAACCTGGCGTTGGACGCATTGGAGATGGCCATCAATCATCCCCATATCAATGCCTTCGTCATCGTCGGTGGCGACAGCGACTTTATTGCCCTCGTCGAGAAGCTCAAGCAGTACAACAAAGCGGTGTTCGTGGTGGGCGGCCGCTCCTTCACCAGCAGCATCCTCCAGCGCAACTGCCGCGAGTTTATCGGCTACGAAAATCTGATTGAATCGCTGACGCCGGTCAGCGACCGCAGGCCTTCCGCCGGCCGGAGGGAAATCTTTCCGCTCCAACGGGCGGTGCCGCTGGTCTATCGCGCATTGAAGGTGCTGAGCGAACGCGAGGTTCAGGCGCAGTTGGGCCTATTGAAGAGCACGCTAATCCAACTGGATTCCACCTTCAGCGAGCGCGACTACGGAAGCAGTTCCTTCCGCGTTTTTGCGCAGAAGCTGGCGGCGGCGCAGTTGGTGAACCTGCGGCAACAGGGCAACAGTTACATCGTCGAGGGGCTCGATCGGGAGCCCACGCCGGAGATCGCTCCGGCGGCGGCGGTTAGCGAGCCCCCGGCGCTGGGAGCAGCCGAAGGCGCCGGCGTTGAGCCGGCGGGCGTCGCCGAGGAAGAGGCGCGCGACGGTGGGCAGCGCCCGGACTATCCGCGGTCTCCGGATTTCGGTACGTTGCCCGCGAATGACGCGGTGGAGTTATTGGCCAAGGTGCTCCAGCCGCTGCGGGGAACCAATCCTCGGCCGCTGTATCTGCGCAACGTAAAACAATTGTTGCGCAACGAGCAGGCGGGCTTCGACGAACAACGGCACGGCTTCGCCTCGCTGGTCGAGCTGCTGCGCGCCGGACAGAGCCAAAATCTCTTGCGTTTGCAGCGCGACCGGCGCGGCGCCTTGCGGGTGTTTATTGCCGGCACGGCAACGGCCCTGCCGCCGGCGGCAAACGGCAACGCCAGCGAAGGCGGGGAGGGCAACTCCCCCGAAGTCGCCTCCGAAGATGGCAACGTCGCTGTCGCGGATGCGCCCGGAGGCTCCGAAGCCCCGGCCGCTGAAGCGGACGGAAACGTGGTGCCGGTGGCAGCGCCGTCATCGAAGCCAGCCAAGACCACCCCCAATTCGGATGACCCCAGTGATTCCCAGATCGCGGTGCTGGGCTACTACCGAGGGGTGCATGGGGAAAGCGGTAATGAAGAGCCTAACCTGAGCCTGGCGGAAGCTGTAATGGGCGAGGGCCGGAAGCGCCGCGGCGGACGCAAGCCGAAGGGCGACCGGCCGCCTTCCCGGCGGCGCAAGCCGGTGAGCTAGGCAGGCGCGGACCGCGCTCGGGGCGCAGCGGGCGCGGCTGGGGCTTTGGCGGGTGGACCGCCAGGTCCCAGTCGCGCCTTTTGTCATTTCCCCCGCAGCTCATTGCGCACCACGCCTGGCTCCGTCCGCTTCCTCAATGCCTTGTCGGTCCGGAGCGGCGGGGCTGGCGTGGAAGACCAGGGCCATTAGGGGCCGCCGGAAGCGCACCTGGCCGTGTACGGATCGGATGGCGGGGACCCACCGTCGGCTTGCAACCGAATCCCAATGTCACGGAGGCGACGATTCTGCTGCTCTGGCCAGAAAAAGCAAGGGCCGCAACCGCCAGTGGCGGCCGCGGCCCTTGGATGTGCGTTTAGGTTTTGTCTATTGCGCGGGGCTAGAAACGCAATTGCTGCATTTCGTCGCCTCGTAGACCACGATACCGGTCACGACCGCCGCAGCAGCCGCAACACCGATCGTCACCGGCAGCGCCACGCCCGTGCTACCCATGGCGCTGGCCGGGGCGGCTTGATCCTGGAAGCGGATCGCCTCGCCCGCCTTGACGGTGTACGTCTTGTGCAGACCCACCACCTTCACGTTGCCGGCGATGGCCCGGACATAGGTCGGACCATTGAGCGCGGTCACCGCGAAACGGGCGTTGCTGGACGCGGGAACGACCGTGACGTGGCTGACGGCGACCGGCAGATTACCGGCGACCTTCACCATGCCATAGGCCAGGTTGACTTGGTTGACGTTGGCGTTGCGCTCCAGCCGGAACTGGGTCTTCGCCGCGGCGATCATTGATCCGCCGGGCAGGACCATCCGCGCGCTGCCTTGGGCACTAACGGCAACGGCATCACCAGCAACGATCGCCGATCCCGCGACGATGGGCTGGCCATTGACATTGACCGTCCCTGCCATCGGGCTCAGCATCGCGCCGTTGGTCCCCATGACTGGCAGGCAGGCCATCAGGCCCACCAGCATCGCCACGAGCATCGAACGAGAGAACTTCATTCCTTACCTCCTGAGGTTCAAAACGGGCAGAACTTCCACTGCAAGAGACTGCGGGTTGATTACAGCACTAAACGCGACTCAAGGCAATAGGAAAATGGCAAGCTGCAGGGGGATTCCCGGACAAGTACAGTAACTAAGCGGTGACTGCCCCCAGCGCCGGAAAACTGCGGTGCTGACGCACTTCCGGCGGGGTGGGGGAGAGGCCGAAGAATAACTGTCCTTAGGGCCAGTGGCGGTGGTGAGCGGCGCTACAATCGGCGCAGGCGGCCGACCGTTGCCGACCGTCCATTACGATGCCCAATCTGGAACGATACATCGCCGCCACCGTGCGCTGGCGCCAGGACTACTCCCCGGAGTTGTGGTCGGTCCGGCTGGAACTGGAGGCGCCGTTGCGCTTTCGCCCTGGCCAGTACGCGACGCTGGCGGTGGAAGATGCCGAAGGGCTGCATGAGCGCCCCTATTCGATCGTGTCCAGTCCGCGGGAGGCAGGCTTGGAGTTCTTCTTCGAATTGGTGCCGGAAGGGGAGCTGACGCCGCGGCTGCACCGTTTGCGGGAGGGGGACCGGCTATGGGTGCGGCGGGCGGCGAAGGGCTTGTTTCAGCTGGACTCGCGCAGCGGCCGGGGGCGGCACCTCATGGTGGCGACGGTGACCGGCGTTGCGCCATTTGTCAGCATGTTACGGACCTTGGCGGATCCGGCGGGCGGCGCGCCAGGTGGGAGCGGCCCGGCCCCGGAGACGCTGGCGCTGATCGTCGCCGCCAGCCGCTCGTGGGAATTCGGCTATCGCGAGGAAGTCCTGGCGCTGGCGGAGCGCGTGCCGGCGCTGCGGCCGGTGTTTTCCGTGTCCCGGCCTTGGGAAGATACGGCCTGGACGGGTGAATGCGGCCGGGCGGAAGATATCTTGCGTAAATATGCCGACGCCGCGGGCTGTCGCGCCGAGGCCACGACCGCTTACCTCTGCGGCCATCCGCAAATGATCGCGAACGCCAAAGGCATTTTGACCCGGAGCGGATTCGCCCCGCGGTCCATTCACGAGGAACTCTATTGGATACCGCCCAAAGCCGGCGCCCGGCCAGCCGCAAACCGCGATTGAACAAGTGGCCCCTGTGGCAGGTGGACGCTTTTGCTGCCCGCCCGTTTGCGGGAAATCCAGCGGCCGTATGTTTGCTTGATGTGCCTGGGGAAACGGCTTGGATGCAGGCCGTAGCCGCGGAAATGAACCTCTCCGAAACCGCGTTCGTGGCGCCCGTCGCCGCCGGTGAGTTCCATTTGCGCTGGTTTACCCCCAAGGTCGAGGTGGATTTATGCGGCCACGGCACCCTGGCCGCGGCGCATACGCTGTGGGAGGCGCGGCGCCTGGCCCGCGGGCAAGAAGCGCGCTTCCGTACCCGCAGCGGCGCGCTGACGGCGCGGCGGCAGGACGGCTGGATTGAGCTGGATTTTCCCGCCCGTCCGCCCCGGCAGATCCTGGCGCCGGCGGGGCTGGAGGCGGCTCTGGGCGCGCGGCCGCGAGGACTGTGGGCGACCCACGGACAGTATCTGGCGGAGATGGAGCAGGAGGAAACCGTGCGCCGGTTACTTCCCAATTTCGAACGGCTGGCGGGCTTGGACGCGCGTGGAGTGATCGTGACGGCGGCGGCGCGCGGCGGAGATTATGACTTTGTCTCCCGCTATTTCGCCCCCGCTGCGGGCATTCAGGAGGATCCGGTCACCGGTTCCGCTCACTGCTGCCTGGCCCCCTTCTGGGGCCAGAAGCTAGGCCGGGCCGTGATGACGGGGTATCAAGCCTCCGCGCGCGGGGGGATGGTCAAGGTGCGATGGGAAGGGGACCGCGTACGCCTGGCGGGCCGGGCGGTGACGGTCCTCACGGGGTGGCTGCGGGCGGGTTAGGCGATCCCTGGGCCAACTGCCTGCCCTCTGATTGATCCAACCTCCCATGCCGACTGGGGATACCGCAGGGCCTTGCGCCGCTGCCTCGTCGGATTGATAAATCACAATTGCGTGCAGCATGTCGTTCGGCCATCCGCGCGTTGGGTGATAATGACAGTCATTGCGCCGTCTGCGCGGCGCGGGAAGTGGCAGCAACAATAATCTAGTCTGGAGGGAAGGACCCTGACAGCGACTCGGGTGCTGATCGTGGACCCGCGCCCCTCGCGCGCGTGTGTCTACCGGGACTGGCTCCAGGCGGGCGGTTTTGCGCCCCACGTGGCGCCGAGCTTTGCCGCTGGCCTGAAAGCCTTGGCCGCCCTTGGGACCGCACCCAGCGTGTGCTTGGTGGCGGCCGAGCTGGACAGCGGGCGGTCGGGATTGGACTGGCTGCAAGGAGCACGGGCACAAGGTTACGCGGGGCCGGTGCTGCTGGTGGCGATGGCGCCCGGGTCGGACTTGCGCGTCCGGACCATTGCCTCTGGGGCGGACGATTGCCTGGATGGGGTCCAACTGGAATCGGCGGCGCTGCTAGCCGCCTGTCGGCACGCGGAGGCGCGGGCGCGCATGCTGGTTGCGTTGCATGCCGGGGAGCGGACGCAACGGGACAGCGATGCGCAGTTTCGCCGCTTGTTCGAGGAGGCGCCACTGGGCATTGCCATGCTGGATCGGGAGGGCCGGATTGAGCGCGCCAATCCCGCGCTGGGGCGGATGTTGGGACATGCTCCGGCGGAGCTGGCCGGGCGGACCTTGGAGCAGCTCAGTGCCGCCACGGCCGATCCCGGCGCTGCCTCGCCCCGGCAATTGGCTCTGCCGTTGGGTCCGCTGCTGCGCGGGGAAGCCGGGGAAGTGCGGGAGGAGAGACCGTTGGCTTCGGCGCAGGGCGGGATGGTTTGGACCCGGATCACCGCTACCGCGATCCGCGACGAGGACGGCGCGATCTGCCGTGGCCTCGCGATGATTGAGGACGTCACGGTCCGCAAGCAGTTGGAGGCGGAGTTGCGTCACTCCCAGAAGATGGAGGCGGTCGGCACGCTCGCTGGCGGCATTGCCCACGACTTCAATAACTTGCTGGCCGTCATTTCCGGCAGATGTGAATTGTTGCGCAATGATCTGGGCGGCGACGACCGCCGCTTGCAGCATCTTGAGGCGATGCAGCATGCCGCGGCCCGCGCCACCGCGCTGGTGCGCCAGTTGTTGGCGTTCAGCCGGCGGCAGGTGCTAGCGCCGCGCGTGATGAACTTGAACCACGTCGTGCAAGGAATGCTGGAGATGCTGCGGCGGATCGCCGGCGAGCACATTGAGCTGATCACAGTTCTGGAGGCGGATTTGGCAGCGGTGGTGGCGGATCCGGCGCAGATGGAACAGGTGGTGTTAAACCTCTGCGCGAATGCCCGCGATGCCATGCCCGCCGGAGGCCGGTTGATCATCGAGACCGCCAATGAGAATCGGGGCGGATCGCCGTCGGTGCGCTTGTCCATTAGCGACAACGGCTGCGGGATGGATGCCGTGACCCGGGCGCGCCTGTTTGAGCCTTTCTTCACCACCCACGCACGGCCGGGGCGTGCGGGACTGGGCCTGGCGATTGTGGAGGGCATCATCCGCCAGAGTGGCGGGGGAATCTCCGTGGAAAGCGACGTCGGCCGCGGTGCGACGATCACCATTTGCCTGCCTCGCGCCGCCGCGGCGGTGCAGAGCGCCTAGCGGCGCCGGTGAACGCCGCGCCTAGGGCAGCCCGGCAAAGGCGTGCACCTGGTTTTCCTCATGCAGCGCCCGCAGGAACGCCCGCACTAGGAGTTGGTCGAACTGCCGGCCGGAGCCACGCTCTAATTCCAATGAGGCCTCGGCGTAGGTCAGGGCGGGGCGGTGGCCGGTGGAACTGGTCATCGCATCGAAGGCTTCGGCCAAGGCGAGAATGCGCCCGCCCAGCGGAATGTCATCGCCGCGCAAGCCGCGTGGATATCCGCTGCCGTCGAACCACTCATGGTGGGCGGCGATCAGGGAGGCGACGCCCTCCCCGCCCCGGAGGCCGGCAACCATCTCGGCGCCGGTGAGTGGGTGGCTGCGCAATAGCCCCCACTCGGAGGGCGTCAGGTCCTGCTTGCGCAGCAACTCCGCGCTAATCGCGGATTTGCCGATGTCGTGGAGGCGGCCGGCGATGCGGATTTGCTCCTGATCTTCCTCGCTGAGCTTAAGCGCCTGCGCCAGCATGACGGCGTAACGGGACACGCGCAAGCTGTGCTCGGCGCCTAGCGCGTCCTTGGAATCAATGGCGATGGTGAGCGCGAACAGCGCGGGCAAGGCGGCGACGAAGTTGGTTTGATCGGCGGCCGGCGGCGTGACGGGCAGTACGCCGCCTTCGGGCCGGGCCATGACTTGGTCGCCGCCGGCGCCTTTGGCGGCATACATGCTCAGGTCCGCGGCGCGCAGCACGTCTTCCGGCGTGGCGCCATGCTCCGGATAGCTCGCCACGCCAAAGCTCGCCTTGAGCTGGCGTTCGCTCAGCATGGGGTCGGTGGCCAGCCAGACCTTGAGCCGGTCGCAGAGGGCGCTGGCCATCTGCGCGTTGCCCTCGGGCATCAGGATCGTGAACTCATCCCCGCCATAGCGGGAGACGATGTTGCTGCCGCGGCATTTTTGCTCAAGGACGCGGGCCATGCGCGCCAGGGTGAGGTCGCCTTCCAAATGGCCCAGGGTGTCGTTGATGTTTTTGAAATTGTCGAGGTCAATCAGCACCACGCTGAAGGGATGGCCGGAGCGGCTGGCCCGCTTCCATTCGCGTTGCAGCGCTTCCATGAAATAGCGGCGCGTCTTCAGGCCGGTCAGCCCGTCGGTGATGGCCTGTTGCTGCATCTGCTGGAAGCCCAGGGAATTGTTCAGGGCAATGGCGATCTGGTCCGCCAGGGTGCGGAGCACCTGAACGCGGTCGGGCGGAAAGGCGCGCGGCTGCGCGCTCTCCAGGTTCAGCACGCCCAGCGTTTGCCCCGCATAGACGATGGGGATGGCCAGTGCGGAGGCCGAATCGGCGTGCACGGGAATCGCTTGCGCATTTTGCCGCAGGTCGGGGATGAGCATGAGCTGGCCGGTGCGCGCGGCGGCGCCCACGACGCCCATGCCCAGCGGGACGCGGCGCAGGGCCGCTCCGCCGGCGGGGCTGGCGTCGCCCGACTCGGCTTTGAACTCCAGTTCCTTGTTCTGGTAGTTGACGACACCGATGCCGATGTGCTTGCACGGCAGGTGCTGGTGAATCGCCTCCGCCATGTCTTGCAACATGCCTTCGACCTGGGTCGAGCCGATGGCGATCTGGGCGATCTCATTCAGGAACTCAAGCTCCTTGGCGTTGCGCTGTTGCTCGGAAAACAAGCGGGTGTTCTCGATCGCCACGGCGGCCTGGCCCGCGACCACCTCCAGGATGCGCAGGTGGTCCTGATCGTAGCGGCCGGCGGCTTCGAAGTTTTGCACCGCCAGCACGCCGGCAGGCCGGCCGGCGATGAGGATAGGAACGCCGAGCCAGCTCTGCGCCGGCCGGCCGTTGCGGCCCAGGCTTTGCGGTCCGGCGAGGTCCGCCGTGCCCTGGCGCAGCAACAGCGGCTTGCCGCTGCGCAGTACCTGCGCCGCCAAGGGATGCCATTCCGGCCGCTCCCGCCTGGGCAGCATGACGCCGTCTTCGACCTCGAGTTCGAAATAAATTTCGTCGCTGCCTTCCGGCTGGAAGGCGGCGAAAAAGTTGCGCACGTCCAACAACTTGCGCAGCTCGGAATGGATCAGCCGCAGGAGCTTGTCCAGGGCCAGCGAGGAACTGATGGCCGTGCCGATGTGCGTGAGGATTTCGAATTCGCGGCCCCGGCGCTGGCTTTGGCGCATTAGCGCGAGGTTCTCGATAGCCACGCCGGATTGGCTGCTCAGGGCCAGCAGCAGCCGCAACTCTCCCGGCAAAAACCGCCGCCGTTCCGGGCGGGCCAGCAGCAGCCATCCCACCACGCCTTGGCGGCTGGAGAGCGACAGGCAGGCGAAGGCGGATTGGCCGTCGGCGCTCAATTTCGCGCGCAGGCGCGTCCAGAACGGCTCAGTCTCCAGCCCCAGCAAGCGGCTGTTGGCGCCGCGCCACCGGCCCACCACCACGCCGCCATAGCGGGCCAGCAGGTTGACGATCTCCATGCCGCTGTCGGCGAAGAAGCGCCGGCAGGAGGGCGAAAAGCCCCGCGCCAAGGTCAGGGGCTCAGGCAGGGGCGCCCCAAGAAACAACGCCAACGAACCCGTCGGCAACAGTCCGCGCACGCGATCCATCAGCCCGTCCATGACGGCGTCCAAACTGTCGCTCGAAGCGCGCGCGGCGTCTAGGTTCAAACGCGAAAGCGCGAACAGGTGAGCTTCGGTGGCGCGCCGCTCTTGTTCGTATACGACCGCGATCATCAACGCCGCCACCAGGAGCTCGGCCAGCCGAGGCATCCACGCGGAGATGTGTGGGCTCCAGAAGACGGCGAGTCCGGCGGCAAGGCCCCAGAGCAGAACTCCGGCCGCTAGTAACCGCCTTGCCCAGTTGGAGGCGGAGCTGGTCAGCAGCAGGTCGGCGGCGGCAATTCCCAACAATGCCACGCCGAATAGCGCTCCCCAAGTGCTGGCATGATTCCAATGGCGCGACCAATCCACATAGGCGAGCGCCGCGCCGACCGTCGCCAGCCACAGATAATTGCGCTCATGCGCGCTGACCCCGCGCATTTGCCGGACACCCAGCAAGAAGAGCGTGGCGGAGCCGGCGAGCGCCGCTGACGCGGTCCAGCCGGCGATCGCGTTCGGTGCCGCCTGGGACCAGCCCAGGGCTCCGTCCCGAACTGCCAGGGCAAGCCAAAACCCCAGCCAACTGAGGACGTACCGGTCCGGTCGTACCCACGCCAGGTAGGCGAAGAGTAATCCCGCCAAGAGGGGGAAAATTGCCGGTAATAACACCATCCACATAGGAATAACGCCCGGGCCGCGGGGGGAAGGCCGGGTGCAGACACGTGCCGCTCCGTTCTGAGCAGGCGTCATCAATATAGGCGATGGCGCGCGGCTCCGTAAAGGAGATGGAAGTACAGGGTGCCTGTCCTATACCTGTCCTTCGGGGGCCAGGGAGATCCCGGGCCGTTGCGGCCGCCCGGGCGGCGTCGCTCCGGATTGCGCCTCGGCAGCCTCCACCTGCGGGATCGCCGGAGCCAGGCCCGCGGCAACGGGCGCTCGGGCGCTGGAGTCTAAACCGCCTAGCAACGGCGTTATGCGGAGGATTACCCGGAGGCGAGACATGACCATCATTTCACGCGCGTGCGCGGCGGTGCTGTTGACGGGCATCGGGTGCATGGGGTGGGGGCAGCAGCGGCCGCTAGAAACAATGCAGTACCCGCAAGCCCATTCCGGCGCGGCGGAGCAGGGGCAGGCGGCCGCTCTGTCCGATGCGGAATTGCAGCAAAATGTGCAGGGCCGTCTCGACGCCAATCCCAGCTTGCGAGCCGCGGGTATTTCCGCCACGGTCAACCACGGCAAGGTAGTGCTCATGGGCATCGTGCCCGACCGCATTCTGAAGAAACGCGCCGTCCAATTGGCCCGGTCGGTGGGCGGCGTGCGGCAGGTGCGGGATCTGATCACCGTGCACGCGGGCCCGGTGGCTGCTCCCGGTGTCAACGCAGGTGGCATTGGTGGGCAGCGCAATGGCGCCGCGAATGAGGGCAATGGATATCCGCCTGCCCCCTCCACGGCGCAGATGGCGCCTGCCGCCCGCGGCAATCTCCAGTACCGCATTACCCAGGCGCTGGCCAGCGATCCGGTGCTCGGGAAGTACCCCATCACGGTGACCGTGACCAAGAACCAGGTCGTGGTACTGCACGGTATGGTGCCCAGCAAGATGGACAAACGCCATGCGCAAGATCTGGCCAAAGCGCTGGCGGGGGTCCATGCGGTCCAAAACAAACTCAAGGTGAATCCGCATGCGGTGGATTTGGGCATGCCGTCGGGATCGCGAGCGGCGGCGAATCCCGCCGGACAGGAAGTGGCACACCCCCCGGGTGATACGCTGCCCAGCCAATCGCAATCGGGACTGCAATCGCCGGTGGAACCGGAGAGCGCCAGCGCCACTCCCGCCGCCGTAAGTACGGCGGTGCGGCAAGAAGAACAGATCAACCAGGCTATCCAGCGTGATCCGGCGCTGCGATCCTACCCAATCAGCGTCCTCGTTAGCCGGCCGGGCAGGGTGGAATTGGTGGGTGAATTGCCTACCAATGCCGACCGGAAGCACGCCGAGAGCATCGCCAAGGGCGTGCCGGGCGTGACGCATGTAAAGAACAAAATCAAGGTCAATCCCAACGTGCGACCCAGTGCCGCATTGCCCCCGGATCCTCCCATCGGTATGGGCGGAGCTAATGGCCAGGCGCTCCATCCGGCCACTCCCCAGGATCTGCGCACCGAGCTCCAGGCTCGGCTGCAAGCCAACCCGAGGCTGAGTGGGGTGGTGGTCTACGTCAGTGGAAGGAGGGTCATCCTGCGAGGCAACGTGGCCAGCAAGGCGGCGCAGAAAGAGGCGGGCCAGCTGGTTCGGGCAGCGCTGCCCAAGGGGTACAGGGTCAGCAACCATGTGGCCATCAATCAGGGAATGGGCAATGGGTTCCCGCCTCGCTAGCGGCTTGCGCCATGGGCGGTCAGCAGGGCACTGGCCGCGGCGGTCACTTCCTCCACTCCGACGCGGGTCATGCAGCGGTGATCAATCGGGCACTCCCGCCGCTTGCACGGACTACATTCGATGCCGGGCGCTTGCACCAATCGCCAATTGTAGCGGGCGGCCAAGGGATGGGTTTCGCGCGCATTGGTGGAACCAAAGATAGCGACCACCGGCGTGCCCAGCGCGGCGGCCAGGTGCATGGGCCCCGAGTCATTGGCGATCAGCAGTTGCGAGGCCGCGAGCACTGCCAGTAACGCTTCCAAATCGGTGCGGCCGGCGAGGTCTATGATCGGTGCGGCGGCGGCCCCCGCCGCGCCGATCGCGGTTTGCGCCAAGGATGCGGCCAAGGAGGCTTCCGCCGGGGATCCGACGAATAGTACCGTGTGGCCCGCCGCGGCAAGTTGCGCTCCGACGGCTGCGAAGCGTTCGGGCAGCCAGCGTTTGGCATGCCCGAAACTGGCCCCCGCATGGATCGCTACCCGTGCGCCGCTGGCGCCCATGGGAAGCTGCTGGCGCCAGTAGGCGAGCAGTTCTGAGTCGGCCGCAATTCGCGGATGAAGGTCGTCAACTTTGGACAACGGCGCGTCCGCCAGGCGGGCGCGGCGCAGCAACTCCAGGTAATAGAACCCCTCATGGGGCGGGGTGTCGCTTGGGTGGGGGCAAGCCAAGGCGTCGGTGAGCAGCCTGCGGCGGCCGTCGCGTACGTATCCGATGCGGCGGCGCGCTCCAGTGCTCGCGGCCAACAGCGCGGAGTACATGGAGTTCGGAAACAGCACCGCCAAGTCGGGCCTCTGCGGCCGCCAGCGTCGCCGCGCCGCCAGCAGTTGGCGCACTCCCGGCGATTCCTGCAACGTGGTCACGCGCCAATCCGCTTGCGGGTTGGCGCGGGCCGCGGCTTGAAACACGGTCGCGGCGCCAGGCCGCGCAACGACCTCCCAGCGGTAGTCCGCCTGGCGCGCCGCCAACATGGTAAGCGCCGGCAAGCACATGACCGCATCGCCGACCCAGTTAGGGGCGATCACGATGCCGTGCCGGCGGGCCGGAATGGGTGCTGGCGGAGTAAGTTGCGGAGCCAAAGGGAATCCTAGACGGCAAAGCGGTACAAACGCATCGGACCCACGGTTTACACCCCAGGCGCGGAATCCGGGCCTGCTTGCAAGCCCGCGGCTGCGAGCATCATGTCCACCAACAGCGGCAAGGCGCCGATCTGCATGTCAATCGCGATCACTGTTAGTTCCAACCCATGATTGTCCGGCAAATTGATCGCATCCTTCTCCGTGGTGACGAAGGTCTCGGCGCCCGCCTCGGCCGCCTCGCGGCGCAGGCGGTGAAGATCGGCGGTGCGGTACCGATAGTGATCGCGGAACGACCGCCGGCCCGCGACCTCCACGCCCAGTCCTTCTAGCGTGGCCCAAAACGACTCCGGCCGGCCCAGGCCGCAGAAGGCAAAGACCCGGCCCGGTCTCCCCAGCGCCGCGCGGGGCGCTTTATGGCCAAAATACACCGGCGCCGCGGTCCACCGCGCGACCCGGCTGCGCACGTCGTCCTGGGCCGCGCCCGTGTCCGCCGGCCCAGTCCATAACACGGCGTTGGCCCGCGCCAATGCCGACGGCGGTTCCCGCAAGCGGCCGGCGGGCAAAAGGCGATCCTCCAAATCTTCGGCGGTCACCAGCACGAGATCGAAGCAGCGGGCCAGTTGGCGGCGCTGAAAGCCATCATCCAAGAGGTGCAATTGGCAGGCGAAGCGGCGTTCGCCTTCCCGTCCGCTTGCGGCGCGATTGGGCCCGATCAGCACCGGCGCCTGCAAGTGGTGGGCAATCAGCCGCGGCTCATCGCCGGCTTCGGCTGGTGCCGCCGCGCCGGCTGCCGCCGGCGGCAGCACCAGAAGCCGGCCCTGGCCCGGGCGGCGATAGCCGCGCGTCAAGACGTCGCAGCGCAGACCACGGCCCGCCAGCTCGCGTCCCACCGCGATGACGGTTGGGGTCTTGCCCGTGCCGCCCACCGACAGGTTGCCGACGCTGATCACGGGCGCCTTCAGATAGGTGACGGGCAGCCAGCCGCGATCAAATGCGCGGTTGCGTGCGGCGGTCAGCAGGCCGAACATCGCCGCTAGGCCGTGGCCCGCGCCCTCGGGCTTCATGCCGGCGGCCGTGCCGCGACGGCGGCGCCGCTTGCGGTGCTGCGGTCCGGCTCGATCATGCCCTGGACGGTGGCGACGACGCGCTGCGTGGCCCCGGCTTTGGCCTGGAGCAGCGCGCGCGCCGCATCGCCGGTGCTGGAGCGCAACCGGTCGTCGGACAGCAACCGGTATAGAATGCGCTCCAGCTCGACGCTGCTCTCCGCGCGGAAGGCGGCCTTGGCCGCTAAAAATTCCTCCGCGATCGCCGCAAAATTATGCATGGACGGGCCAAAAACGACCGGAACGCCGAAGTATGCCGGCTCCAGTAAGTTATGGCCGCCGTGGGGCGCCAAGCTGCCGCCGATGAAAGCGGCGTCGGCGTAGCGGTACAGCGTGGCCAGCTCTCCCAGGCTATCTAACAGCCATACGCCGCCCGCATGGACCCCGGCCGATTCGAGTTGCGAACGACGGCTCCAGGGTAGGCCGCTCAGCTCGATTTGGCGAGCCACGGCGTCGAAACGCTGCGGATGGCGTGGCGCCAGGACCAACAAGGAACTGGGAAACTGCTGCCGCAGGTGGCCGAATACGGCGAACAGGATCTCTTCTTCTCCCGCCATGGTGCTGCCCGCGACGATGACGTTGCGCACTTGGGCCGCCTGGAAGTGGCGAGCCAGCTGGCGCAGGACGGGGCGATGCTCGGCAGGGGTGAGGTCAAACTTCAAATTTCCCGCGACCTCGACCTTGGCGTCTGGAGCGCCAAGGTCGCGCACGCGCTCGGCGTCGGTGGGGCTCTGCATCAGCCAGCGGTCCACCCCGGCCAGCGCGGGACGGAGCCAGCGCCGCACCCAGCGATATCGCGCGTAGCTGCGGCCGGAGATGCGGCCGTTGACAAAGACCACCCGGACGCCGGATTGACGGGCTTGCTCCAGAAACCGGGGCCAGATCTCCGTTTCGGCGATCAGCACCAGCGCGGGACGAATCGCTTGCAGCGCACGCCGGGTGCTGAAACGGAAATCCAAGGGAAAATAAAAGATTCGATCCGCTGCGATCCGGCCTTCCACTAACTGGCGCGCCGCCGCCGTGGTGACCGACAACACGATCGGCCGGCTGGGAACGGCCTGGCGCAACTCCGCGACCAGCCGCTCCACGGCCAGCGCTTCGCCCACGGAGACGGCATGCACCCAAATCGCCCCCTCCCGCTCTAGCGGCGGAACTCTCCCTAGGCGCTCGCGCCAGTGGCGCGTGTAGCGGCCGTGGCGGCCGTTGCGCAGCCAAAGCCCGGGGCTAAGCGCCGCCAACCCGAACGCTAGTACAAGGGAATAGAGCCACAGCATCCGCGATGCCTTGAGTATAGCGGTCGGGAGCCAGGCGCCGCCCCAGGGTGTTCCTGGCCGTGCGGCCGGGCCGGTAAACTAGAAAACGGATGGATTCTCTGCTCGCCGATTTGAATGATCGCCAAATAGAGGCGGTGACCTGCACCGAGGGGCCGCTGTTGATTTTGGCTGGCGCCGGCAGCGGCAAAACTCGGGTCATCACCCGCCGGATTGCCTATTTGGCGCGCGAACGGCAGGTGCCGCCGCCGGCCATTCTTGCCATGACCTTTACCAACAAGGCGGCGGCGGAGATGCAGCAGCGCGTGGCGGCGCTGCTGGGCGGCGGCAGCGGCGCGCGGCCGCTGATCTCCACCTTCCACTCCTTCTGCGTGCGCGTGCTGCGCGCCGATTACGACGCCATAGGCGGCCCGAAAAACTTCACCATCTACGCCGACGATGAGCAATTGGCGCTGGTCAAGTCGTTGCTGAAGCAACTGGGCCTGGACGACAGGCGGTTCACGCCGAGGTCGGTGCTGGCCAGGATTTCGCATGCCAAAAGCCGGGGTTGGGATGCGCGGGAGATGTTGGCCCAGTCCAGCGATCCCAAAACCGAGCGCATTGCGGCCGTCTATGACCGCTATCAGCACGCTCTGCGCCAGGCGCAGGCGCTGGATTTTGACGACTTGCTGCTGGAGACCGAGCGGTTGCTGCGGCAAAGCGGGGAAGTCGCGGACCGGCTGAACGAGCGCTTCCACTACGTTCATGTGGACGAGTATCAAGATACCAACCGGCCGCAATATCAGTTGCTGCGGCTTCTGACCCGGCGGGGCAACGTCTGCGTCGTGGGGGACGAGGATCAAAGCATTTATTCCTGGCGCGGGGCGGATCTGCGCAACATCCTGGATTTCGAGCGGGATTTTCCCCGTGCCAAGGTGGTGCGGCTGGAACAGAACTACCGCTCCACGCGCAACATTCTGGACGCTGCTTCGGCGGTGGTGGCCAATAACTTGGAGCGCAAGGGCAAGACGCTGTGGACCGAGAGCGGCGCGGGCTTGAAGGTGGGCCACTACGCGGCTCCGGACGGGGAAAACGAGGCGCTCTGGGTGGCCGAGGAGATTCGCCGCTATCTAGCCGGCGCGGCGGACCAGCATGCGGCGATTTTGTACCGGACGAACGCCCAGTCGCGGCCCTTCGAAGAGGCGCTGCGGCGCAATAACCTTCCCTATCGCTTGGTCGGCGGCTTCAGCTTTTATGAGCGGGCGGAGATCAAGGATCTGCTGGCGTATTTGAAGGCGGCGTTGCATCCCGAAGATGCGATCGCGCTGCAGCGCATCCTGAACAACCCGCCGCGCGGCATCGGTCGGGCCACCGTGGACCTGCTGGAGCAGGCGGGGATGGCCCGCGGGGGTGGCTTATGGGCGGGCATTACCGCCGTTGCCGACTCGCCCGGCGGGCTGACCGCTCGGGCCGCGGCGGCGGTGGCGGAGTTCCGGCGCCTGATCCGGGAGTTGGCGGAGCAGGCCGCGGGCGGCGCTACCGCGCGCGATTTGCTCGCGGCGATTTTGGACCGCACCGGCTACGCCCGCCACTACGCCCAGGAGGACACGCCGGAGGCGCAGGCGCGGGTGGAGAACATTGACGAACTGATGAACGCCGCCGCCGACTCCGCCGAACGCGGTGAGACGGTGTTGGAGTTTCTGGACCACGCGGCGCTGGTCAGCGATCAGGACGACTTCGACGCCAGCGCGCAGGTCACGCTGATGAGCCTGCACGCGGCCAAGGGGCTGGAATTTCCCCTGGTGTTTTTGGTCGGCTTGGAGGACGGTTTGTTCCCGCACAGCCGGGCGGCGAACGCGCCGCGGGACTTGGAGGAGGAACGGCGGTTGTGCTATGTGGGGATGACGCGGGCGCGGGAGCGCCTGGCGCTGACCCGAGCCTGTTTCCGCCGGCGCTATGGTGCGGGCGTGCTGGAAGCGACGGTGGCCTCGCGGTTTTTGCGCGAGGTGCCGGCGGCGCTGCTGGAGGACCTGTCCCCCCGCTCGGCCATGACCGCGCGCGGCAGCGAAACCGGACCCGCCGCGGAGCGCGTCTATGTTGCCGACGGGTATGATCAGACCATCCCCGCTCCGGTCCTCGCGCCGCGGCGCATGCCGCCCCCGGTGGGTCATCGCGCGCCGGCGGCGGACGGAGGCGCTCCCAGCGGCGGCCTCCGGCTGGGGGCGCGGGTGCGCCATGCGCGTTTTGGCGCGGGAACGGTGCTGCGGATTGAGGGCGAAGGAACGGAGCGCAAGCTTACGGTGTCGTTTCCCGGCTACGGTTTGAAAAAAATGGTGGAGAAATTCGCCGGTCTGCAGCCGCTGCGTTAGGCGGGCGCGGGCCTCAGCGAAGGAGAAAACGCAATGCGCCGATTGCAGATTGTGTGTGTAGTCGCGTCGTTGGCCGTGGCGTCCGCGGCTCAGACGCTGGGTGGGGTGGCGTCGCACTCTGCGCCGGCCCCCGCGGCTCCGGCCTCCGCGCCGCCGGTATTTCAAAGTCCTTCGAACATCAAGGCGCGGCAGGTGGTGCAGCAGGCGATCGCCGCATTGGGCGGGCCGGCCTATTTGCATTTCCGCGGGCGGCGCGGGCAGGGCCATCTGTTCACATTCGACCTGCGCGGCCAGTTAGCCAATCCGGGCACGGTGTTTTGGAGCTACTACCGCTATCCCGATGCGGAACGGATTGAACTCACCAAGCACCGCAATGTGATCTATATCTACAACGGAAACCATGGCTGGAACGTCAATTTTCGCGGCGTGACCCCGCTCGGGCCGACGGTGATGAAGCGGTTCCGCCAGGCGCAGGCGCATTCCTTGGACGCGATCCTGCGGAAGTGGGCGCAGAGCGCGCGGACCTTGATGCTGTATCACGGCGCCAACTTGGCCACGGCGCGGCCGGTGGAAAAGGTTTCCTTTTACGTTCCCGGCGGCCTGTCGGCGACGGTGGCGTTTAGCGTGCAAACGCACTTGCCATTGGAAGTCAGTTGGCGCACGCACAACCGGTATAGCGGTGGCTTTAGCCGCAAATCCGTGACGTTCGGGAACTATCAGTCGTTTGACGGCATCGAGACGCCGCTGGTCGTGGAGAGCTACGAAGGCGCTACGCCGCGCCAGGAGGAGTACTTCACCTCCATTCATTACGGGCCCCTGCCCGCCAAGCTGTTCGAGCCCCCGGTCCGGCGCCGGTAGCCTAGTCCGCGGCCCGCTCCGTCCGGGCGGAGCGGTCGGCGACGATGGTGACTTGCATCCCCCGCGCCAGCCGGACAATGCGAGTGATCAGCGACAAGGCGAAGCGGCGCTGCGGCGGGCGGCAAACGAAAATTTGCGTGATGTCGTGCAACTGCGCGAAGTCCACCAGCGTGTGCGCGATATCGCTGCCACGCAGCGCGCGGGTGTCGATGTGCAGGTTGCGGGCGAAATTGAGATGACGTTCCACCGCTGCGCCGTCACCTTCCGCCTCCTGGCCGGGAGCGGCGACGTGCACGGCATAGCAGGTCGCATGCAGGTAATCCGCGACGCGGCGGCCGCGGCGAATCAGCATGGCGGTGGAGGGATCGGCGGTGACGTGGATCAGGATGCGGTCATTGCTGGCGGGAACCATTGCCGGAGCCTCGCGGCTTTCCACCTCGTGCGCGGCCTGGCGCAGCGCCAGTTCCCGCAGCGCAACCAGGGTGGATTCCCGGAAGAAGTTTTCCGCCGCCCGGCGGGCCTTTTCCGGCTCGTAAATGACGCCCCGCTCCAGCCGGTTCAGCAGGGCGCGCGGCGTTAGATCCACCATCACGACTTCATCCGCGCGCTGCACCACCCAGTCCGGGACCGTCTCCCGCACGCGGATGTTGCTGATGCTCTGCACCTGGTCGTTCAGGCTTTCCAGGTGTTGAATGTTCATGTTGGTCAGGACGTCAATGCCGGCGGCGAGCAGATCCAGTACGTCCTCCCACCGTTTGTCGTGCCGCGATCCGGGGATGTTGGTATGGGCGAATTCATCCACCACGCATACACGGGGATGGCGGCGGAGAATCGCCTCCAAATCCATCTCCTCGAACCATGCGCCGCGGTATTCGATACGGCGTCGGGGAACGGTTTGCAGGGCGGTGGCCAGCGCGATCGTATCGGCGCGGCCATGCGGTTCAAAATAGCCGATCACCACGTCCACGCCCTCGCGGTGCATTTGGCCCGCTTCGGCGAGCGTACGGTAGGTTTTGCCCACCCCAGCGGCATAGCCCAGGAACAGTTTGAGCCGGCCGCGGGGCGTATTCTCAGCCATTCGCTGGTTCATTTCCCGTGGCCGGTCGTAGTTCGCCGCCCGCATCGCGGTGGGGGAAGATGCGGATATCCATGCCCTCGGCGCGGCGGATCAGGCGTTCCAAGCGGCCGCCGAATAGCCGCTGCGGCCAGGTTTCCCGCGCGGTATGGCCGAGAAAAATCTGCGTGACGCCGCGTCCACGCGCGAAGTCCAGAACGCTGTCCACCAGATTGTCCCCGGTGAGGAGGTGGATCTCCGCGGCGGCGGCCGCCGCCAGCTCCAGGTTGCGGCGCAAACCCGCCGGCTCGTCCCCCGAGGTCTGCACATGGGCTACCAGCAGCTCCCCGTGGAATCGGTCCGCATTGCGCCGGCCGCTCGCGATCATTTGGCTGGCGTCACCACCGCCGCTGACGCACACCAAAATGCGCTCCTGCGCGCCCCAAGTGGACTCCAAGCCGTGGCGGCGAAGGTAGGCCTCTAACTGTTGGTCCACTACGTCAGCGGCTAATAAAAGGGCCAATTCGCGCAGTTCGGAGAGGCGCTGCCGCAATTGCTGTCCTTCTTCCGCGTTGGCCCCCACGCCGGCTTCCGGCGGAGCATCCACCACCTCGATTTCATCCGCGGCGCGCAGAAATGCTTCCGGCACGGTGTCGTGCGGGTCGCATGCGCGGCCGGTGATGCGCTCCACTTCCGGGCGGCGTTCGGCGATGAACTGGAGATTGACGGTGGCGATGGTGGAGATACCATCGGCTAACAGTGCTTCCACGTCTTGCCAGCGGTGCCGCCGCTCACTGCCCGGCGGGTTGGCATAAGCCAATCCGTCCACCAAGCAGACCTCGGGACGGCGCCGGAGAATGGCCGGCACGTCCACGGCGGCCTGGCCGTCGAGCCACCGCATGGGTACGGCCTCCAGCCGCGCCAACAGCCCCTGCACTGCGGGCGAATTACGCGCCTGGATCGCGCCGACCACCACGTCCTGGCCGCGCTGGGCCCGCCGTCGGCCTTCGTCCAGCATGCGAAACGACTTGCCAACACCGGAGGTATAGCCGAGGAAGATCTTTAGCCGCCCGCGGCGGGCGTACTCCTCCTCCGCCTGCGCTTGCCGTAGCAGACGGTCGGGGTCGGGACGGACGTGCTGCGCCATGCGGCTAGAATGCCACGCCCGCTTCCATCGCGGCGCCGAACTGGCCGCCGTCCCGGCCTTGTGCGCCGAATCCGAGCTCGGGGGTAAACTGCGCCAATTCCACCCAAGATAGGTCGGCGCGGGCAAACAGACCGCGATCTTGCCAGGTGGGGGTCAGCGTGAATGTGAAAACGCGTGCGCCCGGGCCGAACCCCAAGACGTTTTGATGGGCGGTGGCGCCGTCAATCATGCCGCCCGCCGCGAATTCGCCCCGGGCGCCCAGCGACCAGTGGCGGGACCAGCGGTAGTCGGCGAGGATGGCAGCCCCGGCCGCATTCGCAGGATGGGAGTATCCCAGGATGCGGGAACTGGGGGAGTGGAACAGCACCAGGTACGGTTCCCAAGTCCAGCGGCCGTCGTGGCGCGTCCACAGCAAGTTGAGCAGGCGGGCATTGGCGATGCTGGCGCTCGGGTTCGGGGGCGTGGAGCGATTCGGCCAGAGGGCGACTAGGGCCGCGGAATCCGCGGCGTCCACCTGGTATTGCACCATCGCCGACGCCGCGCCAAAGTCGCGGGAGAAAAAGCCGTCGCCGTATTGCAGCGCCACGGCCCACCGGCCGTGCTGGTAATTGAGTTGCGCCCCTCGGCTGACGTCGTTTTCCAGATCCGCCCAAATGACGCCCCGCTGGATATTGAAATTGGTATAGGTGAAAGTGCCCTCCTCGCCCGTCAGGCTCGGCAAGAGCCCCGCCTGCA
>OFHJ01000056.1_pt1 | contig 44725 bp, 29 predicted proteins | sample 1522001 | NCBI WGS metagenome assembly OFHJ01 (sample SAMEA2464838, study PRJEB22497) | soil metagenome | biome: Grassland; feature: Farmland; material: Clay | place: Australia | collected 2013-02-01 | depth 1.2 m | reverse complement strand
GTCCAGTCCGGCGCGAAGTGCAGGCTCGTGTAGCGAGCGGAGAGCGAGCTCTGCCAGTTGAGCGGCCCGTGGGCATGCTGCCAGCTGAAGATGCCGTACTGCGTAAGCTCGTGCTGGCTCTCGCTGAGATCGTTGCTGAGATAGCCGCTCGTGCCGTCCACGGTGTAGCCAAGGGAGGGTTGTCCGCCCGGCACGTTCGGGATCTGGAATTCGTCGTTGGAGGTGCCGAGAATCATCGAGATCCGATCGTTCGGATCCAAGATGTCCTCAAGATAAGCGAAGCCGTGTCCTTGGGTCGAGTGGTCGTGCAGCGGCGTGACGCTCGAGTCGGGAGCTTCGACGCCGAGATCGTTGATGAGCTCGTCGTAAGTCACGTAATAATTGAGGCTGCCATGGTTGCCGCCGTAGCCAAAGGATGACTGTATGGTCCCGTGGCTACCGCCGTAGAGCGACACATATCCTCCCGGCTGGAGCGCGCCGCTGTTCGTGGTCATGTCGATGATGCCAGCGGTTTCCAGACCGTACTCGGCCGGCAGCGCGCCGGTGATCAGGCTCACCGAGGAGAACAGGCGCGGGTCGAGGGTTTGCCCGAACACGTTGATACCCTCGGGAAGGATGATGCCGTTCAGCCGGTACTGCAGGTCATTGTGGTCTCCTCGGACGTGGATCTGTCCGAAGGAGTCCTGGACCACGTCGGGGGCTTGCAGCAGCACCTGGTTGAGCGGGACGTTCTCCCCGCCCGGCGCGGCGGCGATCTGCGCCTGGCTAATCGTATAGGTCGAGGCGCCGGTCTGCGTCTCGATCTGTGAGCGCTCCGCGTTCAGCCGTTGCGCCATCACCACCACAGTCGAGAGCGTCGCGGAGTGACGCGTCTTGGATTGCGTGGCCGTGGCGGGCCGAGGGGCCACGCCGGAGAAATTCGCAGTATCCGCACTCGCCGGCGGCGCCAGAAATCCAAGAGCGACAGTGGCGACCATTGCAACGGTCACCGCTAAGTATTGCGTACGCACCATGACTCACTCCGCTGGAAAACGTGCCACTCAGAGTCTCAGGCCCTCGGGGGAGTGGAATGTTATACGATAACGTTCCGGAATGCCAAGGCTTCCGAGACTGTTACGGTATAATGTTCACTTTGTGATCGGACGGAGCCCTATCAGGGCGACTGGAGCCGCAAGAATGGCGAGAACAACTGAACGCGTGAGCCGTCGGCACGATCATTCGCGCTGCATCCGCCGCGCCGTCGCTGCCGCTGAACAGGTATGCACGCGAAAAGAGGTAAGCCTCACTCCGTTGCGCAGGCGGGTGCTTGAGATCGTATGGCGGGGACACGAGCCGATTGGGGCGTACCAGATCATGGCTGAAATCGCCAAAGACAGAGAGAAGGTGGGCCCCCCGACGGTCTACAGAGCACTGGAATTCTTACAGGAGGCGGGGCTGGTGCATCGCCTGGACGCGCTCAATGCGTTTGTCGGCTGCGATCACCCGGATGAGCGTCATGCGGCGCAATTCCTGATTTGTTCGAAGTGCCACCGGGTCGCCGAGATCGAAGATCCAGGTCTGACCCGCGCTTTGACCGAACGGGCGCGTTCGCTCGGTTTCCGCTTCGAGAGTGGAGCCGTGGAGGTTAAAGCCGTGTGTGACAACTGTGCTGCGGGAGTTTGATCAATCCGCCACTGCACCACCGATTCCGCAGCCGAAGGTTCCGCCGCGGCCGCCGGCTGATCAGCGAGTCTAACCTCTATCATGCAAATTGACGCCTTGGTCGATGTTCGCAGACGGAACGCAGTGGCGGATCCAGACTTGCCGCCGATACAGGCCGCAGAGCAAGCGCGGCAGGTGTGCGCCCTGACGCCTCGGAGGGCGCCCGTCCGGATCAGCTACAGAGCCCGGATATCGGCAGGAAACCGGGTCTGGCGGACCCTCTACGGCGGACCTGAGCGGCCGGGCGGGGCTTGCGCCCGCGCGGAGGGGCACTCGGGCCTGCCCCTCTCGGACAATTGGAGTTCCAGTGTGAACGATATAGGCGGAGGCAGCTTCGCTGCCTCCGCCCGAGCCTTGGCGAGGACTGCTTGGTCCTCGGCGATCATGCGCTCGAGGTCCGCGCGCGAGGCGTAGAGGTTCTTGCGGGCATGGGCATCAATGGCCGCCTCGCGGGCATCGGCGACGACCGCATACTTGCAGTCCCGCACCCACTCCCAGGTATCGGGGCGGTAGTCGGTGACGACGGCCACGGGCTCTGGTACCCGGCAGGCGTGGCGGCGGGTTGCGAGGATCGCCAGCACGATATTGCCGGCAGACTCGCACTGCTTACGGTCATCGGGCACGTCCTCGCGGCGCAGTCCCGCGCCCCGCGTCTGGAATACCTCGCGGAGCTCCGTCTTGCCGGCCCCGACAGTCACCCGCTCGATGCGGACGTGGCGCTCTTCCCAGTCGCGCCGCGCCGCGCGGAAATCGCCGAGCGGATTGAACAGTTTGGCTCGGTGCAGCTCGCGCGCTAACCAACACATCTCCTGCGGGCTGATTTCCTTGCCAGGACCCAGCAGATCGGCGGGCTTGGTCGGATACTTGCAGACCTCCCGCGTGTCCTCGATGCGCCCACAATCGCGCCAGTGCGCCCGCACCCGCCGGCGGATGCGGCGCAGGATCGCTTTCCAGTGTGCCCTGGCAAATTGGCGCAGCGGAATGTAGATGACGTTGGCGTGGGGATGATAGTAGTACTCATCGGGCTTGTAGCGGTCGCGATCACGCTCGCAGAGCGGAAGGCCCCAACGCTTTGTGCGGGCATCCCAAATCCGCTCGTCCCCGCGCACGCGTGTGAATTCCAGCGCTGAGACCACCACCTCTGCGTCGAGCTTGCGCAAATCGTGCGCCATCTTGGAGATGCGGCGCTCCAGCGCGGCGAGCGCATCGCCGAGACGCCCGAAGGCCGGGATCCTTTGTCCGGCAGTGATGACGGAGTAGCGGGCGTACTTGCCCGTGGGGTGGCGGGATAGGTAGTACCCGCTCTCGCGGGCCTGCTGGTCACGCTTCGGGGCAGCGACGAGCGGCAAAATGTTGAGATTCGCCCAACCGGGCACGTGGATTGGGGGGGCCGGTGACAAGACCCACGAGGGTTATTCCATCGCCGCGCACATCGACGCCGCCTTTGAAGAGGATATCGGCCATCTGTTCGGTCTGCTGCCGCAGCGCGTCCCGGCGCAGGATCGGGCGTGGATTCCAGGGCTTCTTGGAATCAGCCCATTGGTACTCGGCGGCATCGACCTCGCCGGGCAGCAGCGGCGGGCCATGCTCCCTTGGAGCGGCATGGGGAGCGCGGGCGCTCACGGCTGCGCTCCCTGTGCTTGCACGCCGTGCGCGGCAGCACCTACACTGCAGACGTCGTCGTAGTCACCGACGGGTGACACATCCCTCACGACGCGCGGCCACGGCAGCCGGCCAGCATGACCTACCGTGCTGGTCGGCTGTACTTTTTGGGCGCCGAGAAGGCGCACAGCAGCGCGCCGCCTACACGGCGGGGCGCGCGTCACGCATCAGGAATCTTGCGAACACAGCGACCTCTGTCGCCGCGCGCTCACGCACGCGGCGACAGAGGGGTGTTCGTAGGCGCTTCAGCGCCGTCGTCACCGACGGCGCGAACAGGGTTGTTCCCGCCCATGTGCCCGAGCCCCATCCTGGGGGTGTCCTTGGCTTGGCCGCACATGGCCTACTGGCCATGGTCCTCGGTACCGGCTACACGCAGGTACCTATCTGGGCGCCCCGACTCGCTGTTCTGACGCCCATCACACGCTGGCCAGCCCTCACGAACCGGCGTGGTGAACAGCTACCCCGCGTCCATACGGGTGGGCTACGTCGGGTATCAACCTACTTGCCCCCGGCGCGGCTCGGCGTACCGCCAAGCGGTCTGCAGCAAAACGGGCTCGGTCCGAAAAGTCAAGCACTCGCTGGTGAATATCGTCAGAGCCCCCACGTGACATCAATCACTTGCAATGCCATGGTCGCCTGAAATATTCACCATTCCTCTATGGGAAACCGTCAGGAAATCACGCTGTTGGGCGCGATAGACTGTCGGCCTACGAACCATGAGGTCGGGAGTTCGAATCTCTCCGGGCGCGCCAAATTCATCGACCCCAAAACCACCGTAATCGGCAGCTCGGTCATTCGGCCCGGGCGAACCGCAACGGCCGGCACACCCATCCATGCCCCGGTTGGCTTGGCGGTGGCGTCAGCGCGCGTCTGGAGCAAGGCAGATGACGAAGGGACCTGCAACTTTCACGGGCCGGGCGTGTTCTGCAGGCATAACGGAGGAGACATCATCATGAACATCATCCAGAAAGCCGCTACCGCCGCCGCCGCGATCACCATCACCCTCACGGGCGCCGTTCTGACCACGGCTCCATTGACATTCGCCGGCTCGGGACTGGTCGCCTCGTACACCGGTTCCTGGAGCATGAGCCGCCACCAGCTCACGCTTGCGGGGCAGGCCGCGCTCAAAGACGCCGGTCGCGCCGGGACCGATCTCACGCAGTCATGAGTCGCCTGGCCCCTGGCATGCGCCGATACCGAACGAGCGGCACGGCGCGTGCCAGGCCCGCCTGAGGCGATCTGTCGTCGCAATCCCGTCACACTTGTTGTTCTCGCCGCCCGATGTTGCGGCATCAATGTGTCTTTCGAATGCCCATCGATTCACCGTCCGCGCAGCGGAGTGACCGAGAGCGCGGAAGGTCTTCGTACACCGCAGTCGCGGATCAGCTCAAGTTCCTCTTCCCGGAGGAGCGGCCGCAATTGTCGCGCCATCGTCCTGCCTTGGTGCCATAATCGGCGCCCATGCGCCCGAGGCGAATTTCTCTTCTGTTGGCGGCGCTAGCCGCGGTATCCATGGGGACGGCGCACGCCCAGTGGCGCGCGCTCGCACGCCTTCAACAGCGGGGCGCGCTCGTGTCCGCGATGGCGGTGGACCTCAAGAGCGGCCACGTCCTTGAACAGCTGAATCCTTCTCTGCGCCTCACCCCGGCGTCGCTGACCAAGCTGGCGACTGCGGCCGAGGTGCTGCAGAAATGGCCGCCGAACGAGCAATTTCAGACCCGCCTCTTGTCCGTGCGGCCGATCCGGGGCGGTGTGCTCAGGGGCGACCTGATCCTCGCCGGCGCGGGCGATCCCTCGCTCGATGACCGATCTCTGTGGGAATTGGCGGCCGAGGCGCGCGGCGCCGGAGTGCGCGAGGTCACCGGGGCGCTGCTGGTCGATCCGCTGCCGTTTGGAACGGTCGCCTGCGGGGTCGTCGATCGCTGCGCGGCATTGGCGCGCAGCGACAATGCGTACAACGCGCCGCTGTCGGCGATCGGGGTGGATTTCGGTACGTGGTGCGTGCGGGTCGTACCCACGGCGCCGCGGCGCGATGCCCGCGTCGGCGGTTGCGGTGTGACACATTTGCCGATCCCGGTCGAGGGTCATATCCGCACCGTTCCCCGGGGTTACCGGCAGACGTTCTGGGTGGAGCGGCGCACTCAGGACGGCGAGGATACCCTGGCGGTCGGGGGTGACGTGCCGATGGGAGAGGAGCAGCGGGTCTACCGCGCCATGTCCGATCCGGCGCGGGGCACCGGCCTGTTGCTCAAAGAGGCGCTGCGCGAGATCGGGGTGCGGGTCGCGGGCCCGGTGAGGGTGCGTTTCGAGCAGCTGCCCCCGAATGCGCACATGCTGGCGCGGGTCGATGGCCTGCTCGTGCGCGAGCAGCTGTGGCGGATGCTGCAGTATTCCAACAACTACATCGCCGATGTGCTGACACTCGACATGGGCGCGGCGGCCCAGCCGCGCGAAACGCTCGCCTCCGCCAGCCGCCTGCTGTCGGATCTCGTCGCGCGCACCGAGTCCGACGATCCGCCGGATCCGGGACCGCCGCCGCTTTTCAGCGGCAGCGGCCTGACCACGGACAACAGGCTCTCGGCGAACGACTTGGTGAGCCTGCTCACGTACGAGTATCACGACACCCGCCGCTTCCCGGCTTTCTATGCCGGCCTGGTTGCCCCGCACGATGCGCCGTTTGTCTTCCTGCGCCAGGGCGACGCCGCGTGGCTGAATCGCGTGGCGCTGAAGACTGGTACGCTGACTCAACCCCGCTCGGTGTGCGGCGTTGCGGGATACCTGCGCAAGCGCGACGGCGGCTGGATCGCCTTTGCCGCCATCGTGAACGGCGGTCCGCGATTCAAACATGTGCCGCTCTATGCGGCGATCGGCGCCGAGCGCCACGACATCGAGGCGCTGCTGCGAAAGTACTGAGCGCTTCGCGCGCCTCGGGAACCGGGGTAGGAACGGGCAGGACGGTGCCCGGGGCGGGCGATCCGCCGCCGCATCATCGGGCTGCGCCGCGGGCGCTGTCCCGGAAAGTGTCCGCGGCCGGGAGTGCCCGAGGCGCTTCGTGCTCCGGCGTCGCCGGGGCCGGCTTTCCTATTTGATATCCTGCCCCCTCCTGCGCTCATCAGCCGGAGGGCACCTTGTCCCAACTCGCCGAACGAGAAAAACAGGTTCAAGCGGACCCGTGGGGCGAGCGCATGCCGCGCACCCTCGGACCGTGGAGTGCGGCGGCGGTGGTCGTGGGGATCACCATCGGCAGTGGCATCTTCCGGGTGCCGGCGACCGTCGCGGGCCAGCTCCACGCCGCCGGGGCTGCGATGCTCTGCTGGCTGCTGGGCGGCCTCGTGGCGCTTTGCGGCGCGCTCTCGGTCGCGGAGCTCGCCGCGGCCCTGCCCCGCTCGGGCGGAATCTTCGCCTACCTGCTCGAGATCTACGGTCCGCTGCCTGCGTTCCTGTTCGGATGGACGGAGCTCGCGGTGGTCCGCGCGGCCGCCCTGGGCGCCACGGCCACCATCTTCGCCGACTATCTGGGGTATTTCATGCCGCTCACGGGGCACGAGGTGCGGTATGTCGCCGCCCTGGCGATCGTGGCCATCGGCACGATCAACTACCTCGGCGTCCGGCGCGCCGCGGCCGTCATGAGCCTGGCGACCGCGGCCAAGTACGCCGCGTTGCTGGGGTTGGGGCTGCTGGCTTTCACCGTGGTCCGCGGCGCTCATTCTTCTCCGCCGTCGCTGCTTCCGGGCCACGGCGTCTCGGTCTCGCTCCTCGCGACGGCGCTGATTCCGGTCATGTGGACCTATGACGGCTGGGCGGACCTGTCCTTCATGGGCGGCGAGGTGGCGCGCCCGCAGCGCACCCTGCCGCTGGCGCTCACTCTCGGGGCGGTCAGCGTGATGCTGGTCTACCTGCTGGTCAATCTGGGCTTCTGGTATGCGCTGCCCGCCGCGCAGATGGCCGCTTCCCCGCTGGTCGCCGCGACGGTGGCGGCGCGCATCCCGGTCTTCGGCGGGGCCGGCGCAGCGGTGATCGCGGGCGTCGTGTTGCTCTCGACGTTCAGCGGCCTGAACGGCTCGATGATGACCGGTCCGCGCGTGCTGTTCGCGATGGCCGACCGGGGCCTGCTCTTTCGCTCCGTCGCCAGGGTTTCGCCGAGGTTTCACAGTCCCTCGGCGGCGATCTGGCTCGCCACCGCGCTCGGCTGCGCCTATGTGCTGGAGAATGACTTCGCGCAGCTCGCCGACCGCTTCATCCTCGGCATCTGGCCCTTTTACGTGCTGACGGTGGCGGGGGTGTCTGTGCTGCGGCGCAAGCGGCCGGATCTGCCCAGGCCGTACCGGACGTGGGGCTATCCGGTGGTGCCGGCGCTGTTCCTGCTCGCATCGCTGGGGATGCTGGGCAACTCGCTCGTGACCGACCCGCGCGACACCGGCGTGACGCTGCTGGTGATCGCGGTGGGTATCCCGGTTTACTACGTGTGGCGGCGGTTTACGGCTCGCTCGGCGGCAGCGGCGTGACCGGGGAGCCTCCCGAGGCTCCGGGGCCGTGGCCGGGCTCCTCATCCAGCTTGTCCCCGAGCACGCGCCGCACGGTCACATAGCACAGCGGGATCAGCAGGACGCCGAGCAGTGCCGCGGCCAGCATGCCGCCGACGACGCAGGTGCCGATGTCGTGCCGGGCGTTGGCGCCGGCACCCGTGGAGACCGCCATCGGGAAGACGCCGAGGATGAAGGCGAAGGACGTCATGAGGATGGGCCGGAAGCGCAGCCGGGCGGCCTCCATCACGGCGCTGTGCAGGCTCTTGCCCTTGTGCTGCTCCGTGACCGCGAACTCCACGATCAGGATGGCGTTCTTCGCGGTCAGGCCGATGATGGTGATGAGCCCGACCTTGAAGAACACGTCGTTGGGCAGGCCATGCAGGGTTGCCGCCACGGTGCTGCCGACGATCCCGATGGGCACGGCGAGCAGCACCGACGCCGGGATGCTCCAGCTCTCATAGAGCGCGGCGAGCGCCAGGTAGACGACCAGAACCGAGAGTGTGAACAGCATGGGCGCCTGGGCGGCGGAGCTGATTTCCTGCAGGGACTCGCCCGCCCAGTCATAGCCGAACCCGTGCGGCAGGTAGCGTTTCACGAGCCGGCCCATCTCGTTCATGGCCTGACCCGAGCTGTACCCGGGGGCCGCCGAGCCCAGGATCTCCACCGCCGCGTAGCCATCGTATCCGGTCAACGCCGGCGCGGCCGTCTGCCACTGGGCGTGCACGAAGTCCGACAGGGGAATCATCGCGGCGGTGGGGTCGCCCGATCCGGCCGCGGCGCCCGAAGCGGCGGTGCCCAAGGCGCCCGGGCCGTCGACATAGAACTGCTGCAGGCTCTCAGGGTCCATGCGGTACGGCGCCGCCGCCTGCACCAGCACCTGTTCGACGCGTCCGTCGTAGATGAAATCGTTGGCAAACACCGGAGCGAGCATCAGCTGCAGTGATTGGTAGACCTGCTCGGGCGATACGCCCATCGACTCGGCCTCGACACGATTGACGTGCAGCATCAGCTGAGGCTGTGGCGGCAGGCCGTTCACGCGCACGTTGTCGAGCCTGGGATCCTTGGCGGCCTCGGCGAGCAGCCGATGGACCGCCGAATTGAGCGCCCCGCGTCCGAGCCCGGCGCGGTCCTCGAGGTAGAAGTCGAACCCGGAGAATTGTCCCAGGCCCTGGATGGGCGGCTTGTTGACCACGAAGACGCTCGCATCGTGAATCTTGCGCTTAACCTCCTTGTTGGCCAGGCGGATGATCTGGGAGGCGGTCATGCTCCGATCGCCCCAGGGCACGAGGTGAATGAACGCCCGGCCGGAATTCTCCGAATTACCGGCGAAGCCGCTGCCAGCGACCTGGAAAACGTCGTGCACCCCCGGGATCTTCGCGATGATCCTGTAGAAGTGCTGCAGTACCGCCTCGGTGCGCTGCAGGGTCGCTCCCGCCGGCAGCTGGATGCTCGACATGATGTCGCCCTGGTCCTCGTCGGGCACGAAGCTGCCGGGCAGCTTGACGAACAGAAACGCCCCGAGAGCCAGCATGACCGCGAAGGCGGTCATCCACCGTGGAAGATGCGTCACGGACTGGAAGACTCGGCGCATGTAGGCCGCGCGAGTGCCCTCGAACGCCCGGTTGAATGCCCGGAACAGCGGGTTCGCCTTCATATGCTCCGGACGCATGAGCGAGGCGCACAGCGCCGGCGAGAACGACAGCGCGAGGAAAGCCGAGAACACCATCGAGAGGGCGATGGTCAGGGCGAACTGCCGATAGATCACGCCGGTGCTGCCCGTTTGCAGGGCGCTCGGAATGAACACCGCCGCGAGCACCAGCGTGATCGCCACGATCGCACCGGTGATCTGCCGCATCGCCTTGCGCGTCGCTTCCTTGGGGGGCAGGTGCTCCTCGCGCATGATGCGATCGACGGCCTCGACCACCACGATGGCGTCATCGACGACGATACCGATCGCCAGCACCATGGCGAACAGCGTCAACTGGTTGATGGAATAGCCGAGCGCGTAGATGCCGGTCAGCGCGCCGAGCAGCGCGGTGGGCACCACCAGCATGGGCACCAGTGTCGCGCGGAAGCTCTGGAGGAACACCAGCATCACGATGAACACGAGCGCGAACGCCTCGGCGATCGTGATCATCACGTCCTTGATCGCCGCTTTGATGAACACGGTCGAGTCGACTGGCGCGAACCAGGTCACTCCCGACGGGAAGCTCTTCTGCAGCTGGCCCATCTCCGCCTTGACCCGCTTCATCACCTGCAGCCCGTTGGCGTCGGGAAGCAGCTGGATGCCGAAGGCGGCTACCGGCGTCTTGTTCACCCGGGTCGCAAAGTCATAGTTCTGCAGGCCGAGCTGCACCTTGGCCACGTTCTTGACACGCACGGAGGTGCCGTTGGCGTTCGTCCGCAGCAGGATGTCGCCGAACTGCTGCGGCGAGTCGAACCAACCCTGGGTCGAGACCGTGGCCGTGGTCTGCTGGCCCGGCACGGCCGGAGCCGCGCCGATCGAGCCGGCGGCGACCTGGATGTTCTGGCCCTGGATCGCCTGCAGCACCGTGGAGGCGGGCAGCCCATAGGCATGCAGCTCCTTCGGGTTGAGCCAGATGCGCATCGCGTAGTCGGAGCCGAACAGATTCGCCGAGCCGACCCCGGGGATGCGCTCGATCTGGTCGAGAATGTGCGCCGCAACCCAGTGGTTGAGCGCCGGCCGGTCCGGGCCGCCCGGCCCTGAGCGCAGCGCGATCACCGCCAGAAACCCGGCGCTCGACTTGGTGATGTGGATACCTTGCTGGACGACCTCCGTGGGCAGCTGAGGATCGGCGAGCGCGACCTGGTTCTGGGTCTGCACCTCGGCGATGTCGGGGTTCGTCCCGGTCGCGAACGTCAGCGTGATGTTCGCGCTGCCGTAGCTCGACTGCGAGGTGAAGTACAGCAGGTTGTCGATGCCGGTGAGCTGCTGCTCGATGACCCGGGTGACCGTGGAGTCGACCGTGGCCGCGTTCGCCCCCGGGTAGCTCGCGCTGATGACCACCTGGGGCGGGGCGACGATGGGGTAGGAGTCCGTGGGCAGGCGGCTGAGCGCAATCGCGCCGCCCAGGCAGATGAGGATCGCGATGACCCAGGCGAATACCGGCCGGCCGATGAAGAATTGCGGCACGCGAGGCTCCTACCGGCGTGTGGCGGGGGCGCCGCTTTGGCTTTGCGGAGTGACTTTCTTGCCCGGCAGGGCACCCTGCAATCCGCTGACAATCACGCGGTCGCCGTCCGCGAGACCGCGCGAGATGATCCAGTCATTGCCCCGGGTGCCTTCGGTCTCAACGTTCTTCTCGACCACCGTATCCTCGAGCGAGACCGTCAGTACGTACGGATCGCCGGACTCGTTGCGCTGTACCGCCGCCTGCGGCAGCAGGAAGGCGTGCCTCGCGGTGCCGACGGCCAGGCGCACATTCACGAACATTCCCGGCAGCAGCTGGCGTTTCGCGTTGGGAAGGATGCCGCGCAGGGCGATCGTGCCGGTGCTCGGGTCGACAGAGGCGGCGCGGAAATCGAGCCTGCCGGGTTGTCCGTACGGCTGGCCATTCGGCAGGGTCAATTGTACCTCGGCGTGGGGGCCCGCGGGCGTAATGAGGCCGGCCTCGGCATCGGCGGCGAGTTGTTCCCGCTCGGTGGCCGGCTCGTTGAAGTTGACGTAAATGGGGTTGATCTGGTCGACGGTGGTGAGCAGGGTCGGCGTGCCCTGGCCGACCATCGCGCCTTCGGTGACTTGCTGCTCACCGGGGATGCCGGTGATCGGCGAGGTCGCATCGGTGGATCCGAGGTTGATACGCGCAGTTTCGACATTGGCCTCGGCCTGTTTGACGGCCGCGGCCGTGGAGCGCTCGGTCGCTTCGTCCGTATCGAGCTGGGCCACCGAGACCAGATGGCTGCCGATGAGCGCGCGGTCGCGTTGAGCGATGACGTGGGCATTGGTCGCGTTGGCCTTGGCCTGGGCGAGCGCCGCTCGCGCCCCGTCGAGGGCCGCTTGATAAGGGGCGGGGTCGATCTCGAACAGTGGCTGGCCCGCTTTGACCTCCGTGCCCTCCCGGTATCGCCGCCTGAGCAGGACGCCCGGTACGCGGGCGAGTACGTTGGCTTCGCGGTAGGCGGACAGCCGGCCGGTGAACTCGCGCGTCAGCCGGACCTGCTGCTGATGCACGGTCGCCACGGTCACCCGTGGCGGCGCGGAAGCCTTCTGGGGGGCGGATGAGCCGCAGCCCGCGAGCAGTGCGGCGGCTGCGCCGAGCGCCGCCAGGGCGGCGACCCTCATCGGATGATCGGGCGCTGCGACCGGAATTCTTGACATTTCTTGACAAACACGGTGGGAACGGCGACAAATAACCATCCGGAAAATCACTGCCATGACAGTAGACTACTGGGCAGTAATCGCCGGAGCAGACATCTTAGTCGCAGCACAATTCATAAGCCACACATGCTCGACAAACCGAAAGTTTCACGCGACGACGTACGGCTGCGCGCGCCGCGGGTGCCGAGGACCCGGCGCGCCCGGGGGCCGGTTGCGCCGCAGGAGGAGCTCGGGGTCCGCACGCTCATCACCCGGGCGAGGGGCTCGTTGCTCTCGAGCCTCGATACAGAGCTGGAACGTTACGGCGTGACGGGTGCGCAGTTCGAAGTGCTCAAGAACCTCTTCCGCAATACCACCGAGACCGGTGCGAGTCTGTGCCGGGCGCTGCACTACGACACCGGCTCGATGAGCCGCATGGTCGGGCGGCTGGAGGAGAAAGGCTTGGTGCGCCGAGCGCGCGACGCCCGCGATCGCCGTGTCGTGCTGCTGCGGCTGACCGCGGCCGGGCAGCGGCTGCTGCCGCGCATCCGCCCCGCGGCACGGCGTGTGCTGCGCCGGCACCTGGCCGGGTTCATGCCCGAGGAGATAGACAGCCTGAAGGGTTACCTCGGCCGGCTGATCGCCAACGGCCGGCGGCAGGACGCGCAGGCGCCGGATGAGAGTCCGGGCAGACCCCACGGGTGCGCGCGCTGAGGCTCGCGCCGGCGCGCGGTGGAGCTCTCGAGTCTGACAGGCTTCCGGCTCCGCGGAGCTATCGGGCCGCGGCTCGAGCCTGCCCGGAGCCCAGGCCGGGATAGAGCGTGAGCAGCGCTTCGGTCACCCCGTTGGTCCAGCCGAAGCCGTCCTGGAGCGGATATTCTCCGCCGCCGCCCGGCAGCTCTCGCTCGACGTTGTATTTCTCCACCAGCTTGCCCGTGTGGTCGTAGACGCGGCGCACCGTGGCGATCCATCGGCGTGCGATGAGGTAGGCGAGGCGATCGTGACCGTACCGGCGCAGTCCGCGGATGGCGATCCACTGCAGTGGAGCCCAGCCGTTCGGCGCGTCCCACTGTTGGCCGGTCACGATGGTCGTGGTGACCAGGCCGCCGGGCTTCAGCAGACGCGCGCGGGCGACGCCGGCCACGGCGTTCGCCTGCCGGGCATCGGCCAGGCCCGCGAACAGCGGATAGAGCGTTGCGGCGCTGAGCTCGCCCGTGCGCCGGCGCGTGCGCCAGTCGTAGTCCATGAAATAGCCGCTTCGGCCGTCCCACAGATAGCGGTCGATGGCCCGCTTGCGCCGCCGGGCGCGCGTGGAGAATGTCCGCACGCAGGCAGGCTCGTGCCGCGCCGCGCAGCCGTGTGCGATTGCCTCCTCCAGGCCGTAGAGCAGGCTGTTGAGATCCACCGGTACGATGTCGGTGGTGCGGATGGTCGTCAGGTGGTGCTCGTCGCCAAGCCAGCGGGAGCTGAAGTCCCAGCCGCTCTCGGCCGCGGCGCGCAGATCGCGATAGACTTGCGGGTGCGGTCTGCCGGAGGCCTTGGCGGTCAACACGTCGTTGCGATAGGACTCGTCGCGCGGGGTGTCGGCACCGGCCCAGTAGCGGTTGAGCACGGCTCCATCGGGCATTTCGACGACATTGCGGCGGGCCTGTCCCGGCCGCAGTCCGGCCGCGCCCTTCATCCAGTACGCGTACTCGCGCTTCAACTCCGGCAGGTGCGCGGCCCAGGCGTGCGCCGGATCGCGCGCATCGAGCAGGCCCACCATCAAGTAGTAGACCGGAGGCTGGGAACGTGACAGATAATACGTGCGATTGCCGTTGGGAATGTGCCCATACGTGCGAATCATGTAGGAGAAGTCGGTCACCAAGTCCCGCGCGCTGTCCATACGGCCGTCGGGGATCAGCCCCAGCATGGTGAAATAGGAGTCCCAGTAGTAGAACTCCCGAAAGCGTCCGCCCGGAATGACGTAGGGCTTGGGCACATAGAGGAGCGACGAATACGGCGGCGGTACCGCGGCCGGGCGGGTCAGCAGGGGCCAGAGGAGCGCGATGTGGGCCCGCAGCGTGGGGGCGGGCGGAACGTGCGTGCGGTCAGGCGGGGGCAGCGTGAAGTTGCGCTCGACGAAGCGCAACAGCGCCGCGCGAGTCGCGGGATAGTTCTTGCGATAGCGCCTCAGGATGACCGACGGAGCCGCCTTGGGTACCGCGTCCACGAAAGTGATGCCGTCGGGAAAAATCGCATCCATCTGAACCCGGACGAACAGCGGTCCGAACAGGCGCGACGGCGTTGGGTACAGCCACTGTGCCGTGTCCGCCCGGGCGAGCGAGGTGGCGGCGAGCAGGCCGATCAGCGCCGCAAGGCGCCACCGCGGGTTGGGGGTACTGAATGGCATGGGTTTGGGTCCGGGTTGGCTCGCGAAGGCGACTCTGAGCGGCCAAGGGGCCCGGTGAGTGCTCCAGGCGGCAAAAAAAAATCAATTGATTAGAGGCTCGTGCATGCAGATTGACGGCGCGAAGGCCGCCTGAGCGGCCATTTTCCCCGAGTTACATTGCAGGCAGGCTGAAGCGTCGTGCCTCCCTCTTGGCCGGAGAGCGCCGGCGGTTGTCAGCCTCAAATGACATCGATACCATCATGATATCGATGTCATCCGGGCCTGGCAATACCATCCAACGGCTTCGGAAACTGTAAAAGGACGGTCGCGCCCATGATGCTTCTCATTTGCTCCCGAAAATTGCGGGTCGCGCTCGCCACCCTGGGTCTCTTTACGCTCAGCCTGGCTGCGGCGGCGCCTGCGCCCCTGGCTTTCATCGTCCGCCAGGGACGTTTCGTGAATGCGTTCTTTCGCCGGGGACCGGTCGCCGGCGACCTGGTGATGCGTTCCGGGCCGCACCCGCGCATCCTCATCGCGTTTCCGGCCGGCGACAGCGGCGTCGGTGTTTGGTTTGCGCGGACGCCGCGCTGGGCGAGTTGGCATCTCATCGGTCACCTCCGTCCGGTCCACGCGCGGGATCGGCGCGGCCGTCCGCTCTATGGTCTCTCGGCCGTGGTCGAGCTGATCGGTAATCGGGCCGTGCAGGTGCATCGCGCCGTCCTCTCGAGCATCCGTGTACTGCGCGACTTCAATTCCCTCGGCACACTGCCGCGGGGCATCGAGACGGCTCCCCACATTGACGGTCAGAGCCTCACGTGGGCGCGCCAGCGTCTCGATGGCGCGGTGAGTTATCGGCTTTCCCTGCGAGTGCTGCAGGGGCATTTGCACGGCACCCGCATCGTCGCTGGCGGCCACGGTGTGATCCGGCTGCGCATCACGGGTCTGACGGGCGAGCCGCCCCTGACGCCGCTGTCGGGGCGGCAGTTGCTGCGCGATCCGCGCGCGGGCAGCGCCGCGGCGCGCGATACGCTTGCGTTCCTCGCCTATCGTCAGAAGCTTCTCGCCGGATCGTGGCGCTTCGACACGTATTTCGGTCGCGATACGCTGATGAGCGTGCGTTTGCTGATGCCCGCCCTCAGCGCGCGGGCCATCGACGACGCGCTCGGCTCGGTGCTCTCGAGACTCTCGCGGCAGGGGCAGGTGGCGCACGAGGAACTCATCGGCGAGGAGGCCGTGCTCGAGAACCTCAAGCACGGTGTGCGCTCGGCGCGGCCGAGCTACACCTATCTGATGATCGATGAGAATTACATGCTCGCGCCCGATGCGGCCGACTGGCTGCTCAGCCCGCGTGAGCGCAGGCGGGCGCCGGCGTACCTGGCCGCCCCGCTCGGCGGGCCGCTGCACCGGCGCATCTCCCGGGGCGCGGCGTTGGTGAAGAATCTCGCGTTCGTGCTCAAGAGTGCCTCGGCCTTCGCGCGCCGGCCCGAGGTCGCGCACCTGATCGGACTGAAGCCGGGGATGTCCGCCGGAGATTGGCGCGACAGCAATACCGGTCTCGGCGGCGGCCACTACCCTTACGACGTCAACGCGGCGCTGGTGCCGGCGGCGCTCGCCGCCACGGCCCGCCTCGAGGCGAGCGGCCTGCTCGCACCGTACGTGAGCCGGTCTGACCTGAAGCTGTTTGCGCGCGCGGAACGCATGGCGGCTGTGTGGCGTGAGAAGGCGCCGCCGCTCTTTGATGTGACCGTGCCGCATGCACAGGCGGTACGGGATATCAGGACCTACGCCGCCTCGCGGCGGATCCCGGCGCAACCTGCGCTCGCCGCATTGGGGGCGGGCAACGTGCACTTCCATGCGCTTGCCCTGACCGCGGCGGGCAGGCCGATCCCGGTCATGCAGTCGGACGAGGGCTACCGGTTGCTGTTCGAGCACCCCGACCCGCGCAGCCTCGATCGGATCGCCGCGCTGATCCGGCCCTTTCCGACGGGCCTGCTGACGGGCGCCGGCATGGTGGTGGCCAACCCCGTCTTCTGTGGGCCGAAGCTGCAAGCGATGTTCACCCGGCACGCCTACCAGGGCACTGTCGTGTGGTCCTGGCAGCAGGCGCTGTTTGCCGCAGGCCTGGCCCATCAGCTCGAAAGACGGGATCTGCCGCCGGCCGTGCGTGCGCGCCTGCGCCGGGCGCAGCGCAGGCTGTGGACGGTGATCGAGGCCACGCGCGCGCTGGCGAACTCCGAGCTGTGGTCTTGGACGTACTCGGGCGGGCGCTATCACGTCAGGCCGTTCGGGTCCTCCAACGCCGATGCGACAGAGGCCGACGCAGCGCAGTTGTGGAGCACCGTGTACCTGGCTATCCGGCCGCCGCCGGGACTTGCGCGGACTGCGGCGCGATGAGCGGCCGACGCGCGACGCCCGGCGCCTGACCGTCCGGAGCGCGCGCGAGCCCCTGGACGCGGCGCGCCCGAGCGGGCTTCATCGCCCGCCGTGGAGGACCCGCTGCAAGGCCGCGGCATGTGTCGGCAGGGTGTCGACCGCCGCGGCGATCATGTCACGGGCGGATTCCATCCTGCGCGCGTTCTCGTCTTCGCTTTCCCGCTCGATCAGGGGATTCGAGTCGGCCGGGACGTGTCCCTGGCCCAGCAGGACGGAGAACCAGCTCGCCTCCCGGAACAGCTCCTCCGGCGCCACGGCGAGACGCCCGGTCGCGGCGAAGTAGGTGACCCTGTCCCGCAGGGTATCGGGTATCGCCATGTTGCGCAGGGCCTGCCAGAACGGCTCCACGCGCTCATTGGAATGATAGTGCAGGATCAGGAAATCGCGGATGCCCTCGTACTCCTGCTCCATCAATCTGTTGAATCTCGCAGTGGCAAGCGCCATCGATTCCGTGGCCGGAAACAGCGCGAGCAGCTTCACGATGGCGCTTTGAATGAGGTGGATGCTCGTCGACTCGAGCGGCTCGAGAAATCCGCCCGAGAGCCCGACCGCGATCACGTTCTTCACCCAGGCCGCCCGGCTTTGAATTTCAGCAGCCGTGGCTCGGGTATAAGGCTCGGCGCCGCAACCGGGGGACACGGCACCGCGAGCGCCCGGTCACAGGGCAGCCAGTGCGACCAGTCCTCGAAGCGGGCATCCGTCGCGGGCTTGCCGCGCTCGCGGCGGGCCCAGCGATGATGGAGCATCACGGGGTCGGACGGCACGCCATAGCGTCCGAACGGGTGCAGGTAGCGCTCTTGCGGCCGGTGTCAGCCCACAAATTCGATGCCGAGCTTGAACGTTGCCTGCGTCTCGCGCAGCAGATCGGGCAGCCGCACTCAGGCAAGGTCATTGAACCAGTGGATGGTGGGGATGGTCGCCTCGCCGACGCCGACGCTGCCGATCTGCTCGGATTCGATCAACGTGACCGAAAAGAGCGACCCACCCATCCGCGACAGCGCGGCCGCCGTCATCCACCCCGCGGTGCCGCCGCCGAGGATCGCAATCCGGCGAATTCTGCCCGTCATGCCTTCAGAAGCGATACTTAAGCATGATCTGGCCTTCGCGGCCGAAGATGCTGCGGCCGTAGAAAGTCCCGTTCACGACTTGCTGCGTGAACACGCCCTGGCGGGGGTTGCCCTCCGTGAGTCCGATGTTGTTGGTGAGATTCCTGCCGGAGACATTGACCGTCAGGTGTCTCGTCGCGTTCCAGACGACTCCGGCGCTCATGGTCCAGTATGCCGGCAGACCCAGGTGATTGGCCACGTCGGAATAAAACGAACCCTGATACCGGCCGCGCAGGTAGATCACCCCTCGATGCCCGGGCAGCATGAACTCCCCTTGCAGCGTCTGCATCGACCTCGGCGTCGGGTTGTCGAAATTGCCGTCATACTCCGGGAAGGAGTGCAGCGGAATCGCCACCGCGCCATTCTCATATTCGGTCGACGAGACGCCGGTGAGCCTGGGATCCTGGAATACCCCGAACCACTGCAATCCGAAGGAAGTGCTCAGATAGTCGAGCGAGTGATCGAGCAGGGCCACCGGCTCGAATTGGAACTGATATTCGATGCCGCGGCTGCGCACGTCGTAGAACGCAGTGCAGGCGAAGCTCGGGTGGCCGGGATCGAAGCAGCCGACGGACTGATTGAACAGGTTGGTCTGATACAGGCCCGCGGTGGCGAACAGGTAGGGGTTCCCGTAACGGGCGCAGACCTCGTAGAGCCGGACGCTCGTTGGCGCGGGCGCGGGCGATCCGCCGCCGGCGTACATCTGAAATCCATTCTCGTACTGGAACTACAGAGCCAGATTGTCATTGAACGTATAGTTGATGCGGACGCTCTCAGCGGTCTTTCCACGCGAGACGCTGGATTCCGTGTAGGTGCCGTTGAACTCGTTGCCCTGGTTTATGGTCAACAAGGATGAGCCTACGGAGCCCACGGGCACGGGCGCCGATGCGCTCGCGGCATTGCCCTGATAATAATGGTCGACGATGCGCTCGGCCCGCGCTCCGAACTGGAAGTGCCAGTGCTCACCGACCTGAAGCTCGTCATTGAAATATCCGGAGAATGAGCCGAAGTCGTCCTTCCAGATGCCCTCGCCCCAATCGCCGATGCTCAGCAGGCCATGATCCGTCAGGGTGCCGATGACTCGGCCCGCGGAATCGAGCGCCACCACGTCGTAGACGGGTGCCTGCGCCGTCACGCCGTTGATCACGGGCGACACGGCGGACTGGTCGTTGTGGCGGTAGTCGTCGAAATACATGGCGCCGACGGTAAGGGAATTCCTGAGAAGATCGTTGTGCCAATTCCAGCGTCCGCCCACATTGCTGGCGAAATCCCTGCCGTAGATCTGCTGCTGATGGAGGACGGTCTGCTGGAGCAGCCCGTTGCCGTTCAGCGCATCGAGGGCGGCGGTGTCGGTGCCCGGGGTGATCTGCCCGGTCGCAAGATCCTGGATGCCGAAGGTCGCGCCGGGGAATGCCTGCGCGCCGGCAGCGAGGAGCGATGCAATCGGCGAGCCGCTGCCGCCGTTCAAGTAGTTGTACGCGCTCGTGAGGCCCGAGTTTCCCGTGCCGCTTCCCGGAAAGACGCCGTTGAAGTCCCAGTCGAAGCGCAGGAAGTGCATCTTGCCGAACACATCGACGCCATGGCCGACCGGGACGTCGAAGTCCAGCCGGACCTGGTGCGTACCGACCTCGATGCCCTTTCGCAGGCTGAAAGTGCGGTAGCACCCTTGGGGCGTGGTGCCGGCGAGGCAGGAATTGGGGATCTTCACGTCACCGAGCGCGGGTCCGGCGACATTGGCTGTCTGGCCGGGGAGCTCCGGAACGCTGGAGATGGCTCCGTTGATCTCCCGGAATGGCATGTCCGCATAGTATGGATCGTGTCTGAGGCCGAACTGGCCGCTCAGCCGCACGTAGCCGCCGCCGAACCGGTTCTCGATCGCCGCCTTCAGATGGTAGGAGTCGTAGGTGAATCCCGAGGGGCGCTGGCCGCGGGTGCTCGAGAAATAGCCGCCGATGTCGAACGCCAGGTCATGGGTGATGGGAGCCGAGTAGTACGCGTCCATGCGCCGCTCGTCGTAGGTGGTGGCGGTGAGCTCGACGATGGCCTTGGTCCGGCGAAAGTCGGGCTTGCGCGTGATGAAGTTGACGACGGCCCCGGCGGCGTTCGGAGTCAATATGTCGGAATTTCCGCCGAGCACCGCCTGGACTTCCTTCACGTTGATGTCGTAGGAGAACAGCTCATCGCGATTTCCGGTTCCGGGATAGGCGATGGGCAGGCCATCCTCCTCGAAATTCACGTAGGTCTGGCCGCCGCCGGGCAGGCCGCGCACGGAGTAGTCGTTGGACTGGGGTCCGGCGGTATTCTCTGCGAACATGGTGGGAATTTCCTCCAGCACGTCGTCGGCGTTGCGCGGCGCCTTGAGGGCCAGCTGCGCGCTGGAAATCGGAATGATGTCGGAGGAGGACTTGAGAACCGTCTGGTGCTTCAAGGTCGTGCCGGTCACCCACGATTTCGTGAAGCATGGTCGCCCCGATCGAGCCGGCGGCCTGCGTGCTCGCGCCGGGGGCGGCCGCGGCGGGCGGCTGCGCATGGGCGTGCACGGCAACGGCAAGGCCGACCCCGCCGAGGATGCCGGCGACGACGGCGGCGCCGCTGCAGGCGGGATGCTGGTGTGGGGTTGGGTCAGATCGGCAGAGGCGTTCTCCCTGCCCGCTTACCGCGCGGGCTCAAGAGAGTGGACGGACGCGCCCGCTTTCGCTGAGGCGGGCAAGGCGCGGAACGGATTGGATAAGGTGCCCGGCACGGCGTTCCGCTCCCGAGACACGACAGAACAATCGATGTCACCTGTCGATGAGGTGACGATATCGACACCGGATGCTGTCGATGTCATGGCGTCAATGCAATAGTGTTGTGGCGTCTGCACCAGAGCCAGATTGCCGTATAGAAAGCCTCGAGAGCCGAAATGTAGGTGAAATGCGACAGCGATGACCAAGGCTCCGGCACCGAAGGCTTGCGGAGGCGGGGATCTCTTAACGGCGGCGCGTGCGTTACTCGGCCCGGACGGCTGGTCCAGCTCCGCGTGCGCGGCCGCCTGTCCCTTGGGCGTTCACGGAATGGCGCCCTCGCCGTGGCGGCCGTTGAGGCCGCCACGGCGCCTCGAATCCCCGCGCGCGCCGGGGGGAAGGCGCGGGGGGGATTCCTCCAGGCGCGAGCTCAGAACAGGTACTTCAACTGCGCCTGTATCTCGCGTCCGAAGATGGGCCGGGCCATCTCGAAGCCGTTGGAGATCCCGGAGGTCAGGACACGCGCGTTGCCTTCCGTGAGTCCGATTGTGTTGGTGAGATTCGAGCCTTGCACGCGGACCTCGAAATGCGCGCCGATGTCGCCGATGATGCCGGCGTCCAGTGTGTTATATGCCGGCAGGACCTGCTGGTTGCCAGGATTGGAGTAGCGCTGGCCGACGTGGGTGAAGGTGGTGAACACCGTGACCGACCCCCAGTCCATCGGAACCGTGTACTGAGGCGTGAAGCGGAACTGGAATCGCGGCTGACGCTGCAGGTAGGTGCCGTTGTTGTTGGCGCCGGGCGCACAGCCGCCGCCGGAGATGAACTGGGTGCAGAAGTGCGTGTATTTGGAATTCTGCCAGTCGCCGGTAATCTGCAGCTGCAGGTTTGAGATGGGGCGCCAGTCGCCCTCGAACAGCACTCCGGTGGAGTTCGCCCCGTAGGTGTACGTCACCTGCGATCCGTTGAACAGAAATGCCTGGAACGGCACGCCGAAGAACTGGCGGTGGAACAGCGTCAGGGAGCCGAAGTACGTGCGCCCCTGCGCCTTGAATCCCACCTCGTAGTTCTTGATCTGCTGCGTGTCGGGCGTGCCGCTGCGCAGGTCGTCGAAGCTCGGGAAGTGATAACCGGAGTTCACACGCACGTACGCGCTCATGCGATTGCTGAAATCGTAGTTCGCGCCCACGCTCCATGCGCCCAGCGTGTGGTCATAGGTGGACGGAGTCCACTGGCCGTCGCGGACGCTGACGCCATTGTTGTAGAACGTCAATGGATTGCCGTCGAGATCCTGGTTCTGCAGGCCTTCGATGGTGCCGTCGATGACGTCGTTCTCTACACGGTACTCGGCGTCGAGCAGCCAGGGACCGGTATGCCACTGGTCCGAGAGGTACTCGGCGGTATTGCGGCCGCTGTAATGGTCGCGCAGGCTGTAGAACGATCCGCCCAGAATGCCGTTCTGGGTGACGTAGCCGGCACAGGCGCCCGCGGTGGCGGTCCCATTCGGACACCCGGGGGCGGTGTACAGCGTCACGTTGACGAGCGGCGCGTTCGGCCTGGCGAGCATCAGCTCGTTGTTGCCGAGGAACCAGCTGTCATCCGCCGTGTAGCTGGCGAAGTAGCTGCCCAACGTCAGCGTGTCGCCGGTGAACACCTCGCGGCTGAGGCGCAGTTCGTTGGTGAAGGACTGAATCTTGTTGTCCACGATCCAGAAGCCGAGCGAGGCGACCTGGGCGTTCGGGCTGACGGCGCCGCCGCCGACCAGGCTGGCCGTCCCGGTGACGAACGGATGGCCGCCGGTGGCGGACATGATGCTGGAACTGCCGTTGGCCGTCGAAATCTGGCTGTCGATGAAGCTGGAGAGCGGCTCGGGCGACAGGTTGTTGAACAACGCATTGGTCGGCATGTGGCCGCCGGTGTAGCCAAGGTTGTCGCTGAGGGTCCATTGGCCGATGTTGAGGTTCAGGTCGGCGCCGAACATGTGGATCTGCGCGCCGCGTCCGTTGGCGAGGTCGGCGCTGATGGTGCCGGGCGTGCAGCCATTCGCCGCGCTGCCGGGCGACACGCAGGGAAACTCCTGGACCGTGATTGCGCGGTTGGCGTCGCCCGCGAACGTGCCGGTGTTCGGGTTGAAGCCCGGGAAGGCCGACACGTTCTGGCCGTTCGCGCTGACCGCGACCGGAACGTCGGTGATGAACAGGTTCTTGTCGTTGAGCTCCCGGCCCCAGAGCAGCAGGTTGCCGTTGTTCCAGGTGTGATACAGCGTGGCGGTGAGCTGTCCGCCGTCGTTGGCGGGGAACTGGGAGTTGCGGATGCCGTTCGATTCCCGGTAGAAGCCGCCGATGCTGAAGTACCAGTGGTGGGCCATCGGTCCGCCGTAGAAGCCGTCCAGGCGGTACAGGCCCTCGTTGCCAACCGTCAGGGCGAGCTCGCCGTGCGGGGTCGGGGTGCCGTGGCGCAGGATGTAGTTGACGGTGGCGCCGATCTGGCCGCTGGAGTACACGACCGACGGTCCGCCCTGCACGACCTGCACGCGTTGCACGGTGTCATCGAGGCGCATGAGGGAGGAGTTGGCCATGAAGGAGATCGTCGGGGCCGGGTAGACCGGCGTGCCGTTGAGTTGAACGGTGACGTAGGGCGCATCGCCGCCGCCGGGGAAGCCGGCGATCTCGATGTTCGCCCCGGTGTCGCCGCCGCTGGCCTCAGGCCACAGCCCCGGCACGATTTTGAGCAAATCCGCGGCGCTGGAGGGCATGGCGTCGTGAATCTGGGTCAGGTTGGCTGTGGTGACCGAGAAGCTGGCGTTGAGCAGCTTCACGCCGCTCGCCATGGGTGTGGCGGTGACGATGACCGTTTGCAGCGTGGGCAGAGACGGCGCGCCGGCGGTGGATGTTGCCGCGGGGGGGGCGGCCGCCGGGTCGTTCGGCTTGGCCGCCTTGGCATGGACGCTGCCTGCCGCGAGCGTCAGTAGACCGGCGGCGTACGCCGTCAACGGGTGACATTTCATGTTTATTTCCTCTTAGTATGAAGGGTGAAGGGGAGGTGCGGCAGGAGAAATTCCGCGGCCGGAATTGAATGGACGGCCGGCGACCCGCGTGATGCGGCGGGACGCTGCTGTTGCAGCGGGATGATATTGACGTCGCCCGTCCCGCAAGTCGTGTTGTGACCCGGACATCCCCCAGGACAGCCCGCCTCGGCGAGGCAGGGCCGTGGGTTCGAGCTCGGCGACCATGAGCATGGCGGTTCCCCCCCCCGAAAGACCGCTGAAAACCTGTGTCATTCCCTGGCAGGAGATGACATCGATATCAAATGGTATCGATGTCATCGATGCGTTGCAAGAGCACCGTGTGTACAGGCAACACTATATCGAGCTTGAATGCACGCCCTGAGTCAAAATGTGGTAAGGCCGCAACAGATGACGAGGGCGATGTGGTCGCCGATCGAGCTCGATCCGTCGCCGCGGGGACCGGGGGACAGCCGGTATGGCTGTCTCAGGCGATGAGGGCCTGAGAGTCCTGGCCGGTCTCGCGTTGCGCGTGGCGGCGCTCCTGGTCGGTGAGGTGGCGCTTGCGGATGCGGATCGAGGCCGGCGTCACCTCGACGAGCTCGTCGTCGGCGATGAACTCCACCGCGTACTCCAGTGTGAGCTCGATCGGCGGCGTGAGCAGGACGGCGTCGTCCTTGCCGGCGGCGCGAATGTTGGTCAGCTTCTTGGTCTTTATGGGATTGACCACGAGGTCGTTGTCGCGGCTGTGGATGCCGACGATCATCCCCTCGTAGAGCTTCTCGCCGGGCCGTACGAACAGCCTGCCCCGCTCCTGCAGATTGAACAAGGCGTATGCGACCGCCTCGCCCTGCTCGTTGCTCACCAGCACGCCGTTGCGCCGGTCGGCGATCTCACCCTTCACGGGGGCGAACCCGTCGAAGATGTGGCTCATCAAACCGGTGCCGCGGGTGAGGGTCAGGAACTCTCCCTGGAATCCGATCAGGCCGCGGGCGGGAACGCGGTAATCCAAGCGCGCGCGGCCGTTGCCGTCCACTGCCATGTCGGTGATCTCCGCGCGGCGGCGTCCCAATGCCTCCATCACGGCGCCCTGGTGTGATTCTTCGACGTCGACGGTGAGGGCCTCGTAGGGCTCGTGTACTTCGCCGTCCACCGTCCGGGTCAGCACCTGCGGGCGGGAGACGGCGAGTTCGTAGCCTTCGCGGCGCATGTTCTCGATGAGAATGGTCAGATGCAGCTCGCCGCGGCCGCAGACCCGGAACACGTCCGGGGAGTCCGTGTCCTCGACCCTCAGCGCCACGTTGCTCTGCAGCTCGCGCTGCAAGCGCTCGCGAATCTGGCGGCTGGTGACGAACTTGCCCTCCCGGCCCGCGAACGGCGAGGTGTTGACCTGGAAGTGCATGGCGAGCGTCGGCTCATCGACCCGGATCGGCGGCAGGCCCTCGGGGGATTCGCTGTCACAGACGGTCACGCCGATGTTCACCGCCTCGACGCCGGTGATGGCGACGATGTCGCCGGCGCCGGCCTCGTCCACGGGGTGGCGCTGCAGGCCGGTGAAGGTGAGCACTTGGCCGATTTTGGCGCTGCCCTTGTCCTGCTCGCCGTATCGCAGCGTGATGGTCTGTCCGGGGCGGACCGAGCCGCGGCGGATGCGCCCGATGCCGATGCGCCCCACGTAGCTGTTGTAGTCGAGGGTCGAGATCTGCAGCTGCAGCGGGCGAGCGCTCTCGGCGGCGGGCGGCGGTACGTGCTCGAGGATGGCCTCGAACAGTGCGGTCATGTCGGTGCCCGGCGCCTCGTGATTCTTGCCGGCCCAGCCCTGAAGCGCCGAGGCGTAGATCACCGGGAAGTCGAGCTGCTCGTCGCTGGCGCCAAGCTTGTCGAACAGCTCGAAGGTCTGGTCGATGACCCAGTCGGGGCGGGCGCCCGGGCGGTCGACCTTGTTGACGACCACGATCGCCTTCAAGCCGAGCGAGAGCGCCTTGCGCGTGACGAAGCGCGTCTGCGGCATGGGCCCCTCGACCGCATCGACCACCAGCAGCACCCCATCGACCATGGACAGCACGCGCTCGACCTCGCCGCCGAAGTCCGCGTGTCCCGGAGTGTCGACGACGTTGATGCGGGTGCCGCGATACTCGATGGCGCAGTTCTTGGCGAGGATGGTGATGCCGCGCTCGCGCTCCAAGTCGTTCGAGTCCATGATGCGCTCGGCGAGCTTCTCATGGGCGGCGAACGTGCCGGATTGCTTGAGCAGGCAGTCGACCAGGGTGGTCTTGCCGTGATCGACGTGCGCGATGATGGCGATGTTGCGGATGGGCTTCATTGGGGGGCCGGGGCTGGCGTATGGCCCGGTGACAAAGATTTTCAAGTATAGCAAGTGTATGGCAGGTTCGGGCCTGTTTCGGATCCGGGGTCGTCCAGGACGCTCCCGGGATCCACGTACCACCCTATCATCAGCTCGGCTTAGAGCTTGACGGGCACCGCCTGCGGGAAGCCCCGGGGAGAGCAGATGGGCAATTCGATCGCTGCCACGCGTCGCTGCGACGCGCTGATCGTCGGCGCGGGCCACAACGGCCTCGTTTGCGCGGCCTACCTTGCCGCGGCGGGCCTTACGGTCACCGTCCTCGAGCGTCGTGCGGTTGCCGGCGGAGCGGCGGTCACCGAGGAGTTCTACCCGGGGTTTCGCAATTCCATCGCCTCGTACACCGTCTCGCTTCTAAACCCCAAGGTCATCCGCGACCTCGAGCTCGACCGGCATGGCTTGAAGATCGTGGAGCGGCCGCTGTCGAATTTCCTGCCGACCGAAGACGGCCGGTATTTGAAGGTTGGTGCTGGCGCAACGCGCAGGGAGGTCGCCAAGTTCTCCGCGCGCGATGCCGAGCGCCTGGAGGATTACGGAGATCGGCTGGACGCCATCGCCGAGGTGCTGCGCGAGCTCGTGCTGATCACGCCGCCGAACGTGGTGCAGGGCAGCTGGAGCGAGGCGCTGCCGGAGCTGATCCGCGCGGCCCGGGTCGGCGGTCGGCTGCGCCGGCTCGACATGGGGCTGCGACGGGACCTGTTGACGCTGATCGCAGGCTCGGCGGGCGAGTACCTTGACGGCTGGTTCGAGAGCGATCCGATCAAGGCCGTGTACGGCTTCGACGGCATCGTCGGCAACTACGCCAGTCCTTACGCCGCCGGCAGCGCCTACGTATTGCTGCATCACGTCTTTGGCGAGGTCAACGGCAAGAAGGGCGCGTGGGGCCATGCGGTCGGCGGAATGGGCGCCATCACGCAGGCCATGGCGAGCTGCTGCGCTGAGCGTGGCGTCGACCTGCGCCTCTCGAGCCCGGTACGCGAGGTGCTGGTGGAGGCGGGCCGGGCGGTCGGCGTCGTCACCGAGAGCGGCGAGGCGGTGCGCGCGGCGGCGGTGATCGCCAATGTGAACCCCAGGCTGCTCTTCCAGCGGTTGATCGATCCGGCGGTGCTGCCGCGGGATTTCCTCGAGCGCATCGGGCGCTGGCGCTGCGGGTCGGGGACGTTCCGGATGAACGTGGCGCTCGCGGAGCTGCCCGATTTCACCTGTCTGCCGGGCCGGCAGCCGGCGGACCATCATGCCGCGGGCATCATCCTCGCCCCCACGCTCTCTTACATGGAGCGCGCCTATTTCGATGCACGCACGCACGGCTGGTCCGGCCGGCCAATCGTGGAGCTGGTGATTCCGTCCACGCTGGATGACTCGCTCGCCCCGCCGGGGCGGCATGTGGCGAGCCTGTTCTGCCAGCACGTGGCGCCGCAGCTTCCGGACGGCCAGTCTTGGGATCAGCACCGCGAGGCGGTGGCCGATCTGATGCTCGATACAGTCGATGCCTTCGCGCCCAATTTCAAGCGCGCGGTGATCGGCTGCCAGAGCCTGAGTCCGCTCGATCTGGAGCGGACTTTCGGACTGATCGGCGGGGACATTTTCCACGGCGCGCTCAGCCTCGATCAGATGTTCTCCGCCCGCCCCATGCTGGGTTACGGCAATTACCGCGGGCCACTGCCGGGGCTGTACCTGTGCGGCGCCGGCACCCACCCAGGCGGCGGTGTCACCGGCGCGCCGGGGCACAATGCCGCCCGGGAGATCGTCGCGGATTTCAGGCGCAGCCGGCTGAAGCGCTGAGTCGCCGCGGGCTCGGCCGGGGCCTTGGAATCGCCCGCCGACGCCCCCAAACTCACCCGAATGTCCATCGCTGCACGCGCCCGCCGCGAGGCGCTTGCCCCGCCTCCCTCAGAACCTCTCACGCTGCGCGGCTTCTTCGGCGTGTTCGGCTACGGCCGCCGCGCCATCGAGCTGGTCTTGCACACCAACCGGGCGCTCACGTTCTGGTTCGCGTTGCTGACACTCGTGGCCGGTGTGCTGCCGGCCTCGGTCGCCTACGTCGGCTCGCTGATCGTCGACGGCGTCGTCGCCGCCATGCGCGCAGGGGGCGCCGGGGCCTCGCGCGTGATCGAGCTCGTCATCATCGAGGGTGTGCTCGTCGCCGCGATCGCCGCGGCCCAGCGCGGTCTGTCGCTGGCGCGATCGCTGCTGCGCGTGCAGCTGGGGCAGCGGGTCAACGAGATGATTCTCGAGAAGGCCCTGACGCTTCCGCTGGGACAGTTCGAGGATTCGGAGTTCTACGACAAGCTCACCCGCGCCCGCCGCGAGGCCTCGAGCCGGCCCTTGAGCCTGGTCACCCGCACGTTCGGGCTGGCGCAGAACGCCATCACCTTGGTCAGCTACGCGGCGCTGCTGGTGCAGTTCTCGGCTTGGGCGGTTGTCTTGCTGTTGCTCGCGGGCCTGCCGGCGTTCCTCGCCGAGGCGAAGTTCTCCGGGGACGCGTTCAGGCTGTTCCGCTGGCGCTCGCCCGAGACCCGGATGCAAACCTACCTCGAGACCGTGCTCGCGCGCGAGGACTACGCCAAGGAGGTCAAGCTTTACGGCCTCGGGCCCCGGCTGCTCGAGCGGTACCGCGACATCTTCCGCCGGCTGTATCGGGCCGATCGCGCACTGGCCGTGCGCCGCGATACCTGGGGGTTCGTCCTCGGGTTGGCTGCGACCGTGACCCTGTACGCCGCGTATGCCTGGATCGCCCTCAGCACCATCGTGCGGGCGATCACCCTGGGCCAGATGACCATGTACTTCGCGGCGTTTCGCCAGGGACAGTCCGCCGTGTCGGCGATGCTGTCGGCCGTGGGCGGCATGTACGAGGACAACCTCTACCTCTCGACGCTGTACGAGTACCTGGAGACGCCGGTGCCGGCGCCTCCCGGAGAGGTGGTGCGCGGACCGTTGCCGGAGGACGGTGTGCGCTTCGAGGATGTCAGCTTCGTCTATCCGGGAGCGCGCAAGCCGGCGCTCGAGCACGTCACTTTTCATCTGCCGCCCGGCACCAGCCTGGCGCTGGTCGGGGAGAACGGCTCGGGCAAGACGACGCTCATCAAGCTGCTGACGAGGCTGTACGCGCCGACGGGCGGGCGGATCCTGCTCGACGGACAGGACCTTTGCGACTGGGACGAGCAGGCGCTGCGCGGACGGATCGGTGTGATCTTCCAGGACTTCGCCCGCTACCAGATGCCCGTCGGAGAGAACATCGGCGCGGGCGACGAGCGCTACTTCGAGGACGAGGCGCGCTGGCAGGAGGCGGCGGCGAAGGGCCGCGCCGACAGCTTCATCGAGGCGCTGCCCGAGGGCTACCACACGCAGCTCGGCACTTGGTTTCGGGACGGACATGAGCTCTCCGGCGGCCAATGGCAGAAGGTGGCGCTGTCGCGGGCTTTCATGCGCACGCGGGCGGACGTGCTGGTGTTGGATGAGCCGACCGCCGCCATGGATGCGCGGGCGGAAGCGGAGGTGTTCGAGCGGTTCCGCCAGCTGGCGCACGAGCGCATCACCATCCTCATCTCGCACCGCTTCTCCACGGTGCGCATGGCCGACCAGATCGTGGTGCTCGACCGCGGCCGCATCCTGGAGCGGGGCAGCCACGAGGCGCTCATGCGGCTGGGGGGCATCTACGCCCGCCTGTTCACGCTGCAGGCGCAGGGTTACCGCTGAGCCGTCCGCGGCTGGCGGGCCGGGTGGCGCTTTGGTATTATTATGAGCATTATAAAATGCGCCAGTCCGGCATTCCCCGGGGGAAAGGCCCATGGAATTCGCCCTCACAGAAGAACAGCAGCTCATCGTCAAGACGACCGGCGAGTTCGTGCGCCGGGATCTCTATCCTCATGAGGCCGAGGTCGAGGAGACCGGATGCCTGCGCGAGGAGCTGCGCCAGGCGCTCAAGGCCAAGGCCATCGATGCCGGACTCTATGCCGCGAACATGCCGGCCGAGGTCGGCGGAGGCGGCCTCGATGCGGTGAGCTGGGTGTTGTATGAGAAGGAGCTCGGACGCACCAGCTACGCATTGCATTACTCATGCGTCGGGCGGCCCTCGAACATCCTGCTTGCCTGCGAGGCGCAGCAGCGCGAGCGCTACCTGCTGCCCGCGGTGCGCGGCGAGCGCACGGAGTGCCTCGCGATGACCGAGCCGGATGCGGGCTCGGACCTGCGCGGCATGAAGACGACCGCGGTTCCCGAGGGCGGGGAGCTGGTGATCAACGGCACCAAGCACTTCATCAGCCATGCCGATCACGCCGATTTCGTGATCCTGTTCGCCGCTTCGGGCGAGGAGAGCACGCCGAGAGGCGCGCGCCGCCTCATAACGGCGCTCCTCGTCGACATGGGCACGCCGGGATTCGAAGTCCTGCCCGGCTACCGCAACGTGTCCCACCGCGGATACACCAACAGCATCCTGAGATTCACCGATTGCCGGGTGCCCGGGTCGGCGGTGCTCGGCGAGCTGCACAAGGGCTTCGACGTCGCCAACACCTGGCTCGGCGCGACCCGGCTGCAGGTGGCGGCCAACTGCCTGGGACGCGCCGAGCGGGCGCTGGAGCTTGCGCGGCAATGGGCGGTGGACCGCGTGCAGTTCGGCCGGCCCATCGGCAAGTTCCAGGGCGTGGCCTTCAAGCTGGCCGACATGGCGGTCGAGCTCCGCGCCGCCGAGCTGCTGACGCTCGAGGCGGCCTGGAAGCTCGATCAGGGCACCGCGACGGATCTGGATCTGTCGATCGCCAAGCTCAAAGCCACCGAGATGCTGGCCATGGTGGCCGACGAGGCGCTGCAGATCCACGGCGGCATGGGCTTGATGAGCGAGCTGCCGCTCGAGCGCATCTGGCGCGATGCCCGCATCGAGCGCATCTGGGACGGCACGAGCGAGGTGCAGCGGCACATCATCTCGCGCGCGCTGCTGCGCCCGCTGGGGGGCTGAGCGCGCCGCGGCCGGGAGGTCAACGGCCCTTCCAGAGCGGTTTTCGCTTCTCGGCAAATGCCCGGGCACCCTCGCGCAGATCCTCGGAGCGGATGACCTTCTGGACCGCTTCCAGGCTGTCGTGCAGCTCGAACGCCTGGTGCTCCGGAACCGTCTCGGTGTGACGCAGGAGCTGTTTGATCGCCGGGAACAGCAGCGGCGGGCCATCGGCCAGCTGTCGAGCGATCTCACGCGCCTTGGCCAGCGCCGCGCCCCGCGGCACGACATGGTTCGCCAGCCCCCAGTGCCTGGCTTCCGCGGCGTCCATCCAGCGGCCGGTCATCAGGAACTCGACCGCGACGTGATAGGGGATGCGGCGCCGCAGCTTGATCGTGCCGGCGTCCGCCAGCACCCCCACGTTGATCTCCGGAAGCGCGAAGCGGGCCTGCTCCTCCATTACGATGATGTCGCAGCCGAGCACGATCTCGAATCCTCCGCCGCAGGCGATGCCATTGACCGCAGCGATGACGGGCTTGTCGAGATTGCGCGGATGATTGAGTCCGCCGAACCCGCCGCTGCCCCAGTCTTCGTCGGAACGCTCTCCGGCCGCCGCGGCCTTCAGGTCCCACCCGGGGCAGAAGAACCGGTCGCCTGCGCCGGTGACGATCGCGATGCGCAGCGCGGGATCGTCGCGAAAGGCGCTGAACACTTCGTTCAGGCGCCGGCTGGCGGCAAGGTCGATGGCGTTCGCCTTCGGCCGATCGATCCACACTTCGATCACTGGGCCGTCCGTGACAGTGCGGATGCCGTCTCTTTCGCTCTCGGTGGACATATCAGGGCTCCTCGATGAGGCGGATCAATGCGTCCGCCGCGACGGCGCCGCAGCCGGCGGGGCGAACGATGACGGGATTGAGCTCGAGCTCGAGCAGCGTATCGAGATTGTCTTCAGCATAGCGAGCGCAGGCCAGGGCGGCGTCCACCAAGGCAGGCACGTCCGCGGGCGGTTTGCCACGGTAGCCCCCGAGGAGCTTCGCTGCGGCGAGCCCTGCGATCACGCGCTCGATGGCCTCGGCCGTGAATGGCGGCAGCAGGATCGCGGTATCCGCGAGCAGTTCCGCGAGGACGCCGCCCGCGCCGAGCACGAGCAATTGACCAAACTGGGCATCCGCCCGGATCCCGATCAGGACCTCGGCGACGCCGTCGCTGACCATCTGCTCCACGAGCACCCAATCCGACAGCCGCGACAACCGGTCGGCGGCGGCGTCGGCCTCGGCGGACGTACGCACATTGAGCACCACGCCGCCGACGTCCGACTTGTGCTCGAACGCGGGACCGGCCACCTTTATGGCGACGGGATAGCCAATCTCGGCTGCGGCCCCGGCCGCGTCCGCAGGAGCGACCAGCCTCGACACCGGGACCCTCACCCCGCAGGCCGCGAGCGCCGCCTTGCCCTCGGATTCGGACAGCGTGCGCGCCGCCGGCTCGCTCGAGGGATGCGGCGCGCCCGGGTTCGAGCCGCGCGGCAACAGCAGCTCCACCCCTGTCGAACGAGCCCACGCCTCGCCGATCCTCGCGGCGAGATCGAGCGCTTCGAGCGCCTCGCGTTGACCTTGAAGCGGTGCGATTCCCGTGCGCAGGCAGCGGGCACGCACATGCGCAGGAAGCGACTCGGGCAGCGAGCTGATGAGCGCGGCGCGCGACCGGCTCTCGCGAGCGGCCGCTTCGAACTCCTCGATCACGGCGAGATAGCTCGCCGCGTCCGCCTCTTGCGCCGGCGGACAGTCGATGAGCAGTCCCACCGCGTCGTATCCGGCGGCCTGTGCGATGGAAAAGAGCGACCTCAGCCGGGGCCGGTCGAACCAGATGTGGGTGTGAAAATCGAGCGGATTCGAGAGGGTTACTCGCTCGGTCAGCAGAGCCGCCAATTCGGCGGCCGGTTGCGCGGCGAGGGGCGCGAAGCGCAGCCCCAGGCCGCGGGCGCCGTCCGCGGCCATTGCCGTGTCGCCGCCGGAGGCGCCCAGGAGCAACACTTCCGGTCCGCGCAGCGGCCCGCCGGCGTGCAGCAGCTTCAGGGTCTCGCACAGCGTGGCGAGCGTCTCGCAGCGGGCAATGCCGGTCTGCCGGCAGAAGGTATCGAAAGCGGCATCCGATCCGGCCAGCGAGCCGGTGTGGCTGTGCACCGTGCGCGAGGCCGCCTCGGTGCGGCCTGCCTTGACCACGGCCAGGGGTTTGCCGGCCCACCGCGCCTTGTCGATCGCCCGGGCAAAGCGGGCCATGTCCTTTACCCCCTCCACGTAGAGCCCGAAAGCCGTGACGCGCTCATCCTCCGCGAGCGCTTCGACCAGATCCTCCACCGCGATGCGCGCCTGGTTGCCCACCGTGAGCACGTAGCCGATCGGAAGCGAGCGGCGGTTGAACAGCAGATCGAGCGCGATCGTGCCGCTTTGGCAGATCAGCGCCACGCCCCGCTCGGGCGGGGCGCCGACGACCTGGTCCGGCCAGAGGGCGGCGCGGTCGAAGAAGTTGATGAAGCCGTAACAGTTGGGTCCAAAATAGGGCAGTGGGCCGGCGGCCGTGGTGAGCGCTCGGGCGAGGCGCAGCCCTTCGGGCGCGCCCGTCTCGGAGAAGCCCGCCGCGAAGCACACGAATCCGGCCGCGCCGCGGGCAGCCAAGGCCGCCGCGAGCGAGGGAACCTCGCCGGCCGGCGCGGCGATGAACGCCGCATCGGGCGAGGCGGGCAGCTCCTCGATCGAGCGGTAGTAATGAACGTCATCGCCCGAGGGGCGGCTCGGGTGGACGCGCCAGAGCTCTCCCCGGTAGCCGATGGCGCGGCAAGCGGCGGCGGCCGCATCCGCCCAGACCCCGCCGCAGAGCGCGATGCTTCGCGGCGCCAGCAGACGTTCCAGCGGGCCGTCGATCATGATACGAGCTCTCGCCCTTTAAATATTATGGTCATAATAATACGATGCGGTGGCGGAGCGCGGCAAGCTCTGCCGGGGGGCGCGATGTGTCGAATGACCCTCGTGCGCTCAGGCGTCGGAATACGCCGCAGCGTCCGGCCGGCTCGCCCCGGCCGGGGGCTCGAGGTCGAGGTCCGCCGCCGCCGCCGCGCGCCGGTCCTGCTCCAGGTCGATCGAGCGGCACGCGATCAGGTACAGGCCGGCCGATACCGGCAGGCCGACCAGCATGGACAGATCTGCGCCACCGAGCCAGCGCGCGACCGGCCCGGTGTACAGTCCGGTGCTGAAGAAGGGGACCATGGCGGCGAATCCACCGGCGTAGGCGAGCAGGCCGTGCCAGTTCCAACGACCGTACATGCCGCGGGGATTGAAAATCTCCCGCACCGAGTAATGTCCCTTGCGCACCAGGTAGAAATCCACCAGGTTGATCGCCGTCCAGGGCGTGAACAGGTAAAGGAGCACGGAGAGCAGGTCGGAAAAGCGCGTGAGGAAGTCGCTGGAGGAGTCCAGCGCGATCGCGGTGGAGACGATGGCCGCGGCAGCGAGGCTCGCGAGGCGCTTGCCGGCGCTGCTCTTGAGCGGCCTGAAGGTGTCCCAGACGCTCAGCAGTGTGAGTGACGCTCCGTAGTACTGAAGCCCCGTCACGGTCAGCAGGCCGAGCAGCGCGCCAACCAGTACGATTGTTCCGAAACCCGGGAAAATGACGTTCGCCGCGCGCTCGAGCGCGGCCGGCACGTCGAGCTGCGGAAATACCGCCGCCGCGATACTGCCTACCAGCATCATCCATGCGCCGCCGACGAACGCGCCGAGGTAGGTCCACCAGAACGAGGCCCGGACGCCGACGTCCCGGGGAAGGTAGCGGGAATAATCGGAGACGTAGATCGACCAGGTGAGCTGATAGGACGCGGCCGCCAGCAGCTCCGTGAGGAACGGCGTGAGGCGAAAGCCGCCGACGTCCCATTGGGAAGCGGGTATCCGCAGCAAAACGAGCGCGCTCACCGTGAACGCGGTCAGGATCACGATCATGAGGAAGGCCACGGTGCGTTGCGCGACATGGATGAAGTCGTAGCCGACCGCGGCAATACCGGCGGCGAGCAGCCCGAAAGCGATCACCAGCGCCGGCGAGTCGGCCGGCAGACCGTGGGCGAGCTGGTGCAGCGCCTCGACGGCGAGCACCTGGTTGAACGAGTTGTAGCCGATGTAGGTAACCAGGGCGAACGTCCACACGAGCAGTGCTCCGACGTAGCCGAACTGCGGCCGCGACTGGATCATCTGCGGCAGCCCGAGCTGCGGACCCTGTGTCGAGTGGAACGCCATGAAGAAAGTGCCGATGGCGCAGCCGGCGACCACCGCCACCGCCGTCCACAGGAGGTTGCCTCCGAGGGCGATGCCGAGCACTCCGACCGCGAGCGTGGCCAGATGCGCATCGCCCGAGAACCAGACCGGCCAGAGGTGCCACACCTTGCCGTGCCGCTCGGCGAGCGGCACGTAGTCGATGGAGCGTTTCTCGAGGAACGTGCTGCGGACCATGTCGTTTGCCGCGGTGCCGCGCGGCGCCGCCTGCCCCCATGCTGTTTATATTATGACCAGAATATTATAAAATAACCGCATCGGCCGCAAGGCGGCAGGAGGGTGAACGACGTGGTCGAGAGCATGAGACGTGTCAGAACGCTGGGTCTGCTGGGCACGGGAGTGATCGGCGGCGGCTGGGCCGCACGCGCACTGCACTTTGGAATAGACGTGATTGCGGCGGACGTCAAGCCGGAAATGGAGGGCTGGATCCGCGGCGCGGTCGCCAACGCGGAAAGCGCGCTGGCGCGCCTGACGAGCGCGCCGTTGCCGCCGAAGGGCAGGCTGTCCTTCACCACCGACCTCGGTGCGATGGCCCGCCAGGCGGATTTCATCCAGGAAAACATCCCCGAACAGCTCGAGCTCAAGCGGCGTGTGCTGGAGCAGGCCAGCCGGCATGCACCGGCGGACGTGGTGATCGCCTCGAGCACCTCGGGTCTGATGCCCACGGACCTGCAGCGTGAGATGCGGTTCCCGGAGCGGTTCCTGGTCGCCCATCCGTTCAATCCGGTCTACCTGCTGCCGCTGGTGGAGCTGGTCGGCGGCCGCGACACCTCCTCGCGCGCGCTCGAGTCCGCCCGAGCGTTCTATGCGTATATCGGCATGCATCCGCTGCGTGTGCGCAGCGAGGTGCCCGGCCACCTGACCGACCGGCTGCAGGAGGCGCTCTGGCGCGAAATCCTGCATCTGGTCAACGACGGTGTCGCCACCACCGGCGAGCTCGACGAGGCCATCGTGTACGGGCCGGGCCTGCGCTGGGCGGCGATGGGCACGAACCTGATCTATCATCTGGCCGGTGGCGAGACGGGCATGCGCCACATGTTGCGGCAGTTCGGTCCGTGCCTCAAATGGCCGTGGACCAAGCTCGAAGCGCCGGAGCTCACCGAGCAGCTCATCGATCGCATGGTCGAGGGCACCCAGGCCCAGGCCGCCGGCCGCTCGATTCGCGAGCTCGAGCGCCTGCGCGACGAGTACCTGGTGGCGATCCAGCAGGTGCTCAGGCAGTTCGACATCGGCGCCGGATCGACATTGCGCGCCCTGGAGGAGCGACTCTATGCCGACAGCGCGGCGGCCGTCGAAGTCACCGAGGACAGCGCCGGTGAGCAGCCCGCGCAGCTCCTGAAAACCCTCGACACCGAGGTCCGCCCCGAGTGGATCGATCACAACGGGCGCATGGCCGAATCGCGCTGCGTGCAGCTGTTCGGCGATGCCGCCGACGCGCTGTTCCGGCTCGCCGGCGTGAGCGGTGCGTACCGCAGCGAGGGACGGGCACTGTTTGCCGTTGAAACCCACCTGATCCATCACGCCCCGGCCGGCGCGCTCGAGGCGATTTCCGTGACCACCCAGGTGCTCGGAGTCGATGACAACGGCGTGCACCTGTTTCACAACCTCAAGCGCCGCGCCGATGGCCGCCTGATCGCCACCGGCGAGCAGCGCTTCGAGTATGCCAGCGCCTCGGAAGGAGTGTCCGCGCCCATGGGCGCGGCGGTGCGCGCGAGTCTCGACGGCCTGCGTGCGGCCCACGCCGCACTGCGGGCTCCCGCTCAGGCCGGCCGTCATGTAGTCTTCCCGGGCAAATGATGCCCGGGAGGGCCTGAGAGCCATGCCCAAGATCGTCGATCATGCCCAGCGGCGCGACCAGATTGCGCTGGTCGCCTGCCGTGTCGTGGCCAAGTACGGCTTCGAGCAGACCACCATCGCGCGAATCGCCCGCGAAGCCGGCTACACCACGGGGATGGTCGCTCATTATTTCGACACCAAGCAGGACATCATCGTCGCCGCGCTGCGGCTGATCCTGCGGCGCATCGAGGAGCGCCTCACCCGCCAGGTCGAGGCGGCCGAGCAGCCGGATCTTCTCGGACTGCTCACCGAGGCCTTGCCTGTCGACGAGAAGCGCTTCATCGAGTGCGCTTTCTGGACCGCCTACTGGGGACAGGTTCTGGCGGACAAGCGCCTGCGGCGGGTCAACGTCTGGATGCACCGCGCATACATGCGCCTGTTTGAGCGTTGCTTCGCGCAGAGCTGGCCGCAGTGGCCGCGCTGGCCGGCCGATACCCGCGACCAGGTGCTGAGGTCGGTTGTGACGCTCATCAACGGCCTGACCGCGAGCGCGGTCGCGAGCCCGAGCGACTGGCCGCCCGAGAAGCAGATCGGCCAGCTGCGTTTGCAGCTCGGGCTGCTCAAGGCCTGGGCGGACGCCACCACCTCGGTCAAGCCGAGTCGACGCCCGGGTGGGGTGCGCCGGCAGTCGCCCTCCAGCGGCGGTTCGGCATCGGGCTGAAGGCGCGGCGCACCGGAATTCCGCAACTTCAAGCTCAAAGATATCTGCCATGATGGATTTCCTCGCGCGCCGTCCGTGCTCGGTGCTCGCATGTCTGATGCTCGCATCGGCCTCGGTGAGCGCGACGGCTCACGCGAAAACGCTGTTCGTCAGCGCCGGCGCGGCCGCCGGCGGCGATGGCTCCAAAGCGGCGCCGTTTGGCTCCCTGGCCTCGGTCGAGAGAGCTTCGATGCCGGGAGATGAGATTGTGGTGTTGCCGACCCCATTGAGCGTGGCGCCTCTCAACGGGGGCATCGCGCTAAAGCCGGGCCAGAAGCTGATCGGGGGCGGCCGGGCGGTGAACGGGGTCGATGCGCTCAGGCGGGCCCCCCGCATCACCAACAGCGACCCAGGTAGGAATTCCGGCGATGCCGTCGTGCTGGCTGACGGCGACGAGGTAAGTAATCTCGTGATTGCGAAATCGGTCCGCGGAGGTATCTATGGGCAGAACGTAAGCGGCGTCAGAATTTACGGCAACAATCTCTCGGGGACCAATACTTCATGCGCCACGGGACTCTACGTGTATTTTCCCGGGAACGTTCCCCTGCTGCCGAACGGCTGGGCCTCGATCATGATCGACGAAAGCCGGGGAACCGCCTGGCTGTCCATCGAGAACAACTATATACATGACGGCACATGCAGCGACGGCATTGACATACGGGCGACCGTGGATGCGAAAGTCACCGCGCGAGTCAGTGGCAACAGGTTAACCCGGCTGGCGCAAGGGCCCAGGATGCTTTCCGTGCTGGCCATAGGCATGCAGACCCGCAACAGCGCGGTGCTGTCGGTCGACTCGGACGGCAATTCGGAAACGTACATCGGTAGTGCCGGTGCGGATTGCGAAGGATTGTTCGCCAATCAGGCGGGCGGCTCCCTGACATGGAGCATCGACAGGAATACGTTCACTCATGGCATAGGAGGCGGATCCTGTAACGGGGCGGAATTCTACATCGGCGCGGGTATCGATACGGCCAACTTGTACATCAGTCACAGCACTTTCGAATACGACCCGGGGGATATGATAGAAGAGGATAATAACGGCGGCACTGGCTCCGTCATGAACCTTACGCTCGACGATGTTTCGGTAAGCCACACCTCCTTCCCGAGGCAGCTCCCGCCCGAACCGCAGTTCACCAGCGTCCAGTATATGGACAATCTCGGGCGCTGCATGGATCAATATTCCTGGGGGCACCGGAACGTCAATAACCTGCGCGTCATCGACAGCCGCTTTGCCGATTGCTACGGCGACGGAATCGGCTCCGACGTGACCGGCGGCACCTATACGTTCGGCCGCCCGACAGCGGCGGATCCGAAGCCAAAGGGCATGAATCTTGGCGATGCCAAGGGTGACTCCGTGTCGATCGATGTGGAGAACAGCACGATTGAAGACGCGGGTCAATACAGCCTGCATTTCGCAAATCACGCCGCCATGGCTGACCTGGCGATCCGGGTGCAGAACAGCCGTCTGGACGGCGCCGGTGGTCGGGCGGTCGTCGGCATCGATCAGGATGGCACCACGCGGCGGGCGCACATAGACCTCGGAGGCGAAGGCCGCGGCAATCCAGGTCGAAACTGTATCGTCGGTGGGGCACATCTCGCCGCCGAGGTCGCCGGATACGATGTGCTCGCGAAATCCAATTGGTGGGACCGCGCCGACGGACCCGCCGCGCGCGACGTGTCGGTGACGGATGGTCGCCTGTCTGCCTCACCGGCATTACGCTCACCGCCGCCATCCTGTTTCAATCGTCCATGAGTTGGGGCTTGCGCCGTATTTGAGCGCGTTCCGGCTCGGCCCAATGGACGTCGATCGGGCTGAGCCCGCGACAGCGGGGGCGTTCAGCCTTGTGGCTCGAGCCCGATGTCCGCGGCTGCCGCCGCGCGCCGGTCGGCCTCCAGGTCGATCGAGCGGGTGACCAGAAGATAGACGCCCGCCGACACCGGCAGCCCGATCAGCATCGACAGGTCGGCGCCGCCGAGCCAGTGGGCGACAGGCCCGGTGTACAAACCGGTGCTGAAGAAGGGAATCATGGCAGTGAACCCCACCGCGTAGGCGAACAGTCCATGCCAGTTCCATCGTCCGTACATGCCGTGCGGATTGAAGATTTCCCGCACCGAGTAATGTCCTTTGCGCACCAGGTAGAAATCCACCAGGTTGATCGCCGTCCAGGGCGTGAACAGGTAAAGGAGTATGGATAGCAGATCGGAAAAGCTCTTGAGGAAATTGCTGGAGGAGTCGAGGGCAACTGCGGTAGAGACAATCAGGGCGGCCGCGAGGCTTGCGGAGCGCTTGCCGGCGCTGCTCTTGAGCGGCTTGAAGGTGTCCCAGACACTGAGCAGCGTGAGTGATGCACCGTAGTAGTTCAGCGTGGTCACTGTGACGAGCGCCAGCAGAGACCCGACAAGCAGCACCGGTCCGAGGCCGGGAATGATGCTGTTCGCGGTCCGCACCAGCGCAGCAGACAGATCCAGCGTCGGAGCGCTCGCCGCGGCGACGCTCCCCACGAGCATCATCGACGTGCCGCCTATGAAGGCGCCGAGGTAAGTCCACCAGAACGAGGCGCGAATACTGACATCCCGTGGTAGGTATCGGGAATAGTCGGAGACGTAGATCGACCAGCTCAGCTGATAGGCTGCCGCCGCAAGTAATTGGGTCAGGAAGGGCAGTAGGCGAAAGTCGGCGGGTGCCCACTGCGAGGCAGGGAGCTTGAGCGTCAGGACGGCACCCACGGAGAAAACCGCCAGGATCGAAATCATCAGGAAAGCCAGATAGCGTTGCGCAAAGTGAATGGAGTCGTAGCCGATGGCGGCAAGAGCGACACCGACCACGCCGAAGCCGATCACGATGGCGGGAGAGGAGGCCGATAGGGAGGCGTCCAGCTGGTGAACCGCCTGCGCGGCGAGCACCTGGTTGAAGGAGATGTAGCCGATATAGGTGACCAGGGCAAACGCCCAGACCAACAGCGCGCCAACGTAGCCGAACTGAGGCCGCGACTGAATCATCTGCGGGAGCCCCAGTTGCGGTCCTTGTGTCGAGTGGAACGCCATGAAGAACGTACCGATGGCGCTGCCGGCGATTACTGCCGCAGCGGTCCACAGGAAGTTGCCTCCAAGGGCAATCCCTAACATGCCGACGGCGAGCGTTGCGAGGTGCGCCTCACCGGAGAACCATACCGGCCAGAGATGCCAAACTTTGCCGTGTCGCTCCGCAAGCGGCACATAGTCGATGGAATGCGCTTCGATGAGCGAGCTTCGAGGCATTGGGTTTCATCTCTGGGACCGCTGATCTCGTTCCCAGGTTATACGGTAACGCCCGCCAGTCCTCGAGACTCCGCGCGGACATGCGCCTGTAAGAGACCTGGCTGGGCACCGTCCCGGGCGAGGCGCCGGCCCGGGAAGGGACCGGCGCCTCGGGCTGCCGTGCGTTGCCCGGCGCAATGGGCCGGGCGCGGCGTCGCTCAGAATGACCTCGAGTACTCGAGGGTCACGGTCGCGGGCCGCATGGTGGCGATCTGAGGGATCACCACGCCGGCTTGGTTGTACTGCGCATAGCCGACGTAGCCGATGTCGCCCAGATTGGGCTTGGCATTGGTCAGGTTCGTGCCATTGAGCGCCAGCTCCGAGGAGCCCCAATCGACGCCGATCCGGGCATCGACCAGCGAATAGGACGGTCGAGTCGACATCGCTCCGCCACCGCCGTTGAGCAGAGCCTTGCTGTTGCCCGTGAAGCTGTAGTCGGCCCCCACGAAGCCGCTGAGATTGGCGGTAATCGGCCGACGATAGATTCCGCCGATCGTGCCGGTCCAGGCCGGTACCCCCATGAGGCGCGAGCCCGCGCGGAGTCCGACCAGGCCCAGAGCGCCTGGATCGGTGAGATCGGTCTTCTCGTAGCCGATCCCCAATCGCACCTGCAGGCGTGGCGTGAGATGGCCCATGGTCTCTATTTCACCGCCGTTGATCTTGGCCCTGCCTCCGTTGATGTCAAAGTACGCGCCACAGGGCAACGCCACTTGTTGCTGAATATTATTCCAGTTGATGTGGAATCCGTCGGCCGTGATGAGCAGCCCCGGGTTCGACAGCTGGATCTTGGCGCCCGCCTCATACGACCACAGGGTGTCTGACTTCAGGTGCGTGATGTCGCTCACCGGCAGGTTCGGCTCGGCGCAGAATGGCGCATAGGCCTGGGCGTTGCCCGCCCGGAAGCCTTTGGCGGCAGACATGTACAGCATTGTGGACTTGCTCGCTTGGTAGGACAGTGCCACCTTCGGGTCAAGGCCGTTCTGGCTGTTTTGCTGAGGGTCGCTCGGCGTGGGGCCGAAGTTCATGAAGCCGTTGGCGGTGAAGTCGGTGTGCTGTTTCAGCCAGTATTGGCGCGCGCCGAGGGTAAGCGTGAATTTGGGCAGGAAATTCCAGTACACCTGGCCGAACAGCGCATAGTCCTTCTCGCTGCCGGGGTTGTGCTGCGTCCAAATGAGATCGTTCGGCCAGGGGCCCACCACCACGTTGTTGGCTGTCGCGGCAACCAGGCCGTTGGCGTAGGTCGGCGGGATGTCGAACAGTGCGCGGGTGTTCGCCATGAACAGGCCGAATGTGCCGCTTATGCCGTGGATCGGCTTGAAGGAGAAGCGCGTCTCATTGCTGAACTGGTTGAAGTAATGCTCGCCTACCCACAGATACGGCTGTGCCGGCAGTCCCGCGACCTGATAGTAGGAGCTGAAAACCTGCTGCGTGCCGTAGGTGGAGTCCTCTACGTCCTGCGTATGGCGATGGAAGTAGCTGGTGGCGGACACCAGGCTCCAGCCCTGGCCGCGGTATTTCAGGGTGAGCGATGCCATCTGCCAGCGGTCGAGTGCGGTCGGCTGGACGTTGAATGCCCGATTGAGGGTGTACACCGGATCGAAATTCGGCAGCGGCGCGAATGTGGCCGGAAAGCCGTGATACTGTTCCTCCTGGCTCATCAGGAGCAGGTTGGCGCTGAAGCGGTGGGTAATCCGCCATAGCACGGTGGCGCTACCGCCGTAGGTGGTGATGGCGCCCTGGTCGCCTACGCTGCGGCGCGGCACGTTGAGAAACGGGTTGGTGACTCCGGGGCTCGCGGGGTTCGCCGGATAGGTGCGCGTGAGGTAGCCGGCGTGGTGGCTGTCGAATGCGACGATGCGCATTCCGAGTACGTTGGAAACGATAGGCAGATTTACCACGGCACTGGCGCCGTAGTCCGGGCTGCCGCCGCCGGATGTGGCGCCGATGTCGGCGGAAAAATGTCCGTTGGTCGTCTGCAGGTTCACCTTATGGGTGATGAGCCTGACATTGCCGCCGAGCGAGCTTTCGCCGTACAGTGTGCCTTGAGGTCCTTTGAGCACCTCGATGCTGGAGATGTCCACGATCCGCGGGTCGATTGAGGCCGGAAGCGGTGTGTTGTCGATATAAAAGCCGGTCGCGCCGGAGGTGCCGAACAGATTCTGGCCGGTGATGCCGCGAATCGCGACGCTGCGCGAATCGGCAATGCCGGTCGGGCCGCCGCCGTAGGAAAAGGATAGGTTCGGCGTCTTGGTGGCGTAGGCGTTGAAGGACGTGATGTGAAAGGAGTGCAGCGCCTGTGAGGTGAATGCAGTGATGCTTTCCGGCACTTTGGCGAGCGGTTGCCTGAATTTCTGCGCGGTCACCACGATTTCCCCGAGCACCGAGTCTGGAACCGGGACGCTGTCATTCGCCCACAGCGGTCCGGCGCAGGCGAGGCCGGCGGTGATCAGAACGGCAAGCGCGATTTCCTTATTCCGGCTCCTGTGACATATTGATGAACTCATGCTGTCTGTCCCCCGGGACGTTGATTGTGATAATTCGATCTGGCGATTCCGCCGATCAGCCGGCGCCGTAGCGCCGCACGTTCGCAGCGGGATTTAGAAATGCGTTGATGACCGCGGCGCAGGCTCGCGGTTTTTCCCAGAACAGGTTGTGCCCGAGCCCCGGGAAGATGACGACCTTGGCGTGCGGCAAGGCCCGCTCCAGGCCGCGGCGCATGGCGGGCAGCATGATCGGGTCTGCGCTGCCCCAGAGAAGCAGGGTCGGCGCCTCGAGGCTCGGCAGCGTCGAGGCGAGGTCGCTCAGCTCGGCATTCGACAGGCTTTGATGGAGTACGGCCAGCCAGACGCGCAGCGGGATCGCGGCGGCGTTTTCCCGCTCGCGCCGCAGAAAGGCGCGGTTGACCGGATGCGGCGACCACCACCACTTGCGCATGAAGGCGGAGTCGGGGTTCAGCGGCTCTTTCAGACGGCGGATCTGAGCTGCCCAGTCGTACTCATGGCGCTTCCCTTTGGGCGGCGGACCGGCGGTCGAGGAAATGAGCACCACCCGCCGCGTGCGCTTCGGCCAGACCTCGGCGAATGTCTGAGCGACGATGCTGCCCAGGGAGTGGCCGACGATGTCGGCACGGCGCACGTGCAGCTTGTCGAGCAGCAGCTTGACGTCATAGGCGAAGTCGTAGCGGGTGTAGCAGCATTGCGGCTTGCTCGACTCGCCGTGGCCCCGCAGGTCGACGACGATGAGGCGGAAGTCCTTCGACAGGTAGGGGATGAGCGGGGTCCAGTCGAGGTCGCTGTCGGTATAGCCATGGATCAGCACGACCGGCGTGCCGCGCGGGTCGCCGAGCGGGACGTAAGCCATGGAAATGCCATCGGGCAGGGCGACGATGCGCCGGGCCGCATCGAGCGGACGCATATTGAATCGGGTCGCGCCGGCGGCCGCGG
>OFHJ01000055.1_pt1 | contig 44805 bp, 42 predicted proteins | sample 1522001 | NCBI WGS metagenome assembly OFHJ01 (sample SAMEA2464838, study PRJEB22497) | soil metagenome | biome: Grassland; feature: Farmland; material: Clay | place: Australia | collected 2013-02-01 | depth 1.2 m | reverse complement strand
GGGTCGATCACACCCAGTCGGCCGAGGACCTCACGGTGGTCGGCAGCGAGCTCGAGACCGTCGTCTTGAACCGCGCCATCAAATGGCACGCCGAGCGGCGCGTGTTCCGAAACGGCCGCAAGACCGTCGTCCTGAAGTAAAGACGGGTCTACGCGCGGATCGCGCTCATGATCTCGCTCGCCACTTCCTCCAGCTGGGCACGCACCCAAGCGTGCGCCGGATCCTCGTGGTGGCGGCGGTGCCATACCATGTACATCGACAGCTCGGGCGCACTCAGCGGCAGCGGCGCGCAGGTGAAGGCGCCGAGCGGCCCCAGGCGCATGAGCGAGGGCAGACTCGCCAACAGATCCGTGCCGCTCAGGAAGGCGGAAATCCCGCCGAAGTTCGGCACTGCCACCCCGAGCGTACGCCACAGCCCCCGCGCTTCGAGCAGCTCGTCGAACTCCAGCCGCCGCCCGTCCTCGTACGCCACCGTGATGTGGCGGGCGGCTAGATACTCTTCCAGCGTGACCGGCGCGCCCCGCTCCCGGGAATCGAAAAAGCAGACGTAGCGGTCGGTCAGCAGGCGCTTTTGCAGGATGTCCGAGCCCTCCGGCGGCCGGGGCGTGACGATCAGCTCGCAACGACGCTCGCGCAGCATCTCCGCCGTGGGCGCTCGTGAGGGAATGACGATCAGACGCAGGCTCTTCAGCCGCCCGGCCAATCGCTTCTGGAAGGCCGGCAACAGCAGGTCGCGCTGAAAATCGTTGGCCGCCACGGTCAGCACCAGCTCGGTGTCCTGCGCAACGAACTGCGGACGGCGGCCGAGCAGCTCGAGATCCTCGAGCAGCCGCCTGGCGGGCGCCGCCAGCGCCTCGGCGCGGGCGGTGGCGGCGATACCCCGGCCCGATTTGACGAACAGCGGGTCCGCCAGCACTTCACGCAATCTCTCGAGCGCGTGGCTGACTGCCGACTGGGTGAGGCCCAGGCGGTCCGCCGCCAGCGTGACCGAGCCCGTCTCGAGCACGGCGAGGAAGGTCCTCAGCATGCGGCCGTCGATCTCGAGCAGATGCGCAGGCGGGGAATGCAGGTCGCTCATGGGTCTTGCCGGCCGTGTCGGTTGCCCCCGGGCGGACGGCAGGCACGGCCATTCTGGCACAGAGGAAGGCGGCCGCAGAGCGCAAATCGGCTCGCCCTCTGCGGGGATCGCTGCTTTCCGCCGTCCCGCTTCGCGCCAGTCCCGGACGGCACCGCGCTGCGCCGTCCGTGCTCCGCGATCGGTCCGGGGCGGACGCCCGCCTGCCCGTTCGCCGGCGCGCGGCGAGCCCTGAACGCCCGTGCGCCGCGGGCGGTCTCGTGTTCCCTCAGGCGGCCCGGCGCTCCATCACCATCAGTCCCGCCGCCGTGTTTGAGATGGGGATGTGATAGTTGGAGTGAACCACCCTCGCCTCGCCGCCGAGCGCTCCACGGGCGGCCAGCCACATCAGCAGCTCGATGCCCTGCGTACCGGTGCGCTCGACCAGCTCCGCGACCGAGTAGCGCGTCGCCCACAGCGGGTCGCGCGGGAGCTTCTCCATGAACTCCATGTCGAAGGCCTTGTTGATGAACCCGGCGCGCTCGCCGTCGAGCTGGTGGCTCAAGCCCCCGGTGCCGATCACGACCACGCGCAGATCCGCATCGTAGGATTCGATCGCACGGCCCACCGCCTGGCCGAGCTTGTGGCAGCGCGCGGCCGACGGCAATGGATGCTGCACGGTGTTGATGCATATCGGCACGGTGCGCACCGGCCAGGCGCCCTCGCCGGGCCACAGCAGCGCCATCGGAATGGTGAAGGCGTGATCGACCAGCATCTCCTGGCAGGTGGTGATGTCGAAATCCTCGCCGACCAGATGCTCGATCACATGCCACGACAGCCGTTGGTCCCCGGGAACGGGCGCCAGAGTGGGAATGCCCCAGCCCTCGTCGGCGTTGCGGTACTCGGGCGCGGCGCCGACGGCGAAGGTCGGCATCTTGTCGAGAAAGAAATTGAGTCCGTGATCGTTGTAGAAGATCACCGCCACGTCCGGCCGCACCTCGGCGAGCCACCGGTGCACCGGCGGATAGCCGTCGAAGAACGGCTTCCAATACGGATCCTCGTGAAGGTTGCGCGCGATGGCCTTGCCGATGGCGGGGATATGCGAAGTGGTGATGGCGCCGACGATCCTGGCCATGACTCACCTCCCCGCCGCGACGAGCCTGGCCTTGAACGCTTCCTTGGTCATGCCGGTCTGCTGCGCGCCCAGGTCCTGCACATCGAGCCCCAGAATCCCGGCGAACTTGGCCAGATAGTAGACATTGCCGCCCGCGGCGATCAGATCCAGGACACTGCGCCGGCCGATTGCCGCGCGCTGCTCGGCGTTGAGCCCGTACCGGGCGCAATAGGCATCCTCGTCCCGCTTGAATTCCTCGCGGTTGGCTGCGGAGTTGAACGAATAGCACATCTTGTTCAGGGCGTAGCCCTTGATGGCCTGAGTGCCATCGAAGAGCGTGGTGCCCGGAATGTTACGCGGCGGCGACATGGCTTCTCCTCGGAAGCGGCTCGGAATAGACCCGGTCTTGCTTTGAGCCCGAGTATCCACACGCCGCCGCAGCGATAAACCCCATGGCGCTCATGAGTGGCATGAGTGTCGTCGATCGGTTGCCGCCTGCGGCCGGCCGACTCCCGGCCGCCGCCGCCCGGGGTCTACGGCTCGATCACGCCGTGGCGGATCGCGAGCAGCGTGAGCTCGGCCTGGTTCGACACGCCGAGTTTCTGCTTGATGTTGTAAAGGTGCGTGCCGATGGTCGAGGGCGCGAGCCGCAGGTCCTCGGCGATGCGCTGCACGGACTCGCCCCGGGCGAGCCGGATGAACACCTCGAATTCGCGCTCCGAGAGCCGCTCGGCCGGGCCTGTCGCATCGACATCGGTCAGCGCCAGTCGCTGGGCCACGCCCGGATCGATGTAGCGCCGTCCCGCCGCGACGCTCGTGATCGCCTCGATCAGCGCCTCCGGAGCGCTGCGCTTGGACAGGAACCCGAACGCGCCTTCCCGCAGCGCGCGCCGCGCGTGCACGGGATCGTCATGGGCGGACAGCGCCAGCACGCGCGCCTGAGGATGATGCGAGCGGATCCGCCGCAGCGCTTCGATCCCGCCCATGCCGGGCATGGCGATATCCATCACCACCACGTCAGGATCGAGCTCCAGGTAGCGCTGGTACGCGGCTTCTCCGGAGTCCGCCTCGCCGGCGACGCCGACGTTCGCGCTGGACTCCAGCAGCAGCCGAAAACCGGTGCGCACCACGGCGTGATCATCGACGAGCAATACGCGGATCATGCGCTCTGCCCGGATTCATCCAGGGGAATCTCGGCGGCGAGCGATACCCCGCCGTGCTCGCGGTTGCGCACCTCGAAGCGGCCGCCGAGCTGCTCGATGCGGTCCTTCAGGCCCCGCAAGCCGAAATGCCCGGGACGCGCCCACTCCTCGGGCAATCCGGTGCCATCGTCGCTCACGCTCACGACGAGACTCTTTGCATCGGAGCGCAACTGCACGTCGATGCGCGAGGCGTGCGCATGCCGCAACGCATTGATGAGACCCTCCTGTACGAAGCGATAGGCTGCGAGCGTCACGCTGGGACCGAGCTCCATGCGCAGATCGTGCCGGAGGGAAAGCTTCACCGGCATGTGGCGCTTCTGCAAGTCCCGTGTCAGATTCTCCAGCGTTCCGGCCAGTCCCAGCGTGTCGAGCGTAAGGGGCGAGAGGCGCGGGATCAGCCCGTGCATGGCGTCGTAAAGCCCGGCGGCCTCGCGGGAGATCAGCTGGGCCGCCTCCTGCATCTGAGGCTCGCCCGAGCGGGCGCTGATCGCCTGGGCAAGGCTGCGGATGGCGGTGACGGACTGGCCGAACTCATCGTGCAGCTCGTGCGCGATGAGCCGCCGCTCCTCCTCCAGGCGCTGCTCGACCAGGCCGGCCATCTCCCGCCGCTCCTCGAGGCGAGCCTCCGCTTCGCGCGCCTTGCGCTGCGCCGCGACATTGTCCTCGATGGCCTGCGCCATGCGGTTGAAGGCGCCCCCTATGGCCTGCGCCTCCATTCCCCTCAGGAGCGGGAGACGGTAAGCCAGCTCACCTTTCTTCAGCCGCTCGAGCCCGGCGACGATGACCGGAAAGGGAGAGAGGGCGCGCTCGATGACCCAGAACGCCACGCCATTGGCTGCGATGAGCAGTAGCGCCGCCAGGGCGAGCAGCCGCGTGATGGCGTCCCATCCGTCCAGGATGGCCGGGCGAACCACGGAACGGACGACCAGCTCGAGATCCCCCGGCATCCGAAGCGTATAGCGGGGAATGCGCGGTGCCAGCAAATGCGAGAACCACTCCGGCGCGTGGCGCCCGTCCTTGTACAGCGACGGCGGCGAGCGGTAGATCACAGCGCCGTGGGCATACCGCAGGGTGATGGCATTCGAGCGAACGTGCCCGAGTTGCACGAGAAACCCGAGCACGACCTTGGCGCCGCCGAAGTTCCAGTAGAAATTCACCAGGCGGCCCAGGAACTGGGTCGCCACCACGTGCGAGGCTTCGATGTCTTCGCGCACCCGGGCGCGCGTGGCGATCAGCTGCGCGGTGACCAGCATGATCACGAACACGGCCGTCAGGCCCGTCACTACCAGGTGCAGACGCGTACGCAGCTTCATGAGCCCGACCAGGGGGTAGCCCGAGATGACCCCGGGCCGATCGTAGCAGCACCGCCCGCGCGGCGGCTCATGATATTCATGAGGCCCGATTCATGATGTTCCGCTTTCCCGCACGGGCGGCTCTGGCGAGGATGTGCCCGGGGGCGCTGGCGCTCCCGGGGCGACCGGCCGGCCGATCGGCCGTCGCACGATCCAACCGACCCGAGGTGCTCGTCATGAAGTGGGAAACTCCGCAAGCGATCGATTACCGATTCGGCATGGAAATCACGATGTACATCGCCAACCGCTGATCGAAAGCGATCCGTCCGCGGGTGCCCGCTCCACACGGGTACCCGCGGGCACCACGCTCATGAAGATCCGCGTCCTGGGCTCGTCCGCCGGCGGAGGCTTTCCGCAGTGGAACTGCAACTGCCGCAACTGCGCAGGCGTTCGCAACGGCACCGTGCGCGCACGTCCCCGCACACAATCCTCAATCGTCCTGACCGGCGGGTCTGCCGAGGATAGCCCGGCCAACGACAACACCCCGCCCTGGGTGCTCGTCAACACCTCACCCGACATTCTGTTCCAGTTGCGTGACAGTCCCGCCCTGCAGCCGGCGCGCTCGATGCGCGACACGGCGCTCGCCGCCATCGTGCTGGTCGACGGGCAGGTAGACCACAGCACCGGGCTGTACATGCTCCGGGAAGCCACCCGCCCCTGGACGCTCTGGTGCACCGAGTCGGTGCACGCGGATCTGACCCGCGGCAACCCCATTCTCGATGTGTTGTCTCATTACTGCGGGGTCGAGCATCGGTCCATGCCGCTCGAGGGAGAGTTCTCGATCGACTCGATACCGGCGCTGCGCTGGCGCGCATTACCGGTGGCCGGCAAGCCGGCCCCTTACTCGCCCAATCGCGCCACCCCCCTGCCGGGCGACAATGTGGCGCTCGTCATCAGCGACGTGCGCACGGGCGGCAAGGTGTTCTATGCGCCCGGCCTGGCGGCGATCGAAGAGCCCACGTGGCAGGCCATGCGCTCCTGCGACTGCGTGCTGGTGGACGGCACGTTCTGGACGGACGACGAGATGATCGGCTTGGGGCTCTCACGCCACCGGGCATGCGACATCGGCCATCTCGCGCAAAGCGGGGAACGCGGCATGCTCGAGTGGCTCGAGCGGCTGCCGGCCGGCACGCGCAAGATCCTGATCCACATCAACAACACCAACCCCATCCTGGACGAGGACTCCGCGCAGCGCGCCGAGCTCGACCGCCGAGGGATCGAAGTCGCCTGGGACGGGCTGGAGATCGAACTGTGAGCGACGCCCCCTGGAGCCGGTCGGAATTCGAGGCGAAGCTGCGCGAGAAGGGCTGCGCCTACCACATCCACCATCCGTTCAACGTGATGTTGAACTCCGGGCGCGCAAGCGCGGCGCAAATCCGCGGCTGGGTGGCCAACCGCTTCTACTACCAGATCAGCATCCCGATCAAGGATGCGGCGATTCTGAGCAACTGCGAAGATCGGGCCGTACGTCGCGAGTGGATACGGCGCATTCACGATCACGACGGCCAAGGCGACGATCCCGGCGGAATCGAGGCCTGGCTGCGGCTCGCGGACGCAGTGGGACTGGAGCGCGCGGGGACCGAGAGTCTGAGAGACGTCTTACCCGGCGTGCGTTTCGCGGTCGACGCGTACGTGAACTTCGCGCGCCGCGCGCCCTGGCCCGAGGCCGTCTGCTCGTCGCTCACCGAGATGTTCGCGCCCGAGATTCACAAGCAGCGCCTCTCAGGCTGGCCCGAGCACTATCCGTGGATCGAGCGCGACGGCTTGCTCTATTTCCAGAACCGGGTGGGCCAGGCCCGGCGGGATGTCGAGTTCGGGCTCGCCACGACGCTCGATCGGTTCACGACCCGCGCCGCCCAGCAGCGCGCCTTGGGCATTCTGCAGTTCAAGCTCGATGTGCTGTGGCAGATGAACGATGCGATGCAGCAACGCTATGGGGTGCAATGATGGAGCACCTGAGCGGAATCTCCCGCCCCGCGATCGGGCACGGCTTCAGGCTGCAATGGGAAAGCGCGCAGGATGCGCACGTACTGCTCTATCCCGAAGGGATGGTCAAGCTCAACCCGAGCGCCGCGGCGATCCTGACCCGGTGCGATGGTGCGAGAACAGTCACCGACATCGTCACGGATCTGGAGCGGGCGTATTCGGTCGAAGGACTCGGTGAGGACGTCCTCGCCTTCCTGCGCACGGCGCTCGAGCGCAACTGGCTGGAGCTCAGGCCGTGAGCGCCGAGACGCGGCAAGCCCTGCCCCGCCGGTCCGGCCCGCCGCTGTGGCTGCTGCTCGAGCTGACCTACCGCTGCCCGCTGCATTGCGTGTTCTGTTACAACCCGACGGATTTCTCGCAGGTCGCGACCGAGCTCGACACCGGCGAGTGGCTGCGGGTCTTGCGGGAAGCGCGCGCGCTCGGAGCGGTGCAGCTCGGGCTCTCCGGCGGCGAGCCGCTGGCGAGAACCGATCTGACGACCATCGTCGCCGAGGCACACCGGCTCGGCTTCTACACGAACCTCACCACCTCCGGAATCGGGCTCACCGAAGAGCGCCTGGCGGCGCTGAAGGACGCCGGGCTCGATCACATCCAGCTCTCGTTCCAGGACAGCACGCGGGAGATGAACGACTTCCTGAGCAGCACGCGCACCTTCGAGCTCAAATCGAAGGTGGCGGCGCTGATCAAGAAGTACCGCTATCCGATGGTGCTCAACGTGGTGCTGCACCGGCTCAACATCGACCACGTGGAGGAGATCCTCGCGATGGCCGAGCGCATGGGCGCCGAGTACGTCGAGCTTGCCAACACCCAATACTACGGCTGGGCGTGGCTCAACCGTGCGCAGCTGCTGCCGAGCCGCGCGCAGCTGCAGCGGGCCGAACAGATCACGCGGCGATTTCGCGAGCGCGTCGGCTCGCGCATGCGCATCTTCTTCGTGGTGCCGGACTACTTCGAGACCCGCCCCAAGCCGTGCATGAACGGTCTCGGCCAGGTCTTCCTCGCCATCGCGCCCGATGGCGTGGCGCTGCCGTGCCACGCGGCGCGCATGCTGCCGGGACTCACCTTCCCGAACGTGCGCGAGGCGAGCATCGAGTCGATCTGGTACGACTCCCCGGCATTCAACCACTACCGCGGCGAGCAATGGATGCGGCAGCCCTGCCGCACCTGCCCGGAGCGGTCGCTGGACTTCGGCGGCTGCCGCTGCCAGGCCTACCTGCTCACCGGAGATCCCGCGGCCGCCGATCCGGTGTGCGACCGCTCGCCGCATCATCATCTGGTGACCCGCCTGGTCGAGCAGACCGCGTCGGGAGAAATGCTCGAGCAACCACTCCTCTTCCGGGACCACCGCGTCCCGAGCTAGAACTCCTCGGTATCGATATCAGCCTGCGCGGCGGCGGTGTAACGGTGTCCGCTCACGGCGCGCTGGTTGATCAGGCCCTCCACACGCGCCAGCACGTCCGCCGGCGGGCGCAGATCGAGAGCGCCCATGTTCTCGCGCAAGTGCTCGATCCGAGTGGTGCCGGGGATGGGCAGGACGTGCTCCGCCCTGGACAACAGCCAGGCGAGCGCCAGCTGCGCCGGTGTGCAGCCCGCCTCCCGCGCGAGCACGGTGTATTCGGGAAGCAGCGCGAGATTGCGCGGATAGTTCTCGGCCGAGAAGCGCGGCATGGCGCGCCGCAGGTCCTGCGGCGGAAGGACGGACACCTCGTGCAGCGTGTCGGTCAGAAATCCCCGCGCCAGAGGAGAAAACGCCACCAGGGCCGCGCCGATCCGCCGGCACGCTTCGAGCGATGCGATCTCGGGATTGCGCGTCCAGAGGGAGTACTCGTTCTGCAGCGCGGCGATGGGATGTACCGCGTGCGCCCTGAGCAGCGTCGCCGCCGACACTTCGGACAGGCCGATCGCGCGGACCTTGCCCTGGCGCTCGAGGTCGGCGAGTGCACCGACACTCTCTTCGATGGGCACCCGCCGGTCCCACCGGTGCAGATAATACAGGTCGATCGTTTCGGTTCGCAGCCGTCTCAGGCTGTCCTCGCAGTTGCCGCGGATGGCCTCGGGACGGCCGTCGATGACCCGCTTGCCCAGGACCCCGGCCATGCCGCCTTTCGTGGCAAGAACCACGCGCGGGCGATGCGCCGAGAGCACCCGGCCGATCAGTTTCTCGTTGGCGCCGAAGCCATAGAGCGCCGCGGTATCGAAGTAATTCACACCCAAGTCGAGCGCGCCGAGCAGCAGCCGCTCGGCATCCTGCTGCGCCGGCGGTATGCCGTAGGCGTGGTGGAGGCTCATGCAGCCCAGCCCGATCGCGGTGACCGTGAAGGGGCCGATCTGGCGCTGCGGGAGCTGAGGGTTGTCCATTGGCGTGGCACAGGGAAATGCGCGATTCTCGCGTGCATCCGGCTCGCGGCAAAGTGGGTCGACCGCGCTAGCAGATATCAGCATCCGCTATCGCCGGCACCGGAGTGCCGGCGGGCAAGCTCACCCAGAATGCGCTTGGTGTGGCGAATGAGCGGTGTAGCCGGCTTGTGCGCCGAGACCGCCAGGCACAGCTTGCTCAGCAGCCGCGGGCGCTCGATCGGGCGGATCCCGAAGGCTTGAGGCTCGGCGCATGCCCGCACCGCGCCGGGGCCGAGCACGGCATGACCGTATCCGGCGCGCACCAGCTCGAGAATCGCGGGCACTCCCGAGACCTCCCAGGCGATCGTCAGCTTCAGGCCCGAGAGGGCCGCCTGGGCCTCCACCAGCCTGCGGATGGTCTGCGTGTGATCCGGGATCACGAGGGGGCGTTGCGCCACGTCGGCGAACGCCACCGGCGCCTCGATCCGCAGCCCCGAGCGGCGGGACCGGCCGCGAGCCGGACCGATGAGGCACAGCGGCTCATCGAGAAGCGGCTGGATTTCGATCGCGGGCTGAGCTTCCGGGTTGTGCACCAGGGCGAGGTCCACCCGGCCGGTCGCGATCCATTCGATGAGATGGGTGGTGAGGCCCTCGACGATGACCAGCCGCGCCTTCGGCAGATGATCGCGGATGCGCTCGACGAGCGGCAAGGTAAGCAGCCGCCCGAGGCTCGGCGGCAGACCGAGCGTCACGCGGCCCGCTGGCTCCTCCCGGCCGGCCTCCATGTCCTCACGCGCCTGCTGCACAAGCTGCAGGATACCGACGCTGCGCTCGAAAAGCCGCCTGCCCGCCTCGGTCAACACCACTCCGCGGCCCGTGCGCTGCAGCAGCGAGCAGCGCAGGTCGGTCTCCAGGAGCCGCACCTGGCGGCTGAGCGCCGGCTGCGCAACATCGAGGATCATGGCCGCGCGGCTGAAGCTGCCGAGCTCGGCGACACGCACGAAGTATTCGAGTTGTTTGAGATTCATGGCATCGGGTGACCGGCCCACCCATTCTGCCACGACCGCCTGCGGGAGCGAGCGCTCGAGCAAGTCCTTCGCCGGGGTGCCGCCGCGGCAGGCCGTAGCGCCCGCCGCGGCAGCACCCCGGCCGCGATCAGGAGTGGCCGACCATCCGGCCGGAGTCGTTCCGGGCGGGCCTGACCGCCTCGCCACCGCTCTGGCCCGCCCTCCTGCGCTGGACCGGCCGGGCGAGCAGATAGCGATCACCGAGCCACTCGATCGCCTTCGCCCGGGCCGCGCTGTAGTCGACCACCCACTCACGCGTCTTCTCAGCATAGGTCATGCGTCGCATAGCGCCGTTCTCCTTGGGTCTTCTAATAATCGTGACATGCAAAATGTGTGCATGTTCAGGGAATTACAGCCCTCTGCCTCCACCGGGGCAGCCCGCCCCCCACTTTCGAGAGAGCGTTTCACACCGTTGCCGTCCTCGGATCGCGTGAAGGCGCCCGCCAAACCGGCCGGCAACGCCCGAGCGCGGCAAATTTTGCCCTGCCGTACCGGGGAGGCTAGCGCGGGCGCCGCGGGAACCGCCATCGGTATATCTACCACCCGTGTTATCATTACTCACTGCGGACATCATGAGTGAACCCGCCCTCTCCTTCCCCGACATCGAGGCCGCTCACCAGCGGCTCCGCGGTATCGCCCATCGCACCCCGTTGCTGACCTCGGCCACCGCCGATGCGATGACCGGCGCGCGGCTGTTCTTCAAGTGCGAGAATTTCCAACGCATGGGCGCATTCAAGCTGCGCGGGGCCTACAACGCCATCGCCGGGTTGGATCCCGCCCGCAGGGCCGCGGGCGTCGTCGCCTTCTCCTCCGGGAACCACGCCCAGGCGATCGCCCTGGCCGCGCGGCTGCTCGGCGTACACGCATTGATCGTCATGCCGCGGGACGCGCCGCAGATCAAGTTGGCGGCCACACGCGGCTACGGCGGAGAGGTGGTCCTCTACGACCGCTACACCGAGGATCGCGAGGCCATAGGCCGGCGCCTCGCCGAAGAGCGCGGACTCGCGCTGATTCCCCCGTACGACCATCCCGATGTCATCGCCGGCCAGGGCACGGCCGCCAAGGAACTGTTCGAGGACTCCGGCGGCCTCGATCTGCTGCTGGTGCCGCTCGGCGGCGGCGGTCTGCTGTCAGGGTGCGCGGTGGCGGCGCGCGCGCTGTGTCCCGGCTGCGCGGTGATCGGGGTGGAGCCGCAGGCGGGCGATGACGGGCGACGGAGCCTGCGGGCCGGGCACATCGTGCACATCGACACACCCGACACCATCGCCGACGGCGCGCAGACCCAGCACCTGGGGCGATTCACATTCCCCTTGATCCGCGACCTGGTCCGCGACATCGTCACGGTGAGCGACGCCGAGCTCATCGAGTCCATGGCCTTTTTCGCGGGCCGCATGAAAATCGTCGTCGAGCCCACCGGCGCGCTGGCCGCGGCCGCGGCCTTCGCCGGCCGCGTGGACATCCGCGGCAAGCGAGTGGGAATCGTGATCTCGGGCGGCAATGTGGATCCCGGACGTTTCGCGGCGTTGATTCAGCGCGCCGCCGGGCCGGAGCAGGCGAAGGACTGACGCCGGGCGCGAGCCGCGTCACGCCTTCGCCGGATGATCCGGCTTCACTCGCTTCGCCCGCGGGTCTGGCACCTGCTGGGTGATGCAGTGGATGCCGCCCCCGCCCAGCAGAATCTCGCGTGCCGGCACCCCGACCACCCGCCGCTCGGGGCAGAGCCGCTTCAGACAATCCGCGGCGAGCGCGTCGGTACGCGGATCCAACAGAGGCATGACGATCCCCCCGTTGGCAAAGTAGAAATTGACGTAGCTGCCAGCGAGCCGGTCGCCCGCCCTGCGCGGCTTGCAGCTTTTCGAGGGCGCGAGGCCACGCGCCTCCTCCTCCGTCATGTACAGCGGCCCCGGCATGGGCAGCTTCTCGACCTCGAGCCGGCGGCCGCGTGCATCGCGCGCCTCGCTCAACCGCTCCCACGCGTCGCGCGAAGCGGCGTACTGGGGATCCGCTTTGTTCTCGGTCCAGGCGAGACAGACCTTGCCGGGCGCGACGAAGCAGGCGAGGTTATCGATATGCCCATCGGTCTCGTCGTTGTATACGCCGCGCCCGAGCCAGATGAAGCGGCTCACGCCGAGATACTCGCGCAACAGCGCCTCCATGCGCTCCCGTGTCATGCCGGCGTTGCGGTTGGGGTTGAGCACGCACTGCTCCGTGAGCAGCGCCGTGCCTTCGCCGTCCACGTGGATGGCCCCGCCCTCGAGGACGATGGGCGCGCGATAGCAATCGCGCTTCTCGTGCGCCAGAACCTCGGCGCCGACCCGCCCGTCACGGTCCCAGGGATGGTAGAGCCCTTCCTCGAGCCCTCCCCAGGCGTTGAAACGCCAATGCACGCCGCGCAGACCCTGCTGCCCGCTCACCAGGTACGTCGGCCCGACGTCCCGCATCCAACAGTCATCGTGCGCCAGTGTCAGCAGATCCACCGTCGAGGGCACGACGGTGCGCGCCGCCTCCAGGTGCCCGGCCGAGACGCCGATGTGGACTTTCTCGAACCGCCCGATGACCGCCGCCACGGCGAGGAAAGCCTCCCGGGCCGGGCGCGCCCCCTCGCGCCAGTTGTCCGGCCGCTCGGGCCACAACATCCAACAGCCGGCGTGCGGCTCGAACTCCGCCGGCATCCACCAGCCGTCGGCGGCGGGGGTGCCCGGCAGGGCGGCTTGCGCGGACATGCTCAGGACCGTTGCTTGCTGTGCCGGAAGCCGTAGAAGGCGTAGATCGCACCGCCCAAGGCAGTCCAGACCACCAGACGGATCCAGGTGGCGTCGGACAGGAAATATGTCATGCCCAGGCACACCAGCGCTCCCACGGGACACAGCAGCCGTGCCGCGGGCACGCGAAACGGACGGTGAACATCCGGACGCGTGTGGCGCATGACCAGCACCCCGATGCACACGACCGCGAAGGCCAGCAGGATCCCGATCGAGATCAGGTCCGCGAGCACATCGAGCGGGAAGACCCCGGCAATCAGGGCCGCCCCGATCCCGGTGATGGCGGTGGAGACATGCGGGGTCTTGAAGCGCGGATGGCAGCGGCTCATCGCCGGCGGCAGCAGCCCGTCATCGGCCATCGACAGCAGTATTCTCGGCTGCCCCAGGATCGAGGTCAGGATCACCGAGGTCATCCCGGCGATGATGCCGAGCTTCAGAAACACCCCCAGCCACGAGAGCGCCGGATGCGCATCCAGCGCCGCCGCCACCGGCTCGGCCACGTTCAGCTTGAAGTACGGCACCATCCCGGTGATCGCCGCCGCCATGGCCACGTAGAGCAGCGTGGAGATGACGAGCGTGCCGATGATCCCGAGCGGCAGGTCGCGCTGGGGATTGCGCGCCTCGAGCGCCGTCGTCGAGGCTGTATCGAAGCCCACGTAAGAGAAGAAGATGATACCCGCCCCCTGCAGCACGCCGGTCCAGCCGAAGTGCCCGAAAGTTCCCGTGTTGGGCGGAATATAGGGATGCCAGTTGGCGGGGTCCACGAACTTCAGTCCCGCCACTACGAAAACCACGATCACGGCCACCTTCAGCGCCACCATGAAATTGGTGGCGCGGGCGGTCTCCTGAATGCCCACCAGGCACAACCCGCTCAGTGCCAGCACGATCAGCATCGCCGGCACATTGATGATCGCGCCCGTGGCCACCAGGTGTCCCGCCGCGTTCTGTGCGAACGGGGCATTGATCCAGTCGGCCGGCAAGTGAATGTGCACCTCGGCCAGCAGGTTCACCACGTAGGCCGACCAGCTCACCGCCACCGCCGAGGCCGAGATCCCATACTCGAGCAGCAGGTTCCAGCCGATGAACCACGCCACCACTTCTCCCAAAGTGGCGTAGGTATAGCTATAGGCGCTGCCGGGCACCGGAAGGAAGGCGGCGAACTCCGCGTAGCACAACGCCGCCAGGCCGCTGCCGAACGCCGCGATCATCAGCGAGATCGTGATGGCCGGACCGGACTCGTTGGCCGCCACGGTGCCCGTGAGCACGAACACCCCGGTGCCGATCGTGGCCCCGATTCCGATCGCCATCAGCGCCCAGACCGACAGCGCCTGGCGAAGCCGCTCGGCTCCCGCCCGCTCGGGGGCCACCACTTCGTGCACCGCAAAAAGCTTGCGCAGTAAGGAGTTGCCGCCCGCCGTGTTCGGGACCTCACTCTCGCTGGCATCGTTCATGGTTCGGGAAACCCCCAAAAATGGTTATGCGGCCAAGTGTCTCATATATGGGCCCGAAGACGCCTGCGGCGCTTCGGGCAGCCAACCCATGAGCTCGCTCCGGCAGCCGGCCATGCGTGACGCACGTGCCGGCCGGGCTCGTGGATCACATCCGGCGCCGCCGCTCAAGGACCCGAGCGCATGCTAGGATTACCGGCCCGCTCGGTTCATGCCGCAGCCCGTGAATCTCTCACCCAAAGGAGTCCGCAATGTCCAGCGCCGCAGCGCCGCAGGTCGTCCCGCCCGCCTCCGGGGCGAAAGTCACCATTCGAGACGGCAAGCTCCTCGTCCCGGACAATCCCGTGATTCCTTTCATCGAGGGCGACGGCACGGGTCCGGACATCTGGCGCGCCAGCGTGCGCGTCATGGACGCGGCGGTGCAGAAGGCCTACGGCGGGAAGCGCAAGATCCACTGGATGGAGGTCTACGCGGGCGAGAAGGCGCACCGGCAATTCAACAGCTGGCTGCCCGATGAGACCGTGGCGGCCTGCCGCGAGTACCTGGTGTCCATCAAAGGCCCGCTCACCACACCGGTCGGCGGAGGCATCCGCTCGCTGAACGTGGCGATGCGCCAGATGCTCGATCTTTACGTCTGCCTGCGCCCCGTACGATGGTTCAAGGGCGTCCCCTCCCCGGTGAAGCACCCCGAGAAGGTGGACATGGTGATCTTCCGCGAGAATACCGAAGACATCTACGCCGGCATAGAATTCGAGGCCGGCACGCCCGAGAACCGGGAGTTCCTCGCGCTTTTCAAGCAGCACTTCCCCAAGGCCTACGGCAAGATCCGCTTCCCGGACAGCTCCGGCATCGGCATCAAGCCGGTCTCGAAGGAAGGCTCGGAGCGCCTGATGCGCTCGGCGATCCAGTACGCCGTCGCGAACAAGCGCCGCAGCGTCACCATCGTCCACAAAGGCAACATCCAGAAATTCACTGAAGGCGCATTCCGCAACTGGGGCTACCAGCTCGCCGAGCGGGAGTTCCCCGGTGCGGTCTACACCTGGGAGCAGTGGGAGCGCACCAAGGGGAGCGAAGGCGAGGCGGCCGCCAACGCCGAGATGAATGCGGCCAGGAGCGCCGGCAAGATCATCGTCAAGGATGCGATCGCCGACATCACCCTGCAGCAGGTGCTGACCCGGCCGGACGAGTTCGACGTCATCGCCACGTGCAACCTGAACGGCGACTACCTCTCCGACGCGCTCGCCGCGCAGGTCGGGGGCATCGGCATCGCCCCGGGTGGCAACATCAACTACCTGACCGGTCACGCCGTGTTCGAGGCGACCCACGGCACCGCGCCCAAGTACGCCGACCTCGACAAGGTGAACCCCGGCTCGCTGCTGCTCTCCGGCGAGATGATGCTGCGTTACCTGGGATGGACCGAAGCGGCCGACGCCATCATCGCCGCGATGGATCGCACCATCGGCCAGAAGACCGTGACCTACGACTTCGCCCGCCTGATGGACGGGGCGACCGAGGTCAAGACCTCCGCTTTCGGTGACGCGCTCATCCGAAACCTCTGAGCGAAGTATCGCGCCGCATGACGGCCCTGGCGATGCGGCGGCGCAGGACTGCGCCCGCCGCATCGCCGAGGCGTTCGCCCGGTACAACGCCGAATTCCGCGCCATCACCCGCCGCGCGCCGTCTCGATTCGACAACCGCGACTGGAAAGGCAGCCAGCAGGACCTCGTAGAGCGCATCGAGCTGTACGATCTGTTCGTCGACCACACCGTCGCGGAGGTTCGCGGCCTGCTCGGCGAGCGCGCGCTGGAGCGCGCCCTGTGGCGGCGGATCCGCGCCGCCTTCGCGGCCCGCGTCGCCCGGCTCCCCGACGCCGAGTTCCCGAAGACCTACTTCAGCTCCGTCAGCCGCCGGCTCTTCGGCACCGTAGGCGTCGCGCCCGACTTGGAGTTCGTCGCCACCGATCTCGACCCCCTGGCAAACGCGACCTCCACTGTCGTCACCAACACATACCTCAACCACGGATCCCTGCCCCTGCTGATCGAGGACCTTCTGGGCGATGTGCGCTTCCGCACGCCGTGGAAGGACCTCGATGGCAGCATCCGCCACGTCACCACCGAGGTGCAGCGCCACCTGGCGAGCCTCGGCGAGAGCGGCGGCGTCCACCGCATCGAAGTGATCCGGCCGGTGTTTTACCAATTGTTCCGCGCCTACATCGTCGGGCGGATCGTCGGCCCAGGGGCGTGCACCCCGCTGGTCATCGCGCTGAAGAACTCCGACGGCGGCATGATGGTCGATGCCGTGATGATGGCCGAGGGCGACGTCAGCATCGTCTTCAGCGTCTCGCGATCTTATTTCCACGCGGACCTCGATCGCGTCGACGAGGCGGTCGCGTTCCTGAAATCGCTCCTGCCCCGCAAGCCGGTGAGCGAGCTGTTCACCATGCTGGGCCGCGCCAAGCAGGGCAAGACCGAGCGCTATCGGGAGATCATGCGCCACCTGGAGAAGACCGAGGACCGTTTCGTCCACGCCGCGGGTGAGAGGGGATTGGTCATGGCGTGCTTCACGCTACCGTCGCTCGCGGTCGTCTTCAAAGTCATTCGCGACCGATTCCCCTATCCGAAGAGCGTGGCGCGCGAGGAAGTGCTGGCGAAATATCAGCTCGTGTACAAGCACGATCGCGCCGGACGGCTGGTCGATGCCCAGGAATTCCGCCGGCTGCGCCTGCCGAGGCGGCTGTTCGCTCCGGAGCTGCTCGAAGAGCTGCTCGAGGAAACGGCGCTCACCGTGCGCGAGGACGGGGAGTACCTGGACTTCGACCACCTGTACATCGAGCGGCGGATGATCCCGCTCAATCTGTATCTGCGCACGGCGTCACCGGCGGCGGCCGAGCGCGCGGCGCTCGATTACGGCCAGTGCATCCGCGACCTGGCCAGTACCGACATCTTCCCCGGCGACCTGCTGCCGAAGAACTTCGGCGTCACCCGCCACGGGCGTGTGATCTTCTACGACTATGACGAGCTGTGCCGGGTGACCGACTGCCACTTCCGCGACCTGCCGCAGCCGGCCAATCCCGAGGATGAAATGCGCGCCGAAGCCTGGTTCTACGTGGGCGAGCATGACGTCTTCCCCGAGACCTTCGTCAATTTCCTGGCCTTCGACGAGTCCCAGCGCGCCTCCCTGTTGCGCGCGCACGGGGAGATTTTCACCGCCGCCTACTGGCGCAGGATGCAGCAGCGCCTCGCCGACGGCGAGGTGCTGGAAGTGCTGCCCTACCACCCCTATCGCGTCCGGGTGGCGGGCAATCCTTAGCGGCGCGCCGAGCAAAAATCGTTCCAGGCGATTTTGTGATCCGCGGCTCGCGGCGGGTAGACTGCGCGCCATGAGCCGCATCCTCATCCTTCTCGGCGCCGTGCTGATCCTGATCGGGCTCGCCTGGTCCTGGGTCAGACGCCTGCCGCTGTTCAAGCTGCCGGGCGACATCGTCATCGAACGGCCCCACTTCCAGTTTTTCTTCCCCATCACCACCATGCTGCTGCTCAGCCTGGTGATCTCCCTCCTGGCGTGGCTCTTCCGGCGCTGATCGGCCGCGCCTCCAAGGCTCGACCGTGAAGCGAACCATCCCGGGGCGCGCAGCTCAAGCCCGCCCCAGCCGCCGGGCGAGGTCCACGAGCCGCTCGGCGGCCCGCTCCAGCGTCTCATCGCGCTTGGCGATGCACAGCCGCACCACCGAGAGCTCGGGCGGCTCGGCGTAGAAAGGCGAGAGCGGGATGGTGGCCACTCTTGCCTCGGTCAGCGTGCGCTCGGCAAACGCCATGTCCCCCGGCGGGCACAGCTCGCTGAAGTCAAGGAGCTGAAAGAACGTCCCCTGCGCCGGCGGCAGCGAGAAGCCGCAGCCCGCGAGCGCGGCGCGCAGCCGGTCGCGCTTGGCCTGAAAAAAGCCCGGCAGATCCCGGCCGACATCGGGCCTCTCGACGAGATACTGCGCGATCGCCCGCTGCAGCGGATTGGCGATGCTGAAGGTGTTGAACTGATGCACCTTGCGCAGCTCGGCGCTCAGGTGCGCCGGGGCGGCGCAGTAGCCGACACGCACACCCGTGGCGTGCAGCGTCTTGCCGAAGGAGAACACCGCGAGGCTCCTCTCGCGCAGCTCCGGGTGGGTCAGCACGGACGCGTGAGAGCGGCCGTCGAACACCATGTGCTCATAGACCTCGTCCGACAACACGACGATGTCGTGCCCGCGGATCGCCGCGGCCAGCTCATTCAAGTCCCCGGCGGTCGCGGCCGTGCACGCCGGATTGTGCGGCGAGTTGAACAGGATCAGGCGCGTCCGTGGACCGATGACCGCGCGCACCCGGTCCCAGTCATACCGGAAATCCGGCAGCGTGAGCGGCAGCCGGACGCAGCGTGCGCCCGCGAGGCGCACGGCCGGCTCGTAGGAGTCATAGGCGGGATCGAACGCGATGACCTCCTCCCCTGGCCCTGCGAGGGCCTGGATGCCCGAATAGATGGCCTCGGTGGCCCCGAGGGTCACCGTGATCTCGGAACTTGGATCGAGGGCCAGCCCATAGCCGAGCGCGAGCTTGCGCGCGATAGCCTCCCGCAGCTCCATCAGGCCTTCCATGGGCGCGTATTGATTGTGGCCCTCGCGCATGGCCTGTCCCACCAGCTCCGCGAGCCGCGGATCGATCCCGTAGTCGGGAAACCCCTGGCCGAGATTCAGCGCGCCGAGCTCGCGGGCCCGGCGCGACACGACGGTGAAAATCGTCGTGCCGACATCGGGGAGCTTGCTGCGCACCGGCATCATCGGCCGCGCGCGCTCACGGGGCGCTCTCCGCCGCCGCCAGCGCCGCGCCGATCACGCCCGCCTGGCCGGCGAACTGCGCCGGGCGGATCTGGGCCTCCGAGCGCAGCAGCGGCTCGAAGTCCGCGAACCGCTCGCTGATCGCCCCGCCCAGGATGAACAGGTCCGGCCACAGCATCGCGTGCAGGCGCTCCAGGTACACGTTCACCCGCTCGATCCAGCCGTCCCAGTCCAGGCCCTGCACCGTCTTCACGTGCGCCGAGGCCCACTTCTCCGCCTCCATGCCGTTGAGTTCCATGTGTCCCAGCTCAGCGTTGGGAAACAGCCGTCCGTCGGTGAACAGCGCCGTGCCGATGCCCGTGCCGAATGTCAGCATGATGACGGTTCCCCTCGCGCCGCGGCCGGCGCCGAGGCGCATCTCGGCGAGGCCGGCGGCATCGGCATCGTTGAGAAACAGCGCCGGGCGGTTGAGGGTGCGCTGCACCAGCGCCGCCCCGTCGGTGCCGATCCACGCGTGATCGACATTCGCGGCGGTGCGCGCCCGGCCGTGCTTGACCACGCTGGGGAAGGCAAGCCCGATGCGCCCCTTGGCCTCGGGCAGCCGCGCCGCGAGCGCCGCGATCACCGGCATCATCGCATCCGGGGTCGCCGGCCGGGGCGTCGGGGCCGAGATCAGCTCGCCCTGCAGCGCTCCGGCGTCGATGTCCACCACCCCCGCCTTGATCGAGGATCCTCCGACGTCGATTCCCAGCAGTTTGCCTGTCATGTGTTTGGTCTCTCAGTCCCAGCCGTACATACGCCACACGGCCGCGCGGCCGGGCGCGACCCGGAAGCACTGCGGCAGCCGGATTCGATTCGTCAAACGTTCAGCAGCAGATGCTCACGCTCCCAGGAGCTGATGACCTGCAGGAAGACCTCGTACTCGGCCTCCTTGACGATGGTGAACGCCGAGACAAACGCCTCGCCGATCACCTCGACCAGTTCCTCGCAGCGCTTGAGCTCGCGCAGCGCCTCGTCGAGCGAGCGCGGCAGGCCGAAGGGCAGCTCGTGCGCGCTGCCGGTGATGGGATCCGAGGGCTGCAGGCCCTCCACCATGCCGAGGTACCCGCAGGCGAGCGATGCGGCGATCGCAATGTAGGGGTTGGCGTCGGCGCCGCTCACTCGATTCTCCACGCGCCGGTCCTCGGGGTCTGACATCGGCACGCGCAGCCCTGCCGTGCGGTTGTCGTAGCCCCAATGGACATTGATCGGCGAGGACTGGTAGCGGGTCAGACGGCGATACGAATTGACATTGGCGCAAAACAGCGCCATGGCCGCCGGCAGATACTTCTGCAACCCCCCGATGTGCGAGAAAAACAGCGGCGAGGGCGTACCGTCGGAACTGCTGAACACGTTGCGGCGCGTCTCGATGTCCAGGACGCTCTGGTGGATGTGCATGGCGCTGCCCGGCTCCTTGGCGTGAGGTTTGGCCATGAAGGTGGCGTACATCTTGTGCCGCAGCGCCGCCTCGCGTGCCGTGCGCTTGAAGAGGAACGCCTGGTCGGCCAAGTCCATCGGGCGGCCGTGGATCAGGTTGATCTCCATCTGCGCCGGCCCGTCCTCGTGGATCAGGGTGTCGATCTCGATGTCCTGCTCCTCGCAGAACTGGTAGATGTCGTCGAACAGCGGATCGAACTCGTTGACGGCGGCGATGCTGTAGGACTGGCGGCCGGGCTCGGCCCGTCCCGAGCGGCCCACCGGAGGACGCAGCGGATAATCGGCGTCCTTGTTCTGCTCGACGAGGTAGAACTCGAGCTCCGGGGCCACCACAGGCTCCCAGCCGCGCTGGGCGTAGAGCTCGAGAACGTGGCGCAGCACGTGACGCGGCGCCATCGTCACGCGCCGGCCGTCGGAGTAGAAACAGTCGTGGATCACCTGCGCGGTCGGCTCGGCCGCCCACGGCACGCGCCGCACGGTCTTCGCGTCGGCCTTGAGGACGATGTCGATCTCCGCCGGGCTCATGGCGGCGGTGGTATCGGGCGGATAATCGCCCGTGACGGTCTGCAGGAAGACGCTCTCGGGCAGGCGCATCCCGCCGTCCTCGGCGAACTTCTCCGCCGGCATGATCTTGCCGCGCGCGATCCCGGCCATGTCCGGGATGATGGCCTCCACTTCCGAGATGCTGTTATCGTGGAAGAACTGTCCGATCTCGCTCACCATTGACGAGTCTCCTCAAGACCTTTCACCGTGCGCGCGCACGGTCCCTGCACGCGGCGCCAAACGCTGCAAACAGCGTGCGGGAAAACGGATTCTCCATGACCTTCCATTCCGGGTGCCACTGCACTGCCAGCGCAAACCGCTCCGCCCGCTGCACCCGAAAGGCCTCGATCAGCCCATCCGGCGCCCGGGCTTCGATGGCCAGACCCTCGCCCAGCCGCTCGATGCCCTGCCAGTGCAGGGAATTGACCCGCACCCGCTCCGCGCCGGCCAAGGCGCGCAGCACCCCCCCCGGTTCCAGGATGATCTCGTGCGCCGGCCCGTATTGCACCTCCAGGGGCTGGCTATCGTCATCCCGATGATCCAGGTGGCCCGGGACCTCGTGCACCCGCTGGTGGAGGCTGCCGCCGAAGGCGACATTGACCTCCTGGAACCCCCGGCAGATCCCGAGCACCGGGACGCCTTTCTCGACGGCCCTGCGGATGAGCGGCAGCGTCGTGGCGTCGCGGGCCGGGTCGTGCAGGGTGCCGGGCACGCTGGGCGAGCCGGCGTAGTGATGCGGCTCGACATTGGAGGGGCTGCCGGTGAACAGCAGGCCGTCGAGCCGATCGATGAGCTCATCGAAGCGCAGCTCTTCGGCGAGCGCGGGGATCAGCAGCGGCAGCGCGTCCGCGGCGGCAAGCAGCGCCCGGGAATATTTCTCCCCCACCACATGAAACGGGTGCGGCCCGATCATGCGGCGGTCCGCGGGAAGGCCAATGAGGGGGCGCACCAATGCCATGAGTGTACAGGATAATATATGGTCAGGACCATGCCTGCCGCCCACGCCGCTTCGTACTACGCCGCCTCGGCACATCCGGCTCCCCATAGAGAGCCGCTGACCGGCTCGGTGAGCTGCGACGCGTGCGTCATCGGGGGCGGTATCGCCGGCTGCTCGGCCGCCCTGCATCTGGCCGAGCGGGGCTATTCCGTGGTGCTGCTCGAACAGCACCACATCGGCTGGGGCGCCTCGGGCCGCAGCGGCGGCCAGGTCATCCATGGCGTCGCCTGTGGCCAGAGCCACCTCGAGCGGCTGGTCGGTGGCACGGCTTCCCGGGCCATCTGGGACGTTTCCACGGAAGCGCTGGCTTTGACGCGGCAGCTGATCAGCCGCTACCACATCGACTGCGACTGGGTTGACGGATACATGCTGACCGCCCTCAAGTCCCGGCACGACCGGGAACTGCACGAGGAGGTCGAGGAGCTCAGGACCCGGCTCGCCTACCACAGCGTCCGCCACATGGCCCGCGAAGAGGTGTGCGCGACCCTGGCCACGACCCGCTACATCGGTGCGCTCTACGACACCAACAGCGGCCATCTTCATCCGCTCAATTACACCCTGGGGCTCGCCGCCGCGGCGGAAAACAACGGCGTGCATATCCATGAGCAGACGCGGGCCGTGGGCTTCACGGCGGCGAACGTGCGCACGGAGCACGGAGAAGTCCGCGCCCGCCACTTGATCCTCTGCGGCAATGTCTACCTGGGCAATACCGCACCGCAGATCTCCACGAAGATCATGGCGGTCGGAACCCACATCATGGCCACCGCGCCGCTCGGGGAGCGCCGCGCCCGCGCCCTGATCGCCAACAACGCGGCCGTCAGCGACATGAACTGGGTGCTCGACTACTTCCGGCTTTCGGCCGATCACCGGCTGCTGTTCGGCGGCCGGGTGAGCTACTCGGGCCTGGGTGGCTTCGATGCCCGCCGGGCCACCCGGGCACGCATGCTGCGGGTGTTCCCGCAGCTGAGGGACGTGGACATCGAGTACACGTGGGGCGGCTACGTCGACATCACCCTGAATCGCGCGCCGCACTTCGGCCGGCTGATGCCCAATGTGTACTTCCTGCAGGGGTTCTCCGGCCACGGCATCGCCCTCACCGGGATCGCCGGCAAGCTGGTCGCCGAAGCGGTCGCGGGCGAAGTCGAGCGTTTCGATGTCTTCGCGCGCATCCCCCACCGCGACTTCCCGGGCGGTGCGCTCGCGCGCCGCCCGCTGCTGGTGCTGGCGATGCTCTATTACCGGCTGAGGGATCTGCTTTAAAGCAGCTCGGCGATCTGCACGGCGTTGAGCGCCGCGCCCTTGAGGAGCTGATCCCCCACCACGAACATCGCGATCGAGCGGCCGCTCGGGTCCGAGATGTCACGGCGGATGCGTCCGACGAGGATCGGGTCGGCGCCCGAGGCGTCCTGGGGCATCGGGAAATAGTTGCGCTCGGGATCATCGACCAGCTTCACGCCCGGCGCGTCGCTCACGATCTCGCGCACCTCGGCCGGGGTGATCGCCCGCTCGCACTCGAAATGGATGGCGATGGAATGCGCGCGCAGCACCGGCACGCGCACGCAGGTGGCGGCGATGCGGATGTCTGCATCGCCGAAGATCTTGTGCGTCTCGTGCACGACCTTCATCTCCTCCTCGTTGTAGCCGTTCTCCGGGTCGATCCTGGAGTTGTGGCTGAACAGATTGAAGGCGTACGGGTGCGGCAGCACGGCGGGCTGAAAAGGCCGTTCTTGCAGATACGCCCGCGTCGACTCGCGCAACTCCTCCATCGCCGCCGCTCCACCCCCGGAAGCGGCCTGGTACGTCGAGAGGATCATGCGCCGGATGGGATTTCGGCGGTGCACCGGCCACAGCGGTGTGATGGAGATGATGGTCGAGCAGTTGGGGTTGGCGATGATGCCCTCGTGGCTCCTGAGCGTCTGCGGATTGATCTCCGGCACCACCAGCGGCACGCCCGGATCGCGCCGGAAGGCCGAGGAGTTGTCCACCACCACCGCGCCCTGCTCGACCGCGAGCGGCGCAAAGCGCTTGGAAATGCCGCCGCCCGCCGAGAACAGCGCGATGCCCACTCCGCGGAAGCTGTCCTCCCTCAGCTCCTCCACGGGAAGCGCCTCGCCGCGGAAAGGCAGCGTCTTGCCCGCCGAGCGCGCCGAGGCGAGCAGGCGCAGCCTCGAGAGGGGAAAGCGCCGCTGCTCGAGGCAGCGGATCAGTTCGACGCCGACGGCCCCGGTGGCGCCGACGACCGCGACGACCGGCGAGCCGCCGGCTGATCGAGCAGATGGCATGTTCGAGCTCCGATGATCAGACGAGATTCTTTCAGGCCAAAAACAAAGAGGCCCCGACGGTCTTCCCGGCGGGGCCTCTGGGTTCTCGGACTTCCCGGGCGCTTCTCAGCGCGCGCAGTCCCCCGGAGCCCCGCCGCCGGGCTTCTCGAGGATGGCGCACTTTTTCGTCAGGGACATGATGAGCTCGAAGCTACCGGAAGCGCTGCGGGCTGTAAAGCGCTAATGGGCGGGGCGCGGATGCAGCGGTTCCCGGGCCGGCGGTGATATCGCCGTCAGTATCCCCTGGAGAATGCGCACGGGGCTCGGCGGGCAGCCCGGCACCGCCACGTCCACCGCAATGATGCTCGAGACGCGGCCGAGGGAGGCTGGGCACTCCCCGAGCAGGCCGCCCGTGCAGCCGCAGTCCCCCAGCGCCACGACCAGCTTCGGATCCGGCGTGGCCGCGTAGACCCGCTTCAGCGCCGCTTCCATGTTCCTCACCACGGGACCGGTGACCAGCAGCAGGTCGGCATGGCGGGGACTGGCGACGAAACGGATATTATGACCTTCCAGGTTGTAATACGGATTTCCGAGCGCCTGAATCTCGAGCTCGCAGCCATTGCAGGAGCCGGCATCGACGTGGCGGATGCACAGCGCCCTGCCGAGCACCGCGGTGATTCTCTCGTCCAGCGCGCTGCGCACACGCAGCATCTCGTCGGGCTCGGGCGCCGCCTCCGACACCAACCCGACCGATCCGATCTTGCGCAGCGTCTTCAACATGGTTAGAGATCGACCCCGCTGTAGGACAGGTTGAACGACTTGTTGATGAGCGGGAAGTCCGGCACGATGTTGCCCAGGACGGCATACTCGAGCGCCGGCCAGTTCTGCCACGACGGATCGTGAGGGTGACAGCGGCGCACCGAGCCCTGCGGCCCCGCGTGCAGCGCGACGAGCACCGGCCCCCGCCAACCCTCGATCAGCCCGACGCCGAATGCGCCGTCGCCCGGCGCCTGCACTTCGGCCACATGCGCCCCCCCCGGAAGGTCCGACAGAAGCGCTTCGAGCACCCGGCCCGACTCCCGCGCCTCCTCGAAGCGCACCGCCACCCGTGCCGCGACGTCCCCGCCGTGCTGCACGGCCTTCGCCACCGGCAGGTGAGTGTAGGGTGGGCATGGCAGATCGACGCGGGCGTCCCGCGCCTGCCCGCTGGCACGGCCCGCCAGCCCGGTCACGCCGAGCCTGGCGGCCAGCTCCGGCTCCAGGCGGCCCGTGCCGGTGAAACGATCGCGCACTCCCTCATGCTCATCGTAGATCCCGCGCAGCTCGCGGGTTTCGATGCACACGGCGCGCACGACTTCGGCCAGCGCGCGTGCCGCCTCTGCGGGCAAATCGGCCGCGATGCCGCCCGGAACGACGATATCGAACAGATAGCGCCGGCCGAAGGCTGCCGCCACCGCCCGCAGGAGATCCTCTTTGAGGCGGGAGAACTGCGCCAGGCCGAACGCGAATCCGGCGTCGTTGCCGAGCGCTCCGAGGTCGCCGAGATGATTGGCGAGCCGCTCGAGCTCCAGGCACACGGCGCGAAGCCAGGCCGCCCGCGGCGGCGGCGCGCAGCCGCTCATGCCCTCGAGCGCCTGGCAATACGCCCAGGCGAACGCCACCGCCGAGTCGCCCGACACACGCGCCGCCAACCGATGACCCTCCAGGATGGGCAGGCGGGTGAAACGCTGCTCCAGCCCCTTGTGCACGTAGCCCAGGTGCGCCTCGAGCCGCAGCACCTTCTCTCCCACCACGGAGAAGCGAAAGTGCCCCGGCTCTATGGTTCCGGCATGCACCGGACCCACGGCGATCTCGTGCACTCCCTCCCCCTCCACTTGGATGAACCCGTAGGGGCTGTCGTGATTCAGCCAGGGCCGGCCATCGGGATCGCTGGAGCGGACCCCCCACAGGTCGAACGCCGCCCGCTGCATCCGGGAGGCGGCCGGGAAAAGATCCTGCAGCCCCGGGTAAGCGGCCGGTTCGCCGCGTGCGGGCAACCGGAGCTCGACGACCAGCAGCCCCATGTCCGTGAGGTACGCGCCATGGACAGTGCGATCGCCGGCCGGCACGCTCGGCTCCTGCCCGAAACTCGCCCCCCCGGGGCCGGCCTGCGGTCGTCCAAACTCACCGCGGGCGATTTCGTCTCGACTCGCCCACAACGCCTGCAGCGCACCACCGGAGGCAGCCACGTCTCCGGCCACCTGCACCCATTCCTCGCAGCGCACGCCCAGGCCCCGCACGCCCGGTGCGCCGGCGATGGTCTGCGCGCGATCCCACCAACGCCTCAAGGGCATCGATCGATCCTCATGCCGCCGGTACGGGCGCCCATCGCTAACGGCCTCCGATCAGGTGCGCCGCGGCGCGGTACCAGCCGGCGAGGTGCGGCGGGATGTACAGCCCCAGCAGCAGCACGATGGCGAGGTGCGTGAACACCGGCAGCAGCGCCGGCGCATGCGGCAGGCGGCGCCCGCTGGTCTCGCCGAACACCATGGGCTGCACCTTTGAGAAGATGCCCGCGAACGCCACGGCGAGCGCGGCCACCAGGATCGGCGTGGCCCAGGGCTGCTCGCGCATGGCGGTCGTCAGGATGAGAAACTCGCTGGTGAACACCCCGAAGGGCGGCACCCCCAGGATCGCGAGCGAGCCGAGCATCAGCCCCCAGCCCACGGTGGGCGAGAGCGTGATGAGTCCGCGGATGTTTTCCATGATCTGCGTGCCCGCCTTCTGCGCCGCATGCCCCGCGGTGAAGAAGATCGAGGACTTCGTCAGCGAATGCACCGTCATGTGCAGGAGCGCGGCGAAATTGGCGATGGGGCCGCCCATGCCGAAGGCGAACGTCGCGATTCCCATGTGCTCGATGGAGGAATACGCGAACAGACGCTTGATGTCACGCTGGCGCCACAGCTGGAGCGAGGCCACCACCACGGACACCAGCCCGAAGCCCATGAGCAACATCGAGGGCAGCCGGGAGTGAACCGAGCCCTCGACGAGCACCTTGCTGCGCACGACCGCATAGAGCGCCACGTTAAGCAGCAGCCCCGAGAGCACGGCCGAGATCGGCGTCGGGCCCTCGGCGTGCGCGTCCGGCAGCCAGCTGTGCAGCGGCACCAGCCCCACCTTGGTGCCGTAGCCGATCAGCAGGAACACGAACGCGAGCGCCAGCACCGTCGGCTCGAGCCGCGATTTGACGGCATCGAGGTGCGTCCACAGCAGCGCCGTCACACCCTGGGCGCCGAGCACCTTCTCCGCCGCCACATACAGCAGGATGGTGCCGAATAGGGCCTGAGCGATGCCGACACCGCAGAGAATGAAATACTTCCAGCCCGCCTCGAGGCTCTCGGGAGTGCGATACAGGGTCACCAGCAGCACCGTCGAGAGCGTCGCGCCCTCCATCGCGACCCACATCAGCCCCATGTTGTTGGTCGTCAGCGCCAGCAGCATGGTGAACATGAACAGCTGGTACATGCTGTGGTAGAGCCGCAGCCTCCCGGGCGTCAGGCGGCCGTGATCGAGCTCGACCCGCATGTAGGGACGCGAGAACAGCGCCGTGGTCAACCCGACGAACGCCGTCAGCGTCACCAGAAAGACGTTGAACGGGTCGATGAAGAACTGCTCGCTCCCGAGGAGCAGACTCCCGTGGCGGATCACCCGCACCGCGAGGGCGCAGGCGGCCAGGAAAGTTCCCAGGCTGAACGCCGCGTTGACTTCGGGGGCGCGGCGGTGCGCGCCGGTGATCCCGAGCAGTGCGGCGCCGGCCACCGGCAGAGCCAGAAGCAGCAGCAGCTCCATGTCAGTCCCGCTCCTTCAACGCCTCGAGATGGTGCAGATCGAGGCTCTCGAACCGCTCGCGAATCTGGAAGAAGAACACCCCCAGCACCAGAACGGCCACCAGCACATCGAGCGCGACCCCGAGCTCGACGACCATCGGCATGCCGTAGCTCGCGCTCATGGCGCCGAAGAACACCCCGTTCTCCATCGACAGAAACCCCACCACCTGCGACATCGCCTTGCGCCGCGTGATCATCATCAGGAAGGCGAGCAACACGACGCTCAGGGCGATCCCGACGGCGCTGCGCGTGGCGGTGCTCGCCAGCCGCGTGATCGGCTGCGCCAGCGAGAAGGCGAACGCCACGATCACGAGGCCGACGAGCATGGTGCCGGAGACCTTCAGCATCGGCTCGGTGTCCCAATACACCTCGAGCCGGCGGATCAGCCTGTGCAGCAGCCAGGGAAGGAACGCGACCTTCAGCATCAGGGTGAGCGCGGCCGACACATACAGGTGCGCCTCCCCTGTCCGCCAGGCGAGCAGCAGCGTCGCTGCGGTGAGCACCGCGCCCTGAACCGCGTAGAGATTGACGAGCGCGACCACGCGCCGTTGCGACAGCATCGCGAAGGACAGCAGCAGCAGCAGCGCCGCGCAGGCGTCGAGCAGCTGTTGTTGCAGTGGAAGATGCGTCATCGCGCTTACGCCTTGAGCAGCACGTGCACCAGAAGCCCGAGCACCGCGAACAGGAACGCCGTGGCGAGGAACTCCGGGATTCGCATGACGCGCATCTTGGCCGACACCGTCTCGATCAGCGCCAGCCCCAGACCGGCCCCGGCGAGCTTTGCCGCGAGCGCGGGGATGGCCACCAGCAGCCCCACCGGTCCGATGTGCGCCCGCGCCACCCCCCAGGGGAAGAACAGCGCAAAGCCGATGCACACGTAGTTGAACAGCTTCAGCTGCGCCGCCCATTCCATCAGGGCCAGGTGGCGGGCCGAGTACTCCAGCACCATGGCCTCGTGGATCATGGTGAGCTCGAGGTGTGTGGCGGGGTTGTCGACCGGGATGCGCGCGTTCTCCGCCAGCAGCACCAGGATGAAGGCCACCGCGCTGAAGGCGAGCCCGGGCGAGACGCCCAGGTGCCCCGAGACGAGATGATCGGTGATCACCGGAAGCGCGGTGCTCGAGGAGATCAGCGAGGCGACGAAGATCACCATCAGCAGTGCAGGCTCGGCGAGAAAGCCGACCATCATCTCTCGGCGCGCGCCCATCGTTCCGAACGCTGTGCCGACATCCATCGCCGCCAGCGTCATGAACATGCGCGCCGCCGCGAACAGTCCCACCAGAGCGATGGCGTCGGCCGAGGCGACCAGCGGCAGCTGCGTGCCCATCGAGGGGATGATGCCCGCGGCCAGCACCATCGCGCCGAAGACCACGTAGGGGGCGATCCGGAACAGCGGCGAGGCGTTGTCCGCGATCACCGCCTCCTTGCGGAAGAGCTTGTGCAGGTTGCGGTAGGGCAGCCACAGGCTCGGCGCACGCCGATTCTGCAGCCAGGCGCGGCACTGGCTCAACCAGCCGCAAAAGACGGGCGCCGCCGCGAGCGCCGCCACGACCTCGAGCACCTGGGTGATCCAGTCGAGCGCTCTCATGAGATCAGCGCCACCGCCAGCAGCACGAGCAGGGTCGCGAAGCTGTAGAGCAGGTACACCGAGATCCGCCCCTGCTGCAGCCGGGCGGTGAGGCCGGCCAATCGGCCGACGGCGCCTGAGACCGGCTCGTACACCAGCCGCCAGATCCGCTCCCGGACGGCGATGCGGTAGCGGGGCTGGCGGTCGGCCGGCGCGGGCAGCTCGCGCTCGATCTCGAAAAACGGCTGGAACAGATGCCGGATCGGCTGCCCGAAACCCTCGGCGGTGTCCTGCATACGTGCCGTGAGCCCGCCGAAACCGCAATCCCAGGCCGGTTGCCGCCGCACGCGCTGACGATAAGTCAGGCGCACGACGAGGACCGTCAGCAACACCACCGCGGCGGTGGCCGTCAGGAACACCACAGGCCCGTACGAGACGGGCCGGCCGGGCACGGGCGCGAGCAGCCACCAGTGTGGCGAGGCCTGCGGCACGACCGCCCCGAGCAGCTCTCCGGTGACCGCTCCGAGCGCCTTGACCACCTGAAGCGGGAACAGGCCGAGCGCCAGGCAACCGAGCGCGAGCCAGGCAAGGCCGATGCGCTCGAGCCAGCCGCAATCGTGTGCGCGGGCGAGTGAGGCCTCGCGCGGCCGGCCGAGAAAGATGACCCCGTAGAACTTCACCATGACGTAACCGGCGAGCGCCATCCCCAACACGACCAGCGCCATGGCCATCGGGATCAACAGGCTGACGAACGCGTGCGGCAGGTGCCCGGTGAACAGGAACGACTGCAGCAGCAGCCACTCCGACACGAAGCCGTTGAGCGGCGGGAGCCCCGCGATCGCGAGCGTGCCGATGAGCGTCAGCCAGGCCACCCAGGGCATGCGGTGGATCAGCCCTCCCAGGCGCCCGAGGTTGCGCTCGCCGGTCGCGTGCAGCACCGAGCCGGTGCCGAGGAACAGCAGGCTCTTCATGAACGAGTGATTGAGGCAGTGATAGAGCGTGGCGAGCAGCGCCAGCGCCGCCACCGCCTCGAGCCCCGAGCCCGCAAAGACGATCGTCAGTCCGATGCCGGTGAACACGATGCCGATGTTCTCGACCGACGAGTAGGCGAGCAGGCGCTTCATGTCCGTCTGCACCGCCGCGAACAGCACGCCGTAGAATATCGTGAACAGGCCGAGAATCAGCGGCACGAGGCCCCACCACCACACCGGCCGGCCGAGCAGGTCGAGCCCTACGCGCAGCATGCCGTAGACGGCGGTCTTGAGCATCACGCCGCTCATCAGCGCCGAGACCGGCGAGGGCGCCGCCGGATGCGCCTCCGGCAGCCACACGTGCAGCGGCACCAGGCCCGCCTTGGCCCCGAATCCGGCGAGCGCCAGCAGGAAAGCGGCCGCCGCCCAGCCCGGCGAGAGGTGCGCCGCCCGCATGGCATCGAAGGTGAAGTGCCAACTGCCGCCCTGCAGCACCCCGAAGCACAGCAGAAGGCAGATCGCCCCCACGTGCGCCATCAGCAGGTAGAGAAATCCCGCGCGGCGGATCTCCGGAATGCGGTGCTCGGTGGTGACCAGGAAGTAGGACGACAGCGCCATCACCTCCCAGGCCACGAGAAAGCCGTAGGCGTCATCTGCGAGCAGCACGCCGCCCATGCTGGCGAGGAACAGGTGGTACTGCAGGCACATCAGGCCGGGCAGCGCGCCTTCACCTTCCCGGAAGTAGCCTCCCGCAAACACCGAGATGCCGAAGGAGGAGGCGCCGAGCAGCAGCAAGAACAGGCTCGAGAGCGGATCGAGCCGCAGGTGCACCGGCAGGTCGGGCAGACCCACCGGCAGGATCAGCCGCTCGATGCCGCCGCCCAGCAGGCTCGCTCCCGCCAGGGCGGCAAGGGCCAGCCCCAGCACCGCCCCCAGCGTGAACAGCGTCCGGCCGGCGAAGCGCACGCTCCCCGGACGCAGCAGCCCGGCCAAGCCGACGAGCACCCAGCCGCAGAGCAGCGCGACGCAGCCAGTCAGGAGCGTGGGGGAGGTGGTGATCACGAGGTGCGCCAAGCGGTGCATCGTATTATCATTGGATACACCTCAAATGTGAAGCAGATTGCATCCGTGCCCCTCGAAATGCGTACCGCCCGACTGACGATCCTCATCGACCCGCGCAAGAAAGCCGTGTTCGAGCGGCTGTGCGCAGAGGAAGACGCGACGCCCTCCCAGGTCGTGCGCCGGCTGATCCGCGCCTACATAGAGGAAAAGCAGGGCCGGCCGTGGCACCCGGATGAGGAGCCCACGCCGACCGGCGGGTCCCGGGGCCCCCCTCAGGGCAGGCGCAGCTCGAAACAGCCGTGAATGCGCGGGTTGCGCTCGAAGTCGCGCGGCAGCGTTGCCGCGGACACGTCGCGGACCGCATAGCGCTGCTTCAATGAGGCGTCCATGCGGAAGCGCTGTGCGTTGGTGGAGAACACCAGCAGCCCCGCGGGGGTGAGCAGCCGCATGCATGCCTCGATCAGCGAGGCGTGATCCCGCTGAACATCGAGCACACCTTCCATGCGCTTGGAATTGGAGAACGTCGGCGGATCGAGAAAGATCAGATCGTAGCGCCCGCGTGCGCTCGAGGCGTCCTGCAGCCACGTCAGGCAGTCGGCCTGGATGAGCTGGTGCGACCCGCCGGCGGCAAAGTTCAGCTCGAGGTTGCGCCGCGCCCAATCGAGATAGGTTCTCGACAGGTCCACCGAGGTCGTCTCGGCCGCCCCGCCCGCAACGGCGTACACCGTGGCCGTGCCCGTGTAGGCGAACAAGTTGAGAAAGCGCGTACCGGACGCCGAGCGCCGCAGCCGCTCGCGGGTGAGGCGGTGATCCAGAAACAGGCCGGTGTCGAGGTAATCCCCGAAATTCACCTGGAACTTCAGCCCTCCCTCGCTCACCACGTGAAACTCGGCCTGGCCGCCGTGCTTTTCGTACTGCTCGCCGCGGCGCGTGCGGCGGCGCAGACGCACCTTGATCCTGTCCCTCGGCACACCGGTCACCTCCGGTAGGCTCGCGAGCACCTCTGCGCGGCGCCGTCGCACCGCCTCGTGCTCGATCTCCGCCGGAGCGGCGTATTCCTGCACGTACAGCCAATCCTCCTCCTGCGGCTGCACCCGGTACTGATCGATCGCGAAGGCATACTCGGGCATGTCCGCGTCGTAGAGCCGATAGCAGGAGACACCCTCGCGCTTCGCCCAGCTCCTCAAGCGCTTCATGTTCTTGGCGAGCCGGTTTGCGAACATGCGCGCCCCGGGGGTCTCGCTCTGCGCGCCATCGGTTCTTGCCAGGCTGCCCGGCCGGCGCAGGCTCTGCGGCTCCACGCTCATCCTGAGCAGCCGGCACTCGATCGCCCCGTTCCAGAGCGCGTGCGTGCGCGCCGCGCGGATCCCCAGCTCCATGCCGAGTTGCGGGGCACCGGTCAACACTGAAGCCTGCCAGCCCTGGAACCGCTCGCGCAGCACCGCGCCGAGCTCCCGATGCACCGCCCGTGCGGACTGCAGGTCTTCCAACCGAACACCGTAAGGCGGGTTGGTACACAGCAGGCCGCTACGGGAGTCTTTGCCTTTGGCCGGCGCCGCCTGCGACAGCGGGCGCACTTCGAAGCGCACCCAGCGCCCGAGTCCGGCGCGTTCCGCATTGGCTTGCGCGACGCGCACCGCGGCCGGGTCGCGATCGTGGCCGCGGATGGTCACAGTGGGCTCCTGCCCCGCCAGGCAACGGGCCTCGGTCGCCTCGCGCACCCTGCGCCACAGCGCCTCATCGTGCCCCCTCCAGCCGAAAAACCCGAAGTACTTCCGGTGCAGGCCCGGCGCGCAATGCGCCGCGATCGACGCCGCCTCGATCACGAGAGTGCCCGAGCCGCACAGCGGATCGAGGAATTGCGCGCCGGCGGCGGCCAGCCGCGGCCAGCCGCTGCGCTCGAGCACTCCCGCAGCCACGTTCTCCTTCAGCGGCGCCTCGCCGGAGGCTGCCCGGTAGCCGCGCCGATGCAGACTCTCGCCCGAGAGGTCGATCGAGAGGGTGACTGCCGCGCCGTGCGCGTGGGCATGCACCCGCAGGCCGGGCCTGTCCAATACCACATCGGGCCTGGAGCCGGTCGCCTCGCGCAGGCTATCGACGATGGCGTCCTTGAGCTTCAGCGCGCCGAAATGACTGTGCGTGATGCTCGGGTGGTTGCCGCTGAACCCGCACGCCAGAGACGCCCCCGGCTCGAGCAGCGCCTGCCAGTGCACGGCACGCGCGAGCCGGTAGAACGCTTCGGTGTCCCGGGCCTCGAAACGAGCGATCTCGAGCAGCACCCGGTTGGCGAGCCGCGATTCCAGGCAGGCGCGATAGGCGGTCTCCAGCGTGCCACCGAAAGACACCACACCCGGGCGCTCACGGACTTCCGTGGCTCCGATCGCAGCCAGCTCCGCGGCCAAGAGATCGCTCAGGCCGCGGGGGGCGCTCGCCACGAGACGCAGCAGGCTCATTGGGCGACCGTCACACGGCCCCGGCTGGCGGGCAGCGCATCGTCGCGCGCCGATTGACGGGCCTTGGGCTTCGAGGGCATTTCGACCGGGTGGGCGGACTGGGTCCTGGGCGCGGGATTATGCCCAAAGTCCGCCTCCGAAGCGCCCCGGAAGCTTGGTAGACAAATTCCAGAAAGTCTCCTAGCCTTCGGCAACGGCCAGCAAGAGCTGATTCACCGTCACCCTAGGAGAGCCACCGTGACCTTTTCACTTCCCTCGCTTCCCTTCTCGCCCGGCGCGCTCGCCGCCCGGGGCATGTGCCAGGAAACCCTCGAGCTGCACCATGGCAAGCATCATCAGGGCTACGTCACCGCGCTGAACGGGCTGGTGGAAAAGAACGATGTCCTCAAAGGCAAGAGCCTGGAAGACATCATCCGCCTGGCGCACGGCCGCGACGATCTCACCGCGGTGTTCAACAACGCCGGCCAGCACTGGAATCACAGCCTGTTCTGGAATTGCCTGTCGGCGGAGGGCGGCGGCATTCCCGCCACCCTGGAAAAGAAGCTCACGGAGGACTTCGGCGGCGTCGACAAATTCAAGGAGCAGTTCAAGGCGGCGGCCCTCGGACAGTTCGGCTCCGGGTGGGCCTGGCTGATCCTCGGCACCGAGGGGCGGCTGAAGATCGCCAAGACCGGCAATGCCGGCACGCCGGTGGCCACGAGGGAAGGAAAGGCGCTGCTGGTGATCGACGTGTGGGAGCATGCCTACTACATGGACTTCCGCAACCGCCGCGCCGACTTCGTGGACAACTTCCTCGCCAAGCTGGCGAACTTCGAATTCGCCGCGGCCCAGCTCGCCGCAGCCTGAACCGCGCTTGCGCGCGCTTCCGCCCGGTGCCGCCGTCAAGCGGTCCCGGGCGGGAGGCGCGGATGGCTCGCCGCGCGAGCGGCGCGGGGACCGTTCATTTCGCCGCTGCCCGAGACCGGGCGCGCTCGGCGACCCGCTCGGCCAGGGTGAGCCGCTTGCGCCACGGATCACGCTGCACGAGCGGACCGTGGTCGGTGAAATCCATCAGCAGATCGGTGTCCGAGTGATACTCGGGCCAGGCGGGCTCGCCCCGGGGGTCGGGCCGGCCTGTCTTGGCGAACGCGACCCAATAAGCGTGCATGATGCGGGCCGTGGCCTCGTCGGCGCGGCGCGTGCCAACCTCTTGCCGACTCTCCCGATCACATCACCGTGCGAGTCGTTCGCCTGCGAGCCTAAGCCCCGGTCGCTTGAAAGCCCCGGCCGGCGAAGAACTCCCGCATCGCCCGCGTCCCGGGTGCGAGGTCGAGCCCCTTGCCCGCGACCCACTCGTCGTTGAAGTAAGTGGAGACGTAGCGCTCGCCCTGGTCGCAGAGAATCGACACCACCGAGCCGCTCTCGCCCCGCGCGGCCATCTCGGCGATCAGCCGCGCGCAGGCCCAAAGGTTCGTGCCGGTCGAGCCGCCGCAGCGCCGCCCCAGCCGCTCGCTCAGCACGCGCGCGGCGGCGATGCTGTCGGCATCGCGCACGACGACCATGCGATCGAGCGCCTCGGGGATGAACGACGGCTCGACACGCGCCCGCCCGATGCCCTCGATGAGGCATTCACAGCGCTCGAGCATCGTGATGCTCCGATCCTCGAAATACCGGTGAAAGACCGACCCCTCCGGGTCGCTGACACAGATCCCGGTCGAGTAATGGTTGTAGCGCACGAACCGGCCGAGCGTCGCCGAGGTTCCGCCGGTGCCCGCCCCGCACACGATCCAGCGCGGCACGGTATGGCGCTCCTGCCTGAGCTGGCAGAAGATCGACTCGGCGATGTTGTTGTTGCCGCGCCAGTCGGTGGCCCGCTCGGCGTACTTGAACTGGTCCATGTAGTGGCCGCCGACCTCGCGCGCCAGATTCTCCGCCTCCCGGTACACCGCGCCGGGATCGTCGATGAAGTGGCACTCGCCGCCCTGGAACTCGATGGCCGCGATCTTCTCGGCCGCGGTCGCGTGCGGCACCACCGCGATGAAGCGCAGGCCCAGCATGCGCGCGAAGTAGGCTTCCGACACGGCGGTCGAGCCGCTGGAGACCTCCACGATGGGGGTGTCCGGCCCGACCCAGCCGTTGCAGAGCGAGTACAGGAACAGCGAACGGGCGAGCCTGTGTTTCAAGCTCCCGGTCGGGTGGCTGGACTCGTCCTTGAAGTACAGCTCGATGTCCGGGTAGTACGGCAGCTCGATCGGGATGAGGTGCGTATCGGCGGAGCGGTTGAAGTCCGCCTCGATCCGGCGGACCGCCTGGTCCGTCCACGTCCGCCGTGCGGCGCGATGTGTTGGCATCCGCCAAACTTAGCACTTCGCGACGCTGCGCGACACCCTATTTGATCTGGATCAGATGATGCCTGCGGCGGGCCGCTAGGCTTGTGCGACACACCGCCGCAAAGGCCCCTAGCATGCGCCTGCTGTTGATCAACCCGAAGGCCCCGGACAGCTTCTGGAATTTCCACTGGGCGGTGGGCCGCATTCTCCCCGGCAAGCGGGCCGTCAATCCGCCGCTCGGGCTCGCCGTGCTCGCCGCCCTGTGCCCGCCGCACTGGCAGGTTCGTATCGTCGATGAGAACGTCGAGCCGCTGCCGCTTGCGCCCGAGGCGGATCTGATCGGGATCGGCGGCATGGGCGTACAGTTCCCGCGCCAGCGGGAGCTGCTCGAGTACTACCGCGGCCGAGGCTACCCGGTGGTCGCCGGCGGCAGCTACGCCTCACTGTGCCCGGAGCGCTACGAGCATCTCGCGGACACGGTGATCTGCGGCGAGGCCGAACAGATCTGGCCGCGGTTTTGCGCCGACTTCGAGGCCGGGCGGCCGCTCGCGCTGTACCGGGAAACCGGCACGATCGATCTGCGGCACTCGCCGGCGCCGCGCTTCGACCTGCTCAAGCTCGACCTTTACACGATGACGACCATGCAGTTCTCGCGCGGCTGCCCCTACATGTGCGAGTTCTGCGACATCATCGTGATGTTCGGCCGCAAACCCCGCCACAAGAGCCTCGAGCAGATCGGCGCCGAGCTCGACATGCTGCGCGAGCGCGGCGTGAGCAAGGTGTTCTTCGTCGACGACAACCTCATCGGCAACCTCAAGGTCGCCAAGAGCCTGTTGAGATTTCTCGTCGATTACCAGGCGCGCCACCGCTACGAGTTCAGCTTCGGCACCGAAGCCTCGCTCAACCTCGCGCACGACGAGGAACTGATGGAGTTGTTTCGGGCCGCGCACTTCCGCTGGACGTTCATCGGCATCGAGTCGCCCGACGAGGCGAGCCTGCGCGAGACGCGCAAGCTGCAGAACACGCGCGAAGACCCGCTCTTGGCCGTGCAGCGGATCCATGCGCACGGCATCGAGGTGCTGGCCGGCTTCATCGTCGGCTTCGACAACGACACGGTGAGCACTTTCGAGCGCCAGTACGAATTCATCGTGCGCTCGGGCATCCAGACGGCCATGGTCGGCCTGCTCAACGCCATGCCGCGCACGCCGCTTTACGAGCGGCTGCGCGCCGCGGGCCGGCTGCACGAGGAAGACGGCGGCGGAGACAACACCAAGCTCTACACCAACGTCATGCCCCTCGGGATGTCCCGCGAGGACCTGATCGAGGGCTACCGCCGGCTGCACGAGCGGCTGCTCTCGGACGCCGCGATCGCCCGCCGCATCCGTAACAAGAACCGCTCCCTGGGCAGGCCCTCGGGCGGCCCGGCCCTGGAGTACGGCGCGGGAGCGAGCCTGGGCATCGTGCTGCGTTTTTTCCGCCGCGGGCTCCTACCGGGAGGCCCGGCCCGTTTCTGGCACTTCCTGCGCAGCTTCCCCTGGTCGAAGCCGTGGCAGATTCCGCTCACCCTCGGCGACTGGATCGTGGGGCTGTCGATGCAGGACTACGCCAAGCGGCATTTCGGCGCGACGGCGGAAACTCCCGCTTCATGGAACAGACGCCTGGCGCGCCTGGCGCGCGCGCTGCGCCGCTGCGATGCCGGGAAGGTTACCATCAGCCACGACGCGTCCGAGCGCGGCGCACCGGTGCTGGCGCTGTCTCTGTCTCTGCGCGCCGTGCCTGGCCGAGGGCTGAGGCGCGCGACCGCACAGCTGCGCTCTCTGCTGAAGGAAACGCCCACGCGGCTGACGCTGCGCTTCGAGGAAATCCGCGCCGCCGACGTGCCCCGGCTGCAGCGGCTCCTGTACCGTCTGGCGCACTTCGCCGACAAGGTCTCGATCGAAGCCGGGACGCTGCACGGGCTGGCCGCCCTCAACGCCTGGCCGTTTCAACTGAAGCTGGCCGCCCCGGCGGGTGCGTGAGCCTCGGCGGCGCGCCTCAGGAGGCGTATCCGCCCATTGATGCGAGCGCCTCGGGCTGCAGCAGCGTGATGTAGCGCGCCCGCACCTCCAGCCATCCCGAGCGCTTGAACGTCCCGAGGGCGCGGCTGACCGTCTCCAGCGTCAGCCCCAGGTGGCGCGCAATGTCGCCGCGGCTCATGCTGAGACGGAACTGCGTCGGCGACAGCCCGCGCAGCTCGAGACGGCGCGACAAGTCCGCCAGGAACCGTGCCACTCGCCCGCGCGCGTCGCACGTGCCGAGCTCCGCCCGCAGCCGCAAGGACTCGTCGAGCGCCTCTCCGAGCAGCCGCAGCACCTCCCGGCGCAGTCCCGGCAGCTGCTCGAGCAATGGCTCGAGCTTGGACATCGGGATGCGGCAGTAGCTCATCGGCTCGAGCGCCGTGACTTCGCACGCATACCGGCCGCTCGCGAATCCTTCCAGCCCCACGGTCTCCCCGGGCAGCACGAACCCATGCACGCGCTCCGTGCCGTTCATGGTGACCGCATATCGCTTGGCCGAGCCGCTGCGCGCGACGTACAGCGCATCCATGCGCGTGCCGGCTCGGATCAGGCCGGCCCCCGGAGCGAGCTGCCGTCCGCGCTCGACGATGCCGTCGAGAATCCGTGCCTCCTGAGGCGAAAGATGCGCCGGCAGACACAGGGTATTGAGCGCACAGTTGCGGCACGAGACCCGCGCGGGTGCGCCCCAGGCGGGATCGGTGACCGCAGGGACGCCGGTATGCCGTTGATGTTTCATGAGAAGAGTCACTCTAGCGCGTCCGCCGCGCTCGCCCTATCCGGGATACCAGCACTTGACACGGATCAAAAGCCATGTGTTGCGCCTCCCCTACCATGGTGCCATGAATCCTCTGCTCGCACTCGCATCACGGCTGCCGCCGCCGCCCGGCACCGAGACCGTGCCCACCCGGCTGTTCACACCGCTCTTCAATCACTGGGCGCGCGGGCAAAGCCTGGTCGAGTCGCTGGCGGCGCTCGAGGGCAAACGGATACGCATCCAGGTCACCGACCTGCCGCTGAGGCTGTATCTGGTCGTCGCCTCGGGCCGGCTGCAGGCCGCCTCCGTGCAGGCTCCGGCGCACGTCACCCTGCGCGGGCGACTGCGGGATTTCTGGCGGCTCGCCACCCGGGCCGAGGACCCCGACACGCTGTTCTTCGAGCGCCGGCTTGCCGTCGAAGGAGAGACCGAGACGGGGCTTGCCATAAAGAACGCGCTGGACGCGCTCGACTGGGACTGGACCCGTCACGTGCGCGCCGTGCTGCCCCTGTTGGCGGCCGAGCCGCTCATCGCGCTCGGCCGGCGCCTGCGGCCGTAGCCGTGTGCACATAGTCCTCGCAATAGCCGCCCGGCAACGCCGTCGGCGGACACTGCACGCCGCGCGCGTCCGAGTCCAGTGCCGCGCGAAATGCGCCGATCACATCCTCGAACCGTACTGCCGCATCGGAATGCGGTGACAGCCGCAGCACATCCACGCCGGCGCGCCTGAGGTCATCGACGCGGCCGATGAGATTGCGCGCCTGCGCCGACTGAGTCTGAATCCCATTGAGCGCCAGGAGCGGCTCGCCCTCGCGCGTGTGCACGGCAAGGCCGTCGAGGTCCTCGGCGCAGACGAATCCGCAGTCGTCCTTGTGGCGGCGGCGCACGCGCGCACTGAAGCACCGGGCGGAGAATGCCAGCGGCATCCTGCCGTAGGCGAACACTTCGGCCTCGAGACCCGGGGGCCGCTGCTCGAGCAGCGCCGAGAGTGTGGCGGTGTCGAGCTCCACCGGCGCCACCCAGCGCCGCATGCCGAGCGAGCGGAGCAGCGAGAGCGTCGCCGTGTTGTATATATTGAGGTGAGGGCCGGCGACGAAACCGCGGTCCCGAAGCAGGTGCACGGCCGCCATGTCGTTGGCCTCGATGAGATCGGCCGTGGCGACGGTGCGGGCCAGCGAGGCGAGTTCCGACTCGGCCTCCATGAGCGCCAGCGTGGAGACGACCACTTCCTTGCCGGCGGCGGACAGGTCGCGGCCAATGGCGATCCAGTCGGCGCGCCGCAGCAGCCTGCGCTTCGAGCACACGACCTCGCCGAGATAGACGATGTCGACCGGCAGCCCCGCGAGCTCCCGGTAGAAAGCGAATACCGCGGACCGGTCCCAGAAATAAAGCAGCGGGCCGACCGAAAGGCGCATGCCGGGGCGCTCTACTGCCATGGCCTGGAGTATGCGCCCAGTGTGTGGGTGCGCCCTTCCGCCAGACGCCCGAGCGCCGCGCTCGCGGCGCTCTGCGGCCGATAGCCCTCCGGGTCGCGCAGGCAGGCATCGAGCTCCGAGCGCAGCGTGCGAGTGACCTGCCCCACGTAGGCGGGGCTTCTCTGGCGGCCTTCCACCTTGATGGCGCGCACGCCGGCGCCCACCAGCTGCGGAAGGATATCGAGCACGTTGAGACTGGTCGGCTCCTCGAGGGCGTGCATGACGTTTCCGAGCGCCTCGAACCGCCCCTTGCACAGCGTCGGATAGCCGGCGGCTTCTCCCGGCGTGAACTCATCGATGAGCACGCCGTTCAGGCGCACCCGGCGCCCCGCGCCCGACTCCTCCCAGCGCACCGCATGCGCCGGAGAGCATACGCCGTGGGTGTTCGGTGACTCGCCGGTCACGTGGGACGAGAGCGCGCAACGCCCTTCCACCATGATGCACAGGCTCCCGAAGCCGAACACCTCGATCTCGAGGTTCGTGCGCTCGATCACCTGGCGCACCTGCGCGAGCGAAAGCACTCGGGGCAACACGGCGCGCCGCACGCCGAATTGGCGCTCGTAGAACTCCAGTGCCCGCCAGTTGGTAGCCGAGGCCTGCACCGAGAGGTGACGGTTGAGCCCCGGATGGTGCTCATCGGCATACTGCAGCAGACCCACGTCGGCGAGAATCACCGCATCGGCCTCGAGGCGGGCGGCCTCATCGACCGCCCGCCTCGCCCCCTCCCACAACTGCGGCCGCGGATAGACATTGAGCGCGACGAAAACCCGCGCGCCGCGCCGGTGCGCGTACTCGATCCCGGAGCGCGCATCGTCCGCGGAGAAGTTCAGGCCCGGAAAGTTTCGCGCGTTGAGTCCATCGCGAAAGCCGATGTACACCGCGTCGGCGCCGTTGTCGACCGCGGCGCGCAGCGCGGGCAGGCTCCCCGCGGGGCACACCAGCTCGATCGAAGGACGCTTTCTTTCGTTTGTCTCAGACATGACCGAAGCACTCCGACCACAACGCATCCACACGCCGCTCCACCTGTGGATCGAGCGTGATGGGCCGGCCCCATTCGCGCGCGGTCTCGCCCGGCCACTTGTGGGTCGCATCCAGCCCCATCTTCGAGCCCAGCCCCGCGACGGGACTTGCGAAATCCAAATAGTCGATCGGTGTGTTTTCGACGACCATCGCATCCCGCGCCGGGTCGACGCGCGTGGCCACCGCCCAGACGACTTCATTCCAGTTGCGCACGTCGATGTCCTCGTCGGTCACGATCACGAACTTCGTGTATGTGAACTGGCGCATGTACGACCAGACGCCCATCATGACGCGGCGCGCATGGCCCGGATACTGCTTGCGGATGCTGACGACGGCCATGCGGTAGGAGCAGGCCTCCGCCGGCAGGTGAAAGTCGACGATCTCCGGGAAGATGCGCCGCAGGATGGGCACGAACAGGTCGTTGAGCGCCATGGCGAGCACCGAGGGCTCGTCGTAGGGTGAGCGGCCCATGTAGCTGCCCTGGTAGATCGCCCCGGTGCGCAGGTGCATCCGCTCCAGCGTGACCACCGGGAACTCGGCCCGGGAGTTGTAATAGCCGGTGTGATCGCCGAACGGTCCCTCGAGCGCGCGCTCTCCCGGGCGGATGAAGCCCTCCAGGACGATCTCGGCGCCGGCCGGCGCATCGAGCCCGGTCAGCTCGCAGTGGACCACGCTGCTGCGCTCCCCTCGCAACAGGCCCGCGAACTCGTACTCCGACAGCGTATCGGGGATCGGCGCCACGGCGGCAAGCAGCGTCGCCGGATCGGCGCCGATCGCGATCAGCACGGGGAAGGGCTCCCCGGGCCGATCCTGCTGCCAGTCGGCGAAGTCGCCGGCGCCGCCGCGATGGGCCAGCCAGCGCATGATCAGGCGGTTGCGGTCTATGACCTGCTGGCGATAGATGGCCACATTCTGGCGCGCCTTGCGCGGGCCGCGCGTGACCACCAGGCCGAGGGTGATCAGCCGCGCCGCATCTTCGGGCCAGCAGCGCTGGATGGGCAGCCGGCCGAGATCGATCTCGGCCCCGCCGAGGGTGGTTTCCTGAAAGGCCGCCCGCTGGGTCTGGCGCGGCGCCACGTGCGCGAGCTGCGCGAACTGCGGCCAGCTCGCGAGCGCCTCGCGCAGGCTCGCGGGCCAATGCGGCTCTTTCAGCGCCGCGAGCAGCTCGCCCAACTGGCGCAGGCTTCCGGCGCGCCGCCCGCCGAGGGCCGCATCGATGCGCCGGCGGTGCCCGAAGAGGTTCCCGAGCAGCGCGTGCCGCGAGCCGGTGGGCCGCTCGAACAGCAGCGCGGGCCCGCCGGCCTTGAGCGCGCGCAGGCAGAAAGAAGTGCTCTCGAGCTCGGGGCTGACCGCGGAGCCGACGCGGCGCAGGTCGCCGCTTTCCTCGAGGCGGTCGAGGAACGAGCGCAGATCGTGGAATGCCATCCCTGGGCACGTTACCGCAGAGCGCGCGCACCCGATTGACGGCGATCAAATTCTCGTCACGCGCTGCGCGCGGGATGCCACGGGGCCGGCGGCACGCCAGCCCCGTACATGCGGCCGGCACTGCGTACCGGGATAGAGAATCACCGCGGCCGGATCACTCCGCCGCGGCCGCCGCCTCCGCGGCGAGACTTGCCGCCTTCTGCCGGTCTTTCTCGTGATCCTGCGCCAGCAGCAGGTAGACGGCCGGCACGATGAACAGCGTGAACAGCGTGCCGATCGACAAGCCGTAGAAGATCACGATGCCCATGGCCTTGCGCCCCGCCGCGCCCGCGCCCGTGGCGAGCACCAGAGGCAGCACGCCCACCACCATCGCCGCGGTGGTCATGAGGATCGGGCGCAGCCGCACCTCGGCAGCCGCCTCGATGGCCGCGAGCTTCGCCTTTCCGGCACGCTGCTCATCATTGGCGAACTGCACCATCAGGATGCCGTGCTTGCTGATCAGCCCGAGCAGCGTCACCAGGCCCACCTGGGTGTAGATATTGATCGTGGTGAAGCCGAGATTGATGAACAGCAGCGCTCCGAACAGCGCCGCCGGCACCGACACCAGGATGACCACCGGGTCGCGGAAGCTCTCGAACAGAGCGGCGAGTGCTAGAAAGACGATGACCAGCGCGAACCCGAAGGTCATGAGGAAATTGCTGGAACCCTGCATGAACTGTCGGGACTCGCCGGCATAATCGGCCTTGTAGCCGCCGGGTGCGATCTGGTGCAGCGCATTGCGCAGGAAGGTCAGCGCCTGCGCCTGCGAGACCGCCGGGACGCCCGCGATCATCGCGGAGTTCAACCGCTGGAAATGAGTGATCGCCTCGGGGACGCCCTCGCGCTTCAGATGCGCCACGGTGACGAGTTGCACCAGCTTTCCCGAGGCCGTGCGCAGGTGATAGTTCAGGATCTGGTCGGGGTTGAGGCGGTATCTTTGCAGCACCTGCGGCATCACGCGGTACGAGCGTCCGCCGAGCTCGAAGTAATTGACGTAGCCGCCACCGAGCGCGGCGCCCAGCGTCGAGGCGACATCCTGCTGGGTCAGCCCGAGGTCCGCCACCTTGTTGGGGTTGACCACCAGCACGTCCTGCGGCTGATCGATCTTCAGCTCGTCGTCAACGAAGAAGAACAGCCCGCTCGCGCGCGCGCGCGCGAGCACCTGCTTCGCCACGAGGTTCAGGTTGGCGATCGGTTCGGCCGTGGTGATCTCGAACTGCACCGGCAGGCCGCTCGCCCCGGGAAGCGAGGGGAACTGGAAGGCCACCACGCGCGCGCCGGCCACGTGGCTCCAGCGCTTCTGCAGAACCTGCTGAATCTCGGTCGCGGTGCGCTTGCGCTGATTCCAGGGCTTGAGCAGCACGCCGCCGAAACCCTGGTTCACCGACGGCGTGCCGACCATCTGGA
>OFHJ01000054.1_pt1 | contig 45184 bp, 42 predicted proteins | sample 1522001 | NCBI WGS metagenome assembly OFHJ01 (sample SAMEA2464838, study PRJEB22497) | soil metagenome | biome: Grassland; feature: Farmland; material: Clay | place: Australia | collected 2013-02-01 | depth 1.2 m | reverse complement strand
GAATGGGCCATTCCGGAGGGTTTTCCGGGTGTATGTCGAGGACCCGCCGTCGGGTCCGCGCCCGGCAACCCATGGCCTGAGTCCATGTCCGCCTCTCCTTACAAACAGCTCGAACAGGAATTCAAAAAGCTCCATGCCTTTCGCGGCGCCTTGTCGGTGCTGCGCTGGGATGCCGCGGTCATGATGCCGCGCGGCAGCGCGGATGTTCGCGGCGAGCAGCTCGCCGCGCTGGAGACCGAGTACCACGCCCTGCTCACCGCCCCGCGGGTCAGCCGGCTGCTCGACCGTGCGCAGGCCAACACCCAGGGGCTGCAGGACTGGCAGGTCGCCAATCTGCGCGAAATGCGCCGCCAGCGCGACCACGCCATCGCCACGCCGGCGTCGCTCATCTCACGCCTGGCCAGGACCGTCTCCCGCGCCGAGGTCTGCTGGCTCGAGGCGCGCGCCCAGGGCCGGTTTGAGCTGTTCGCGCCGGTGCTGAGCGAGGTGGTCCATCTGGTGCGGGACAAGGCCGCCCTGCTCGGCCAGGCGCTGAATCTCGCGCCGTACGATGCGCTGGTGGACGAGTTCAGCCCGGGCATTACCACGGGCGATATCGACACCCTGTTCAGAGCGCTCTCCCGGCGACTGCCGTCCCTGATCCGCGAAGCCATCGCCGCGCAGGAGAGCCGCCCCATCCGCCCGCTCGCCGGCAAGTTTCCGCTCGCCAAGCAGCGCTCGCTCATCGTCGAGATCATGAAGCAGATCGGCTTCCCCTTCGACCGGGGTCGGCTGGATGAGAGCGGGCATCCGTTCACCGAGGGGGTTCCGGGCGACATTCGGGTGACCACGCGCCTCGATCCCAACGATCCGTTCACGGGGCTGCTCGGTGCGCTGCACGAGACCGGCCATGCCATGTACGATCTGGGACTGCCGCAGGACTGGCGTGATCAGCCCGTGGGGCGCGACCGCGGCATGGCGCTCGAGGAGAGCCAGTCTCTGCTGACCGAGATGATCATCTGCCGCAGCCGGCCCTTCGTGCGCTACGTGCAGCCGCTGCTCGCGAAGCATTTCGGGGTGAGCGGGCCGGAGTGGGACGTCGAGAACATTTATGCCCGTCTGACACGCGTCCAGCGCAGCCTGATCCGCGTGGACGCGGACGAGCTGACCTACCCGCTGCACATCATGCTGCGCTATGAATTGGAGAAACACTTGCTGAACGGCGAGCTCGCGGTGGGTGATCTGCCGCAGGCCTGGAACGAGGGCATGGAGGATCGGCTGGGCATCCGGCCGACGAATGACACCGAGGGGTGTCTGCAGGACGTCCATTGGGCGGTAGGCTCGTTCGGCTATTTCCCCTCGTATGCGCTGGGTGCGGTGATCGCAGGGCAGCTCTACGAGAGCCTGCGCAACGACGTGCCGGCTCTCGACGAGCAGCTCGCCCACGGCGAATTCTCCGGGCTGCTCGGCTGGCTGCGCGAGCACGTGCACGGCCTGGGGGCCAAGGTGCCGGTGCAGGATCTGTTGCGCGCCGCGACCGGCAAGGCGCTGTCAGCGGCCGCTTTCGTCCGCTACGCCGAGGCCAAGTACCTGGAAACGGCCGCCAGCGAGGCGGCATAGGTGAGGCCGCGAGCCGCACAGTCGCGCACGCTCACGCGCCTGCAGGCCAGGCTGAGGGGCGAGGTCGGCAAGGCGATCGGGGACTTCCGGATGATCGGTCCTAAGGACCGCGTGATGGTGTGCCTCTCGGGGGGGAAGGATTCCTACACCCTGCTCGACATCCTGCTCTCGCTGAAGCGCAGCGCGCCGGTCGACTTCGAGCTCATTGCCGTCAACCTCGACCAGAAGCAGCCCGGCTTCCCCGCGCAGGTGTTGCCCGAGTACCTCGCCGCGCTCGGTGTGCCCTTCCATGTCATCGAGCAGGACACCTACAGCGTGGTTCGCCGCGTCGTACCGGAAGGGCGCACGATGTGCGGCCTGTGCTCGAGGCTGCGCCGCGGCGCGTTGTATCGCTTCGCCGCCGAGAACGGCATCACCAAGATCGCCCTCGGTCATCATCGTGACGACATCGTCGAGACACTGTTTCTGAACCTGTTCTTCGGCGGCAGGCTGAAGGCGATGGCCCCGAAGCTGCTGTCGGAGGACGGGCGGCACGTCGTGATCCGGCCCCTGGCGTACGTGGCCGAGCGGGACATCGAGCGCTACGCGCGCGGCCGGGACTTTCCCATCATCCCCTGCAAGCTCTGCGGTTCGCAGGACAACCTGCAGCGCGGGGCCATCAAGAGCATGCTCGCCGAGTGGGAGCGCGCCTGGCCCGGGCGCACCGAGAGCATCTTCTCGGCGCTGCGCCACCTCGAGCCCGACACCCTGGCCGATCCCCGCCACTTCGACTTCGCCGGCCTGGAAGCGCGCCGCGTGTCAACCATGTCGATGGAGGAAGAGGACCGGCTGCAGGCGGCGGCCGGCTGAAAGAGCCGCATGGAGCCTCTGCCCCTGCCCAACTCCTACTGGGTCCTGCCCGGCCGGCTGCTCGCCGGCGAGCACCCCGCAGGCTCGACCGAGCAGGCCACTCGCGAGCGCCTCGATAAGCTGCTCGCCGCCGGCATCCGCTGCTTCCTCGATCTGACCGAGCCGGGCGAGATCGGTGCCTACGACGGCACCCTGCCGCTGCACATCGAGTACCAGCGCAAGCCCATCCCGGATCACGGCGTGCCCGAGCGGCGCGAGCACATGATCGAGATCCTCGCGTGCGTGCGTGATGCTCTGCGCGAGCGCAAGCCGGCCTACCTGCATTGCCGCGCGGGCATCGGCCGGACCGGCACCGTGGTCGGCTGCCTGCTGGCCGAGGAGCGGGGGGGCGAGCAGGCGCTCACCGCGCTGAATCGACTCTGGCAGCAGTCCGCTCGTTCCGCCGCCTGGGAGAGCATTCCCGAGACCCAGGCTCAGACGGAGTACATCAGGCTGTGGGAGCCGGCCGCCGAGGGGCCTCCGATCGCCGCCGGCCCGGCGACATGGCGGCCAGAGGGGCCGGTGGAAGTGCCCGGAGCGGATCCTTTGCTGCAGCCTGCCGCCCTGGCCGCGGCACAGGCGCTGAGGGCCCGGTTCCAAGGCGCGCTCCTTGGGCTTGCCATCGGAGATGCGATCGCGGCCGCAACCCAATTCCGCCGCCCGGGCTCGTTCGCTCCGGTTGCGGACTTGATCGGCGGAGGCCCGTTCGGCCTGCCGCCCGGCGGCTGGAGCGATGACACGGCCATGGCGCTGTGCCTGGCCGAAAGCCTCCTCGAGCGCAACGGCTTCGATCCGGCCGACCAGGTGGCGCTCTACCAGCGCTGGCAGCACGAGGGATACCTCTCCGCCACGGGCCGATGTCTGGGGATCACGGCCGCCACGGCCCGCGCTCTGGCGGCTGCACAGTGGCGACGGCAGCCCTTCTCCGGGTCTCACGATCCAGGACAGCTCGATCCGGAGCCGCTCTCCCGGGTCGCGCCCGTGGTGATGTACTTCTTCGCCACGCCGGAGGAGGCCGCCCATCTGGCCGGTGAGGCGGCTCGCACGACCTCCCAGGCGGCAACGGTGCTCGCCGCTTGCCGTGACCTGGCCCGTATCCTCGCGCTGGCCTTGTCCGGCGCGCCGAAGGTCGAGATCCTCGCCCGGGCCTCGGCCGCCCTGCCTCAGGGGCCAGGCGGGGGCGTGGGCCAGGCGCTGGCCGGGGCGATCGAGGCATTCGCCGCTACGGCCAGCTTCCGGGAGGCGGTGCTGCACGCCGCCAACCTGGGTGGCGACTCGGACGTGACCTCGGCAGTGTGCGGACAGCTCGCCGGAGCGCATTACGGCGTGGGTGCAATTCCTTCCGCGTGGCGGGAGAGCCTTCTGCGCCGGCCACTGATCGAGACCTGCGCCGACCGGCTGCTCGCCCACGCTCTGACGCGGATGGGCGAGTCGCCCTAGAGGCCGGCCGGCGACGGTTGTCCGCCGCTGCGCTAAGCTGCTCACCCCAGTTCCTGCCCCAAGCCGTTCCCCGTGGCCTCGCAGCGCGCCCGTTCACGCCGCAGCACTCCGTCCTGGACTCGCCTCTCGGACCAGGAGCTGCTCGAGCTGCGTTTCCGCGACCTTGACCTGACCCTCCGGGCGGCCAACATCCGGCACAGTGTTCAACGGCTGTACCGCGAGCTGGAAGAGCGCGGCATTCGCTTCCGTCCGCACATCTGGCTGTCGGAGGAATGGTTCACCCCCGATGGCGTACCGGGGATCGCCGTTCCGTTCTATCTGGCCCACCCGCGGCTGACGCGGCTCGAGCGGCGCATCATGCATGAGGCCGAGGGCGGCAATTCCCGCGAGTTCATGCGCATCCTGCGTCACGAGGCCGGCCATGCGCTCGATAACGCCTACCGGCTGCGCCGACGCAAGCGCTGGCGCGAGGTGTTTGGTCCGGCCTCGCTGCAATATCCGGACCGCTACAAGGCGCGACCCGGGAGCCGGCGCTACGTCCATCACCTGGGCGAGTGGTATGCGCAGGCGCATCCGACCGAGGATTTCGCCGAGACATTCGCCGTCTGGCTCGCGCCGCGCTCGGGATGGCGCAAGAGCTACGCCGATTGGCCCGCCTTCCGCAAGCTGCAGGCGGTCGATGAGCTCATGGCCGAGGTGCGCGGCCAGGCGCCCCCCGTGCGCAACCGCGCGCGCATCGAGCCGCTGGAATCCAACACGCGCACCCTGGGTCAATACTATCGGCGCAAGCTGGCGCGCTACCGCCGGTATCGGCGCGGGCTGGCCGATGCGCTGTTGCAATGGCTGTTCACTGCGCAGCGTCCCCGGCGCGATGCGATGCGCGCCGCGACGTTGCTGCGCACCCATCAGAAGACCCTGACCGCTTCGGTCTCGCGCGAGCTCGGCCTGGCGCGCTATAGTGTGCAGCAAATAATGCGTATGCTGATAGAGCGCAGTGACACATTGAAGCTTTACGTCCGTGGCGACCGCCGTGACGCGGTCCGCAACTCCCGTTGGCTGCTGGAGCGGCTCGCGGATCTGTACTCACAGGGTAAGACACCGCACCTTCCATTATGAAAAAACAGCGCGCGCTGGTCGTGGTGCACTCGAGCCTCGTGCCGCCGGAGAGTCTCGAGGGCCACACCGGCAAGGAAATCGCGGAGTGGCGGACCGAGTACGACGTCACCACCACCCTGCGCCAGGGCGGTCATGAGGTGCGCTGCCTCGGCGTGCTGGACAGCCTGACGGAAATGCGTCTTGCCATCAAGGAATGGAAGCCCGACATCGTCTTCAATCTCCTCGAGGAATTCAACGGCATCGTCACCTACGACCAGCACGTGGTCGCCTACCTCGAGCTGCTGCGTCAGCCCTACACGGGCTGCAATCCCCGGGGGCTGATGCTCTCTCGTGACAAGCCGCTCAGCAAGCAGCTGCTCGCCTATCACCGGATTCCGACTCCGCGCTTCGCGGTGATCCGCCGCGGCACGCGCGCGCGGGTGCCGAGCAAGCTCCACTTTCCCCTGTTCGTCAAATCCGCGACCGAGGACGCCTCGCTCGGTATCGCGCAGGCATCGGTCGTGGAGGATGTCGCGCGCCTGAAGGAGCGCGTCGCCTTCATGCACGAGCAGATCGGCTCGGACGCCCTGGTCGAGGAGTTCATCGAGGGCCGGGAGCTGTACGTCGGCGTCATGGGCAACGGCCGCCTCACCCGGTTGCCGGTGTGGGAGATGGTCTTCGGCACCATGCCGGGCTCGCTCGCCGCCATCGCCACACGCAAGGTGAAGTGGGACAAGGAGTACCGCGAGAAATACGGCATCATCACGCGGGCGGCCGCGGACCTTCCGTCCGCCGTGCTCGCACAACTGGACAAGCTCTCGCGCCGCATCTATCACGTGCTCGGCCTTTCAGGCTACGCCCGGATGGATTTCCGCGTCACCGCCGACGGCCGTGTGTACGTACTCGAGGCGAACGCCAACCCCAATCTCGAGGCATCCGAAGACTTCGCCGAGTCAGCGCGCGCCGCCGGCATCGCCTACCCGGAGCTGCTCGAGCGGCTGATGTCGCTCGGGCTTTCCTACCGGGCGCAGTGGCGCTGAGGCTCGCCGCGATGCGCCCGCGGTGGACGCGGTCTCATCCCCGCTCCTGCCGCTCTTGCGCCGCGGCGTGAGCGAACCGAGTCCGGCTTGCGCGTGCGCCGCCGCGTCGGCTGCCGATGTCCGCCTGCCAGGCGACGAACAGCATGACCCCGAGCATGAGAGCGAGGAACATCGCCTGCCCGAGCGCGCCCGGCAGCGAGGGGCGGCCGTCGACCACCGCATCGGCGAGCACGCAGACGGGAATGTGCGCACAAAACACCTGCAGTGAGTTGCGCCCGAACAGCTCCAGCACGCCGGCGCGCAACCAGCGCAGCGCCGGCAGCAGCGTTTGGTTGAAGATCCAGCCGAGCGCGGCGCAGTCGATGACGCGAAGCGGCCCCAGAGTCCACTTGTCGACCACGGCCGATCCGGCACCCACGTGCGTCAGCAGTCCGCCGACGTGGTACCGCCAGAGCAGGAAAAAGACGCACGTTGCCACCGCCGCGGCAGCCACCGCCGGATGGCGGAGCCAGCGCCTCCTCGCCCCGGCGCCCTCGTCGCGATGCTGGCCGAATCCGAGCCACAGACCGCAGACCCACACGAGCTGCCACGCATACCAGTTGAAAGCCCCGAACGCCGCGCGCTCGAACGGCAGGCCGGCCTTCGATGCCAGCTCGTACATCAGCCGGCCGCCATGCAGCTGGGCGAACAGCCACAGCAGCCCCGACCCGATGAGCACCGGCGTCCACCCCCGCCGGCCCGCGAACCGCAGCAGCGCCGGCGAGGCGAGCAGGAACACGATGTACATCGGCAGGATGTCGAGCAACGGCGGCTGATAGATGAGGAACGGGCTCGCGGCGATCGCCCACAGCGGGTGGCGGAAAAACACCAGCAGGTAGTCGTGCAGGGCGATGTTGCCGGTGCTCGCGGCAAATGCCGCGACGAGCGTGAAAAGGAAAAGCAGAAGCAGCACGTGATAGCCGTAGAGCTTGCGCGCGCGCTTCCACAGTCGGTCGCGAACGTAGGCCGTGCCTCGCTGGAACATGAGCGGCGTGTAGATCGAGCCGACGAGGAATGCCGACAGGAAGACGAAGCCCTCGGCCGCCGAGGCGTAGCCGAGCGGCTGATTGGCGAAATCGTTGACCACGGTGGGCAGATGGGTGCCCACCATCAGCAATAGGAAGATTCCCCGCAGGGCATCGAGCTCGTTGCGCCGCTGCATTTCACTCCTTGCATCACCAAGTGTCGTTGTCCGGCGACCGCGTCGGCGGCAGGCCGGAAACCCGTGACTCGACCGTGAACCGGCTCGCCGCGCTCGAGCAGTCGTTCGCGCGCGCGGAACCCTTGAGACCTTTCGTCGCCTCCGGGAGCGCCGAGTTCCCCGTCGGGGAAAGCCCTCGGCCACGCCGCTTCGGTGTCAGCACTCGCGGGCCGGGGCTGCCAGCGTTGGCCGTGTCCTCGCCGAGGGCGGCGCGCTCATGTTCGACGCGGTTCACAGCCGCCGGGGATTCATTTTGCCCCGCGAATGCCGTTTCATGTATGAGAGGACTGCCCCGGAGGTCTTTGAGATATGCCCCAAGCCAGAGTCCAGCCCGTCGCCAATCTGAAGGAGTACTTCAAGGACGCGCTGCACGCGGCGCTGGTGAACCAGCATCTGTCGGTCGAGGGTGAGACCGAGCACTACGTGGTGAACCTGCTGACTCTGTTTGCGCGCTCGGAAGCGCTGTTCGATCCCACTCCGGAGGGGCTGCGCCTGAAACCGCTCGTGGTGTTATTGTCGGAGGCGATGGAGGCGCATACCCGCGACCAGCGCAATCGCGGCCTGCAGCGCCTGGGCGATGTGTCGTTGTTCATCGCCGGGTTCTTCGTGCAGGGCTTCGCGCGCAAGCTCATCGACATCGATTATCACATCGCAATGGGCGGCCGCGCCTACGGCACTCTGGCCGAGACGCTCTCGGGCGGGATGTGCGCCCATCGCAGGGGCCGGGTGCTCGCACTCGTGTTCGCCGAGCTGGCCGAGAAATTCCAGATGATGGTCGATGCGCTCAACGAGCTCAGCGACAGCGCCTACACGCATTCCGACCGCGACATCCTCAGGCTCTACGAGCTGTGGCTGAAGACCGGCAGCCGCCGCAGCTTCAGGCTCCTCGAACGCCTCGGCATCGAGCCGATGGCGCGCGGCGCCTGCGGCGCGGGCCACGCTCCGGGGATGCGCCCACACTGAGCGCTCGTCACCCGCCGTCATGATCCTCTCGCGGCTGCGGCGCTTCTACCGCCTCCCCGGTGTGCGCAAGCTGGCGCACATCGACTCGACAGGCTGGGCGCCAGTCGCACTGGGGTTCAACTGCCGCGGGTCGCCCTCGCGATGGTGCCCCCGAGTCCGGCAGGCTGCCGAGGATCCGCGCGATCGAGCATGTGCCGCGCCCTCACCAGCCCCAGGGCCGTCTTGCCGTCGCGGATCTCGCCGCCGACGGCCCACTCGTAGGCCTGCGCGAAGGGGATCCAGTGCACCTCGATCACTTCCGCCTGCTCGTGCGCGGTCGGCGCCGGCTGCAAATCCGTCGCGAGGAACAGGTGCAGAACCTCGGAGAACACCCCGGGCGAGCTCAAATACGCGCCGAGACTGCGCCACTCGCGGGCGCGGACGCCGGCTTCCTCGATCAGCTCCCGCTGTGCGGTGGACAGGGGAGGCTCGTCAGGCTCGAGCTTGCCCGCCGGCAGCTCCCACAACCATCCGTCCGCCACGTAGCGATACTGGCGCAGCAGGCAGACGCGCTCCTGGCCGTCGACGGCGACCGCCACGGCGCCACCGGGGTGATGGACGACTTCCAGCTCCGCGACATGCCCATTGGGCAGGGTGACCTCGTCGGTGGTGAGCGTGACGACCCTCCCTCGGTAGTGAACTGTCCGTCGCCGCGGCTTCATCCGCGCAGGGTAGCACCCGCTTCGTGCGTGCGCGAGCGGGCCGGATGCGCCTCGTTTGCCCGCCTCGCCGCCCGAATCATGTTGACTCGTTCGTAGCGCATCCAGTGGTCGGCGGCCGCCGCGGCTGTACAAGCGATGGCGCGCCATGCAGCCGGTGGAGCGATCTCGTATATTCCCCTTAAAATGTCGACCGTACCCCATCTTGCCCGGCTCAACGACGCGCAGCGCACGGCGGCGGCCTACGGTGAGGCGCTGCCCGGGAAAGGGTTCAAGTCCGGGCCGTTGCTCATCGTGGCGGGCGCCGGCACCGGCAAGACCGATACGCTCGCGCACCGGGTGGCGCACTTGGTCATTCACGGCGTCGATCCGGCGCGCATCCTGATGCTGACGTTCACGCGGCGCGCCGCCTCCGAGATGCGCCGTCGCGCGCACGGGCTGGTCCGCGCCGCGCTCGGCGAGAACGGCAGCGGCAACCATGACATCGCCCGGCGCATGATCTGGGCGGGCACCTTTCATTCGGTGGGCAACCGCATCCTGCGCCGGCATGCGCGCGAGCTGCGGCTCGACCCGCAGTTCACCGTGCTCGATCGCGCCGACGCGGCGGATGTGCTCGATGCGCTGCGCCAGGAGCACGGGCTCGCGGGCAAGGAACAACGCTTTCCGCGCAAGGACACCTGCCTGCAGATCTACTCGCACCGGGTCAACACTCAGCGCCCGCTGAAGGAGTGCCTCGATGAGGGGTTTCCCTGGTGTGCCCGGTGGCAAGAGGACCTCACCCGCCTGTACCGGGCGTATGTCGAGCGCAAACGGCGCGAGAGCCTGCTCGACTACGACGATCTGCTGCTCTACTGGCACATCATGATGACCGAGCCCGGGCTCGCCGCGAGGGTGGCGGCGCAGTTCGACCATGTCCTGGTCGATGAATACCAGGATACCAACCGGCTGCAGGCGGACATCCTGCATGCGCTGAAGCCCGATGGCGAAGGACTCGCGGTGGTCGGCGACGATGCGCAGGCCATCTACTCCTTCCGCGCCGCGGCGGTCGAGAATATCCTCGGCTTTCCGGAGCGCTTCACGCCGCGCGCCGAGGTGATCACGCTGGCCTGCAACTACCGCTCCACCCAGCGGGTGTTGGACCTCGCCAATGCCTTGATGGCCGAGGCGCCGCGCCAATATCGCAAGGAGCTGCGCACATCGCGGGCGCAGGGCATGCGACCACGGCTGGTGACCGTTGCCGACCTGCAGAGCCAGGCCGAATACGTCTGCGCGGAGATTCTGCGCCACCGCGAGGCCAACGTGCCCCTGAGGCGCCAGGCCGTGCTGTTTCGTTCCTCGAGCCACAGCGACCTGCTCGAGATCGAGCTCGGGCGCCGCGGCATCCCCTTCGTCAAGTACGGCGGCCTGCGCTTCCTCGATGCCGGCCACGTCAAGGACCTGCTCGGCATCCTTCGGTGGGTCGACAATCCCCGCAACGCGCTCGCCGCGTTTCGCACGCTGCAGCTGCTGCCCGGCATGGGGCCGGCCAATGCCCGCCGCGCCATCGACCATTTCGAGGCGCGGGGGCGGATGTTCGACACGCTGCGCGGCTTCAATCCGCCGGCTGCCGCGGCGCAGGACTGGTCCCGGCTCCTTGAGCTGCTGTGCCTGCTCGCCGACCCCCGCCAACCCTGGCCGGGACAGGTCGGCCTGGCGCGCCAGTGGTACCGGCCGCATCTCGAGCGCCTGTACGAGCCCTTCCACACCCGCCTCGGCGATCTCGAGCAGCTCGAGCTGCTCTCCGGGCAGTACCCGTCTCGAGAGCGTTTCCTGACCGATCTCACGCTCGATCCGCCTGCGGCGGCCAGCGACCGGGCCGGCAAGCCCGCGCTCGATGAGGACTACCTGGTGCTCTCGACCGTCCATTCCGCCAAGGGCATGGAGTGGGACACGGTGTACCTGCTCAACCTCGTGGACGGCACCTTTCCATCGGAGTTCGCAACCGGCAAGCCGGAACTGATCGAGGAGGAGCGACGGCTGCTGTATGTCGGCGTAACTCGGGCGCGCAACGACCTGATGCTGCTCGAGCCCTTGAAGTTTCATGTGACGGCGCAGCACCGCTACGGAGATGCGCACGTGTACGGCGGACGCAGCCGATTCCTCACCGATGCGGTGCTCGGTCGCCTGGAGGTCCTCGCCGCTGCGGGCGAGGGCCGGGAAGGCGGGGCAGGGGAGGGAGGCTGCGAGTGCGCCGCGCTCGATGTCGGCGAGCGCCTTCAGCAGATGTGGTAGATGCCGCGCCGCTGCAATCGATGCGCCACCCGGCGGTAGGCGCTAGGGCTTGATGAACTTCAGGGTGAAGCGGTCGCTCTCGCCGATGGCGGCGTAGCGCGTGCGGTCGATGCTGCCCAGCCGGTATGTCGGCGGCAGTGTCCACACGCCGGCCGGATAATCGTGGCTATCGCGCGGGTTGGCGTTAACCTCGGAGGTCGCCACCAGTCTGAAGCCCGCGGACTCGATCAGCCTGATTGCTTGACTTTGCCTGACGTACCCGTTCCTGGCGTGCGGGTCCTGCGGGGCCGACGCGTCGGCGCGGTTGTCCACCACGCCGAGCACCCCACCCGGCGCGAGCGCCCGGTAGATCGTCGCGAAGACCTGCCGGGCCGCCCCCGTCGCCATCCACTGGTGCAGATCACGAAAGGTCAACACCATGTTGACCGAGCCCGGCGGCAACACGTCGCCGCCGTCCAAAGGAAAAGTCACGACGCGAACGCGGTCGTAGAGGTTCGGCCGGGACGCGAGCAGTCTGCGGTAGCGGGCGAGGCGCGCAGCCAGGAACGCGCTGTGCCCGGGAGCGATCACGCCGGCATAAAGCCGCCCGCGACGGCGCACCAGGGGCGCGATGATTCGCGTGTAGTAGCCCGAGGCGGGCCAGACGAGAAGCACCCGGGATCGGGGGCGGATGCCGAAGAACAGCAGTGTCCGCACCGGGTGGCGAAAGCGGTCCTGGACGCGGTCCGCTTCCGGCCGGGACTTGGCGAGGATCGCATCGAGGGCGTAGGTCGTGGTCTGACGGCCGGCGGTGGTCGCACAGCCCGAGAGCAGGACCAGGGCCGTCAGGGCGGCGGCTTTCGCCGCTGTCAGGGACGCTCGCATGGGCCGCATTGTGGACGGCGCCACGGCCAAAAAAAACCCCGCTGCGGCGGGTGCCTTCAGCGCCACGGTCAACCGACGCCGTGTGCGGCGCTTCTTTTTCGGCAAACGCCTGCGCCGCCCGACGCGGGTGAAACCGCGCCGGACGGTGCGAATCTCAGCGGCGGAACGGGCCGCCGCCGGAACGAGGACGGGGTGCGCGCTCCTGCGCTTCGTTGACCCGCAACGCCCGACCGTTCATCTGAAAGCCGTTCAGCGCCTGGATCGCCCCCTGAGCCTCGCCCGGTGACATCTCCACGAAGCCGAAGCCGCGCGGCTTGCCGGTTTCCCGGTCATTGATGAGCTTGACCGATTCCACCTTGCCATGACGCTCAAACAGCGTCTTCACGTCCTGCTCGGTGGCGTTGAAAGGCAGATTGCCTACGTAAATCGTCGTCATCCGGAGGTCTCTCTTGGCAGTGCGGCCAACGGACGGCATGACCCGACCGCCGGTACCGCGGGATCATTCGGGAATGTGTACGGAGGAGGGGACGAAAGGAGCCGGAAAATCAAACGTGATCAATCCGCTGACGGAATACATGGGTCATGCTACTCCCCACTTTTGCGGGAAGCAAACAATCTCGCGTGCACGGACAGGGCGCTTGGGCCGGACAGCGGGGTGTCCGGGATCAGGAGTGTTGCAGTCATGCAACAATCAGCTGTCCGCCGGCTCCAGGTAGGAGTAGCCGTTGAGCTCGCTCTCGTAGAAGCGTCTCAGGACCTGGCTTTCGGCGATGCTCATGCGTCCGTCGCGGATGGCGCGCTCGCAATCCCGGGTCAGAGCGGGGGCCAGCTCGGCCACGTCATACTCCATGTATTCCAGCACCCTGTTGGCGGTGTCTCCTTTGACGACCTCCTCGATCCACCAGCCGTCCTCGTCATAGCGCCGGACATGGACAACGTGAGTGTCACCGAACAGGTTGTGCAAGTCGCCGAGGGTCTCTTGGTACGCCCCGACGAGAAAGGCCGCCAGGTAGTACTTGCCGCCGGACTGGATCTCGTGCAGCTCCAGGGTGCGCTTGTCGTCTCGCTGCGAGACGAAATGATCGATCTTGCCGTCGGAGTCGCAGGTGATGTCCGCCAGCACGCCCGTGCGCGAGGGCCGCTCGTTCAGCCGGTGGATGGGCATGATGGGGAAAAGCTGGTCGATTGCCCAGCTGTCCGGCAGCGATTGAAATACCGAGAAATTGCAGAAGTACGTGTCCGACAGGATGGACTCCAGCCCCTCGAGCTCCTCGGGCTGACGCTCCAGGCGGCGGCAGACGTCGCGGACCTTGGCGCAAGTCGCCCAGAACAGTCGCTCCGTCAGGCCCCGCAGCTCGAGCGAGAGCAATCCCAGGCTGAACATCTGCAGCGCCTGTTCGCGAGCCGTCAGCGCATCGTGGTAGCACTCCACCAGTCTGCGCCGGCTGACGGCGCGAAACGCCTCGAACAGATCGCGCACCGGCTGCGGCAACTCCTCCTCGCCGTCGTAATCCTGCTCCTCGTGGCCGGTGACCTGGAATTTGTCGAGCGCCGAAGAGCCGAGCACGTCGAAGACCAGCACGCTGTGGTAGGCCGCCACCGCGCGGCCGGACTCGCTGATGATCATGGGATGCGGGACGTCGCGTGCATTGCAGACGCTGGCGATCCGGTACACGACATCGCTCGCGTACTCGTTCAGCGTGTAGTTCATCGAGGAGGTGAAATTCGTCCCGCTGCCGTCATAGTCCACACCCAGGCCGCCGCCCACGTCGATGTATTGCAGGCCCGCGCCCATGCGCTTCAGTTCCGCATAGACGTGGGCGAGCTCGTTGATGGCGTCTTTGACGCGGCGAATATCCTGCAGCTGGCTGCCAGGGTGGCAGTGCACCAGCTGCAGGCAGTCGAGCATGTCGCGTGCCTTGAGCACCTGGACGAGCTCGAGGATCTCGGTGATGAACAGGCCGAACTTCGACTTCTCGCCCGTCGAGTCGCGCCACTTTCCCGAGCCTTCGGTCACCAGCTTTACACGGACACCGATGCGCGGGCGCACCCGGTACTTGTCCGCGTGCTTGAGGATGAGCGAGAGCTCCTCGAAGTTCTCCACCACCGGGATGATGGTGCGCCCGAGCTTGGTCGCCAGCGTCACCGCCTCGATGTAGCTGTCGTCCTTGAACCCGTTGCAGACGATCAGGCGGTCCGAAGCGTTCTCCGTCATCGCCATGACCGCGAGCAGCTCGGGCTTGGAGCCGACTTCCAGGCCGAAGCCGAACTGCGCGCCGTAGCGGTACACCTCCTCGACCACCAGGCGCTGCTGGTTGACCTTGATCGGAAAGACCGCGGCGTAGCGGTTGCGGTAGTCGTTCTCGGCGATGGCCTGCGCGAACGCATCGTGCAGATGCTGCAGCCGATGCGCCAGGATGTCCGAGAAGCGCACCACCACCGGCGTGGTCAGGTCGCGCGCCTCCAGGCCCTCGATCACCTCGTAGAGGTCGATGTCGCGCTCCGGCCGCGTGTCGGGCCGGACCACCACGTGTCCGGCCTCGTTGATGCCGAAGTACCCCTTGCCCCACGCGTTGACGTTGTAGAGCTCCAGCGAGTGGTCGATCCGCCATGGCGAGGCGGGATGAAGCGGGTGATTACTGAGGGTCTTGGGGTCTACGGCCACTGGCGACGGTTCCGCTGGGACGCTGGGGGAAGGTTGGGAGGGTATCGGACTCGGGCTCCTGTGCGCGGAAGATATCAAAATCACGTGACAGTGAAAGTCCCCACGGCGATTTTTTCCGCTCGTGCCGCTGCACCGCGCCGCGCGCGGGTCGATCCGTCTTCAGCTGCCGCTCGCCACCGGCCGCCGGGGGTCGCGGATCCACTCGCTCCACGAGCCGGCGTACAACCTCGCGCCGCTGAAGCCCGCCGCGTGCAAAGCGAGCAGCTCGTGGCAGGCGGTCACGCCCGAGCCGCACATGCAGATGAGCGCCTCGACCGGCCTTCCCGAGAGCACCCGTGCGAAGCGCTCCCGCAGTCTTTCCGCGGCCAGGAACCGGCCTCCGCTCAGGTTGTCGGCGAAGGGCAGATTGCATGCCCCCGGCACGTGGCCTGCCACCGGATCCAGCGTCTCGTTGCGGCCGGCGAAGCGCTCGGCGGAGCGCGCATCGACCAACACCCAGCGCCGGCGCGAGAGCTCGCCCGAGTTGACGGCGTGCTCGATCTCGGCGGTGCGGGCCAGCATGCGCTCGTCGGGCTGGCCCTCGAATCGGGCCGGGCGCTCACCGGCGGCGCTCGCGGGCCCGTGCTCCATCGGCAGCCCCTCGGCCTGCCAGGCGGCGAGCCCGCCGTCGAGCACCGCCACCTGCCGGTGTCCCAGCCAGCGCAGCAGCCACCACAGCCGTGCGGCGAACGCGCCCGGTCCCTGGTCGTAGGCCACGACCTGGGAGCGCGAGTCGATCCCCCAGCGGCCGAGCTGCGCGGCGAGCCGATCGGCCGGGGGAAGCGGGTGCCGGCCCGTCGAGGCCGACACCGCTCCGGAGAGGTCCCGATCCAGATGTGCGTAGCGCGCGTGCGCAATGCGGGCGCGGGCGTATTCCTCCTCGCCCCAGCCCGGCCGCTCGAGCTGGAAGCGGCAGTCGACGACGACCAGACCGGGCTCGCCCAGGACGGCTGCGAGTCTCCGCGGTGCGATCAGCGTGTCGAACATCCCGACCCTCCCCGATAGTTGCCCATCGCCTATAGGTGACCCGCGTAGGCGCTAAGGAAGCGCCCGCCGCCGGCGCGTGGCGTGACAGGAGCCCGCGCCGCGCCTCTCAATGGGTACAATTGCAGCATATCCTCAACGGGGCAGCGATGGCGATCGAGGTCTACTGGGGCAGCGGGAGCCCCTACGCGTGGCGAGTGCTGCTTGCGCTCGAATACAAGCGCCTGCCGTACGTCGGCCGTCTGCTGGAGTTCTCACGGCAGGAGCACAAGTCTCCACAGATGCTGCAGATGAATCCCCGCGGACGGCTGCCCGTCCTGAGGGACGGCGAGTACGTGTGCTTCGAGTCGCTCGCCATCCTGTACTACCTCGACCTGAAGTATCCGGATCCGCCGATCTTCGGCGGCAACGCCGAGGAAGCCGGCACGATCATGCGGGTGATCTGCGAGTACCAGGCCTACATCGAGCCGCACGTCTCGACGATCACGCGCGCGGTGTTCCGAGGGAGCGCGGACCTGCGCAGCGAGGAGATCACGCGAGCCATGCACGCGGTGGCGAGCGAGGCGCGCACCATCGAGGGGCGGCTGTCGAAGTCCGAGTGGGTGGTCGGGGAGCGGTTCTCGGCGGTCGACATGGTGATCTTTCCCGGCATCCAGCTGCTGAAACGCGCGCTCGAGCGGCCCGCGGCCGCCGAGCTCGCGTCGCGCTTCATGCCGGTGGAGGTGAATTATCCGGCGCTCGGACGCTGGATCGCCCGCATCGAGGCGCTTCCCGGATACGAGCGCACGTATCCTCCGCATTGGCGTTAACGACAGGCGCGGTCTTTCCGGCGCGCAGCGCCGGCGGCACCGCGTAGCGGGGGCAGAGCTGTTCTCTGGCCCACGGTAAATAGGGAGGGTCTCGCGCAAATCGTCTCGGCGATTTACGCCCACCGAGGACCGGCTCGCCTTTCAGCGAGCGCTCAAGCTTGGTACCCTGCGCCGGGCGGCTGCGCGAAGCGCCGCCGCCGCGGTTTTGTCTGAAGATCTCCAGGTATCATGAGCGAGCACAAGATTCACGTCGAATTCCCCGGTCGCATCCTTTTCGTCGGCTTCGGCAGCATCGGCCAGGGCGTATTGCCTCTGGTTCTGCGGCACATTGGCATCTCCCCCGAGCGCATGACCATCGTGAGCGCAGAGGACAAAGGCCGGTCCGAGGCGGAGCGTTACGGCATCCGCTTCATTCAGGAGCGGCTCACGCGCGAGAACTATCGGCGGGTGCTCGGACCGCTGCTCGGCCGTGGCGATTTTCTCGTCAATGTTTCGGTCGATGTCTCGAGCCTCTCGCTGGTGCGGCTGTGCTGGGAGAAGGGCGCGATGTACCTCGACACCTGCATCGAGCCCTGGCCCGGCGGGTACACCGACCCGACGGTGCCGACCGGCCGCCGCACCAACTACGCGCTGCGCGAGGAGGCGCTGGCGCTGCGCCAGGGCAATGAGCGCGCTCCGACGGCCGTGCTGACGCATGGAGCCAACCCCGGTCTGGTCTCGCATTTCGTCAAGCAGGCGCTGCTCGACATCGCGACCGACACCGGAGCGGAGGCCGGCAACCCGGCCTCACGCGCCGAATGGGGTGAGCTGGCGCGCCGTCTCGGCGTGAAGGCCATCCACATCGCCGAGCGCGACACCCAGGTTTCCAGCGTGCCGAAGGCGCCCGGGGAGTTCGTCAACACCTGGTCGGTCGACGGCTTCGTGAGCGAGGGCTCGCAGCCGAGCGAGATGGGCTGGGGCACGCACGAGCGCAACTTCCCGCGCGACGGCAAGCGGCACGAGTCCGGCAGCCTCGCTGCGATTTACCTGATGCAGCCGGGCGCCGGCACGCGCGTGCGCACCTGGACGCCGCTCGCCGGCCATTTTCACGGTTTCTGCATCACCCACGGCGAGGCGATCTCCATCGCCGACTACCTGACGGTGCGAGAGGGCTCGCAGGCGGTATACCGCCCTACGGTGCACTACGCCTACCATCCCTGCGATGCGGCGGTGATGTCGGTGTACGAGCTTGCCGGGCGCAATTACGTGCAGCAGGAGCGCCAGCGGATCCTGATGGACGATATCACCGGCGGTGTCGATGAGCTCGGCGTGCTCCTCGCCGGACACCGGAAAAATGCCTACTGGTACGGCTCGCAGCTCTCGATCGAGGAGACCCGCCGGCTCGTCCCATTCAACAATGCCACCAGCCTGCAGGTCTGCGTGGCGGTGCTCTCGGGCGTGATCTGGGCGATGGAGAACCCCAATCGGGGTATCGTCGAGCCCGAAGAGATGGACTTCCGGCGCATTCTCGAGCTTTGCATGCCGTACCTGGGACCGGTGGTCGGGCGCTACACCGACTGGACGCCCCTGCACGAGCGCGGGCGGCTGTTTCCCGAGGATGTCGACGGGACCGACCCGTGGCAGTTCAAGAACGTGCGGGTGGCGTGGTAGGGAGCGTTCCGCGCTGACAGAGGCGCCCCGCTGGGAGGGGCCCTCTCCTGTCCGCGCGCAGGTCTGGCTTTCGCTGGAACCGCGCGCCTGGCGGCAGGCAGGCCGATGGACTAGCCCCCGGCAGGAGGATCGTATCCGATGTCCACGATGACGAAGCTCTCGCTGCCCACCGGCAGCTCGACCGTCACTTCGTCATCGAGCCGCCGTCCGAGCAACGCCCGCGCCAGCGGCGAATCCATGCTGATATAGCGGGGCTCGCGGTCGATCTCGTCGGGTCCGACGATACGGTAGTGCGCCTCCAGGCCAGCTTGGGTCTCCACCGTCACCCAGGCGCCGAAATAGACCCGACGCGGGTCTGCCGGGCGCTGATCCACCACCATCATCCCCTCGAGGCGCTTACGCAGATAGCGCACGCGCCGGTCGATCTCGCGCAAGCGGCGCTTGCCGTAGGTGTATTCGGCGTTCTCCGACCGGTCGCCCTGTGCCGCGGCCTCCGCCACGGCCTGGGTGACGCGCGGGCGCTCGATGCGCCAGAGCCGGTCGAGCTCTTCGCGGAGCCGTTTTTCGCCTTCCGGAGTGATGTACTTCGAAGAGGCCGGGGGAGGGGGGCGATAGCGGGTCACGAGGCGGAATTCTAGAGGCTGTTCCAGTGACGCGAAATTGCGACTGTTCTGAGTACGGCTTCACGGAAGGTTCATCTTACCGGTCATAGGCTTGCAAGGTGGCTACCAAGTACTACGCCCACTTCCTCACCGGCGGCGCGAAAGCGCCGGCCGTGGGAGTGGCTCACGAGTGGAGCGGGGTGGTGGAGCTGCACCGGCCGCTCGAGAGCGCCCGGGAGATACGCGAGCTGCGCTCACTGTTGGCGCTGAACTTCGAATTGGACTCGGAGGACATACTCATACTGCACTGGGCACGTCTTCATTAGCAGGGAGTCGGGAGCCGGCGATTGACCCTCGCGGGGACCAGTCGCGGGCTTCCGTGTCCCCCCCTGGCGGACTCTACACCCCTCGTAAAGTCCGCCTTCGCCCCGGTCCCCGGCGGACGCGAGCGCGGCGGTCTGGCGAAAGCTCTACCCCGCGCGCATGCGGATAGATCGCCCAGGGGGTCGGGGCTTTTCTTTCGCGGGCGGGGCTAAGCGCCCCGGGCCGGCCGGCCATTTGTCTCAGGAATGCACCGCGAGCGCAGGCAGGAAGCCGCACCGGGTGGTAAAGTCCTGTCTCCATTTAAGAACAATGCGCCGCGTGGGCATCGGTAGCCGATGGCCGGTGGCCGGTGGCTCTAATGGGACTCCGGTACGGTCGCAGGCGAGGAGAGTTTCCCAGGGGTCGAATGCGCGTCGGACCTGCAAATCTTGCCCCCACTCGCGGGGAGGAGACGATACTCAGTGGTCGAGGGCACGCCCGGTCTTGAGCCCGCCCGCGGCTGCGCGGGGGCGGTGATCGCTCATCGGCGGCCGGTCACCGCTTTCGTGGGCCGCACGCTCAAGGGGCCCTTGTACCGGCCCGTACCGATCGCGAGCTTCGCGGAATTCGAGCGGCTCTTCGGCGGACTGTGGCAGCCATCGACCCTGTCCTATGCGGTGGAGCAGTTCTTTGCCAGCGCAGGCCGCAGCGCGCTCATCGTCCGGGTCGCCAACGGCGCCCGCGCCCCGACTCTGTCGTTGCCCGCAGGCGATGGAACGCTGTGTCTCGCGGGTGTTCACCCCGGATCGCGGGAGTATCTGCGGGCCTCGGTGGACTACGATGGGCTTGCGGAGGAAGAACGCTTCAATCTGGTGATCCAGCGGGTTCGCTCAGTGGGCTCGGAGCGTATCGAGGACCAGGAGATCCTCCGGCGTGTCTCGATCCAGCCGGATTCGGGGCGATTCATCGGTGATTTGCTGTCGCGCTCACAGCTTGCGCGGGTCATGGATCCCCTGCCTGCGCAGCGTCCGGATCGCTCCGGCACGGGCGGGGGGGCGATCGGCTATACCTGCTCCAACCCCGACGGCCACGACGGCGATCCGCTCACGGACTACGACCTCATCGGCTCGGCGGGCGAGGGTACGGGTCTGTTTGCGTTGCGCGCTGAGGATTTCGATTTTCTGTGCATACCGCCGCTGACGCGTGAGCAGGACCTCGGGCTGGGGACGCTGCTGGTGGCGGCGCGACTGTGCCGCGAGAGACACGCACTGCTGGTCGTCGATCCACCCTCGGGCTGGACGAGCGCACAGGAGGTGATCGGGGGGATTCGCACGTGGCCATTCCGCAGCGACAACGCCGTGATGTTTTACCCGAGAGTGCGCACCCTCGACCCGCTGCGCGGTCGGGAGGAGACTTTCGCATCCTGCGGGGCGGTGGCGGGGCTGCTCTCGCGCGCCGAGGAGCTCCACCCTTTCGGCGCCGCCGAGTCACAGTGGCTGTTGCGCCCGGGGCTGAATCCGGCGGTCGACGTCTCGGATGCGCAGCGCCTGCGCCTGGCTCAGGTGGGAATCAACGGTCTGGTGGCGGCCAGAGAGGCCGGTGGGCCGGCGCTCAGCGCCCGTACGCTGGCCGCGGGCGGCGGCTCGCCCGATTGGACGTATTTGTCGGCGAGGCGCCTGGGATTGCGGATCGCCGCCAGCATCGAGCGCGGCACGCGCTGGGTGCTGCTCGAGCAGAACACCCCGGTGACCTGGGCCCGCGCCCGCTCGCTGGTGGGCTCGTTCCTCGAGACGCTGGCTGGCGAAGGCGCTTTCGCCGGCGCAACGAGCCGAGAGAGCTACTTCGTCGTGTGTGACGAGCGCATCAATCAGCCCCAATCCGTTGACACGGGCCGCGTCAATCTGCTGTTCGGGATCGCGGCGCGCAGGGCCAGCGAGTTCGATACCTGGCTGGTGAGCCACCATCCGGCCTCGAGCCGGGCCCGTCCGGTGTCGGTGAACCGGCTGGCGAGCGCCGAGGGAGCGCCCGAGGCGATTCGGCTATAGCGCAGGCCCCGGTTTGCCGGCATGATCGGAAATCGGATGAATCAGACGACGCCTTCCGCTGCGCAGCCTTCCGGCGCGACCGACCCGGCCGCCGGCAGGCGGCACGTAGTGTTCTCTCATGGCCAGGCGAGCGGGCCGTGGGGACGCAAGATATCCGCGCTCGCCGAGATCGCGCGCAGCGAGGGATACGAAGTCCATTCGGTCGATTACCGCGGCATCGACGACCCGCGCGTCCGGATCGCCAGGCTCGCGGACTTCTGCAAGGAGCTGACCGGCGATCTCGTGCTCGTGGGCTCGAGCCTCGGGGGCTACGTGGCGGTGGCATCCGCCTCGATGCTGCACGCGCGGGGCATCTTTCTGATGGCGCCCGCTCTGTATTTTCCGCAGCTGCCGCCGCTGCGCGAGGGCATCGTCGACTGTGCCGCCGCGGTCGTGCACGGATGGCGCGATGATGTGGTGCCTTTCGAGCAGAGCGTGCGTTTCGCACAGGGGTGCCGCGCGGCGCTGCACATTCTGGACAGCGACCACAATCTGCACGATCAGATCCGCGTCATCCAGCACCTGTTCGAGTATTTTCTGATCGCGCTCGATCTGCCCGCGCCTGCGCCCGAATAGCCCCGCCGTCTTCCGGGAATGATGAACTGGCTGCTGCGTCGACTGCTTGCGCTGTGGGTGCGTTTCAAGATCCTGCCCGAGGACCTTGCCGCGCGGCTGCGCAGCCGGGGTCATCCGGTGTGCTACGTGCTGGAGCGGCGCAGCGCCGCCGATCTGGCGGTGCTGCAGAATGTCTGCAGGCGCCTGAGTCTTCCCCGGCCTCGCAAGCGCTCCCCGGGATACGGCGGCAATCTGTATTCCTACTTCTACCTGAATCGCTTGCGCGGCTTCTGGAACGAGCGCCTGGATCGGCGCCCGCCGCCGCAGATCGCACAGATGCTGCACAGGCTCGATGCCGATCCGCGGTTCGATGTGGACCTGGTTCCGGTAACCGTCTACTGGGGCAGGGCCCCGCAGCGGGAAAAGTCCTGGTTCCGCCTGCTGTTGGGCGAGAACTGGGCGCTCACCACGCGGGTGCGCAAGTTCCTGCAGGTGCTGTTCAATGGCCGCGACATCCTCGTGGAGTTCGAGGAGCCGATCTCGCTGCGCAGTGTCCTCGGGGATGAGGCCGGTCCGGCGGTGCGCGGGCGCCGCGTGACCCGCTCGCTGCGGGCGCTGTACATACAGCGGCGCACGGCCCGCATCGGACCGGACCTGTCCCACCGGCGTACCGTCGTGACGCGAGTGTTGCGCACGCGTGCCGTGCGAGCCGCCATTGCGCAGCAGATGAGGGAGAAGAAAGTCTCCCGCCGCGCGGCGATGCGCGAGGCGGTGGGCTACGCCGAGGAAATCGCGGCCAACTATTCGCACGTCTTCATCCGCTTCTTAGAGCCAGTTCTGACATGGCTGTGGAGCCGCTTGTACGATGGTGTGGATGTCGGGCACCTCGAGACGCTGGAAAAGGTGGCGCAGGGCAATGAGATCGTCTACGTCCCCTGCCATCGCAGCCACATGGACTACCTGCTGCTCTCGTACGTGATCTACACGAACGGCTACGCCGTGCCGCACATCGCCGCCGGCGACAATCTGGACCTGCCGATCATCGGCAGGTTCCTGCGCATGGGCGGCGCGTTCTTCATCCGCCGCCGGTTCGGGGGCAATGCGCTGTATACCGTCGTGTTCATGAAGTACCTGGCGGCCATCATGGCCCGGGGGCATTCCATCGAGTATTTCGTCGAAGGCGGCCGCAGCCGCACCGGAAGGCTCCTGAAACCCAAGACCGGCATGCTCTCGATGACCGTGCGCAGTTTCCTGCGCGATCCGGTGCGGCCGGTGGTGTTCGTGCCGGTGTACTTCGGCTACGAGCGCATCGTCGAAGGGGCAGCCTATGTCGGTGAGCTCTCCGGAAAGCCGAAGGAAAAGGAGAGCGTGCTCGGGCTGCTGCGCTCGCTCGGCAAGCTGCGGGAGAAATTCGGGCGGGTCAGGGTCAATCTCGGTGAGCCGATCGCGCTCGATGAGGTCCTCGACCGCCAGGGACCGTGGCGCGACTGGAAATTCGATGACGATACGCGTGTGACCTGGGTCGGCGCGGCCGTCGAGGAGCTTGCCGGGCGCATCATGCGCAACATCAACGCGGCCGCGGCCGTGTCGCCGGTGAATCTGCTGGCGACGGTCCTGCTGGCCATGCCCCGCCAGGCGCTGCCCGAGCCCGATCTCGAGCGACAGATCGACCTGTACCGCGCGCTGCTCGGCGGCTTTCCCTACAGCGATCGCGTGACGGTCTCCGGGCTGACCGGCCGGGAGGTCATCGCCTATGGCGAGGCGATGAAGGTGCTGCAGCGGCAAAGCCACCCCCTGGGCGACATCCTGCGCATGAGCGATGAGAGCGCCGTGCTTGCCGCGTATTTCCGCAACAACGCGCTGCATCTGTTCGCGATGCCGTCGCTGATCGCGTGTGCATTCATCAGCAACGCGGCCGTTCGCCACGAGGACATTCAGCGCCTCGCCTGGCGGATCTACCCTTACATAGCCGCGGAGCTGTTCCTGCGCTGGAGCGAGGAAGAGATTCCGGCGGTGATCGACAGCATGCTCGCGGAGCTCTCGCGCCACGGCCTGATCGAGTCCGACCCCGAGCGGGCCGTGTGGCGCCGTCCGCCGCCTTCGATGATGCAGGCCATGCAGCTGTCGATCCTGGCGCAGCCGACCATCCAGACAGTCGAGCGATATTACCTGGCGATCGCCCTGTTGATCGAGGCGGGCTCCGGCGCGATCACCCAGAGCGTGCTCGTGGAGCGCTGCCAGCTCGCCGCTCAGCGCATCGCCATGCTCTATGGCCTGAATTCTCCGGAGTTCTTCGACCGCTCCATGTTCGAGAATTTCATCGACCTGCTGCGCCGCCGCGGCGTGGTGCGCAGCAATGGAGGCGGGGCGTTGGAGTACGACGAGGTGCTGATGCGGGTGGCCGCGGACGCTCAGTTCGTCCTCAGCGAGCAGATCCGCCACAGCATTCTGCAGGTGACCCACTAGGGGCGCTGTTGCGCCTGCGGGCGGCGGGCGTTGCCGGGCGGCTTCGCTCCTGGCTGCTCGTGCCGCGCCCCGTGGTCGCCTCGATTCGGCCGATCAGGAGGCGCTGCGGGACGGCCCGAAGGGCAGATCGGCCGGCAGCTCGTCGCCCGCCAGAGTGTCGTCCTCGTGCCCCAGTGCGGGGATCGCCGGCAGGGTGTCGTTCGGATTGCGCGAACGGGTCAGCCGCTCATCGGAATAGACCAGCTCGTGCTTGCCGATCAGCACCACGTCGCCGTCGCGCAGGTAGTGGCGATGCACGCGCGATCCCCCGATGTACAGGCCATTGGTGCTGTTGAGGTCCTCGATGACGGTCGACTGGCCGGTCGTGGTGACCTGGCAGTGGTGGCGGCTGACGAAGCGGCTGTCGATCTGCACTTCGTTGTCCGGGGTGCGGCCGAGGATGAGCCGGCCCGGCAGCAGCGGGATCTCCTGAACCGTGCGGCCCGCCTCGACGATGCGCAGCCGCCCAAGCGTCGGCAGCGGCGCGGTTTCGTGCGACGCGCGCGGTGTGTGGCCGGAGCCGGTCTGCCGGCTCGGCCGGGCGGCGAACTCCACCCACTGCAGCTCGCTCACGGCGCCAGCCACGTCCGCCGCGGTGACCCGGTCACGATCGGCCGTGTAGGCGGCGATCATCGCCGTGTCGCACAGGGTGTTGATCAGGCGGGGCACCCCGCCGGTGTAGCGGAAGATCTCGGCGAAGGTGTCATCGTCGAAGATCTGCCGTTCGCCGGCGCCGGCCACCTCCAGCCGATGGCGGATGTAATCGGCGGTCTCGGCCCGCGACAGCGCCGTGAGGTGGAAGCGCAGCCGCACTCTCTGGTTGAGCTGCACCAGCTCCGGCGCGTCGAGCTTGTCGTTGAGCTCGGGCTGGCCGGCCAGGATGATGCGCAACACCTTCTCCTTCGTGGTCTCGACCCCCGAGAGCAGCCGGATTTCCTCCAGCACCCGCTGCGAAAGGTTCTGCGCCTCGTCGACGACCAGCAGCACGCGCCGGCCGGCGGCGTACTGCTCGATCAGGAAGTTGTTGAGCGTGCCGAGCAGTTCGCCTTTCTTCATCTTGAAGGGCGAGAAGCCGAACTGCGCCAGGAGCGACTGCAGGAAATCGACCGCCGAAACCTGCGTCTGGTTGATCTGCGCCACGACCACGTCCTGGGGGATCTCCCGCAGGAACGACTCGATCAGCGTGGTCTTGCCCGAGCCGATCTCCCCGGTGATCACCACGAAGCCGTCGGCGAACCAGATCGTCGACTCCATGTACGCCTTGGCACGCGCGTGCTGCTTCGAGAGGTAGAGGAACTGCGGATCGGGACTCAGCCGGAACGGCAGCTCTTTGAGTTGAAACGGCTCGATGTACATGACGGGCTGATTATGCTACGGCGCCCGCGGAAAGCGCACCTTGGGGGCGAGCGTCGCAAGCAGCCGACGCGCCAGCCGGTCGCGTTTCGCCGCCGATTCCTCCACCAGGGTGCAGTGGCCGACCTTGCGTCCGGGCCGGGGCTGCTTGCCGTAGTCGTGCAGATGCAGCCCTTCGCAGCCGAGCAGCCGCTCGCGAGGCGGGAGCTCGCCGATCAGGTTGATCATGGCGCTGTGCCCGAGCGCCCGGGTGCTGCCCAATGGCAGGCCGAGGATGGCGCGCAGGTGGTTTTCGAACTGACTGGTGCAGCTGCCCTCGATGGTCCAGTGTCCGGAGTTATGTACCCGTGGGGCGATCTCGTTGGCGATCAGACGGCCCTTGAGCACGAAGAACTCCACGGCGAGCACCCCCGCGTAGCGGAAATGCGCCAGGCAGCGGGCGAGATGGCCGGCGGCCGTGCGCTGCCAGCGGGGCGGTCCGAAAGGCGCGCGCGTCAGTCGCAGAATGCCGTCGGCGTGCACGTTGCCGCTCAGGGGATAGATCACGGTCTCCCCCCGTGTGCTGCGCGCCCCGATGATGGACGCTTCACAATCGAACGGCACCCATTCCTCGTAGATGAGCGGCACATCGCCCAGAGCTTCGAAGGCGCGGTGCGCCTCCGCGCGCGTGCGGACACGCATCTGACCCTTGCCGTCGTAGCCCAGTCGCCGTGTCTTGAGAACCCCTGGCAGGCCGATCTCGGTGAGCGCGCGCGTGAGCTGGGACGGCGAGCTGACCGCGCGCCAGCGGGTGGTCGGAATGCCGAGGCGCTCGAACAGGCGTTTTTCGGAGACACGGTCCTGCGCCGCGGCCAGGGCGGGCAGCGGCGGGCAGATACGTGCTGCGCGGGCAGAAGCATGCTCGCGCAGCGCCTCGACCGAGATGTTCTCCCAATCGAAGGTCAGCACTTCGCACTCGCTGGCCAGCCACTCGAGCAGTTGCGGATCGGTAAAGTCCCCGTGCACCACTGGAGCGACCCTGCCCGCCGGCGCGTCGCGCGAGGGGTCGAGAAACAGAAAATCCACCCCGAGCGGATAGCCGGCCAGGGCCAGCATGCGGCCGAGCTGGCCGCCGCCCACGACGCCGACCGTCATGCCCGGCTCACCGCGCGCGGGTCGGGATTCGCGAGCACCCCGGCGGTCTGGTCGCGGCGGAAGGATTCCAGCGCGTCCGAAATGGCCGGGTATTTGTTGGCGAGGATCGCCGCGGCGTACAAGGCGGCATTGGCGGCGCCCGCGGACCCGATGGCGAAGGTCGCGACGGGTACGCCAGCGGGCATCTGCACGATCGACAGGAGCGAATCGAGGCCCGCCAGGGTCTTGGACTGCACCGGCACCCCGAGCACCGGCAGGCTGGTCTTGGCGGCGACCATGCCCGGCAGGTGGGCCGCTCCGCCCGCGCCCGCGATGATCGCTTCCAGGCCGCGCGCCCGGGCCTGAGAGGCGTACTCGAACAGCAGGTCCGGCGTACGGTGCGCCGAGACGACCCGCACCTCGTAGGGAATCGAGAGCTTCTCGAGCGCCTCTGCGGCGGCCCGCAGCGTCTCCCAGTCCGAGGAAGAGCCCATGATGATGCCAACCAGTGGCTTACCCGGCTCATCTGCGGTTTCGCCTCTGCCAGGCCGCATCGAAGCTGCGTCAAAAATCGTTTCCGACGATTTTTTCATCGCGGCATTCTAGCCGAGCAGGGCACGCAAAGCGCGGAACAGCTCACGGCCGGCGGTCCCGGCGGTGGCGGTCCCGGCGGGCGCGCTGCGGCGAGCGGCACTCACGAGCCGCTGCCAGTGCGGCCGGTCGAGCTCGGGCTTCAGGCGCGAGAGCTCATCGAGCGCGCTCTCGCCCTCCTCGAGCAGTCGCCGCCGCCAGCCTTCGGCACGCTGGAAACGCTGAGTTTCCAGCGCGTTGTGCTCGTTGTGCGCCAGCAGCGCCCGACGGATCGGCTCCGGGTCGATCCGCCGCATGAGTTTCCCGATGTACTGCCGTTGGCGAGCCGCGGCGGCGCGGCTGCGGATGCGACGCGCTTCGCGGATGGCCTCGAGCAGGGTCTCCGGCAGGTCGAGCGCCTGAAGCTCCGCGTCGCGCAGGCCGATCAGCGCCTCGCCCAGGTCCTGGGCAGCGTGCGCCGTGCGCTTGCGCTCGCTCTTGCTCGGCGGCTCGCCGAGCGTCTGCGGCGAGCGATCCTCTGAAGCGGGTAGGGTCATGGGGGTGGAGCGGTGACTGGCTGCTAAAATGAAAATTCTAGCCCGTGATTTGGGTGGAACCGAGTAAATCCGATGCAGCAGGCAGCCGAGCCGAACGAATCCTCTCAACTTCATGATGTCGCCGGATTCGCCCTCGAAGAGGCTCGCCGCCTGGGCGCGTCCCAGGCCGAGGCCGATGCGAGCCTGGCCAAGGGGCTGGGCGTCACCGTTCGCCTGGGAGAGGTCGAGACTCTCGAATACCAGAGGGATCGGGGTCTGTCTGTGACAGTCTACTTCGGACAGCGCAAGGGCACGGCCAGCACTGCGGACCTGACCCGGGAGGCGGTGCGCGCGACGGTCGAGAAGGCCTGCGCCATTGCGCGCTACACGGCCGAAGATCGCTATGCGGGCTTGGTCGAGCCGGAAGCGCTGGCGCGGGACATCCCTGATCTGGACCTCGATCATCCATGGGCGCTCGCCCCGGAGGAGGCGATCGAGATCGCCCGCCGCTGCGAGCAGTCGGGCATGAGCGAAGAGGCGCGCATCACCAACTCCGAGGGCGCATCGGTGAGCAGTCAGCGCCACACCGGTGTGTACGGCAATTCGCTGGGCTTCCTGGCGGGTTTTTCCGGGACCAGCCATTCCATCAGCTGCTCGCTCATCGCCCAGGAAGCCGGACAAATGCAGCGGGATTACTGGTACACGACGGCGCGCGAAGCGTCCGGGCTCGAGAGCCCGGACGCGGTGGGCGTGGCCGCCGCCCGGCGGGCGGTCGCCCGGCTGGGATCCCGCAAGCTCACCACTCGCCGGGCGCCCGTGGTCTTCTCGCCGGAAATGGCCCGCGGCTTGTTCCAGCACTTCATCGGGGCGATCCGCGGGGCCAGCCAGTACCGCAAAGCATCGTTCCTGCTGAACGCGGCCGGAGAGCAAGTGTTCCCGTCGTTCCTGGCAATGAGCGAGCGGCCCCACATCCCCAAGGGGCTGGCGAGCGCGCCCTTCGATGCCGAGGGGGCGGCGACCCATGACCGTGAGCTGGTCGAGGATGGTGTACTCGAGGGCTATGTGCTCGGCAGCTACTCGGCCCGGCGCCTTGGACTCAAGACCACCGGCAACGCCGGCGGCATCCATAACCTGCTGGTGGGCGTTTCAGGGAAGGCAGGCAATGCGCTGCGGCCCAGGGAGCAGCTCCTGCGGGACATGGGGACGGGCCTGCTGGTGACCGAGCTCATGGGCCAAGGGGTCAATGGCGTGACGGGGGACTACTCGCGGGGTGCGAGCGGATTCTGGGTCCAGGACGGTGTGATCGCCTATCCGGTTCACGAGGTCACCATCGCGGGCAGCCTACGCACGATGTACCGGGATATAGCGGCGCTCGGCGACGACGTGGATGCGCGCGGCGCGATCCGCTGTGGCTCGGTATTGGTGGGAGAGATGACGATTGCGGGAGATTGAACCCGCGTGATCAGTCCTCGTCGTCCAGGGAGTGCGCCGAACCGACCTGCGTCGGCTTTATCGTCGGCTTGACCGGCACGACCACCGGCCGGGTTCGCATTTTGGGTCGCGCGTTGAAGACCACGATGGTCTTGCCGGTGGCGCGCAGCAGTCCCTGGTCTTCGAGGACCTTCAGCACCCGTCCGGCCATCTCGCGCGAGCAGCCGACCAGGCGGGAGAGCTCCTGCCGGCTGACTTTGATTTGCATGCCCTCGGGGTGGGTCATGGCATCGGGCTCTTCGCACAGGTTGTTGATCGCGTGCGCGACCCGCCCCGTGACGTCGACGAACGCCAGGTCGCCAAGCTTGCGGTTGGTGCGATCCAGGCGTGTCGCGAGCTGGGTGGCCAGCTCGAATACCAGTCCGGGACTTTCGGCGGCAATCTGCCGGAAGCGCGGGTAGGTCATCTCGGCCAGCTCACAGGCGTTGCGGGTGCGCACCCAGGCGCTTCGCGTGGCCTGATCGTGGAAAAAGAGTCCCATTTCGCCGAAGAATTGGCCGCGATTCAGATAGGCAAGCACCATCTCGTTGCCTTCCTCGTCCTCGATCATCACCTCGACCGAGCCGCTGATGATGTAGTAGAGAACGTCCGGAAGATCGCCGGCGTGGATGACCACCGTCTTGGAGGGCACGGTGCGGATGCGGCAGTAGCTGAGAAATCGATTGATTGCCGGAATGTCACTGAGCGGCTTGACGACGTTCTCTTCCATTGACGGCACCCCGAGCTGTTTTAAGGCATCGGCGGGGAGATGACTTAATTCGATTCCCGCCCGCGCCAAGCGTACCGCAGGGGACGCGGAGAACACCAGAGCCAAAGGTCCTCAGACCCAGTATGCGGTGCCCGTCATGACCCGGGCGGTGCGACGCATGAGCTCACGCACGGGACCCGGCAGGTCGATGCCGCCGGCGGCTCTGGCATGCGCGCCATGCACGACCTCGTCGGCCTGCATCGCTTTGACGATGGCGCGGCTGCGGGCGTCCCCGGGCGGCAATGCGCCGAGGTGGGAATCGAGATGGCCCTCGACCTGCTTTTCCGTCTCGACGACGAAGCCGAGACTGACCCGATCCCCCAAAAGCCCCGCCAGCGCCCCGATGGCAAACGAGCCGGCATACCACAGCGGGTTGAGCACGCTCGGCCGGGACTCGAGCTCGGTCAGGCGCGTTTCGCACCAGGCCAGGTGGTCGGTCTCCTCCTGGGCGGCCTGGAGCAGCATGCTGCGGGTGGTTTCGGTGTGGGCCACCAGGGCCTGGCCGTGATACAGGGCTTGGGCGGCAATTTCCCCGGCATGATTGACCCGCATCAGGGCAGCGGCCTTGCGCTGCTCACCGGCCGACAGCGCCTGCTGTCCTGCTTCAGCCTCAGGCAGCGCGCCGGGCACTGGACGCGACGCGTGCGCGGGAGCGAAAAGTGCGCGCAACGCCCGGTCGAGCACCGTGATGCAAGGGTCCAGTACACGGGAGGCATCCATGCGGCCTATTATAGGTCCTGTGCCAGGAACCGGGAGCCCCGAGGCGATGGAAGCGGGGTTTTGCAATACGAGCGTTCCTTGAGTAGACTTGCCGGCCCTCTGGATAGGGTCCTTTTGGATCGCAGCTCTTGGCTCGAGGCTCATAATGAAGACGGTTTTCGCCAAATCCGGCAGCGTCCGGGGCGACTGGTTCGTGGTCGATGCGGCCGGCAAGACGCTTGGGCGTCTCGCCACGCAGATTGCGCACCGCCTGAAAGGCAAGCACAAGGCCGACTACAGCCCCCACGTCGACATGGGTGACCACATCGTGGTGCTCAATGCCGGCAAGGTGCGCGTCACCGGCCGCAAGCTGACCGACAAGATTTACTACCATCACACCGGCCACATCGGCGGCATCAAGTCGATCGCACTCGAGAAGCTCCTCAACGAGCATCCCGAGCGCGCGATCGAGTTCGCCGTCAAGGGCATGCTGCCGAAAAACCCGCTTGGGCGCCGCATGTTCAAGAAGCTGCACGTGTTTGCCGGCGGCGAGCATCCGCATCAGGCCCAGCAGCCGCGGCCGCTCGAGATCTGAGGATTTTTGAATGGCAGTCCAGAATACGAATTACGGCACCGGCCGGCGCAAGACCGCCACGGCGCGCGTTCACCTTCGCACCGGCAGCGGCCATATCAGGGTCAATGACCGCCCGCTCGATGAATTCTTCGGCCGCGAGACCGGCCGGATGATCGTGCGCCAGCCGCTAGAGACGCTGCAGATGGGCGCCCGCTTCGACATTAGTGTGACCGTCGACGGCGGGGGCATCACCGGCCAGGCCGGAGCGATCCGCCACGGCATCACTCGAGCGCTGATCGAGTACGACGAGACCCTGCGCAAGCCGCTTCGGGACGCGGGTTTCGTTACCCGCGATGCGCGTGAAGTCGAGCGCAAGAAAGTCGGTCGCCGCAAGGCACGTCGCGGTACCCAGTACTCCAAGCGCTAGCGCGGCCGGGATCTTGAAGCTGTCGCCGGGGTGGGTTTCAATATCCGCCCCGGCCCATCTACCCGGTCCGGTTGCCGCCAGCATTTGGGGGATCGTCTAGTGGTAGGACAACGGACTCTGACTCCGTTTACCTAGGTTCGAATCCTAGTCCCCCAGCCAAAACGAGAGAGGCCCGCCGTGAGGCGGGCCTCTCTCGGTTCGACGCCGGCTCGGATGAGAACCGTTGGTTCGACAAGATCGCCGGGAGCGATTTTGCACGGTGCGCAGCACCGGCCCCGCAAGGGCGGGGCTACTCGAGCGCGATCTGCTCGCGCATGGCATGGATCGTGGCGGCGTAATCCTTGCTGCCGAAGATGGCCGAGCCGGCCACGAAGGTGTCCGCGCCGGCGTGCGCAATCGCCTGAATGTTCTCGACCTTGACCCCGCCGTCGATTTCCAGGCGCACCTCCCGCCCGCTTGCCTGAATGCGCCGACGGACGTGCTCCAGCTTGCCGAGCGCCGAGGGAATGAAACGCTGGCCTCCGAAACCGGGGTTGACCGACATGATGAGCACCAAGTCGAGCTTCTCGAGCGTGTAATCGAGGTAATCGAGCGGTGTGGCGGGATTGAAAGCCATGCCTGGGCGGCAGCCGTGCTCACGGATGAGCTCGATGGTGCGATCGATGTGCTCGGTCGCTTCGGGGTGGAAGGTGATGTACGTGGCGCCCGCCCGGGCGAAATCCGGCACGATGCGATCGACTGGCCGGACCATCAGGTGCGCATCGATCGGGGCTTTGAGGCCGCGTTTGTGCAGCGCCTCGCATACCAGAGGCCCGATGGTAAGGTTGGGCACGTAGTGATTGTCCATGACGTCGAAGTGCACCAGGTCGGCGCCGGCGCTGATGACCGCATCGACCTCCTCGCCCAAGCGGGCGAAGTCAGCGGACAGGATGGAGGGGGCGATCCAGGGCGTGCTCATGCAGGGCAGTTTACGCGGACGCCCGCGGTGCGGAAATCCTCCGCCGCGGGGACTGAAGGCCCGCCCCCCCGCCGCAGTGGCACGGCTGGAACACTCGGTTCCGTTCCTGCATCGAAAGCGGGACAGCGCAGCGAAAGCTCTGTTCCCACGCGGACCGGACAGGGGGCCTAGCGGGTCAGTCGGGCGAGCGCCTCGCGGTATTTTTCGCTGGTGCGCTCGATGATCTTCGCCGGCAGATGTGGGCCCGGCGCCCGCTTGTTCCAGTCGAGGGTTTCCAGATAGTCACGGACGAACTGCTTGTCGAAGCTCGGCGGGCTGTGTCCGGGCCGGTATGTGTCGGCGGGCCAGAAGCGCGAGGAGTCGGGCGTCAGCACTTCGTCGATGAGGATGAGCGTGCCATCGCTGTCCACCCCGAACTCGAATTTGGTGTCGGCGATGATGATGCCGCGCGAGAGCGCGTGAGCGGCCGCGAACTGGTAGAGCGCGATCGCCGTGTCACGCACTTTCGCGGCCAGGGCAGGCCCGACGAGTTGCTCGACCTGCGCGAAGGAGACGTTCTCGTCATGTTGACCGGCCGCGGCCTTGGTCGCGGGGGTGAAGATCGGCGCGGGCAGACGCTCGGCGAGGACCAGTCCCGCAGGCAGGCTGATACCGCACACTCCGCCGGCTTTTTGATATTCCTTCCACCCCGAGCCGATCAGGTAGCCGCGCACCACCGCCTCGATCGGCAGCGCCTCGAGGCGCCGAACGATGACCGCCCGCCCCTCGAGCATGGCGCGCTCGGCCGGGTCCGCGACGAGGCTCGCCACGGACCGCCCCGTCAGGTGGTTGGGCACGAGGTGGCCGGTGCGCTCGAACCAGAACTGCGAGATCTGGTTGAGCACCCGGCCCTTGCCGGGGATGGGGTCGGGCAGCACCACATCGAAGGCGGACAGCCGGTCGGTGGTCACGATGAGCATCGCATCCGGTCCCGCCGCGTAGATGTCGCGCACCTTGCCTTCGTGGATCTTCTCGAGTCCCCGCAGGGAAGTGCGATAAACGGCCTGTGCGTCCATGCTTGCTACTATAACTGCATGGCCGCCACGTCCGCATCTCGAGGAGCGTCTGCTTGAATCATGAGATACACCGGTAAGCTCGCCGGCGGCGCGCTCGGACTGCTGCTCGGCCTCGGGCCGATCGGGGCCGCGATCGGCGTGCTTCTCGGGCACCAGTACGATGCGTACACCGAGCGGCGGGAGGCCGACGGATCCGCCGGCAATGCCGCCGCCGGCGAGCGCTTCTTCCGCGCGACATTTCGCGTCATGGGTTACCTCGCCAAGGCCGACGGCCGGGTGAGCGAGCAGGAAATCGCGGCCGCCCGTTCCGTCATGGCGCAGTTGGGCCTGACGCCCGCGCAGATGCACTCGGCGATCCAGTACTTCACCGAAGGCAAGCAGCCGGCATTCGATCTCGACGCCGAGCTCTTGGAGCTGCGCCGCGCCTGCGCGTGGCGGCCGGATCTGAAGCGAGTGTTCGTTGAGCTTCAGGTGCGCGCCGCAATCGGCGGCAACAATCTCGAGGGGCCGGTCAGGGCGCAGCTGAACCGTATCGCCGCCCGGCTCGGCCTCTCGCCTTTCGAGCTGGCGCAGATCGAGGCGGCGCTTTGGATCCGCGGCGGTGGCTATGCCCGCGAGGCTCCGGCGCGCAACGGGGCACAGCTCGAGCAGGCCTACCGGGCGCTCGGGGTCAGCGCCGAGGACAGCGATCGGGACATCGTCAAGGCGTATCGGCGCCAGCTCAGCCGACACCACCCGGACAAACTCAAGGCCAACGGTCTGCCGGAGTCGATGCTCGAGCACGCCAAGCAGCGCACCCAGCAGATCATTGAGGCCTACGACCTGATTCGCGCCCGCCGGGGAATGCCTTGAGCTTTTCCGGCGCGCCGCGCCGGAGGCACGGGGTAGCGTGCGACGGGCCGTTCCCGAGCACGCGGCAAACGTGCAGGGTCTTGCGCAAATCGCCTCGGCGACTGCGCCGCGCCGCGCCGGAGGCACGGGGTAGCGTGCGACGGGCCGTTCCCGAGCACGCGGCAAACGTGCAGGGTCTTGCGCAAATCGCCTCGGCGATTTGCGCCTATTGGATAATAGACTGACCTGGATGACAGACGTCGGCGTCGCGCTTAATCTTCCGACGCCATGTGGGCGCGAATCTGGACATTTCTCGACGGGTGCTTTTTCGGCGCCGCCTCCGGCGGGCCGGGCGTGTCCGCACGGCTGATCCGCGGCCTGAGCTACCTCTATGCGGTGGTGCGCGACCTGATGCGCGGCGAGATCAATTTCCGGGCGATGGGCCTGGTTTACACGACGCTGTTGACGCTCATCCCGCTGGCCGCATTCAGCTTCGCCATCCTCAAGCTCTTCGGCGCCAGCGGCGATGTCGAGCTGGTGGTCCGACAGTTCTTCAGCGGACTCGGCCCGGCGAACGCCGCCAAGCTGACGTCGCACGTGATGCTGGTCGTCAACCGCATCAGCGGAGGAGTGCTCGGCACCGTGGGCTTCGCGCTGCTCGCCTGGACCCTGGTGAGCATGATCAAGAAGGTGGAGGACAGCTTCAATTTCCTCTGGCGCGTGCATCAGCCGCGCAGCCTCGCGCGCAGGGTCATCCATTACCTCACCCTGGTGGTGGCCGGGCCCGTGATCCTGGTCATGTTCATCGGCATGTCGCGCCGGGCGATCGACAGCGCGCCGTTTCGCAGCATGCGCCACTTGCCGCTGTTCGCCCTGGTGACCACGGCCGGCATCAAGCTCGCCCCCTATGCCATGGTGATCGTCTTCTTTGCGGGGCTTTATCTGCTCGTGCCGAACACGCGCGTGCGCTGGCGGCCGGCGCTCATCGGAGCGATCGTGGCCGGCGTCCTATGGGCGGCGGTCGGGCGGATGTTCACAGCCTTCGTCGAACACTCCACGCGGCTTGCCATCGTCTACGCGGGCTTCGCGCTGGTCGTGGCGGCCCTGCTGTGGACATACCTCGGGTGGCTGATCCTGCTCGCCGGCACGCTGCTGTCCTTCTATGTCCAGAACCCCGTCTATCTGCGGCTCGGTATGCAGCAGCTGAAGCTCTCCAGCGTCGAGGTCGAGCAGCTGGCGCTGCGAGTGATGTATTTCGTCGGTCGGTCGCATCTGACCGGAGACACGCGCTGGAGCGTCGATAGCTTGGCGGCCGAGCTCGGATTACCCGGCATTGCGGTATCCGAGATGGTCTTGGCGCTGGAGCGGGCGGGATTGCTGGCGGTCGGCGAGGGCGACGATCTGTTGCCGGCGCGCGACCTCGGGCGAATCACGCTGGCGGAGATCCTGGATATCGCCCGCAGCCGCCGCGGCGGACTGTTCACGCCCCGACCGGTGCCAATACCGGCGATCGACCGTCTGCTCGCCGCGATCGAGGAGTCCAGGCGTGCCCGCTGCGGTGACCTGACACTGCGCGACCTGGCCGACGAGCCAAGGGGCCCCGTGAGCACCTCCCGTGTGCTGACGCTGCCCCGGTGAGCGCCCACCGCGGCGTCTGCCGCCGCCGCTCCCGGCTTCAGAAGGTTTCGGCTCCCGTCGCGCTTCCGACCAGCAGCGCATCCGCCGGCCGCACCGCGAACAACCCCACCGTCACCACGCCGGTGATCTGTCCGAGCCGGCGCTCGAGCGCCGGCGGGTCTTGGATCGAGAGGCCGTGCACGTCGAGGATGTGATTGCCGTTGTCGGTGACGAACCCCTCGCGCCACACCGCGTGTCCCTGCTGCGCCTCGATGGCGCGCGCCACGAGCCTGCGGGCCATGGGGATCACCTCGATGGGCAGCGGAAACGCGCCGAGTGTGTCGACGAGCTTGCTCTGGTCGATGATGCAGATGAAGCGCTTCGCCGCTGCCGCGAGAATCTTCTCGCGGGTGAGCGCTCCTCCGCCGCCCTTGATCAAGTGATGGGCGCGAGTCGCCTCGTCCGCCCCGTCGATGCAAAGCGGCAGACCATCGACCTCATTGAGGTCCAGCACGGAGATGCCCGCCGCCCGCAGCGCGCTGGTGGTGGCGTTGGAGCTCGATACGGCCGCGCGGATCAGTCCGGGCCGCGCCGCGAGCGCTTCGATCAGGAAGGCCACCGTGGATCCCGTGCCCACTCCGAGGACGCTCCCGGGCTCGATATGGCGCAGGGCGGCCTCGGCGGCGCGGCGTTTTCCGGCTCGCGCGTCGGTCTGAGGGGAAGAGGAGGGGGTGTGCGTCATGAAGCAGTCCTCGAGAGTGGGCTTCAGAGACGAAAGTGCCCGCTTGCGCGGGCACGAGGGCATCGAAACTTGTTTCACTCGGCGGCCGTTTGCGCGGCCGCCGAGCGAAAGGCCTCACTTCTTCTTCGCAGCTTTCTTCTTTGCGGCCTTCTTCTTTGCCTTCGCCATGTTGGCTCTCCAGTTGACGGGTTAGTCCGAGGGCCGAGTATATACATGCGAAACAAAAATACAAGCAAGTCTTGAGAGTATGTGCTAGCTCCCCCTTCGGACTCCGCCAGCCGCCCACGAGCGTGTGCAGTGGATCACGCCACGCTCGGTGATCACCAAGTCGAGCGGTACATCGTGCGCGGCCGGCGTGATCTGCTGCACCTCTTGCAACGCGTAGCCGAGCCCGACGAGCAGTGGCACGCGCCACAGGGTGCGTGTGCGGCGGAATGCCAGCGCGCGATCGTAGTAGCCGCCTCCCATGCCGAGACGAATACCGTTCCGGTCGAAGCCGACCAGCGGCACGAACACGATGTCCAGGGATCGGGCGCTCACCCATTGCGCGCCGTGAGGCTCGGGTATGCCGAAGCGATTGAAGCGCTGGCGCTCGCCGCTCTCGGCGAAATGCATCGCGCATGCCAGGCGGTGACCATGGATGCGCGGCAGATAGACGCGGCACCCGCGCCGCCGCGCCAGGGCGATCAACTCGGCGGTATCGAGTTCCTCCGGCGTGGATGCGTAGAGCGCCACGCGAGAGCCGCGATGCAGATGCAATGTCCGGTCGGCAATGCGCGCGACGCTGCGGGCCGCGCGCTCGCGCTCCGCGGGAGGGATGCTCCGGCGGAGCCGCCGGATGGACGCCCGCAGCGACCGGCGGGCGTCCTCCAGGCTGGAATCAGGAAACGTCACCCGCCTGTGCCGGTGCGAGCCGTTGCTCTCGAACCAGAGCAACAAGTGGGACGGACTGCGACAGGTAAGGCTTTCCGCTCGAGGCGGACTTGCACAGCGCTGTCCGCAAGCCCAGAAGTCCCATGGGTGTTTCAATTAGGGTCCGAGGTAACCCGGCCCGCGTGTCGAACACCGCAGGCGACGCCGAGATCACTGTACACCAATGGTGAGACGGGCGCAGGGGGGGCTTGCCCGATCGCTCGAGCGCTCGAGTCACAGCTCGAGCGGTTGGCTGTGCCCGAGCGCGGTCTCGATCCGCTCGCGCAGTGCCCGCAGCCTGTCGCCGGTCTCGATCGCCGTGCGCGCGTCATGGCCGTGCAGTTGCAGCAGCTCGTTCGCCATATTGAGCGCCACCATGACGGCGACGCGGTCGAGCCCCACGACCTTGCCGCTGTCGCGCACTTCGCGCATGCGGCTGTTCAGGTATTCCGCCGCATCGAGCAGCGCCGGACGCTCCTCATGCGGGCAGGCGACCACGTAGTCCCTGTCCAGGATGCGCACGCTGACACGCGCCGGGTCCTGGCTCACGCGCCGTGCTCCAGGGCCTTGAGTCTGCCGATCATCGCTTCCACGCGGGCGCGCACCTGTTCGTTCTTCTGCAGGAGCGACGCCCGCTCCCCGGCGAGCGATTCGTGGCGCTGCTTGAGCGCCCGATTTTCCTCGCGCAGCTGCTCCATCGCGGCAAGCAGCTCTTCGATGCGCCGGGTGAGGCGCGAGAGCTCGGTATCGAGAGGTGACTTTGCCGTGTCGCTCATGCGGGTGCGACTATAGAGCCGGCCTCTCCGTGGGGTCAATCAGTGGCAAAGGAGCTTCCGTCGCGAGTGCTCGCGGACCAATCGGAGGCTCCTGGGGCATAATGGGGCGGCATGACCCAGGCGAACTACGCGGAGATTCAGCACGTGCTGGCCGGCGAGCGATCGTTGGCTGACGCCGCCGAGGCCCATGGGACGCTCGCCGGGTGCTTGTGCGCCGCGGCCGGCTACCGCTTCGAGGACTGGCTGCTCGACATACTGCCCGAGGGGCGGGCGCAGCCGCCCGCGATGGCCGCGCTCGAGGCGCTGTACGACTCGACCGCGGGCGCGCTTTCGGCGCTGGACATGGCGTTCCAGCCGTTGCTTCCCGAGGACGCCCAGCCGATCGATGAGCGGACCGGCGCGCTGGCTACGTGGTGTCAGGGGTTTCTCTACGGCCTCGGCTCGGGCACGGGCGCGACTCAGGATGTCATCGATCTGCCGGGAGAGGTTGGCGCGGTCGTGACCGACATCATGGCGATCAGCCGCGCCGTCGTCGACCCCGAGCAGGCCGAGGAAGAGAACGAAGCGGCCTACGCGGAGCTCGTGGAATTCGTGCGCGTGGGCGTCCAGGTGGTGTTCGAAGAGTTGGCGCCCCTGCGGCAGTCCGCCGCGCCTTCCGGAGGAGTATCTTTCCATTGAAATCCAGAAATTCCGGTGACGAGTTCGCCCGCCGTCGAGCCGCATTGATGCGCCTGATGGGCCGGGACGCGATTGCCATCGTGCCCGCCGCTCCGATTCGGCGTCGCAACAACGATGTCGAATACGCCTACCGGCAGGATAGTGATTTCCACTACCTCACCGGGTTCGGCGAGCCGGAATCGGTCGCGGTGCTGGTCCCGGGCCGGGAGCAGGCAGAGTACATCCTGTTCGTCCGCGATCGCGACCCGGCGCGCGAGACTTGGGACGGGCGCCGCGCGGGTCCGGCAGGCGCACGACGCACCTACGGCGCGGACGACGCTTTTCCCATTACCGACATGGACGAGATTCTCCCCGGGCTTATGGAAAACCGCACCAAGGTGTTCTATGCCATGGGGTTCTATCCGGAGTTCGACCAACGGGTGGTCGGCTGGGTGAACGGTCTGCGCACCCAGGCGAGAAACGGCCGCCATCCCCCTCAGGAAATCGTGGCGCTCGATCACGTGCTGCACGAGCTGAGGCTCCATAAGTCCCGAACCGAAATCGCGCTGATGCGCGAGTCGGCGCGCATCGGCGCGCGGGCGCACGTTCGGGCCATGCGCTTCTGCCGGCCGGGACGCACGGAATACGAGGTGATGGCGGAGCTCGTGCACGAGTTTCGCATGCACAATACCGACACCTCCTACCATCCCATCGTCGGCGGCGGGGCGAACAGCTGCATCCTGCACTACAGCGAGAACGATCAGCGCCTGCGCGAGGGCGACGTGCTGCTGATCGATGCCGGCTGTGAGTATCAGTGCTACGCATCGGATATCACCCGCACCATCCCGGTCGGCGGGCGCTTCACGCCCGAGCAGCGGGCCGTATACGAGATCGTGCTCGAGGCCAACCTGGCCGCGATCGCCAAGGTGCGGCCGGGGAACCATTGGAACGAGCCGCACGAGGCCGCCGTCCGCGTGGTCACCCACGGGCTGGTCAAGCTGGGCCTGCTCAAGGGCCGCCCCGCGAAGCTCGAGCGTGATGGCGCCTATCGCCGCTACTTCATGCACCGTACGGGCCATTGGCTCGGCATGGATGTGCACGATGTCGGCGACTACAAGATCGGCGACAAGTGGCGGACGCTCGAGCCCGGCATGGCGCTCACGGTCGAACCGGGCATCTACATCCCTGTGGGTGCGCGCGGCGTGCCCAAGCGGTTCCAGGGAATCGGCGTGCGCATCGAGGACGATGTCGTGGTGACCCGGACGGGCGCCGAGGTGCTCTCCAAGGAGGCGCCGAAGGATCCGGATGCGATCGAGGCGCTGATGAGCGCGAGCCGTGCCTGATCGAGTCAAGCGCTCCGCGCACGGCTCGCCGCGGGAGGTCGACGTCGCGGTCATCGGCGGAGGACTGGTCGGAGCCAGCCTCGCGCTCGGGCTCTCGGGTACCGGCCTGCGGGTGTTGCTCGTCGAGAGCGTGGCGCCGGACTCGGCGGCCCAGCCGAGCTTCGATGAGCGCACCACGGCGCTCGGCAATGCCAGCCGGCGCATTTTCCAGGGGCTTGGCGTCTGGGATGCGCTCGAGCCGGAGGCCGCGCCGATCCGCACCATTCATGTCTCGGACGCCGGGCGCTTCGGCTGCGCGCGCCTGGTCGCCCGCGAGCAAGGGATCGACGCCTTCGGATACGTCATCCCCAACAGGGTGATCGGAGCGGCGCTGTGGAGCGGACTCTCGCGCGCGCGCGGGATAGAGCTCAAGGTTCCGGCGCGGATCGAGGATCTCGAGATCACCGCCGACAGCGCGCGCTTCACGGTGACCGGCGATTCGGGCGGCCGCGAGCCGCTCGTCTCGAAGCTGGTGGTGGCGGCCGATGGCGCGCATTCGCTGGTGCGCGTTGCCGCCGGTATCGAGACGGGCGTCGAGGATTATGACCAAGTGGCCATAGCCGCTCCGGTCGTCTCGGATCGACCTCATGACGGCACCGCCTATGAGCGATTCACCCCCTCGGGGCCGGTGGCCGTGCTGCCGCTTCGCGGCGGCGGTTATGGAACGGTCTGGGCCAGCGCGCCGCAGAGAGCCACGGAGCTCATGGCGCTCGACGACGGGGCCTATCTCGGGGAGCTGCAGGAGCGTTTCGGTTGGCGAGCGGGGCGGTTCGTGCGCGTGGGCCGCCGCGCCACCTATCCTTTGAAGCTGGCGCGCGCATCGAGCACTGTGGCAACCCGTACGGTGCTCATCGGCAACGCCGCCCAGGCGCTGCACCCGATCGCCGGCCAGGGATTCAACCTGGGGCTGCGCGATGCGGCCTCGTTGGCCGAGTTCATCGCCGGCGCCACGGACGATGTGGGCGCCCCGGATCTGCTGCAGCGCTTCAGCGAGGCCCGCGCCGCCGACCGCGGCGGCGTGGTGCGGTTCACCGATTCTCTGGTGCGGCTGTTCGCCAGCCGCATCCCCGGCGTGAGCCTGCTGCGCGACCTGGGGCTGGTGGCGTTCGACCTGTCGCCGCCGGCCAAGCGGGCGCTGGCCCGGGTCAGCCTCGGGTTCGGAGGGCCTGCGCCGCGGTTGGCACGAGGATTGCCGCTTCGATGACAGGAACGGACGCAACCGATCGTTGGGACGTGCTGATCGTTGGCGGCGGTCCTGTGGGCGCCTGCGCAGCGGCGCTGCTGCAGCGCTCGCTCGGCAACGCTGTGCCCCCCTTGAAGATCGCGGTGCTCGAGCCCAGCCGGCCGAAGCCGCTCGCGGCGGACGACCTGCCGCTCGATGCGCGGGTATCGGCGCTGTCGCGCGCCAGCGAGCACGTTCTGGCCGCGGCCGGCGCCTGGGAGTTGATCCCGCAGGCGCGTCTTTCGCCCTATGAGCGGATGAGCGTCTGGCCCGAGGGCCTTCCGGCGCGCAGCCCCCGGACGCTGACATTCGATGCGGCCTGCGCAGGCGAGCCGAATCTCGGCTACATCGCCGAGAATCGCGTGGTGCAATGGGCGGCGCTCGCGGCCTTCGAAGCCGCAGGGGGCGCTGTCATCCCGGCCACATTTTCCCGCTCGCGGATCAGGGATGGACACGTCGATGTCGAGACGGGCGCGGGAAGCTTCACGTGCTCGCTGATCGTCGGAGCCGACGGAGCGCGCTCGAGAGTGCGCGAGTCGGCGGGGCTCGCGACGCATGCCTCCAGCTACCGGCAAACGGCAATCGTCGCCAACGTGCATACCACGCTGCCGCACGAGAGCACGGCCCGGCAGCGCTTTCTGCGCACCGGGACACTCGCCTTTCTGCCGCTTGCGGACGGCTCGAGCTCGATCGTCTGGTCGGCTGACGAGCAATTCGCGGCAATGCTGCTTGCGATGCCGCAGGAGAGATTCGAGGAAGAGCTGCTGAGAGCGTCGGACGGGGTGCTCGGCACGGTGACGCTGTGCACGGACCGCACGGCGTTGCCGCTGCGCAGAATGTCAGCGGAGCGCTTCACCGCGAATCGCTGCGCGCTTATAGGCGATGCCGCCCATGTGGTGCATCCGCTCGCCGGCCAGGGCGTCAATCTCGGCCTGTTGGATGCGGCGGTGCTGGCGCAGTGCCTCTGTGATGCTCGCCGGATGGGAGAGGATCCGGGCGCCACCGGTCCGCTGCGCCGCTACGAGCGCTGGCGCAAGAGCGAGATCGCCCCGATGGCGCTCGCCATCGAGGCCTTCAACCGCTTCCTGGCCCACGGCACCGGGCCATTCTCGAGGCTGGCGCAGCGGGGACTGTCCTGGGTGAACCGGAGCGACGAGCTGAAGCGCCTGTTCATCACCCGGGCGCTCGGGCTCGCCGGGGAGTTGCCCGCCGCCGCGCGGGGAGGCGGGTCGCGATAGCGACGCAGCGCAATGGCCGGTGCGACGCGCGATGGCGCCCGGGTCAAATGAGCGGGATCAAATCGATCTTCGCCGCGCAGATGAAATCGTTCTCGGACAGGCCCTTGATCGCGTGCGTGGTGTACTGCACGCGGCAGTGGTTGTAGCCCACCTCGAGATCCGGATGGTGATCTTCGACATTGGCGATGTGGGCCACGGCGTTGACGAAGCTCATGGTCCGGTAGAAGTCCTTGAAGCGGAACTCGCGCCTGAGGAAGGGGCCCTCATTCGACAGAACCCACTCGGGCGAGAGCTGCTTCGCGAGCGCTTCGGCCTGCTCGCGAGTGAGCGGCGGCACGCCGCCTTCACAGGGGGTGCATTTCTTTTCAGTCAGCCCGCTCATGGCGCGTTCATGCGACAGCGGTCTCTGACGCGACGCTCTTCCTGCCGAACTTCCGCGCCACGTACTGCTCGAGCAGCTCCTGGAATTCCTCGGCGATGCGATCGCCCTTGAGCGTCACCGTCTTCTGTCCGTCCTCGTAGACGGGCGCAACCGGCCGCTCGCCCGTGCCCGGCAGGCTGATCCCGATGTTCGCGTGCTTGCTCTCGCCCGGGCCGTTCACCACACAGCCCATGACCGCCACGGTCATGTCCTCTACCCCGTCGTACTCCTGGCGCCACTGCGGCATGCGGTGCCGGATGTGTGTCTGGATGCGCTGCGCGAGCTCCTGGAACACGGTGCTGGTGGTGCGTCCGCAGCCCGGGCAGGCGGTCACCAGCGGCAGGAAGGATCGCAGGCCCATGGTCTGCAGGATCTCCTGCGCCACGATGACCTCCTGCGTGCGGTCGCCGCCGGGCTCGGGCGTCAGCGACACACGGATCGTGTCGCCGATCCCCTGCTGCAGCAGCACCGACATGCCGGCCGTGGAGGCGACGATGCCCTTCGAGCCCATGCCGGCCTCGGTGAGTCCGAGGTGCAGGGGGTAGTCGCACCGGCCGGCCAGATCGCGGTAGATGCCGATCAAGTCCTGCACGCCGCTGACCTTGGCCGAGAGGATGATCCGGTCGTGGGCGAGTCCCAGCGCTTCGGCGCGTCTGGCGCTCTCCAGCGCCGAGAGCACCACGGCGTTGCGCATGATCTGCTGCGCGCTCAGCGGCTGCGCGCTCGATGAGTTCTCGTCCATCAGGCGCGTGAGCAGATCCTGATCGAGGCTGCCCCAGTTGACGCCGATGCGCACCGGTTTGCCGTAGCGGCAGGCGGTCTCGATCATCTCGGCGAATTGCGGATCGCGCTTGCTGCCACGTCCGACATTGCCCGGGTTGATGCGGTACTTGGCGAGCGCCTCGGCGCAGCCCGGATGCTCGCGCAGCAGCTTGTGGCCGTTGAAATGGAAATCGCCGATCAGGGGCACGGCGACGCCCATCTGGTCCAGCCGCTCGCGGATGTGCGGCACGGCCTCGGCGGCCTCGGCCGTGTTGACGGTCAGGCGGACCAACTCCGAGCCGGCGCGGGCAAGCGACTTGACCTGTTGCGCCGTGCCTTCGGCGTCGGCGGTGTCGGTGTTCGTCATCGACTGCACGACGACAGGGGCGCTGCCGCCGACGTGAACGGGACCAATCGAGACCTGGACGGAGGAGCGGCGCTGAATGGGGGACATGGGAACCTGCCAATGAGCTAAGAAGCGTCCTGAACCCCGAATTCTACAAGCATGTGCCAGCGGGGTCGAAATCGCGTCCTGGACAGGCCGGCCGGGATGCACGGCCGGCAATGTGCGCCGCTGTCGCCTGAGGGCTGCATCGGGCGCCAGAGGAGGCTCCAGCCCCTCCAAAAGACTGGTATCATCATCCGACCCCGGAAATCGGTCTGCACGGAGAGAGTCCAGGCTCAAGCTGGAACGCCGAAGGCGCAAATTCCGCCCGGAAACGCTCAGGCACACGAACGGCAGACCACGAAGGCCAGCGCCTTCGCGGGGACTCTGGAGAGCGGCGGGTGGCGGGGGGGGCCCGGGC